>Ga0315551_10000150_pt1 | contig 52608 bp, 51 predicted proteins | sample SalMarSW160290MG_FD_203678 | JGI IMG/M metagenome (GOLD analysis project Ga0315551, IMG submission 203678) | Salt marsh sediment microbial communities from the Plum Island Ecosystem LTER, Massachusetts, United States - Salt Marsh Sediment SW1602-90 ...
CTTCTTTCGAACCCATTTGGACAGAGCCACCTGCTTCATTAGACCCCAAGAATACGGAATCTCCTTGCCACTCAGCCATTACTTCAAAGGCATCTTCCATAAACCCTCCAAATCCTTCAAGCAATTGTTTAATTAACTCATGTTACGCAGTGAGTAGTGCGTAACGGGTGAAAAATTGTAGAATATAGGTCAGGAGAGCAGTATGAAAAACATTCTGGACCTATACTCAGATTACTTGATTAGCTCATTTGGACAAACGACAGCAACCGGCTTGGCGAGACTTCTCGAAGGAGAAGTCAGTCACGATCAGGTGACCCGGATGCTGGCTAGTCCGAAAATGACCTGCAAAGAATGGTGGCGACTGGTCAAGCCAACGGTGCGCAAAGTGGAACAAGCAGATGGAGTGATGATCATCGATGATTCGATCGTAGAAAAGCCCTCCACGGATGAAAACGAGATCATCTGCTGGCATTTTGACCATTCCAAAGGACGCACCATCAAAGGGATCAACTTCATCACAACCCTGTACTATGCTCAAGAGGTCGCCTTACCCGTGGCCTTTGAGATTGTTTCCAAGACAGAGACCTACACGGACCAGAAAACTGGCCGAGAGAAACGCAAGAGCACCGTCACCAAGAACGAACACTATCGCCAGATGCTGCAAGCTACCGTGAGGAACAAGATCCCGTTCAACTATGTGCTCAATGACATCTGGTTTGCAGCGGCAGAGAACATGCGCTTTGTGAAATTGGATCTCAAGAAACAATTCATCATGGCGCTCAAAGGCAATCGCAAGGTGGCCTTGTCCGCAGACGATAAATCCAATGGAAAGTACCAGCGGATCGATCAATTGGAACTACCAGAAAGCACCTCGCAAATCGTTTACCTGGAAGGGGTCCCCTTTGCCCTTCATTTGGTACGCCAAGGCTTCACCAACGAAGATGGCTCAACGGGTGTGCGCTATCTGGTGACCAGCGACTTGACCCTGGATGCTGACCAGACGATCACAATCTACCAAAAACGGTGGAAAGTGGAAGAGTATCACCGCTCACTCAAGCAGAACGTTTCATTGGCCAAATCGCCAACTCGCACAGAGACTACTCAAACTAACTATTTTGTGGCTGCGCTGTGGTCGTTTGTCAAAATTGAGTTGTTGAAGGTCCAAACAAACAAAAACCATTATCAGTTGAAGGCTCAGTTGTACTTGTCTGCCTTACAACAGGCTTTTTATGAGTTACGTAGCCTGCAATCTGAGCTTTCGAGCCAGCCTTTGGCTGCGTAACATCAGTAATTAAAAGAGAAAATCGCTTGGAGTTTGGATATCATCATCAAGTATGTCCTTCACCTCCAGCAGGGCTAAGTATAGCATGTTGGCAGGCAATTGTCAGGTATAATCTTGATAATGAACATCGATATTAGTTCCTTACAGACCAGCACGTATAAAGTTGCCACGCCAATATTTGAAGGACCGTTAGATTTATTATTGCACTTAATTGAACGTGCTGAATTAGATATCACCAAACTAGCGCTAGCTCAGGTCACTGACCAGTACCTGGATTACTTAAAAGATCTTCAACACTATAATCTCGCTGATGTTTCATCATTCGTAGTGATTGCTGCAAAATTATTACAGATCAAATCTGAAACCCTGCTGCCCCGATTTCATCCCCGAGAGCAGGGTGAGGAGGATCCCGGAGAAGCACTTGCCCGTCAGTTGTTAATATACAAGAGGTTTAAGGAAATCGCCGAATTTCTCGGTGAACGTGAGGATAGTGGTTTGCACACGTATGTAAGATTAGCGCTACCTCCGCAAGTACGCACTCAGGTTGACTTGAGCGCTCTAAATTTATCCGATCTCGCAACCGCAATGACATCAGTTCTCGAGAATATGGGGGTCGTTGACAGCAGGTCTTCCATCAATACTGTGGTAACTCCACCCAAAGTAACCATCCGGGAGAAAATTAGATTAATTAGCAATCGTTTACGAGAGCAAGGTAAGATTACATTTCGGGCAATCTTAGGGGATAAGCGTTCACGTATGGATATCGTTGTTACTTTTCTTGCTGTATTGGAATTAGTGAAGCACCACTTTATTCTTGCCCAACAAACTAATTTGTTCGGTGAAATCGAGCTACTTCCGGCAGAGTCTTGGGTTGAGGGCAGTGATTTTGAGTCAGAGTTCGGTGAGTAGTCCTTTCCGGCTTATCCAACGAAGAATTGGGGGAAATAGACCAATTAGCGCACCGATTGAGTCGATACCCACATCTGTGATCCTCGCCCCCCGACCAGGAACAAAGGATTGATGATATTCGTCACTGGCGGCGTAGATAAGAGCCAATGCAAAAGCCAATATAATGCTTGCTGGTTTGTTTCGGTTGATCCCCCTCATATACGCATTAGCCAGTAGGGCATACCCAAACATGTGAGCGCCCTTTTTCACAGAAAAGTCAAATTGTCCGAAATTGGGCACGATTGCCGATGGAAAAGATGAAAAAATGAAAATCAACAGCATCATAACTATTGCCGGTCCCCACTGGGACCAAAATGATTTGTGTTTCTCAACCTTATCCATATAAAATATTTTATCATTGACAAGAGTATCGTTTTAATCAGTTAGGACTTACGCAGTTGGTGGGAGGATGGGGGTGTTTGGGTGGGCGTTACCCGCCCAAACACCCCCATCCAATATCAAGGTCACTGGACAATGGTCTGAGCCCATGACTTCATCGTGAATGACTACCTCTTGAACAAGGGATCTCAATTCTTCAGAAACCAGAAAATAATCCAAGCGCCACCCAACATTCCTTTTTCGAGCTCCAAACCGGTATGTCCACCAAGTGTATTGTTCGCGATTTGGGTATCTTTCTCGGTAAATATCTACAAAACCGTTATTTAAAAAGTGCGTTATCCAATCTCGTTCTTCAAGTAAAAAGCCCGTGGTATTGACGTTCTGCTTTGGGTTACGTAAATCTATCTCTTGATGGGCTGTATTTATATCTCCGCAAAGGATTAATCTTTCTCCTCGCCCATGCATCCGATTGCATTTATCCAAAAGGGTCGCATAAAAATCCAGCTTGAATGGCACCCGGGCGTGGTCCCGTTGGCCGTTAGGAACATAAAGATTTAGAAGCGTGAATTCCTCGTGGTGCGTCTCAATAACACGTCCTTCATGATCGAAGCGGCTATCTCCTAACCCCAAAATAACCTTTTGGCATCCTTGTTTTAGAAATGTTGCAACCCCACTATAACCCGGCCTCTCTGCTGGGTTCCAAATCACCTGATATCCCTTGAAAAGTTCATTTTGGTTGCCATTAAGTTGATCCGGTCGGACTTTAATTTCTTGCAGACACAGAATATCTGGATAGTACTCTCTGACCCAATCCCAGATACCGTTTTTTAGTGCTGCTCGCAATCCATTTACATTCCATGTAGTGATCTTCATGATTACCCTCAATACTCATCCCAACTATTCGTGCGAATATACCCTTTTATGCTACAATCCAGAACCGTACTCTTAAATTCTAATATCCAAAAAACCTTTAATCAATCCTATGGCTGAAGTTATCAAATCCGTTAAAGGAACCAGAGATTTCTATCCGGTAGAAAAGGGGATTCTTGCCTGGTTTTATGCCACCATCCGGGAGGTATCGGAGCAGTTTGGTTACCAAGAATATGACGGGCCGTATTTAGAGACGATTGAACTTTATGCTGCCAAATCTGGTGAAGAACTAGTTAAAGAACAATCGTTTGTCTTCGAAGACCGAGGTGGTAACCCGATTACATTGCGCCCAGAATTAACCCCAACTCTGGTTCGCATGGTTGCTCAGCGTCAACATCAACTTGTCTTTCCTTTACGTTGGTGGTCATTTGGTCCTTTCTGGCGATATGAACGCCCACAGAAAGGGCGCTCTCGGGAGTTCTTTCAGTGGAACATCGATTTAATCGGTGTGGGTACACCAGAAGCAGATGCTGAGCTAACCGCCGTGATCGCCACATTTTTTAAGAAAATCGGGCTTACCCCACAAGATGTGTCTATCCTGGTAAACAACCGTCGTCTAATGGATGGTGAATTGAAAACTCTGGGTATTCCACTCAGTCATCGACCAGAGGTATACCGCTTGGTTGATCGGAGGGACAAATTATCAGCCTCGGACTGGCAGCAGTATGCTCAAGAGGTTGGACTAAACGCAGCACAGATTAGCGGGTTGAAAACAATCCTGGAAAATACTGATTTATGGCAGAAATCAGAAGAATTACGGCGATTCTTCCTGGCCTTACAGGCTTTAGGAGTCAGCGAATACGTTCGATATGCTCCTGAAGTCATACGCGGACTGGATTATTATACCGGCACAGTTTTCGAGGCTTACGACCGCAAGGGTATTATCCCCAGATCGATTCTTGGTGGAGGTCGCTACGATAACCTGATGGCAGATGTTGGTGGGGAGACCCTTCCTGGGGTGGGTTTCGCCATGGGAGATATAGTCGTAATGCTAGTATTAAGTAAACTTGGCCTCATACCCAAGAATATCGGTCTCACACCAGCCCCCATATTTGTAACGGTATTTAATCAAGAACATCTTTTGGATTCATTCAAACTAGCCTCTGAAATCCGCCAATCAGGTTTTTATGTCTCTTGTTATCCTCTAGAAGATAAATTATCAAAGCAGTTCAAGTATGCTGACCGCATTGGCGCCCGAGTAGCCCTTGTCCTCGGTCCGGACGAAATCCAAACCAGTCAAATAACTATCAAAGACCTGCTTACCCGGGACCAACACACAATCCCACGGGGACATGTGATCGAAGCCATCGAGGATTTGCTTGCCCGGAAAATTCCTTCATGATAAAATTTCCGCAAATATGGTGCCAGTAGCTCAATTGGCAGAGCGCCGCACTGTGGATGCGGTGGTTGTGGGTTCAAGTCCCATCTGGCACCCCTGGTTTCCAAGCGTACCGGTTCGTTTCCTCAGCAACCGGTACGCTTTTTTTATTACAATTCGTTTCCAAATCATTTAATCGTCCCTTTGAAAGCCACAATATTTACGATTCTTTTATGAAATATTTAATCAGATCATTTATTACGTTCATCACAATAGTCTATGCTTTTTGTTACTGGCAAAAATATGACAAGTTTCAGATACTTATTTTAGGAGAATTAGGTTCTACCCGATGTTTTCGACTTTAACATAGGCTCGAAAATGAAACGTCCATCAATTCAAACAGGAGTAATTCATTTGCCAATTAACCTGGAGGTAAGTTAATGACTACCGCGACAGCCTCTCCGAATCCCTCATACAGCGAGACAATCTTTGCCAGCTTGTTTGAAGTGGATGAAGGTAAACGAATACAGACTTGTTTACAATGTGGCACATGCAGTGGCGTGTGCCCTTTTGGCTATTTAATGGCCTTTCCTCCCCACCGGATGATCGCAGCCTTACGGGCAGATATGTATGAAAAAATACCAGCTAGCGATAGCGTTTGGATGTGCGTTTCATGCTATGCCTGCACCCAGGTCTGCCCGGCAAAAATCCCCATCACCCAAGGGTTGATGACCAGGACAAAAGAAGAAACCCTGCTGGCCGGAAATATCCCCACAGAACTTCAAAGCGCCTTGGAAAATTCTCAACGTTATGGCAACCCCTTGGGAGAATCACCCCGTAAGAGAGCAGATTGGGCTTCGGGACTTGAGCCTCAAGTCACCCTCATGGCTAAAGAAAAACGACCAGTAGACATCTTGTGGTTCGTAGGTGATTATCCATCCTACCACCCGCGTGTTCAAATAGCCACAAGATCATTAGCCAAGGTTCTCAATGCCCTTGGGGTGGATTTTGGCATCCTGGGCCCAGAGGAGAATAGTGATGGTGACTCGCAGCGACTCGCTGGTGAGCGAGGGTTGTTCGAAATGCTGGCGGAAAAGAACGGAAAGGTATTTAGAAAATACCAGTTTAATGAAATCCTTACCTCCGATCCACACGCCTATAATGCCTTTAAAAATGAATACCCGACATTGGGCATCTCCTATCCGGTGCACCACTACACTCAATTCCTGGTAGAGCGGCTTGATCAACTAAAACCATTGTTAAAGCAAGAAGTGAATGTCAAAGCAACTTACCACGATCCTTGTTATCTGGGACGCGCCAATGGCATATATGACGAGCCCCGCGCTTTGTTAGAAGCCATCCCAGGTGTTGAGTTAGTTGAAATGTCACATAATCACTCATATAGCCTCTGCTGCGGTGGTGGTGGAGGTGGGATGTGGTTGGATGGCTTCCAATGGGAGAAGTCTCACGTTCGGCTATCTGAATGGCGTGTACGCGAGGCAGTAGCAACAGGCGCTGACACCCTGGTAGTAGCCTGTCCCTATGAGACACCCCGTTTTGAAGATGCTGCCAAAATGGTACAGGGCGCAGGCCAGTTGCATGTTAAAGACATAGTCGAATTGTTAGCCGATTCATTGGGCGATTAGAGAGGCAAAACCGATGAACATCTTGGTACTGATTAAACTCGTCCCTGACTTAGTTGAAGAACTTACTATTGACGCTGGCGGCACCACCCTTGATATGACCTGGCTGCGATTGATCATTAATGAGCTGGATGATCACGCCATTGAAGAGGCCATCTTACTCAAAGAACGCGGTGAGGCATCTGTCACAATCGTTGCACCAGATGTTGAAGGGGTCGACGATGTGCTTTTCACGGCGGCTGCCAAGGGAGCTGACCGGTTGATTAAACTGACCGGCAACTTTACGGAGCAGGTCAATAATCACGCCCTGGCCCGCGCTTTTACGTCGATCATAAAGGATCTCAATCCTGATCTGGTGTTGACCGGGGTGCAAGCTCATGATGATTTGGACGGATCTGTGGGACCACTCGTAGCCGGGTACATGGGTATGCCTTACGTTGGCTACGTATCCAGGATCTCTTTAAGCAGTGAGACGGCCACGGTCCATAAGGAGTATCCCGGCGGGGTGATTGCGGTGATGGAAGTAAAGTTACCCACCGTAATGGGAATTCAAGCTGCCGAGCAACCACCGCGTTATGTAGCCGTCAGTAAGGTGCGTCAGGCTATGAAGACCGCCACCATCGAAGAGCGAACAGTGGATGAGTTGGACCTCAGTGGCGGGGTAACTGTCAGCCGCATGTTCCAGCCAGAAATCTCCGAGCGAGCGACCATGATCGAGGGGGATGAAGAGCAGGTCTCTGCCCGTCTTATCGAGATCTTCAGAGAAGCTGGTGTACTGTGAGAGGAGTACGCTAATGAACCAAGACATTTTCGTAGTCATTGAACATCTTCGAGGACAGGTATCCGATATTTCTTACATTATGTTAGCTGCCGCCCGTGCGCTTGCCCAGTCCCAAGGCGGAAGAGTCCTCGGAATACTCTTAGGTCACAACGCGCAAGGGTTGGCAAAAAACCTGGCAGCTGACCAGGTGCTATATCTAGACCATCCATCATTGGCTGACTTCACTTCAGACGCCTATCAAAGGGCATTGGCCAGTCTAATTACCGAACAGGCACCTCGCGCCGTGTTTTTCGGTAACACTTCAATTGGCGCAGACCTCGCCAGTTTCCTCTCTGCTCATTTAGAGTTGCCATTATTGCATGCCTGCCATAGCGTCACCTCAGAGGGCAAGCTCATTAGCCAGATTTGTGGCGGCAAGATCATGACAGAGAGTGATCTTGCCAATACTATGACACTTGTCACGATGATTCCGGGGGGTTTCAAATCGGAAGAAGGTCAGAGTGAAAAACCACCCGAGGTAACCTCAATGACGACGCCTGCGTTGGAGAATTTACGCGTCACCCTAAAAGAGTACATCGAACCAGAGGTAGGAGATGTAGATATCTCCAAAGAACCCATCCTGATCGCCGTCGGCCGTGGAATTCAAAACCAGGATAATATTGAGCTGGCTGAAGGATTGGCTAAGGCCTTAGATGGAGTCGTATGCGCCTCACGTCCTGTTGTCGATCAAGGTTGGCTCCCTTCAACTCGCTTGGTAGGAAAATCAGGGAAGAAGGTAAAACCCGAAATCTACTTAACTCTGGGAATTAGTGGTGCGCCTGAGCATATTGAAGGTATTGTCGATAGCAAATTAATTATCGCTATCAATACCGACCCTTCCGCCCCAATCTTCGATGTAGCTCAGTATGGGGTCGAGATCGATCTCTTCGATTTGGTTGAGGCGTTGACCGAAAAAGTAGGGCAGGCTAAAGGCTAGGACAATGTCTTACGATGTGATCAAGCCAATTGTTGTGCTGCTATCTCTAATTATTGCCGGGCTTATCTTTGGTCTTAGAGTTTATCAACTCCTATGGGTAAACTTGCGGCGCGGTCAACCCAGCAATCCTTTCGGTCAGTGGAGTGAGCGTATTAAAGGCCTGATCGTGTTTGTTGGCGCTCAATTACGGCTATTTCGTTTCCCAATCCCGGGCATTGCTCACTTTTTCATCTTCTGGGGATTCATGCTCCTCTCATTAACCATCCTACAGGCAATCATTGAAGGATTGCTTGCTTTCATGAAGCCCAACTTCGTGCTGCCGCTGATTGGAAACTTCGGCCCGCTGGCTCTGATTCAGGACCTATTCATATTATTTGTAGCAATCGCAGTTGTATATGGATTGTATGTTCGCCTGATTACAAACCCTGAACGTTACAAAGGAAGTCATAAAAGCGAAGGCGTGATGGTGTTATTTTTCATCCTCACAATTATGGTCAGTTTGCTTGTAATGAACGGGATACGTATCAACCTGGGTGAAGACCCGATTCAATACTGGCGACCTATCTCACTGAACGTTGGCAGGCTCTTTACCGGGTTGAATGAAAGGGGACAGATTATCATCGGGGAGGTTGCTTATTGGATCCATTTGGGCATTGTACTGGCTTTCCTTACAGAACTGCCGGGCGGTAAACACTTCCATGTGGTTACTGCTCTCCCAGCCGTTTTTCTGCGCGATCTAGAGCCTCCGGGTCGGCTACCACCTACACCAGAATTCAATGGGGATTTTGGCGTAAGCGCTGTTGAGAAATTCCGCTGGCGTCAGATGCTTGATTTTTACACTTGCACAGAATGCGGGCGCTGCCAAGAGGTATGTCCGGCTTATAACAGTGGTTCAGCCTTATCACCTAAATTGTTGATGATGAGCCTTCGAGACAATTTGATGGAACGGGGAGAGGCTTTATCCGCCCATTCGTCAAACAACGTTGACAAGCCCGCGATCTTGGAGAGGTCATTGGTTGGTGAGATCATTACCGATGAGATATTGTGGGCATGTACTTCTTGCTTGGCTTGTGACCAGGAGTGTCCACTCTTTATCGAGCACGTTACGCCAATTGTAGACATGCGCCGCCATCTAGTAATTGAGGGTCGCTTGGACACACAACTCCAAGATGCTCTATCTAACCTGTCCCGCTATGGAAACTCGTTTGGCCAGTCCGAGCGCATGCGTGCCAAGTGGACTCAACCTCTACAGCCTAAAATAAGAGACGCTCGCAGAGAAGCGGTTGAATATTTGTGGTTCGTCGGTGACTACGCCTCATACAGCGCTAGCATTAATGACATCACCTGCACAACCGCGGAGGTTTTTCAAACTGCTGACCTGGATTTCGGCATTCTATATGATGCCGAACGTAACTCAGGTAACGATGTGCGCCGGGTTGGTGAAGAGGGATTGTTTGAAATGCTGGCAGAAAAGAATAGCATGGCTCTGAGTAAATGTACGTTTAAAACCATCGTTACCACAGACCCGCACTCTTACAATACTATAAAAAACGAGTACCCGATCAACGGCAATGGTCACTACTCAGTCTTGCATTATTCCGAATTATTAGATCGATTAATTTCTTCAGGCCAGCTAAAATTTAGCAAGCAACTTGGTTACAAAGTCACTTATCATGATCCATGTTATTTGGGTCGTTACAACGGCGTGTACGATGCACCTCGCCGGGTAATTGAAGCAACCGGATGTGAATTAATAGAGATGCCACGTAATCGCGATCGGGCTTTTTGTTGTGGTGCGGGCGGTGGACGCATCTGGATGGAAGAAGGAGAAGTCAAGGAACGACCCAGCGAATCACGCATACGAGAGGCAGCCGAATTAGACGGCATATCGACTTTCGTGGTTGCCTGCCCCAAGGATTTAACCATGTATCGAGATGCGGTTAAAACCACCGGTCAGGAGGATCGCCTGGTGGTTAAGGATCTGATCGAGTTAGTTCATGAAGCGTTATGAACTGGATGGCTTTGAAAAACAGATAAGTATTTTGTTGTTATTTTTTCTTACGGTGCAATCGCATGCGTTTGGGCAAGGAAAACCGTGAGTTCTGATGGAATAATCCTTCACACAGATTGGGATGAGGGTCTGTAAGGTTGATAAAGACCAAAATGGATAAGCAAGAAACTATGCCCAAGACTGGTCATGAAGAATCCTTATTGGATTATGTTTTTAATAGGAAATCCGATGTTCAAATGTCTCTGGCGACCAAGTTAATTTTAAACTTCATAGCTATTATTGTCATCGTGAGTATTGTCTTCACTGTAGTTGGTATCCAGTTAATAGGTAATCGCGTTGTTACCGAAGCCCAGGAGATGGTGCGCCAAGATCTTAATGCTGCCCGCGAAATATATTCGAGCAAGTTGGGAAAAATTAACGACGTACTCCGTTTTACGGCAAACAGGTTCTTTATAAGAGATGCAATTCTGTTTGGCAATCTTGATCAAACCGCCATTGAACTCAAAACCATAAAAGATAACGAAGGGCTCGATATATTAAACATTACAGATAACCTTGGTAATGTAATAATGCGAACTAACAACCCAGGTATTTTTGGCGACAACCAAAGTCATATTGGTCTTATCAGATCGGTCTTAATGAATAAAGAACCCTCCGCGGCAACCTCCATTGTTGATTCTGAGGATCTAAGAAAAGAATCCCCTATCCTGGCTCAAGAAGCTTTTTTTCATTTGGTTGATACTCCCAAGGCAAGAGTCAGGAATGAATCTGAAGAAACCTCCGGTATGATGTTATTAGCCGCAGCCCCAATTTTTGACTACCAACAAAATCTAATTGGTGTTCTTTACGGAGGCGTATTACTAAATCGAAATTATGAAATTGTTGACAAAATTAAACAAACCGTCTTTCAAAATGTCAAATACAACGATAAAGATATTGGCACTGCAACTATCTTTCAAGACGACGTCCGAATTTCAACTAATGTAAGTAATGAGGATGGATCAAGGGCAATTGGAACACGGGTTACCGAGGAGGTCTACAACCGAGTAGTCAATGAAGGAGAGCCTTGGATAGGACAAGCTTATGTAGTGAACAATTGGTATATTACAGCTTATGAACCTATCCGGAATGTAGATGAACAAATTATCGGTATTTTGTATGTTGGCATACTGGAACAGAAATATGTGGACATTCGAAGTGGGACCGTGATTGCTTTCATGGCAGTCACCCTGATGGGTGTGCTTGTTTCGATAGTGTTATCTTACTTCATCTCTCGAAAGATCTCAGTACCAATTAAAGAGCTTGTATCAGCCTCCAGGGAAGTAGCCTCCGGTAACCTGGATGCAAAAGTGGAGATCGTCTCCGATGATGAGTTGGGTGAACTTGCAGAGTCTTTCAATGTCATGGCTTCTGCTCTAAAAAAGCGGGACGAACAATTGAAGGAATTTGCTAGAAACAAGATCATGGAGTCTGAAAAATTAGCCGTTATCGGACAGTTGTCTGCAAACGTTGCACACGAACTGAATAACCCCCTGCAAGGAATTGTTACGTATTCATACCTGCTCCTTGAAAAAATGGATTGTGAAAATTCAAATAGAGATTCCATTGAAAAAATAGTCATTCAGGCCAACCGATGCCGGGACATCATCCGGGGACTACTAGATTTCGCCCGGCAGAGAAAGCCTGATAAAACATTATGTGATGTTAATTCAGTTTTACAAGAATGTGTTTCCTTAATAGAAAACCAGGCTATATTTCTTAACATCCAAATTGATATAAATCTAAAAAAAGACCTGCCAATGGTCATTATAGATCCTTCACAAATAGAACGTGTGTTTATGAATATGATCATTAATGCATCTGAGGCTATGGATGGCAATGGTCAACTGACTTTAACAACCAGATCCAATCCGGAAAGTAATTTCGTCGAAGTGGTATTTAAGGACACTGGTCACGGCATCTCTGAAGAGCATAAGGAAAAAATCTTTGATCCCTTCTTCACAACAAAAGAGACTGGACACGGCGTAGGATTGGGTCTCGCAATTAGCTATGGGATCGTTAAGGAACACGAAGGCAGTATTACAGTTGATAGCGAAATCGGTAAGGGGACAACCTTTACCATAAGATTACCGATAATGGTAGAGGAAAAGGTTGCTAATAATGGGAGAAAATAACACCAAGATACTAATTATCGACGATGAAGACGTCGTATTGGATTCCTGCACACAAATATTAGAAAGTGGAGACTATCAAATCGCAACCGCAAGAAATGGATCTATTGGGTTAAAGCTTGTGGAGGAGTTCCAACCAGACTTAGTTTATGTAGATCTAAAAATGCCAGGAATTTCCGGTTTCGAAGTTCTTGAAAAAATCAATGATATCGATCCAACCATCATAACAATAGTCATTACCGGCTATGCAACAGTGAGCTCTGCGGTAGAAGCGATGAAGAAGGGATCTGATGATTTCCTCCCAAAACCATTCACTCCCGATGAGTTACGTCTAATAACCCAGAGAGGAATCGATAAGAGAAGGTTAGTGTTGGAAACAATTGCCCTGAGAAGGGAAAAAGAAATGCTGAAGGATCACTTTGCTGCCATTGTTTCTCACGAGTTAAAATCTCCTTTGGGTGCCGTACAGCAAAATCTCTATGTACTGACAGATGAATTATCAGGCACACTAACCGAAGATCAACGAAGTCGTTTTAATCATATCCGCACCCGTATTGACGATCTTATGAAACTCATTCATACCTGGTTGCGCGTGATTTCTACGGATGACATAAAAAATATTCGAGAAGAATTTGCCCCGATTTCAATACAAGCCATCATCACAAAGGCGATTGAAAATGTTCAAACCCATGCGACCCGTAAGGATATCGAAATAATTCCATCAGTTGACCCTAATTTAGGACTTGTTAATGGGGACAAAGGAACATTAGTTGAGGCATTGGTAAATATTCTCGGTAACGCTATCAAATTTTCCCGTGTCAAAAGTCAGATCTTCGTGAAAGCCGAGGAACAAGAAGGTAATGTCTTGATCTCGATTACAGATACAGGGGTGGGTATTTCTAAAGAAGACCTACCCCTCATTTTCCATGATTTTTATATGGGCAAATCCGGCCTTGTGGCTGAAGGAGGTAGTGGACTGGGTTTAGCAATCACTCGACGAATTATCGAGGCTCATGCCGGATCTATTACGGTAGAAAGCGAACTTGGAAAAGGAAGCACCTTTACGATCCATTTACCAGTACAAAAAACCGAACTACCCACCCATCTCGATTTAGAAACTGATATCTTGGCACATCCATAAACCAGGAGACACCTAATGAACACGAAAAAACAATTAATAATTATCGATGACGATCCCGATTTCGTGGGAGGAATCAAATATATTCTCGAAAAAGCCGAATATGAAGTTGATGTGGCTTACAATCCGAAGGACGGCTTTCATGCTCTGCAGACCAAACATTATGATCTGCTATTACTTGATATCATGATGGGTCGGGGCGCAGAGGGGATCGCGATAGCTCGAAAATTAAGAAAAGATCCCAAATTAAAGGATTTGCCAGTGTTGATTATCACTGGCATCAGAGAACAAATCGCTTTTCTCTTCCCCGGTCAGCCTGTTCATCCCCACTTCGTTGATATCGATGAATTGGTCGAAAAACCAGTTGAACCGAAGCTTCTATTAGATAGGGTGAGCAGCTTGCTGCAAATGGCAGAAGATAGAAAGTCGAAAACCGAGAATCAATAGGAGACAAATTCATGGCAGCAGAACTTACCTTTAGTAAGGAAATTGCCAACCTTATGTACGCAACTCACGGGAATCCGATCAAGGATTGCTTTCAGTGTGGTACATGCTCTGCAAGCTGCCCGGCTGTTGAGTTTATGGACCACACTCCCCGTGAACTCATCGGTATGATCAACGCTGACCTCAAAGAAGAAGTATTGGCAAGCAATACATACTGGTCATGCGCTTCTTGCTACAACTGCACCGTTAGGTGTCCTGCCAAGATCGATATCGCTGATCTGATGTACTCACTAAAAAGATATTCCATTTGGAGAGGACAGTACCCGGAGGACTTAATCGGACCCGCATTCTCTGAAAGCTTCGTAAAGATGATCGTGAGAACAGGCAGATCTTTTGAGCCCGTACTGGCTCCATCCTATATCTTCAAGTATGGTACCCGGGGGTTGATTCAGGAAGCACAAACAGCCACAGCCCTGGTACTAAAAGGGAGACTGCCTCTGCTTCCAACAAAGATCAAGAGGCTTGAAAACTTCCAGCGGATGATGAAAAGAATTATCCCTCTAGGAGAATCCTAATGAAGCAATACGCGTATTACCCAGGCTGTTCTCTTGAGAGTTTATCGATGGGCTACCATCTTTCCGCGATCGAAGCTGCCCGTGGTTTGGGAGTGGAACTCAAGGAAATTGAGGATTGGAACTGTTGTGGCGCCACTGCCTACTTTCACGTAGACGAGTTGCTGGCATATACTTTAGTCGCTCGGAACCTGGCCATGGCTGAAAAGGAAGGACTCGACTTCGTGGCTCCATGCAGCGGGTGCTACAAGAATGCCTACTTCACAAACAACTACCTCCGACAAGATCCAGAACTGGCCGAACATATAAACTTTGCCCTGGAAGCAGATAACCTGCATATCAACGGGACAACCAATGTTCGCCATCTGATCGAGGTATTCGTAGATGATATTGGCTTTGAGGAGATCAAGAAGAATGTCTCACGCCCATTAAAAGGGCTCTTGGTCGCTCCTTATTACGGATGTCAACTGTTGCGACCGAGGAAGGATGGTGAAGATGTCGAAAATCCCCAATTCTTCGAAGAACTAATGTCAGCCATCGGAGCGGAACCTGTGAATTTCGCCTCAAAAAACCGCTGTTGCGGAGGTTCCTTAATTATCACTAATCGCAAGGCCGCTTTGGATATGGTTCACGTGATCCTCCATGACGCTGAAAAAAATGGTGCTAATGTGATTGCAACAATATGTCCGCTGTGCAATGTCAATCTAGAATTGTACCAACACCAGGTCAATCGGGAATACGGCACCGAATTTTCAATGCCTATACTTTATTTCACACAGCTCATTGGCCTAGCATTAGGAATTACTCCTGGACGTCTAGGGATTGGAAAAGAGCTGGTTTCTGCGGCACCGATGCTGTCCTATGCTCAGAATGTGGAGTCAAGATGAGTCACCCGTACTGTTTACTTTACTATTTTCGATACCTAGAGAGCTATATGACTTATCAAATAGGAGAAAGACTATGAGTGAAAAAGTTGGCGTATATATATGTCACTGCGGTTCTAATATCGCTAAAACTGTAAGAGTGGAAGAGGTGTCTAAGTGGGCTGGAGAACAAGACCAGGTGGCTGTAGCCCGGGATTACAAATTCATGTGCTCCAGCTTGGGCCAGGAACTCATCGAAGATGATATCAAAGAAAAAGGCTTGACGCGTGTAGTGGTCGCCTCTTGCTCTCCCCACATGCATGAGAAAACCTTTCGGGCTGCATGCGTAAAGGGAGGCTTGAACCCATTTCTTTTCGAGATGGCCAATATCCGCGAGCACGACTCCTGGACCACGGATGACACCGAAGCAGCCACGCAGAAAGCCAAAGCACTGGTTATGGCAGCCATCGATCGTGTCATCCACCATTCTCCTTTGGAACCTATACCTGTTGATATAAATTCAAACACACTTGTGGTAGGTGGTGGCATTGCTGGAATTTCTGCTGCGCTGGAATTGGCCGATGCCGGCTACCATGTCTATCTGGTGGAAAGGGAGCCTTCTATCGGTGGCCATATGGCACAATTAGATAAGACCTTCCCTACCTTGGATTGCTCAGCATGTATCCTGACCCCAAAGATGGTGGATGTCGGTCAGCACCCCAACATCACCTTGCTCACCTGGAGCGAAGTTGAGAAAGTGGATGGCTATCTGGGCAACTTTACTGTGAATGTTCGCAAGAAAGCTCGCTATGTCGATGAAAGGTATTGCACTGGATGCGGCATCTGCATTGAAAAATGCCCCTTCAAGGTTGTTGACAACGTCTTCGAAGCCGGTTTAGGTGTTCGCAAAGTGATTTACCGCCCATTCCCCCAGGCGGTTCCCAAGTATCCAGTCATTGACGTTGAGAATTGCGTTTATTTCAAGCGGGGCAAATGCAAAGCTTGCCAAATCTTCTGCCCCACTGAACCCAATTCCATCGACTTCGAACAACAAGATGAGATACTTCAAATCCAGGTCGGCAACATTATCTTAGCCACTGGTTTTGATCTATTTGACGTGAGCCAAATTCCACAATATGGCTATGGACGCTTGGCTAATGTGTTTACCAGCCTTGAATTCGAACGCATGGTGAATGCCTCCGGGCCCACCGAAGGCAAAGTAGTATTGCGCGATATGCAGACTCCACCAAAGAGTGTAGCCATCGTTCATTGCGTTGGTTCACGTGATAAGAATTACCACGAATATTGTTCCAACGTATGCTGTATGTATTCGCTTAAGTTTGCCCATCTGATTCACGAACGTCTACCAGAGACTGAAGTCTTCAACTGCTACATCGATATTCGCACCCCAAGCAAGGGATACGAGGAGTTCTACCATCGTCTGATGGATGAAGGCACTCACTTCATCCGAGGAAAAGTTGCCGACGTGACGGATGCTGCCCGTACTACCGAAGAAGAGGGCAAGCTCATTGTCCAAGTTGAGGATACCCTGATAAATAAGCAACGGCGTATTCCGGTAGATATGGTCATACTTAGCCCTGCTATCGAGGCCCGCCAAGATTCTCGCGAGGTATCTCAGCAATTCAGGATGGGTTGCGACTTCGATGGCTTCTTCACCGAACGCCACCCCAAATTGGACCCCGTAGCTACCATGACCGAAGGCATCCTGATCGCCGGTGCCTGCCAGGGTCCCAAGGACGTTCCTGCCTCCGTAACTCAGGGCGCAGCCGCAGCTGCCCGAGTTGGCGGCCTGATCAGTCGAGGTACGGTCATGATGGAACCTATTAGGGCTAGCATTGATGCGGACGCTTGTTCAGGCTGCCGCATTTGCAATGAATTATGTCCCTACAACGCCATCATATTCCACGAAGATAAGAAAGTGTCCGAGGTTATCACTGCGCTGTGTCAGGGATGTGGTACTTGCGTGGCTGCTTGCCCAAGTGCAGCAATCACAGGCGCCCATTTTACCAACGATCAGGTAATGTCTGAAATCGAGGGTATCTTGTGGGATGTGCGTAAACCAGAATTGGTACCCGGTTAATCCTTGACTTGTCTATAGAGACCTAACATGGATTTAATTAATTGGAGAGAAATATGAGCGAGCAATTCGAACCCGTAATCGTTGGCTTCCTGTGTAACTGGTGCTCTTACCGGGCAGCAGACTTGGCTGGCACTTCACGCATCCACTATGCGCCCAACATGCGTCCCATTCGCGTGATGTGCAGTGGCCGGGTAGATCCTCAATTTGTGCTTAAAGCATTAAGGGAGGGCGCCGACGGCGTAATGATCGCAGGCTGCCATCCCGGGGAGTGCCACTACGTCGAAGGCAACATAAAGACTTTACGCAGGTACCACCTGCTCAAGAATTTACTGCGCCAGTGGGGTATTGAAGACGAGCGCTTCCAATTGGTGTGGGCTTCCGCGTCTGAAGGCATTGTACTCGCCGAAGCTGTTAACCGCATGACAGAACAAGTACGAGCGCTAGGTCCGCTCGACTGGAAAGATACTGTAATAGGAATAAACGGCAGAGGTTCTTTTTCAAAAGTTGAAACTGCCTCTTTGGTAGAGGAGGGTTAACATGGCAGATAATGGAAAACCAAAATTCGGAATGTATTGGGCCTCCTCCTGCGGTGGCTGTGAAATCGCCGTATTGAATATCGGCGACAAGATCCTGGACGTAGATGCCATCTTCGACATCGCCTTTTGGCCGGTTGCCGCCGACTTCAAATATGAGGACGTACGCAATTACCCGGATGGCTACATCGATCTTTGTTTATTCAATGGTGCTATTCGCAATTCAGAGAACGAGGAAATGGCGCATCTCTTACGCCAAAAGTCCAAGGTTTTGGTTGCATTTGGCTCGTGTGCCTACGAAGGTTGTATCCCCGCCCTATCGAACTTGACCTCCAGAGAAAAAACCTTATCAACGGTTTATTTGGACAACCTCACCATCGATAATCCAGAAGGTACCCTGCCTAAGGAAGTCTCCACTGTTCCTGAAGGGGACCTTACCTTACCATCTTTCTACCACACGGTGATGGCTTTGGATCAGGTCGTTCCGGTGGATTATTACATTCCAGGTTGTCCTCCCGAACCAGAACAGATCTGGGCGGTATTAGAGGTGGTAGTCAATGCTTTGTTGCATGGCGCTGAGTTACCACCTTCTGGATCCATCCTTGGAGCTGGCAAGGTAGCAGTATGCGAGGAATGTATCCTGGAAAAGAATGTTAAGAGAATCACCCAATTCTACCGACCGTATGAGATCATTCCACAGCCGGGACTTTGCCTTCTGGAGCAGGGAGTTGTCTGTCTGGGACCGGCAACCCGGTCTGGTTGCGGAGCCCTTTGCCCACAAGTCGGCATGCCATGTCGGGGATGTTATGGCCCACTCGATGGCGTTGAAGATCAAGGCGCAAAAATGCTTTCAGCAATCGCCTCAGTAGTTGACGTCGGAAAAGCCGGAGATGACGAGCACCAATTGGATGAGGATATTAAAGCGGTAATGGATACTTTGGTTGACCCAGCAGGCACTTTCTACCGGTTCAGCATGGCTCATTCTTTGCTCCGCCGGGCGCGAGTCAACGGAAATAGCAATGAAGCAGGAGGCGATCAATGAAACGCATCACCATAGACCCAATCACCCGTCTGGAAGGTCATGGCAAGATCGAAATCTTTTTGAATGAAGAGGGCAACGTCGAAAATGCTTACCTCCAGATCCCTGAATTGAGAGGATTTGAGCAATTCTCAGTAGGGCGACCTGCCGAGGAGATGCCACGTATAACCAATCGGATTTGTGGTGTCTGCCCGGAAGCACACCACATGGCCTCAACCAAAGCACTCGATGCCCTTTATCATGTTGAACCGACTTCAGCAGCAAAGAAAGTGCGCGAAATGTTCTATTCAGCTTTCTATGTAACTGATCACACCGTCCATTTCTACGCCCTAGGAGCACCAGACTTTGTCGTGGGACCAGACGCACCCGCTGCTGAACGTAATATCCTTGGAGTGATCCATAAGGTGGGTGTCGACATCGGCAAACAGGTCATCGCTTGCCGGCAGCGCAACCATCATGTCATCAAAATGGTGGGAGGGCGCGGCATACATCCTGTCGCTGGTTTACCAGGTGGCTGGAGCAAGGCCATCAGCACAGAAGAACGTGCTGAAATCGAGGACATCGCCCGTCAAAATATAGATTTCGGCCTATTCAGTTTGAAGGTATTTGATGACATCGTACTCGCCAACAAGGGTTATGTGGACTTAATCCTATCGGATGCGTTTACCAACAAGACATATTACATGGGTACTGTAGACGAAAACAACCATCCTAACTTCTACGATGGCAAGATTCGGGTTGTCGATCCTCAAGGGAAAGAATTCGTCAAATATCCGCCTAGCGATTACGCCAAGCATATCGCCGAAAGGGTCGAATCATGGAGCTACCTGAAGTTCCCGTATCTGAAGGGCGTCGGCTGGAAGGGTTTTCAAGACGGTCTCGATAGCGGAATTTATTGCGCGACCCCGCTCTCGAGGTTAAACGCCGCAGACGGTATGGCGACTCCCAAAGCACAAGAAGCATTCGAGAAGTTTTACGAGACCCTGGGTAGTAAGAAAATAAATGGTCGCTATGAGCCCGTCCATTATAGACTGGCGACCCATTGGGCTCGTCTCATCGAGTTGCTTTACTCAGCTGAGCGCATGCTGGAGCTCATCACTGATCCTGAGATCACCGATCCCAATGTACGTCAAATCGTCGATACGGTACCTGATGAAGGTATTGGCGGCGTAGAAGCGCCAAGGGGTACCCTTACCCACCATTATTGGACGGACGAGAAAGGCATCCTGACAAAAGTCAATCTGATTGTCGGCACAACCAACAACAACGCCCCTATCGCTTTGTCAATCAAGAAAGCAGCCCAGGGTCTGATCCAAAAAGGGACAGTTATCACCGACGGAATTTTGAATCGTATCGAGATGGCCTTCCGAAACTACGACCCCTGCATGTCGTGCGCCACACATTCGCTGCCCGGTCAAATGCCTCTCGAAGTGGTCATTCGTGATGTGGAAGGTAATGTCATCGAGCGGTTGAGCCAATATGTTGATTAATCAATTGCGGGCTGAAGGTTACCATTTGGCATTTTCAACCCGCAATTGTATAGATGTGAATTCTTGATGAAAACTTTAATACTTGGGTTGGGTAATCCTTTTCTCACGGACGACGGTGTTGGAGTGAAAGTAGCCAATGCTATTGAAGAGGAATTAAATTCAGAGTCCAACGAAGACATCACCATAGAGGAGGCCAGCGTGGGGGGCCTGAGACTGATGGAAGCGATGATTGGCTTCGACAGGGTAATTCTCATTGACGCACTGCTCGCTCGAAACGGGAACAAGCCCGGAACGATTCACCGCATGACATTAGACGATCTAAATGCCATCAGTCCAACCCAACATTCGGCTTGTGCTCACGATACTACCCTGGCTACAGCTTTAGAAATGGGTCGAAGAATCGGTTTGGCTTTGCCAAACGAGATCATCATCTATGCTGTTGAAGTAGAAAACGTTATGGATTTTAGTGAAAAGCCAACGCAAGCTGTGACCAGGACGATTCCGCTTGTAGTGGCATCCGTATTAGAAGAAATTCATCCCACCCAAGATATAAAATAAAGGAGGGTATATGGTTTCACCCGAGTTACTTCGTCGATACCCCTATTTCGGTGGTTTGTCCATAGAACAAATCGCCGTATTTGCCAAGGCTGCCAAAGAAAAAGAAGTTGAAAAGGATTATTTTTTCTTCAAAGAAGATGACCAGCTTGATTCTATTTATCTTTTATTGGAAGGAGAGGTGGGGATTGTGACGGAAGTTCCCCGGAAATCACTCTTTGTCCAAAGCAGTTCAATTGTATCCGGAGATGTTTTTGGCTGGTCTGGGTTGGTGCCACCCCACAAAGCCACCGCCTCAGCCAAAGCGATTTCCGCTTGTAAGGTCATTGAATTCGATGCAGCCACACTACGCCAAAAATTCCAAGATGACTGCAGTTTGGGCTTTTTAATGATGCAAAGAACCGCAGCGATCATTCGTGAACGGTTAAAGGATTTACGAATTGAATCGCTTGCTTCAAGAGTGGATTAGGTCGTTTTAGCACACCGGCTCTTCTAAGGAGATACAAATACCTCAGCGATGGACCTCGCTGGGGTATTTGTATCTATGATTTTGGAAAGTCTGTCAGAAGACCTTAAGTTAATCTGGTTTGGTCTCTAACGAATGCTAGAAAGAAAAATTGAGGACAAGTGTCGTTATGCTTACATATGTCAGGTTAATTTCGCATTCTCGAGAATATAATTTTCTAAACGTTTTATCACCGATTTTTGATCCGAGATAATTGCTTTGACCAAATCGCCTTGCGAAATTACACCAACCAATTTATTACTAGACATCACAGGAAGATGGCGAATATGCTTTACAGTCATCAGCTCCATACATTCCTCTATAGAGTAGTTAGGGCTGACATATAACACATTAGTTGTCATTATTTCTCTGACAGCCGTTTCCTTGGAGGACCTACCTCTTAATATTACCTTCCTGGCATAATCCCTCTCAGTAATAATCCCGACAAATTCCCCAGAATCGATTACTAATAAGGCTCCCACTCCCTTATCAGCCATTTTTTCAATCGCATCATACATCGACGCCTCAGGTTCGATAGAATGAATATCGTAGCCTTTCATTCTTAGGACATAACCGACTGTTTTCATAGCAACCTCCCTGAACTTTCTTGCTGGATTATCCTTTTAACTAATCTCATCTCTATAGAAACTAATATAATCAATTAGGACTTACGCAGTTGAAGGGGTAGAGTGGGGGGATTGGTCGGGCTGCACCCGACCAATCCCCCCATTACCTCCCCAAGTGCGTAACTTCTGTCAGTATTAATAATCTTCAGGAAAATCTGGATATTCAGAAAATCGGATACAAAGACTAAATCCATCTGGAGGTTTGTGCATTTATTCACATTATACATTTCTACTAATAAGAAATCAATATTGTGAATTTTATCACTATATATCTTATTACCGATGGTCCAATCTAATTTCTAAAAAAAGTCTCCATACCACGGAAACATTCTAAACTCAACTTATGTCCAACGTCATCTTCACAATAGGTTACCTGTGCACCAGCAGTTTCAAGCAGCTCAACTGCCTTTCTAGCTCGCGCTACCGATACTAGATTGTCCTGAGTTCCATGAGCCACATAACCTCGCTTCCCCTCCAGAGGCCGGTCGGTGAGGATGCTTTCAACCCCCTCTGGTAAAAATCCCGATAAACCCGCAAACCTATAGAATATTGATGGACGTTGGAGTATAAAAGTGTATGCCAGGGCTGCTCCTTGGCTAAAACCGGCCACACTCAAACGGGAAAAATCAGCATTTTGGAAATATGATTCATCCAGTATTTGATTGATCTTTTCTATCGCTGGATAAAAATCATCTATATTCGGCCATGCTTTAGTTTGAAGTGGGTGCCAGCTGTAACCTCCTAGTGGTGAGGAATATAATCCGCGAGGTGCGATTAATATGTTGCCTGGGGGAAGATGAAGAGAAAAAACCCACATCGAATTTTCGTCCCCAGTCCAACCATGCAGTAGTAGGGTCACGGGGTGTGGACCTTCTTGTGGAGGATTATATACCCGCACAATACAATCTCCGATCTGTTTTATTTCGATTTGGTCATCCATATAAACCCTTTAGAAGAAGATTCCATTAATCCTGGTTTGCACGTTTCGTGATCGCTTCAACCAGCCATAGAACCAGCCAGATCAAGACCAGTGGTAACAAGCCGACAATCAAACAAAGAAATCCGAATATGGCTGCCGAACGACCATAAAAAAGGTATATTAATCCATCCCCGACCACAAAAAGCAAGATCAATCCCCCTACAGCCAACCTGGCGTTTGTCTGGCGAGCGAATCTCCGTAGGTCACGGGTCATTGCCACCAATCCAAAGTTCCATCAATAAAGAAGATCTCTGTAAACTATCCTTTCCATCAATCTGCAAGCGCGTAATTGGGTTGTTTTGCGTCCGTCGGTGTGTAGAATTGCCTGCGGTACAAATCAGCATATAATCCACCAGCCTCTAATAGTTCTTTGTGAGCACCACGTTCTACAATCTTGCCTTCGTTAACCACGATAACCTGGTCCGCGTTTCTAACAGTGGATAAGCGATGTGCGATGACAAAGCTTGTCCGGCCCTTTAGTAATTTCTTTAAGGCTCATTTGATCAGAATTTCTGTGTGGGTGTCAACACGGGGGGTGTTATCCCCTGGTCGATAAAGTGTCTCGAACACTCCTCAGCGTACCTTCAACCCCTCCCAGAAAAGGGTCACCACTAACTCGACATCTTTGTTTGTAAAACTTCTTCCGAGGCATGCTTTTCTGTATTGGATTTGACCGTGCAACATACCGATTAATAAAGCTGCTGGCGAATACCCGTCGGGAAGTGGTTGTAATTCGTCATTCTGCACAGCTTGTTGCATAACATCCTCCAGTGGCAAGAGCAAAGCATGGATTAAATTTCCCCAGGGATTACGTTTTTCAATATCACTTAACATATGGGATTCGCGCAGCATCAAGAAAAAAGGTGAACACTGATCAGCAACTACTTTAGCGTATTCAACCAGCATCACCTCAACCTTCGCACGATATGTGCTTGGTTTTTCCCCGGCCCTGCGCATGCGAGCATTTAACCTTTCAGCATGCTGCTCCATTACTTCATCGAATAGTACCGCTTTAGATGGAAAGTAGTAATACAAGGCTGCATTGGTAACTGCGCAGCCTTGGGCAATCTCCCGGATTGAAACTGCCTGGTAGCCGCGCTCTGTAAACAGCTCTTCTGCAACTGCCAAGATGCGCTGGCGTCCTTCCCCTGCTGGTGTCGTTGCCATAATCAACTTCCTTACTGAACGATTGGTAAGTTAGATTTTACCTACAAATATATTCGCAGTCAAGAGATGTGGATTACAATTTCCCTCAAAACGATCAACGATTAGTGTAAAATGGATCGATGAAAAACACTTCTTATTGGAAGGTGAATGCAAGAAAGGAATTAATCCTGGCTGAAAAAGCGCGAGAAACTGGTAACGAGGGCAAAGCGCGGGTTTGCGCCCGAAGAGCTGCGGGATATATAATCGGTGAATACTTGCACCGCCAAGGACATCAAATTTCCAATAGAAGTGCTTATTACCGCTTGCAGTACCTGCAATCTTTGGCGGAGGTTTCACCGGAGGTGCGCCAGCTGGCTCATGATTTCTTATTGCGAATCACTCCTGAAGGCCAGCTGCCAGTAGATACGGATCTGCTAGCCGGGGTTCATTGGCTCGCCATGCGATTATTGGGGGAGCGACTTTAACTTATTAAACTTGAAGAAATTGGACGATACACCAATCTCCCTGATAACCGATACAGGGAGATTTATCACTTCCTCAAAATCACCCCCATAAATTTACGATTCAGAGAAATCGGTTATATTTATATATTAAATTCAATTTCCACCCAGAGTTCTTTGAAAAAATCGTGCGAACAATCAAGCCGGGTAAATAGGGCCTGAGGTAGAGAAATGTTTTTGTTCGTCCTGTTGTTTCCGTAGATAGTGCACCACGCCTAATGCACCGAGCAATGATAAGACCGCGCGGGTGCCAGTAACCAGGAACAAGGCCCCGCCAGCGATACCTGCAAGAGCTAGTAGTACATACTGAAAAGAATTTATCTTCGGAACATCAACAGTTGGCCGCGAAAAATCGATCAATCGTTGCCTTAATTTCCTGACGAATTCCGGTCGCGGTGACACTTGTTGTAATGATCCTTCTAATATCGCTTCAATGTCCTCAAGATTGAATTTTCGGGTAGATTCTTTATTCATATTATCGTCTCTTTTACACTATTTTATTGGTTTATTATCATTTCATAAATGAAAACACATTTTCATATTAAACGATACGGCTTGATTAGTTGACCTTGTTTGACCCTTATCGATCATCATTTAATTTCACCATCATTAGACCCACCTTGTTTTTCGAGTTTTTCATATTCGTCTCTCAGAGATAGCAGCGTGCGGTGGTAGAGGCTTTTAACTGCACCTTCCGTTCGACCCATTATCTGACCAATCTCTGCATTGGGTAAATGATGGACAAATTTCAGGATCAGCAATTGTTGGCGATTGTCTGGTAAATAACCGATAATTTTCAATAGCTTTTCCCGTTCTTCGGATTGTAAAAGCACTGATTCCGGATGATCTCCGTTGGGACGAACCAGGAGAATTTCTTCTAATGGCAATTCGGGACGTCGGCTCTTATCCCGGTGCCAGTTGGCGACTAGGTTATGAGCAATACGATATAACCACGCCGAAAGAGGTAATCCTCGGTCGGTGTAATTCTCAATATGCCGCATAGCTCGGAAGAAGACTCGCGCCGTCAAATCTTCCGCATCATATTGATTGCCTGTGCGGTAGTAAATGTAGTTGTAAATACGATTCACATACCGCTCATAGAGCACACCGAATGCTTTTTTATCTCCTTGCGCTGCCAGAGCTAACGCCGCCTCATCGCTGAGTTCAGACACGTCATACACCTGTTACCAGCAGGAGATACCATGTGTATATGGTAACCCCACCAGTTAATAAAAGTTTCATTGAGTATATCACGACAAACAAAATTGATAGGTCAAGGTTTCATTTGTTATATAATGGTTTCAGATTGATCAATCAGTCTTCTTAAATACCGCTCACATCCCCTATGTTTCAATAGTCGAAGGGATCAATGGCTTATAGTATTTGATGTATAATATAGGCACGGGGATGACAGGCTTCGACGGAAGAGGCTGGTCCCGGATTGCGAGCCGAGAGACGCCGACCTCGTAAAATCAGCGTAAAAGATAAGTGCCAATCGCACTAACCTTTCAGCTCTCCCGCTTGCTGCATAGTCAGTGAGTAGCAGAGTCTGACCCCAAGATGCGGGTCACGTCCGCCTACCCCGATCTCCAGCCGGAGGTAGGATCGGGCGATAGAAAGCTGGAGTGCCATACGTGATGTTGCTAATCGTATGAAAGAGGGGCTTTCGGGTCCCAGCGACTAACCAGTTGAACTCCTCTGACGTTTGAGAGTCATCTGGTGAGATAGTAAAAACGTCTACGCTCGTAGATATCCGCGGGCTTAATCTTTCGGACGCGGGTTCGATTCCCGCCATCTCCACCTGAAACTGATGCGACGCCCCAAAGGGATGCGTCGCATCGCTTTTAACCAGCGAGTCGAATAACCAAACCTTTTAGATAGGCCCCCTCCGGGAAATTTAATGCCACAGGATGGTCTGGCCCTTGGTGGAGCCGTTCCAGAATCTGAGCCTCGATACCAGCGTCCAGTGCTGCTCCTGCCACGATTTTTTGGAATAAATCTTCATCGACACTCCCGGAACAAGAAAAGGTCGCGAGAATTCCATCCTTTCTTAATAATTTAAATGCCAATAAGTTGATATCCTTGTACCCTCTGGCTGCATTACTAATTTGGCTACTGGTCGCGGCAAATTTTGGAGGATCCAAAACGATCAAATCGAAAACCTTGCCTTGGTCTCGAAACCTGCGTAACTGCTGAAATACATCCCCCTCTATCCATTCGACATTATTCTCTGAAAGATTATTCAACTTCAGGTTTCTTCGGGCAAGATTCAGCGCTTCTGGGGAAGATTCGATAGCCGTAACCCGAACTGCCCCACCGATCAAGCCAGATAAGGTGAATCCTCCGGTATAAGAGAAACAATCCAATACCTCACACCCCTGAGTAAGTTCTCTGACTCGCTTTCTATTGGCCTTTTGATCCAGGTAAAAACCGGTTTTTTGTCCCCGTTGAATATCCACAAGAAACTCTAACCCATATTCAGTGATATTTATGATGTCAGGGGGCTGCGCGCCCCTCATAACGCCAGTCCGTAATGCCAAACCCTCGAGTTTACGCACCTCCACATCCGATCGTTCATAGATGTTTTCGATTCCGGTCAGCTCAATAAGCAAGTCCGCCAGGGTCTCTCTCCATCTTTCAACACCACTGGCAGTGAGCTGAATGACTAAATATTCCCCATACACATCAATGATCAAGCCTGGAAGACCATCCGATTCTCCGTAAAACAACCGGTACGCATTTGAACCTCGCCGGTCATTGAATGCTCGACGGGATGTGATGGCGCACCCTAAGCGTTGGCGAAAATAGGCTTCATCTATTTGCTCCTCAAAACCCCAGGTCCAGATGCGAATTCGGATTTGCGATTGAGGGCTATAGGCCCCACGGGCAAGGAAATTCCCTTTAGAATCGAAGACATCAACTGTATCCCCTCCCTGAAGGTTTTCCAACCCGGAGGAGCATGGATCAATCGCGCCCGAGAATATCCAAGGATGCCGGCGAAGTAGCGATTTTTCCCGGCCTGGCTTCAACTTAACAGTTTGCATGGTAAATGGAGATTGAAGGTTGGAGATCTTGTATAAAACCCTCTCAACCTTTGAAGTATTAGGAAATGATACCCACTTGCTTGCCGGCAGCTTCAATTACAGACATAGCGTATTCAATTTCCTCAGGTTCATGTGCTGCTGTTACCGTTGCTCTTAGGCGCGCCATGCCAGGCGCTACAGCTGGTGAAACAACCGGTAAAACGAATATATCATTTCTCTGAGCCACTTTCGTTACCGCGAAAGCACGCTCATCGCTTCCACATAAAATCGGAACGATGGCCGTTTTAGTTTGCAGCGTATCAAAACCTCGGTCTTTTAATCCCGAAATAAATTGTTTTGTATTGATGCGTAATTTCTCAACTCGCCAGGGTTCGTCAAGAATTACTTTGAAGGCTTCTTTTGCGGCTGCAGCTTGAGCAGGTGGTAATGCTGCAGAGAAAATATAAGCTCGACTGGCGTGACGTAAATAGTTAATAATATCTTTTTTGCCTGCCACATAACCACCCACCGATGGAATCGTTTTACTCAATGTCCCCATCTTGATATCCGCAGTCCCCTCCATACCAAAGTACTCTTCGAGGCCTCGTCCACTCTTCCCTAGGACCCCGACCGAGTGAGCCTCATCAATCATTAACCAGGCATGATAATTGCGACACAATTCCACCATTTTAGGAAAATCGATAATATCACCATCCATACTAAATACTGCATCCGTTATAACAAGTTTGGCCGCGTCATTGGGAATGCTTTGTAAGCGTACTTCTAAAGCTTGCATATCATTATGCTGGAATCTGAGGAATTTTGCTCCCGACATCAAACAGCCATCCACGATACTGGCGTGATTCAATTTATCGGATATGACATAATCGCCGCGACCTATCAGTGTGGATACCACCGTTAAGTTTGTAACATAACCAGAAGAGTATGTAATCGAATCTTCGGTGCCTTTAAACTCAGCAATAGTTTCCTCGAGTTCTCGATGCAGGTTGAGCGTTCCCGCCAGGGATCGCACCCCATGTGTGCCGGTCCCAAAACAGTCAATCGCTTCTTTAGCAGCCGCGTTTATCCGTGGGTGTCCAACCAATCCCAGATAGCTATAGGAGGCGTACATACCCATTTCGCGCCCATTCACCAAGGCGCGCCCTCCACCGCGTAGTTCTTCCACTGGCATATTATAGAAATACAGGTTTCTTTCCTGTAAATCTTCAACACGATTTACCATCGCCCTTACCCGGCGCATTATTGCATCGTCAACCCTCTGGATATCCATATTACACTCCTTTCAGCTAAGCGTAATAGAAGTAAGTGTAGCCCATCGAATCTAAACTGTCAACTAACGCCAGGTATTCTATATGACCAATTCTGAGAAATATCGCTGCCACGGATAAAATCCCCGTAATATAAAATCACCGGGTTGATTTACTCTGCCAGGCGACGTAAGCCACCTTCATCTAAAACCGGTATTTCGAGCTGCCGAGCCCTGGCATACTTAGAGCCTGGATCAGATCCCAATACCAGGAAACTGGTCTTGCTACTGACTGAACTGGAAACCTTGCCACCATGAGATTCGATATATTCCTTTACTCCTTCACGCGTAAACACCGGTAGTGTTCCGGTCACCACAAAAGTAAGCCCAACCAGGGTTTGAGGGGTTAGATCAGCCTCTGCTTGAGCATCCATTCTTGGCCAAACACCTGCTTTTCTGAGTTTCATAAGCAGGTTGAGATTTGTTGGACGGCTAAACCAATCCACGATCGCTTCGGCGATATTCGGCCCAATACCCTCAATTTCCTGAAGTTCTTGCACTGTTGTCTTGGATAGTGCTTCTAGATCCGTATAAATTTTCGCCAGGTCAGCTGCTACTACTTCTCCTACACCCCGAATACCTAAGGCGATGATTAGACGAGAGAGAGGGCGTCTCTTAGAATCGTTGATCGAATCCAGGATATTCATTGCTTTCTTATCTGCAAATCCCTCTAAATTAAGCAAATCTTTCTTCTTAAGCCCGTAAAGATCAGCAAAATCTTTGACCAATCCAACCTCAACAAATTGCTCGACGATCTTTATCCCCAACCCTACAATGTCCATAGCGCCTCTGGAGACGAAATGCTCTACATTTCGAATCAGCTGCTCTGGGCATGCAGAATTAACACAATACCAAGCAACTTCACCTTCGAAATGTTCCACAGGTTCTCCACAAGCGGGGCAATATTCGGGCGGTTTATAGGGTTGCTCATCGCCTGTGCGAGCAGATTCAACCGGCCCTATTACATATGGGATCACATCTCCAGCCCGTTTCACCAGCACCCGATCACCAACTCGAATGTCTTTCTCGGTGATAAAATCAAAATTATGGAGAGTAGCCTGCTTTACAATAACCCCGCCAATTTCAACCGGTTCAAACATCGCAAATGGTGTCAGCACTCCAGTTCTGCCAACATTTACGCCAATGCCTATCAACCTGGTAGTCACTTCTTGAGCCGGGAACTTAAAGGCGATGGCTCCTCGCGGATCCTTACCGACTATGCCAAGCTCATCGGAGAGGGATTTATCGTTGATCTTAATAACAATTCCGTCTGCTTCATATGATAACCGGCTGCGTCGTTGGAGCCATGTGGAGTATGCAGAATGTATTTCCTCGAGGGTTTTACAATCCATCCGCTCGACAACTGGAAATCCAAGGGCTTGCAAATAATCTAATGTGTCGAGATGTGTCTGTGGTAAAGGGCTATCCCCGTCGACAATGTCGTACGTGAGTAATGTCAGAGGCCGAGCGGCGGTCAGAGTGGGATCCAATTGACGAAGCGACCCGGCCGCAGTATTGCGTGGATTGAGGTATGGTTTTTCTCCTGCCTCTTCTAGGCGGCGGTTTAAATCCTCAAAGTCTTCAATGAACATGAAAACCTCACCACGCACGACCAGGTGAGCGGGGGTTTTAACAACATCTGGTTGCACCGGGATACGTAAGGGTAATGCCCGGACTGTCCGCAGATTTGCAGTGATATCCTCCCCTACCTCTCCATTTCCTCGAGTGGCACCTTGGGTGAATAGGCCATCCCGGTAATGGAGCACTACCGTCAGACCATCTAGTTTAGGTTCTATCACAAAATCCACATTCCAAACCCGGTCATCTAGCTTCCCAATGCGTTCGAGCCAGGCTTGCAGACCCTCCGTGTCGTAAGCGTTTGAAAGGCTAAGAATCGGAGCAGGATGGTCCACCTTAGTAAAACGATCTGCTGGGGGCGCTCCAGCACGCTGAGTGGGCGAATCCGGTGTGATCCATTCCGGATGTTCCGTTTCAATGTGCCGTAACTCGTCCAGCAATCGATCATATTCATAATCACTGATAATTGGATCATCAAGCACATGATATCGGTAATTATGGAAATTTATCTCCCGGCGTAATTCTTCCAAGCGCTGTTTAAGCTGTTCGGTATCCATCTTCACCCCAGTGACAGAGAAATAATACACGACATAAGCGTATAAAGATCTTGTATAGGGGTTTGGTTTCGGGAATCTCACCCAAATACCCCAAAAGGCCCTTAATTGGTAAACCCTTTAAATAAACTACACTCAAGTAGTGCTCGATGAGCCTACCTTCAATACTGCAGGTCGATGCTCTAACAACAGCGTGGTATATTCGCCCGAGAATAAATTAACTGCGGTCAAAAGCACCAAGACAATCCAAAGCGAATCCGCTAACAATAAGTGGACGAGCTGCATCTAAATCGGGGCTAGCAGGAGAAGATTAACTAAGCCGGCGATTAATTGGATTGAAAACAATAGGATTAATAACACTGCAAATCGCTTCACCACCTGCTTTTGATGAAGAAAAGCCAGTAAATTTGCACCAAAGATCAAGTAAAATCCCGCAGCCATGGCAAACAAAGGATGCCATACTCTCAGACGAATCTAAAAATGGGCGGTCGAGAAAGATCCTGTTGGAAACCCTTAGAGAGCGAACCAGCTGGAAATAACGTGTCTCCCAAGGCGGTGATTGCCCCTGTCACTCCCAGCACCAATACCGACAGCAAGCCAATACCCAGCCCAGATAATATTATCACCTGCTTTTCCAGGCGGAATTGTTCACCAGTTGATGCCCACCAGGCTGTCACCGTAAGTGAGGCGAACAATAAGAATGTGTTCACCAAGTGTGCCGCCAGAGAAATTGCCCTACCCAGAGAGGCATCATTGGCAACCCATTCAAATAAGACCAACCCAGCTCCCACCAATGCTTCTGTGATGATAAAAAACATTGAAAGAGCGGCTCCCTTACGCACTAAATGACCCTTAGGATATTTTCTCCACGCCCAAATAAACAGACTCAACACCAGCAAAAATGACAAACCACTCATAATCCGGTGAGTATATTCAACGACAGTCTCCAGGCGCGCCGCCTGGGGGACTATTTCCCCGTTACATAAGGGCCAATGACTGCCACATCCTGCTCCCGACCCTGAAGCTCGTACATAAACCCCCCCTAAAATCACAAGTAAGTTATAAAACAAAACACCCCAAGAATATTTGGCTATGCGATTGATGCCCATCTTAAGTTTCTCTTATCAGGAAATTTAAAATAACCTTCCTTGTTTCGGTCGCTTGAGCTCTCTGATAGGGAATCCCATTAGAGATTTAAATCTATTAGCTGTGGCCGGCGAATGTCCAGAATAATCATTATTGAAAAATCCGTAGATGGTATTGATTGGTTCCTTTATACGCTCAATTCGCTGCTTCCACCATTCGAGTTGCGGTTCTACATTGATCTGTTCATGATCATGGCGGTTAAAACGCAGATGTTTGCCAATAAAACGAATATAAAGGGCATCGCTGGTCACATCCACTTCCTTCGGCAATTCAGCATACTCTGTTGCAGCCCAAACTATATCGTGGGTTCTCAATAGATCAGATGTTTCGGAAGTGTACCATGACCGGTGGCGGAACTCCACCGCAAACCTAATTTCGTGGGGTAAATTCTCAAGGAAAGATTCTAAGTCTGGGCCATGCTTCGCATCAAAACTGGGTGGAAATTGTAATAAAAGCAATCCTAACTTATCACCAAGTATTTTCATTCGTTCGATAAATTCTATCAATGAACTCTCTGCTCCCACCAGGGCTAATTCGTGGGTAATCAAGCGCGGTACTTTCATACAGAATTTAAATCCACTTGGGGTTGCTGCCATCCAGCGCTTGACAACGGAAAAGCGGGGAGTTCCATAAAATGTAGAATCGATCTCAACCGCATTGAAGATTTCACCATAATACTTTAGGTAGTTCTTCGCAGAGAATTCGGATGGATAGAAACTGTTCCTCCAATCCGCGTAACTGAAACCCATCGTCCCTATGTACCATTCCACTTGCATTATTTTCTTCCACAGATAACCTAATCAATATCTAAATATGACAATCAGCGTAAATATAAATAAAAAACATCCATTGTCCTCGGTAACGACTCATTATACACTTCAAATACTTTAGGATCTTTGGGAATCCCCGTGGTGAAGGTTAGATGTGGGGGTGTTGGGCGGGCATTTTTTCACAAGCTCTGCGCCCGCCCAACACCCCTACATATCTACCCCATCACGGCAAATCCCAGAGAGCCATACTTTAAAAAGTCGAAAGAGGAAGACAATGGAAATAGAAAATTTATCTCTGGGACAAATCGCCTTTTACGGTTCAAACTGGTGTGGCGATTGTCGGCGGGCAAAGAAATTTCTACAGGATAACGGTATTGACTTTTATTACATCGATATCGGTAAGGACAAAGCCGGCGAACAATTCGTGTTAAAGGTCAATAATGGGATGCGTAGCATCCCTACCATTGTCTTTGATGATGGTTCAATCCTGGTTGAACCATCAAATTATGAAATAAGTCAGAAGCTGCATATTTATTCCCCAGTATGAATTAAGCATGATATCGCCCAGACTTCAAATAGTCACTTGGATATCCTTATCTCAGAGTATTCTATCCCATTAAATCCAGCCATTTTTGAACTTCCTGTTCGCCTTGAAATAGATTTTGTTATCTCATTTCCCATATCTATTTTTTGTTTAGAATACAAAACAGATAGAATAACGAATCCCTTGCACTTGAGCCAAAGGAATTTGAGTTGCTCCTTTTCTTAGCCAGACATCACGGTCAGGTGTTATCACGGGATTTAATTTTAGAGCGTGTATGGGGTTGGGATTTTTGCGGTGGCAGTCGCACCGTAGATGTTCAAATCGCTGGTTGCTAGAAAAAATTGAGGCTGATCCAGCTCAACCGGATCGCATCGTCACAGTCCGGGGTGCAGGTAATCGTTTCGAAGGATAATTGGTTCGTCAACAAACCAACGGCCTCAGCCCATGCGACCAGTTATATAATCTTCTGTAAGCTGTTGCTCTGGTCTGGTAAACAAGCGTACGGTAGGTGTAAATTCAATCAAATCTCCCAGCCAGAAGAACCCGGTAAAGTCTGAAACCCGGGCAGCTTGTTGCATGTTATGAGTTACGATCACGATTGTATATCGTGATTTGAGCTCGTGTATTAATTCTTCAATCCGTAAGGTTGCTACAGGGTCGAGTGCAGAGGCGGGTTCATCCATCAAGATCACATCAGGTTTGACCGCCAGGACACGCGCGATGCACAATCGCTGTTGTTCCCCTAATGAGAGGCCTAAGGCGTTTTCATCTAAGTGATCTTTGACCTCCTCCCAAACAGCAGCCTGCCGTAGGCTTTGTTCCACGACCTCTTCCAGCTCCACCCTCTTTGATACCAGACCCAAGACTCGGGGACCGAATGCAATGTTGTCAAACACGGATTGAGGGAATGGGTTTGGTTTTTGAAAGACCATCCCTACCCGTTGTCGCAAATGAGCCAAATCCACATCAGGAGCATAAATATCTTTCCCCTCAAGAAGAATTTCCCCTTCGATCCGTGCCCCTGGAATGGTATCATTCATCCTGTTCAAACAGCGCAGGAAGGTCGATTTACCACACCCAGAAGGACCAATCAAAGCAGTTACCCGGTGGGGCAATATATCAAGATGGACTTGATTCAATGCCCGTTTAGCACCATAAAAGAAATCTAAATTTCTCACAAGAAATATCGGTTCAACTTCGCTCACGACCATAATCCTGCACTTTATCTTGAATCGATCAATAACCAGGTATTTTGACGGAAGTAATTATAAATAAATTTATAGAAGATAGTTATTAGCTTTTCAAATTAACGCTTTTGATAGGCTGATATGGGAAGAAGCTATTATTTTTCGTAGAGACTTGTTACGTCGTTATTTTATGACTATAATCTCCTAAATGAAAAAGACCGTGCGTTTATTATCATTGTTGCTCGTAATACTGCTCTCTGCTTGTAGAGGTCCTTCAACTTCAGCCTCGCAAGCAGGCCCTCAGACCGAAGAATCATATATCGAAAATAAAGGATCTGACACAATCGTAAATTTAGCGCTCGCCTGGGCTGAGCGTTATCAGGAATTATATCCAAAAGTTCGTATCTCGGTAACCGGAGGGGGATCTGGAACCGGCATCGCAGCTTTGATCAACGGTACCGTAGATATCGCTAATGCTTCTCGCCCAATAAAACCCGAAGAAGAACAATCTATAGAAGCCAACGGTAAACATCCGGTGGAATTTGTAATAGCCCGTGATGCGATTGCTGTTGTCGTAAATCCCGAAAACCCCATCAACCACCTCACTCTAAGACAAATTTCAGATATATACAGTGGGAAAATTAACAATTGGAAGGAAATCGGGGGAGAGGATCGCCCTATCGTTCGCTTGTCACGAGAGACAAACTCAGGCACACACGTATATTTCTTAGAAGAAGTGCTCAGACTTGGTGATAAGGAGGATAAGACATTATTTGCTCCTAATACACTCTTGATGCCATCCTCAGAAGGTATCAGCGCGGAAATCCGGGATAATCCCAATGCGATTGGCTATGACGGGTTGGGATATGTTACCCCAGATATGAAAATGATTGCCGTCGCCAGGTCAGCAGATGAAACTTACGAATTACCGTCAAAAGAAACGGTCAATGACGGATCTTACCCCATCGCTCGTGATCTATATATGTATACAGCTGGCGATCCTAGCGGTGCAGTAGAGGAATACCTTGCTTGGATCTTATCCCCTGCAGCTCAAGAAATCGTGTCAGAGTTGGGGTTTGTACCCATCATCAGTAAATAGCATGTTCACGCTTATAAGAATAATATCAATTCAACACCAAGATTATGGATAATGGTTTAAGATGAAGTCGTCTCTCTCCTGGTCTGAATATATCATCACCCAATTAGTCAGAGTTTCCGGTTACTCTGCCATCGTATTTGTCGCTTTAATTTTCTTCTTCCTTCTACGTGAGGGGTTGCCAATCATAAAGGAAGTGTCCTTCGGGAACCTTCTAAACGCGCGATGGTATCCGATTGAAGACTACTTTGGCATCCTTCCCTTGATTGGTGGTTCGGTTATCGTCACAATCGGCGCTGCTATGATCGCCATTCCGTTTGGTTTAGGTAGCGCTATATTTATCGCAGAAATCGCTCCCCGTTGGGCAAGGGAAATCTTAAAACCATTTGTGGAAGTCCTGGGAGGATTACCCTCAGTGGTTCTTGGCTTCTTAGGGTTTGTATTGCTAGCACCATACATACGCCGCTTCTTAGCCCTACCAACTGGTTTAACCGCCTTCACCGGATCCCTGCTCCTGGGAGCCATTTCGATACCAACCATTGTCTCCGTGGCAGAAGATGCTCTTGATGCTGTACCCAAATCGTACCGGGATGCTGCCTTAGCAATGGGTGCCACCGAATGGCAAACCATTTGGCGGGTGACCCTACCGGCTGCACGCTCCGGGGTGTTAACTGCAGTAATGTTGGGTATTGGTCGTGCTATAGGCGAGACGATGACCGTCATGATGGTAACAGGAAATGCCGCCATCGTTCCAACAGGATTAGGAGCGCTCTTTTCCCCAGTCCGGACGATGACCGCCACCATCGCTGCCGAGATGGGAGAAGTCGCCAATGGCAGCGTCCATTATCATATGCTTTTCTTCATCGGCCTTGTACTCTTTCTCATCTCGCTAATTGTGAATATCGCTGCTTCCGCCGTAGTATTTCGACAGCGTAAACGATCAGAACGGATCCTCTCTTAGAAACCAATATGATCAGATCTTCATTTTCATCTTCCTCCGCCCGCCATCTCATTCAACGTCTGGGATTTAGTTTATTAACCTTTGTGGTCATCATCACAATAACCCCAATCGTTTTAATCGTAGCCTATATCGCTTTGAAAGGCCTACCGGCGATTTCCTGGGAATATCTAACTGGCTTCCCTCACGATGGTATGCGTGCCGGGGGTATATTGCCAGCCATTGTCGGTACCTTTTACCTCACCTTTGGAACCGCCATATTCTCCGTACCCCTGGGGGTTGGAGCGGCAGTTTTCTTATCTGAATATGCCACTGAGAATCGTTTAACGCGTCTTATTCGCATCGCCATCATTAACCTTGCCGGAATACCATCCGTAGTATATGGGTTATTTGGATTAGGTCTGTTCGTGCTTTTCTTGAATTTCGGAACCAGCATCCTTGCGGGCTCAATGACTCTAGCGATCATGACCCTGCCAGTCATCATCAGTACTACCGAAGAAGCCCTACGAGCAGTGCCTCAATCGTTCCGGGTTGTCAGCATCTCCTTGGGAGGTACGCGCTGGCAAACCATCCGTCGAATCGTGATTCCTCAAGCACTCCCGGGGATTATTACCGGTGTTATTCTTGGCCTGGAGCGGGCAGCTGGTGAGACTGCTCCCATCCTTTTCACTGTGGCTGCTTTCTTCCTCCCCAGGTTGCCTCATTCACCATTCGATGCTACCATGGCGCTCCCGTACCATCTTTTTGTGATTTCAACGCAAGTTCCTGGTATGCCCGTACGCCTCCAATTTGGCACCGCCTTAGTCTTGCTAGTATTTGTGCTGGGAATGAACACCATCGCCACATTGATCCGTTCACGTGCACGATCCCGGCGACAGTGGTGACCTATATCATTGCTTTTTGAGATCAGGCATATATCCGGTATTAATCTCCGCGGTTTTAAGTGCCGGTTATTTTAAACTCCATATGAAGAATAAATTCGTCATTGAACACCTGACTTTACATTTACATGAACCAGCTGTGACCCTTTCAGGAGGCCAGCAACAGCGGCTTTGTATTGCTCGCGTGCTCCCCCTTGAGCCCGAGGTTATCCTTCTCGACGAACCCACCTCTGGTTTGGACCCCATCTCAACTGGGAAAGTAGAAGCTACGATACAAGAGTTGAAAGAAAGATATACGATCGTATTAGTGCCTCACTCCATCCAACAGGCCTCTCGCACGGGTGATTACACAGCTTTCTTTTTACAAGGCGAACTGATCGAGTACGCTCAAGGTAAAACCATCTTTACAAATCCTAAAGACCGCTGTACCGAGGATTACATCACCGGTAGATTTGGCTAGGAGATACCGTCAAAATAATGTTTCACAGCATTCGTTGGCGAAATGTATGTCGTTTTGAAACTGTCCACCGCGACTTCGTAAGCATCATTTCCCATGAACATCGAACCTCTCTTGCCACCCTTAAAGCTCTGTCCGAAACGCTTCAAGAGGGCACACTTGAAGATCCCTCTATTGCCCACCGTTTTCTCGATCGCATCAACTCTGAGTTAGGTTCATTGACAGTAATGGTGCATGAGCTGCTTGAACATTCCCGCATTGAATCTGGGAAAGTACTCCTGTCATAATGAATTTTTGTTGAAATAGGACATCTATCAGGAATATGACGGTAATCTGGCACCTCACTATCCCCTTCTATAATTATATAATCATTAGGATCAGTCCTGAAGAAGGGGCTCGATGTAGGAGGCGGAATTGTTAAAATCGTTACTCTCAGGACGTCGGGGGCGATATTTAAGAGAATACTTCACAGCTTATATGATGATTGCTCCGGCTGTTATTCTGATTTTTACATTCGGGATATTCCCTGTTGGGTTTGCCCTTTATGTAAGTTTGTTCCGATGGCGACTGAAACAGGGAAATTTCATCGGGCTTGTGAACTACCAGCAAGCTATCGGCAATCTGGTTTATATCCTGCTGTTTGCACTTGCTATTGGAGGCTTGATCGCCGCCATCAAGATCCTACATCAAATCAAGAAACGGAGCGAAGAACGCAATACGCGTCCCTGGTTATTAGCACTGCCAGCAGTCATATACACCGCCATGATATTAAGTTTTTTGCGATGGACCGTGTTGCTCCTGCCCAATCTACTCGCTATTGCAGATAAGATTGTGGGGCAAGAAAAAACACGGCAACTCTTTGTCAGATTACTGTGGGAGGCATTCACTAATCAAAATGTATTGTCAGGTTGGTGGCTATTCGTGGGACTAACTGTGGGTTCGGTGTTTATTGGAATTCTCACAATAAGTTTATTACGCACACCTGACCAATTCTTTTACCAGGCTTATTTTACAATCACCTGGATAGCTATCAGCATAAGTGGCATAATATTGTGGTTTACTTACAGCCAGGTCATTGCCGCTTACCAGGCAGCAGTCCAGACCGGTTCCTCGCCAGCCATCTGGTCTCAAGTCATCACCGTTCTTTCAGGGGTGATCTTTTTGTGGGTTGCCTGGAAATTCTGGCCTTCCTTTCCCCAAAACGACGGAGGTCGGGTTTTCCTTTTACGGTTATTCTTGGGATTGGTTTTTTTAGTAGGTGGCTGGCTTTTACTGGGTGAAATTCCCGTATTTGCAGCAGCTGGCGATCCGGATATCTGGTCCGGTCTAAAAGTGACTATTTTCTATTCTGTAGGCACGATTCCATTCCAGCTGGGGATTTCCATTTTTCTCGCAGTCTTGCTCTTCCAACAGGTTCGGGGTTCAGAACTCTTCCGCATGTTATTTTTCTTACCTTATGTAACACCGGCTGTGGCGAGTGCAGCCGTCTTTCGCCAGATTTTCTCAAATCGTTTACAGGCTCCTGTGAATCAAATCTTGCGTCTATTTGGATTACAACCCCAAGAGTGGCTTTTCGAACCAAAGGGTATCTTTACCCTGCTCGCTCAAAATCTAGGAGTATCGATTCCTGCATGGGCTGCCGGTCCCAGTCTGGCCCTGGTTGTCATAATTATTTATTCAATCTGGACCTTTGTGGGCTACGACACGATTATCTACCTGGCCGGGCTTGGCAATATACCCAATGAACTGCTCGAAGCAGCAGAAATTGACGGTGCTGGTCGCTGGCAGGTATTTCGTTTTATCACCTTCCCGTTGCTCTCACCTACCACCTACTTTCTTTCGTTAATCGCTGTAATCGGGACATTTAAAGCATTTAATCATATTTGGGTGATGCGCCAAGATCTTGCCCTGGGGACAACCGACACATTCAGTGTAGTTATCTTTATCGAATTCTTCGAGAAATTACGCTATGGTTATGCCTCTGCCTTAGCTTTCGTGTTGTTTGCCGTGATTCTCAGTTTGACCTATTTAAATAATCGTATTCAAGGAACGAGAGTGTTCTATGGCTAAGTTGTCTACGCTAGCGCTTGAAAAGGATTCTGCTACCAGAAAAATATTTAACTTTAATAGGATAGGACTTGGCAGGATATTCACATATACAATCCTAATATTCGGTGCTATCATTTCCATTGCGCCTTTCCTATGGATGATATCCACTTCATTTATGAGTATTGGCGAAGCTATGGGTGTAAGACTACTACCTTCTCAAATTCACCCAGAAAATTACATCGATGCCTGGAAGGAAGCGAATTTTTCAGAATATTTTGTCAATAGCGTGCTAATCACGACCATCACCCTGACTGGCGAAATTACTTGTAGCGTTTTAGCAGCTTATGCTTTCGCCCGAATAAATTTTCCAGGTCGAGAAATTCTGTTTGCAGCTCTATTGAGCACTCTTATGATCCCTGCCATGGTATTAATCATCCCTAATTTCCTGACCGTTACCTGGTTGGGTCGCATCGGTCCGATAAAATGGATCAACAATTGGCCAGCCCTGACTGTGCCCTTTATGGGGAATGTATTTTCGATATTTCTCCTTCGCCAATTTTTTGCCCAGATCCCTGATGAATTGTTCGACGCAGCTCAGATTGACGGTGCCGGTCACCTACGGTTTCTCACTAGAGTTGTCCTTCCACTTTCAAAAGCCCCCCTCATGGTGATAATAGTGCTATCTTTTATAGGATCATGGAACGCCCTGGCCTGGCCTTTGCTGGTTACCAATTCACCAGTATGGCGTCCCATCGCAGTGGGATTGCTAAATTTCATCGATGAAGCCGGCCAGCGTCTAAATCTAATGATGGCTGGAGCATTTATCACTATCATCCCGATTCTAATCTTATATTTCATTACCCAAAAACAATTCACAGAAAGTATTGCTCGAAGTGGATTAAAAGGGTGAAAAGGAGGTCCTCGATAAGATTTTTATTAAAATTGATTGTGTCGCCAATAAGACTTTCCTGTATACTGTTAATACTTTTTACTATATAAGGAGTTAGAGAAGAATGATTAGAAAATTAATCCCGATGTTTATGCTATCAGCGCTGGTCCTTTCGACGCTCTTGGCAGCTTGTGCCCAAGCACCAGCAGCTACGGAGCCTCCGCCCACCACCGCTCCGATGGCTACGGAAGCGCCTCAACCTACCGCGGTACCCACCGAAATGCCCGCCCCGACTGAAGTTCCCACGGAGGCCCCCACCCCAACCCAAGCTGGACCAGATCCGTCTGGTCAAACCGTGACTTATTGGCATGTCTGGGGTACCGGTGCTCCAGGAGATGCTATGACGGCCATTGTGGATGATTTTAACGCCACCAATGAATGGGGCATTACGGTAGAAGCCGTTGATCAAGGAGCATATAATAGTCTGGAGGATGCCTTCAACGTAGCCATACAGTCAGGTGATCTTCCTAATCTAGCAGTTGGTTATAGCAATGCTCTGGCTAACTGGTGGAATGTCGGCACTCTTGTCGATCTCAACACCTTAATCAGCGATCCGAATTACGGATTGACACAAGACGAGATCGATGATTTCTACCCAGCAGCCATCAACAATGCCGTGGTTGCCGATGGCGCCCGAGTGGGTTTCCCCATCAGTCAATCCGCCAATGTGCTTTTCTACAACAACACCTGGGCTGAAGAGCTGGGATTCCCCGATCCACCCGCCAATAGTGCAGAATTTATAGCTCAAGCTTGCGCTGCTACTCAAGCCAACAACAGCGATGATAACCCCGACAACGATGGCACCGGCGGCCTGGTTATGTATACTGGTGCATCCAATGTTCTCTCGTGGGTTTTCGGTTTCGGTGGAGACGTGATTGCTCCAGATGGCTCTGGCTATGCCTTCGACACCCCTGTCGTTCAGGATGTTGCTTCTTTCCATAAAGACATATGGGATCAAGGTTGTGCTTTCCAGACTGAGAGCTACCCCAATCCCGAGTTTGCCAGCCGGAAAACGCTTTTCGTCATGAGTTCAACTGCTGGTCTTCCTTACCAGTTGGATGCATTCACAGCCGAGGGCGCCTTTACCAATGACCAATGGAGTTTCATCGGTTTCGTTGGCAAGGAAGGTGGCGAGGCCGTGAATGCTTTTGGGCAGACCATCGGTCTGGTAAATTCCACCCCTGAGAAGAACCTGGCTGCTTGGCTATTCCTGAAATATTTCTCTTCGCCAGAAGTCCAGGCTACCTGGATCAACGCCAGCGCCTATTATCCTACTCGCGCCAGTGTAGTTCCCTTACTTTCAGACTATGCTGCCGCAAATCCAAAATGGGATACCGGATTAAGTCTTCTGCAATACGGTCACGCAGAACCGGCTCGACCATCCTGGGCCACTGTTCGCCGTGACGTTCAGGATACTTTCAGCACAATCCTGCAAAGCCCAGCAGACCAAATCGAACCCCTTCTTAAGGACCTGGATTCCGCTGCTGCTGAGGCAGTTGCCGAACTCGATCAATAAGCTGTTTATCGATCATGCGGGTGGTAGCAGTCGCTGCCACCCGTCTTTATTTTAATTGGCCGTTGAGAAATTGAAAGCGGGTAGATCATTCGAGAAGTCGATCAAGTTCAACCACACTCACAAAATCTTCACCAAACCAGGTAACTATCGCACCGAGGATTACATCATCGGATGCTTCGAATAAGTAGCCCCTTTAGAAGTTGCTACTTGGTCTATAACAGTCATGTAAAACCAGATAAATGCCAAATCACGGAATAGAAATATCCGATAAAGTCAACAAACCCGTCTTGGAAACGCCATTACTCAAGGTGCTGTTTCTTTGTACAGGAAATTCCTGCCGCTCCCAGATGGCTGAAGCTGTGATTAATGCCCGTTTAGGTGACCAGTGGCAGGCATTCAGTGCTGGTACACATCCAACTGGTTACGTCCATCCCAAGGCTATTCGGGTTCTATCTGAGATTGGAATTGATCACAAGGGAACTTCCAAGAGCGTTAACCAATTCCGGCATGTTCCCTTCGACGTAGTGATAACAGTATGTGATTCGGCGGCAGAGGAATGCCCTCTTTGGCTGGGGTCTGGAGTTCGCTTACACCATAGCTTTGTCGATCCCGCCAAGGCCACAGGCAGTGAAACCGAGATTCTTGAGGTTTTCAGGCAAGTACGAGACAAGATAGTGAATGAAATCCCTGCCATATTAGCAAAATGCAGGGAAAATCTGGCCCTTAGTTAAATAAAGGCAAGAACCCGCCAACCTTCCCATTAAAGCTTCTGTATTTGGGAGGGTTTTTGATTCTTTATAATAACCAATCTGACAGAATTTAATGAATTATTGGTCAAAAGTCACTTGCCTAGTACCTATATACCTAGTAAACTATCTTGGGAAAACGGAGGTACTCATGACTGCCGGAAAGATCATCGCTTATATATTCGCTGCCATTCTAATTTTCTTCGGTGTACTCTTCATATGGAGTGCATTTAATCCACAAGGCCAGGTCGGTTCGATTTTTATTGGCATAGTAACTGTTGCCATAGGCTTTGGACTGATTTGGTTGGCCGGGCGCAGAAAGCTATCCCCACAAACCGGGGATGAGGTCACTTTGAAGATCGACTTACCTGCTAACGTCAACCTCGATACGATCAAATGTAAATCGTGTGGCGGTGACTTATCTGCTGATAACATCAAGATGGTTGCGGGAGCCCCCGTAGTTACCTGTCCCTATTGCGGTACCACCTACCAATTGACTGAAGATCCTAAATGGTAGTGAGATTAGAAGGAGAACCTTGCGATCCATCGAATCTTCTGACTTTAAGTTTATAGTTAGTCTTCTCTGGTTGGAGAGAACCTCATGAAAAGACGTCTTCTACGCCTTGCATTGGTGTTTTTCATAATTTTCGCGATTCCCGCTGGTGTGTTGGCTCAAAATTACTCCTTCAAACTTGATAAGGAGACTGACAACCTCTATTGGAATAAAGACGGCACCCTTTCAATCGATTATGTGTTTACATTCACGAACGATTCCGGAGCCTCTCCCCTAGATTTTGTAGATGTTGGATTACCTAACAATAATTACGATCGAAACAGCATTACCGCTGATGTAAACGGTCAAAAAATCACGGATATCACCGAATCGCCTTATGTCACGTATGGGGTTGCCTTAGGATTGGGTAAAAACGCCATTCCCCCCGGGCAAACAGGCACGGTGCATATCGTAATCGGAACCGTCAGAGGTGTGCTATACCCGGATAGCACAAACAAAGATGACGCCAGCGCGGTCTTTTCAACGACGTATTTTGACAAGCAATTTGTGCATGGCTCCACTGATATGACCGTGATCTTTCACCTGCCACCCGGAGTCCAGCCGGATGAACCGCGCTGGCATAACGCGCCTCAAGGATTTCCGTCGACACCGGATACCAGTCTGGATAGTCAAGGTAATGTTACCTATGCGTGGCACAATCCAAACGCTAATGGCTATACGCAGTACGCATTTGGCGCTTCGTTTCCGATGAAGTATGTCCCCGATTCTGCTATTTTACAAACGCCATCACCTTCTTGGTTCAGTCAAATAAATTTTGGAGTTTTAGTACCATTGCTTTGCATTGGTTTCTTTGGTTTCTTTATCTTCTTAGGAGTCTATTCGGATCGTCAGCGAAAGATGCGATATTTACCTCCCAAGATCGCTATTGAGGGTCACGGCATCAAGCGTGGTTTAACCGCGGTAGAAGCTGCCATCCTTATGGAACAGCCCATGGACAAATTGTTGACGATGATTTTATTCTCCGTCATAAAAAAAGGAGCTGCCCAAGTGGTCTCCCGTGATCCATTGGAAGTGGAGAAAATCTCCCCACAACCTGAGGACCTCAATCCCTATGAGATAGATTTCTTGGCGAGCTTCGGTGAGAAAAAGGGTGCGCCTAGACGCAAAGCCCTCCAAAAAACCATGGTCGACTTGGTTAAAGCCGTCAGCCAAAAAATGAAGGGGTTTAGCCGGCGAGAAACTGTGGCTTATTATCGCAGTATTATTGACAAAGCGTGGGCACAGGTAGAAGCTGCCGAGACACCTCAAGTAAAAAGTGAAAAGTTCGACGAGGTAATGGAATGGACCATGCTCGATCGAAACTATGATGATCGTACCCGTGACATCTTCAGGACTGGGCCAGTTTTCGTGCCATTATGGTGGCCCCGCTTTGACCCAGGTTATGGTGGAGCGATGTCTCGATCAGCAGGCGCGCCTGTTTCTACTTCTGCTCCATCAGTTCCAGGCACAGGCGCAGGTCCTTCCTTACCCACTCTGCCGGGTTCTGCGTTCGCAGCTTCGGTGGTTACCAGCGTACAAAATTTTTCAAGCAGTGTGATAGGTAACGTAACCGATTTCACCAAAGGTATAACCAATGTAACTAACCCCCCACCTAAACCCTCCAGCAGTGGTAAGTCATGGGGGAGCGGTGGAAGTGGTTGCGCATGTGCTTGCGCTTGTGCCTGCGCCGGTTGCGCCTGCGCTTGCGCCGGAGGTGGTCGTTAAATGCACTTTTTTAGACGTGCAATCCAAAAACTCTCCGCCAGGTTCGAAAAGCGCAAATCGGATCTTAATTTTAATTCCACCGGGTTATTTCATTATGTCCGTGAAAGTATCGGAGAACGCACCCGCCTTCACTTACGAATAGATCCAGATCTTAGCGGCATTTTGTTGATCAATGCCAATCGGATCGTGCATTTTAACCCCACCGCCGCCTTCATGGCTCGGCTGGCATTGGAAGGTATCCCCGATGAGCAAGCCATTATAGCCATCACGAGCAAGTATCAGGTTTCAAACCAGCAAGCCAGAAGTGACTATGCGCAGTTTATCCAAAATTTTGAGCAGATTACCCGTTCCGATGGGGTTTGCCCCATTTGTGATTTAGATTTGCAGGTTTCGGCTCCATTCAGTATTCGGCCATCAGCACCATATCGCATGGATTTAGCCCTTACTTACCGGTGCAACGACAATTGTGCTCATTGCTATAACGCCCGTCCAAGGGATTTTCCAGAGTTGCCAACCGAGACCTGGCTCGAGATCCTGGACGTCCTGTGGCAGATTGGGATCCCTCACGTTGTCTTCACCGGTGGCGAACCAACCTTACGAGATGATCTTCCCATTCTTATCGCCCATGCCGAACACAATGGTCAAATCACGGGGTTGAACACCAACGCCCGTCGTCTTGCCGATGCGCGTTTCGTCTCCCAATTAGTCGAAGCTGGTTTGGACCATGTTCAAATCACGGTTGAATCTCACCATCCCTCAATTCACGACAGCATGGTGCGCGCCAAGGGTGCCTGGAAACAAACCATAACTGGTTTACGAAATGCTCTCGAGGCACCACTTTACGTGATGACAAATACTACCATGCTTCGGCAGAACAGCCCTTTTCTGGGTGATACCTTGGAATTTCTGGCTTCTCTAGGCGTTCCTACTATCGGCTTGAACGCTCTAATCTATTCCGGAAATGGCTTAACCGTAGGCACTGGTTTATCCGAGAACGAACTGCCTGCTCTGCTTGATCAAGCCCGCCACATCACCGAGGCGAATGGACAACGCCTGATCTGGTACACTCCAACGCAGTACTGTAATTTCGACCCAATGCAGCTCGAACTTGGCATCAAGGGATGTACAGCAGCACTCTACAACATGTGCATCGAACCGGATGGCGGAGTGATACCCTGTCAATCTTATTATCATCAAGTTGGAAATATCATTAGCGACCCATGGGAATCTATTTGGAACCACGATCTATCCATTTCGCTAAGGGAACGCCGTTATATTCAGGAGAAATGTCAGGATTGTGTCTTATTGAGTGAATGCGGTGGGGGCTGTCCGTTGGCTATCGAGGCGCACAAACAAAGTTTACTCCCATTGAACAACATTGGCATTGGATAAGCTCAACCCAGACTACTTGCTTCTCTCTCTGAGGAGACATTATGACCAGTATACGTGAATCTGTCCGCAGAATGTTCACCCCGGTTAAGCCCTTACCCTCCGGGATTTATCACTACCAGGCGCCGCCCGAAGATCCACGCAATTACCGCTTGCACCTCCGTCTGGAACCAGATGGGAAAGGCGTCTTGATCGTTAATGCCGCAACTGTATTACATCTCAATCCGACTGCGGCTGAATATGCATACCACCTGGTGCATACGCACCCCGAGGATCAAGCTGTCGCTGAAGTCGCCTCTCGCTACCGAGTCGGCCGGGTTCAGGTCCAACAAGATTATCGCAACTTCGTGGACCGCATAGATACCTTAGTGAGCATCCCGGAAGTTGACCCTGCTACCTTCCTTGATTTCGACCGTAGCTCACCTTATTCAGGAGAAATCACTGCCCCTTATCGTTTGGACATTGCCATCACCTACCGCTTACCTGTTACTTCAGACCCACAAGCAGCTCCCACGGATCGCGTGACTCGAGAGCTTACTACATCCGAATGGGAACAAGTGTTAGACAAAGCCTGGCAGGTCGGTATCCCTCATATCATCTTCACTGGTGGTGAACCAACCTTGCGAGACGACCTTCCCGATTTAATCGGTCGTGCTGAGCATAATGGTCAGGTTACAGGCTTGCTAACTAACGGGCTTCTTCTGGCGGAAGTCGATTACCTGAATGTATTATTACAAACCGGTTTAGATCACATCATGGTCATTCTCTACCCAGAGGAGCAAAAAACCTGGCAAGCTTTAAAAAATGCCTCAACCGAAGACATTTTTGTTGGAGCTCATTTTACTCTTTCGCCTGAGAATCATAAGGAGGTGCCCGGCCTTCTCGAACGACTGGTAGAATTTAAAATCAATGGAATTTCGCTGAGCGCATCCCTACCTGCTTTAAATAATGAGCTCCAGGCAGCCCGTGAGCAGGCAGCCAAGTTGGACTTAGCCCTTATTTGGGACCTTCCCGTGCCCTATTCGGACCAAAACCCCGTTGCTTTGGAAATAGAAGAGCGCGATCTGCCAGAAGGCGCTGGACGTGCCTGGTTATATATTGAACCGGATGGTGATGTGCTCCCCACCCAAGGCGTAGAGCAGGTTTTGGGAAACATGCTAAAGGACCCTTGGGAGAAAATCTGGAAATCGTAGCCTGGTAAATTCTTAAATCCCAATTTTGTGAATCTAACTCGTTTCGATTGGCACAAGCGTTTTAAACAACAGGCTCGTTGGTCTCGAGATTTACGCCACTACCTGTATGAACGCGCTGGACTGCAGACGGCCCGGCGCGTTTTGGATGTTGGTTGCGGAACTGGCGTGTTAATCGAGGAGCTTCAATCCCTTACCCAATATCAAATTCATGCATTAGACATCAATTTCTCCTATCTCCGCATGGCAGCAGCAAATGCATCTACCAATGCTTATCCTATCCTGGGGGATGCTCATGCCTTGCCATATAAAGATTCGCTTTTCGATATGACCTTATGCCATTTTGTATTAATGTGGTTATCAAATCCGGATCAAGCCATCCTCGAGATGGTGCGGGTCACACACCCTGGAGGTTCCGTCCTGGCTTTGGCTGAACCGGATTACGGTGGTCGTATCGACTATCCCCCCGAATTAGAATTGTTGGGTCAGTGGCAACAAAGCGCCTTACAAAAGCAAGGCGCTGATCCCTTTATGGGACGAAAATTAGCAGGTTTTCTTAACCGAGCGGGTTTGGTTAATGTCGAATGGGGGGTGTTGGGTGGCCAGTGGCAAACCCACTTTGATGCTTCAAATTGGAAAATGGAATGGACTATATTGCAATCCGATCTTGCCAGTATAGGATTAGAGCAAGACCTCGACCATTTACAAGCTTTAGAGCTTTCCGCCTTCCATGAGGGAGAAAGGGTTCTTTTCGTCCCAACCTTTTACTCCTGGGGCCGCAAGCCTGATTAGCCTGTCAGGTAGATCACAAATAATAGGGTGTAGTTTATCTTTCGGTAGGCAAGCCTATCTCGATTTCACCGTCTTCCACCCGTACCGGATAGGCAGGGATATCCACAATCGCTGGCAGAGAAAGCACATTCCCTGTGCGAATGTCAAATCTTGCCCCATGGCGAGGGCAAATAACTTCATAACCCTCTAAATCACCATCACCTACAGGTCCATCGTCATGTGAACACACATCGCCAATCGCGAAGAATTCACCCGCGATATTAAACACAACGATAGATTCACCATCGATTTCTAGGAATAAACGCTCTCCTTCTCTTAACTCATCCTTTGAAGCGATTGTGACAAATTCACATTGTTCGGGTTCTAGTTCTTTATAGTTATACATTACCTTCTTGACTTGTTGACCAAATTAAGTAAAACATCTGCCTCTTCATGGCAAATTACTCAACAAGCTCGTCATTGGCTTCGTGTAAGCCATAAGCCCCTGCTTTAAGTACTTTTAATGATAATAATGCGCACTTCAAGCGTACCGGACCGAGCTCAATTCCTAATAAATCTAATACATTCTCCTTCGTCAACGCTTTGACCTCATCGAGAGACTTTCCGAGAATATCCTCCATTAGCAGATCGGCGGAAGCCTGCGAAATTGCACAACCCTGACCACTGAAAGCAGCTTCAACCACTCTGTTATTCTCATCTATTCGTATATCTATGCGAATATGGTCTCCACAGAGTGGGTTTTCATCCTCAAAAGTGATGTCATTCGGTTGGAGCGTCCCCCGAAATTGAGGATGCTGGTAACGATCAATGATCAGTTCGCGATACATGTCATCCATTGTATAAGTCCATATTATGTTCTGAAGATTCCTTTGACTTTGTAGATAGCATTGACTAACTGGTCGACTTCCTCAAGCGTATTATAGAGATAAAAACTTGCTCGAGCCGAAGCGGTAATATTGAACTTTTCGTGAAGTGGCATGGCACAATGGTGTCCGGCTCGCACCGCCACTCCCTCCTGATCTAATATCTGTGCGATATCGTGAGCATGTACACCTTTAAGGGTGAAGGAAACAACACCTCCTTTGTATTCAGCTGCAGGGCCATAAACCATGACACCTAATATCTCTTCAAGTCGTTCGATTGCATAAGCGACGATTTCCTTTTCGTGTGCTGCAATAGCCGCCATGCCGACGGAGGTCAGATAATCCACTGCTGCACCTAAGCCGATGGCTTCGGCAATTGCTGGCGTTCCCGCCTCAAACTTGTAGGGCAATTCATTGGGGCTGAAGGATCTGAGGTGTACCCGCTTGATCATGTCTCCACCGCCTAGAAAGGGAGGCATAGATTCCAATAATTCCTTTCTGCCATAGAGCACGCCAATTCCAGAGGGTCCGCACATCTTATGACCTGAGAATGCCAGGAAATCTACATCGAGATCTTGCACGTTCACTTGAAAATGAGGCACTGACTGGGCGCCATCTAACATAACCGTTGCTCCAGCCGCATGAGATAGTTTGATCATGTCCTTGACAGGATTTATGGTTCCTAACACGTTCGACATGTGTGTAAAAGCAACCAGTCGCGGTTTGAGATCTAGCAATCTGCTGAATTCTTCCAGATCTAATAATCCTTTCGGAGTGACTGGAATGAATTCTAAGTGGATATCTCGTTTAGCAGCCAACATCTGCCATGGAACCAGATTAGAGTGGTGCTCCATCTCTGTAAGGATGATCACATCCCCCGCCCCTAAGTTCACCCTCCCCCAAGTTTGAGCAACTAAGTTGATCGATTCGGTGGCATTTCGAGTAAATACTACTTGCCGGGCTGAAGGAGAACCGATAAAATCCGCGATCTTCTGCCTGGCAGTCTCATATTGAAGTGTAGCTTCTTCCGCCAGCGTATGAATACCACGGTGAATGTTAGCATTGGATGTTCTATAAAAATTAGCCATCGTCTCGATTACAATTTGAGGTTTTTGACTGGTAGCGGCGGAATCTAGATAAACCAGTGGCACACCCGGACGTATCTCTCTTGCCAGTATAGGAAAATCAGCTCGAATTTTGTTTGTATCTAGAGTGGATGATCGAATTATAGGTTCCATAGAAAACTACTTTGTACTAGATCTTGCCCTTCGACGGCGTGTCCTTGACAGCCGGATATTATGGGACGTTTTCGGAAGCCACAACACATGATCAGGTACCATCCAACCATCCGTAAGATAAACATTCTCTTGAAATTGGACAGCAACCATCTTCGGGTCAACCTGGACGACAACGCCTGTGAGCCAATCTCGCACGCGATCACCCTCATTATCATCGTGGTCACAGAGAACCTCAACTCTATCCCCCACCTTATATGCCTCATTTTGATCTGGACCCGTGGTAAAGTAAAGTTCAGACAATTCAGCCTCCTGACTTTTGAAGAATGAAATAAATTCGGGAGGTCCAAGAATTTCTATCCATAAAATACAATCAGAGCGAATCAGCAGCCCTCCCAAGCACTGATTCGCCGTCTTAATAGGACCAATTTCACCCCAGATAGTTAAAGCGAGATCTGTATTATCAGCTCGCCGTTCTAGATTTAACCCATTTTCTTCGTAATCGATTCTCGAAGTCGTGTTTTCACACCCTCAAAAGGAATTCGTTGCATTATCGGTTCAAAGAAGCCTTCCACTATCAATTTCTCAGCTTCAGGGTAAGGGATACCTCGACTTTGTAAATAAAATAACTCTTCAGGATCAATTTTACCTACCGTAGCACCATGGGTACAGCGCACATCGTCAGCAAGTATTTCCAATCCTGGGATTGAATCAGCTCTCGCCTTCTTGCTCAAAATCAGATTACGGTTCGCCTGGTATCCATCTGTCTTCTGAGCTCCCCGTGCAACGTAAATCATTCCCTGCCAAACTGAACGGCTTTGTCCTTTAAGGGCTCCCTTAAAAAGCAAATCACTGGTCGTATTTGGCGAAAAATGATTCTGCTGGGTATCATGATCAAGGTGTTGCTTGCCATCTGTAAAATAAAATCCCGACATCCGCCCGGTAGCTCCATCACCGCCCAGGTCAAGATCAGAGAAATTCTTTGTGAGGTGGGTTCCTTCTGCCACAAACACCCAATCGAAATTGCCGTCCCTACCGACCCTGGCGCGTTCGTGGCAAAAATTCCAGACGTGCTCACCCCAATACTGCAATTCCACAAATCGTAGATTAGCTCCTGAGCCAATATTCAATTCGATAATTCCGGCGTGGAGCGTCTGCCCTTCTGTCTC
>Ga0315551_10000152_pt1 | contig 52130 bp, 47 predicted proteins | sample SalMarSW160290MG_FD_203678 | JGI IMG/M metagenome (GOLD analysis project Ga0315551, IMG submission 203678) | Salt marsh sediment microbial communities from the Plum Island Ecosystem LTER, Massachusetts, United States - Salt Marsh Sediment SW1602-90 ...
GATATTGCGAAATTGGAAATTACGAAAATAGCACAAAAGAGAAGGACGAAATTGCGAAATTGGAAATTACGAAAATAGCACAAAAGAGAAGGACGAAATTGCGAAATTGGAAATTACGAAAATAAGAAAGACAGACATGAGACAAAAGACTGAAGACACAGACCGGAAAATCCGAAAACAGGGAATAATTTCAGAATTCCAGTGTAAATAAGTATAGAAAGAAAAAGGAGGTATTATGAAAAGGTTGGTTCTAACGACTGTAGCAATTCTGGCAACATTCAATTTCGCAGCATTCAAAAAGCACAGTCCCGAAGATAATATCAGGAGAACAGTCAAGAACATATCCGTTTGTAATCCCATTCACTACAAGAACTTGACAATTTTCCCTCTCGCAATGTCAAGGGGGCGTGATTCAAAATCAATCATTACTCTTGATAGAGCACTTGACAAGAATTACATTGAGATAATTGAAAAAGAATCAGGTGATGTAAATACTGTGCTTCTTGTCAATAAGTCAAAATACTATGTCTTTATACTCTCAGGTGAGGTCATAAAAGGATGTAAACAGGACCGAATGGTTAGCGAGGACTGCTTAATTCCTCCTAACAGCGGCAAAATTCACCTTTCCGTCTACTGCACGGAACATGGAAGATGGACTGCACAATCAAAAAAATTCGGAGCAGCCAAGATGGCAATCAGCCCAAAAATGAGAGGCGTTGCAAAAGAATCACAAAGCCAGAGCGAGGTCTGGGCTCAGGTTGAAGAAAAAAGGGACGAAGTCGGGGCTGCCTCATCACCTACATCAAGGTATATGGATATCGTAGAAGACAAGGAAGTTGCAGGAAAACTTAAATCTTATGTTGATAAATTTTCGAACATACCAAATGTCAGCGGATGGAATACTATTGGAGTCCTTGCAGCAGTGGGAGATGAAATAATAGTTGTTGACCTGTTTTCGAACCATAAGTTATTCAAGAGCCTCTGGGAAAAATTAGTAAAATCTTATGCCCTCGATGCAATTCACAAATCACCCGAAGGTAAACTCTCAAAAAACAATGTAATGGATTTCATAAGGGAACTCAACGATGCAGACCTTGAGTCCAGAAATACCGATGGAACCGGTGATGCCTATACGGTCGATGGAGATTGCAGCTTTGGAACAACACTTATCTTCGATGGTAAAATAGTGCATCTTGACCTATTTCCAAGACAAGAAACACAACATCCTAAGAGAATTCCGTTGCTCGATATCAGACGAGAAGGCGGACGGTAGCTGAGAGCAACAGTGGCAATAGAGACATCAGACATAAGACCGCAGAGCTGACACCGAATACCTGAAGGACGAAATTGCGAAATTCGAAATTACGAAAATAGCACAAAACAGAAGGACGAAATTGCGAAATTAGAAATTAGAAAATAATAGACTACAGCAAAGAAATTGTCACTCACGCAAAAGCATATCATACCCGCCTTTTTTGTCACTCCTGCGAAAGCAGGAGTCCAAAGGGGTAAACTCCAACAGGTATCCAGAATGAAAAAGGCAATAGATTCCTGCTGCTGCAGTAATGACAGTACAAACACGAGATATGAGACCCAACTCCTGAAGGCAGAGCACAAGCAACAAGAACATAAGAAACGCAGATTAGAAAAAATGGTAGTTATGCAACGATCTAACGACATTAACGAACGAAACGACCTAAACGACTCGAAGATTCAAACGATGTTAACGAACAAAACGCTCTAAACACAATTACTAGTTACCTAATTACTTAATTACAATGGGTGGCATCACGAAGGTCCAAACGATATAAATCGAATACTTGGCATCGTAAACTCCCAGAACAAAAATCCAAAAAACAAAGTTTTTTGTTGACAAAAGGACAAAGTAGTTATACATTTCCAAAACATTTAGAAGATGGATAGACAAAACAGGAGGCTTTTATGCTGTTAAGCGATTATGTAAAGAAAGAGAATATAATTTCGGAACTCCAAGGGGCGGAGAAGAACTCCATTATAACAGAGATGGGCAATCTCCTCGCCCGGAGTGGAGCTGTAACCGATAAGGATGCTTTCATACAGGCAATAATAGTTAGAGAGGAAATCGAAAGCACAGCAGTAGGAGAGGGTATCGCTATTCCGCATACACGGGGTCAATTTTGCAAACAACTCTCCGTGTCAATCGGTAGAAGTAAGAATGGTGTCGATTTTGGTGCCCTTGACTCAAAACTTGTGTATCTAATCTTTATGATTGCGGCACCCGAAGAAGCAAACAAACAGTATCTTCAGGTAATAGCAAAAATTGCAAGATTCTTAAGACATCCTGACAACAAGCAGGCAATGATGGATGCAGATGATGCTGCTCGTATTTTTGATGTTATAGTGGACTTCGACTCGAAATTCCCTGGTGTGGAAACCGTTAAAACAAAAGACGGAAGGGTAATACATAAGGAGATGTAGCGAAGGATAGTTCTTCGGCAAGCTCAGAACGGAGATTGAGTGCTTTCATTTCATTCAGCACGGGATTGGTGCCTGTAGCACGGTTTGAGTCCCTGCGGGACGGTCTAACAAATAAACAGAGTATCGGGGAAACAGCAAGACAGACCACAGACCGAAGACAAGAGATCGAATAACTGAAAGACGAAATTGCGAAAATGAGAAAGGCAGAAAAGGCGTGTATATTCATAGTATATTTAGTTGTATATTTGTAGTGTATTTATTGTTTACAACTAATAACGCATGGCAAATACACACCGAAGCGAATTTACAGCGCAGGCCAATAACCATTGACTAATAATTGAGACCATTGACCAATAACTGATGACTAATGGCCGATGACCAATAACGAATGACCAATTGCAAACCTAATAAATCCGAAAAAAACTCATATTTTTCTTGACTTTTCCCTAATATTTTTCTATACTGCAAATAATGAGCGAAGGGCGATTAGCTCAGTTGGTTAGAGCGCTTGCTCGACATGCAAGAGGCCAGCCGTTCAAGTCGGCTATCGCCCACCATTGCGAAACATAATAGGCAGAAATCCTATGAAACCGCAAAGAGAGATGAGGGAAGAATGATGAGCGTATCGGAGAACTGGAGTGTCGGTGTTTCGGAGATTGAACGCTAACGCTGTGAAACAAGCGCAATGCTGTAATAGGTAATTTAGTAACCGGTAACTAAGTAATTAATGTATCAATGACAAATCAGATTGCTTAGGAAGAAATATGGACAAATGCTCGCAGTAACAAACGTGCCAAAGAAACCAAATGAGCTAAAGAAGTAAGGGCACTGTATCAACGGATTAAAGGAAATTTTTCTGTGTAAATCTGAGATTTTGAAGACAGGATGCAGCATTGTGAAATACAAAAATAAATAATTGAAGCATCGAAAATATGAACTTAGAGAATTATCATTTTAAAAGAGATATTAATGAAAATAAAAATAGAAATAGATGGTATAAAGGAATTGGATTTTCCAAAGGGTTCTACTGCCTTAGAGATACTCTTCGGTCTAAATTCTAAAGATAATAAACGACCGATAGCTGCCAAATTCAACGGTATTCTTATTGATCTTAATTCACCAGTGCAAACTGATGGCAATTTGAAACCCATTTTTTTTAATGATGAAGAAGGCAAGAGCATATACTGGCATTCGTCGTCCCATATCATGGCACAAGCAGTAGAACGATTGTTTCCTGACGCTAAACTTGGTATTGGTCCCGCAATATCAGATGGGTTCTACTACGATTTCCTTACAAAAGAGACTTTCACACCAGATGAGCTAATTGCAGTAGAAAAGGAGATGCAGAAGATAATCGACCAGGATATAAAATTCGAGAGAAATGAAATCTCGAGACAGGAAGCAATTTCCATATTCCAGAAAAAGGATGAAAAGTTCAAGGTTGAACTACTCAATGAAATAGAAGGAGCGGTTTCGCTATATGAGAATGCGGAATTCAGCGACCTCTGCAAAGGTCCCCATATTCCCAGTACTGGATATATCGGAGCATTCAAACTACTTTCTGTTTCAGGCAGTTACTGGAAGGGCGATGAAAAGAGGGAAAACCTACAGCGTATCTACGGAATTTCATTCGAAAAAAAACAGGAACTTGACGAATACCTCAAAAAACTGGAAGAAGCAAAGGAAAGAGACCACAGAAAGATTGGAAAAGAACTTGACCTGTTCTCCTTTAACGAAAGTGCCGGCTCCGGACTTGTTCTCTGGCACCCAAAAGGAGCAACGCTGAGAAGAATAATCGAGGACTTCTGGAAGCAAGAACATTTGAAGAATGGTTACAAACTTGTAGTTACTCCTCACATTGCAAAAGCGGGATTATGGAAAACCTCCGGTCATTATGATTACTACATTGAAAATATGTATACATTTTTCAAAAATGACGAAGAATTCGTTGTGAAACCCATGAACTGCCCCGGACACATTCTTATCTATCAATCGAAAATCCGCAGTTACCGGGACCTGCCAATTCGGTATGCAGAACTCGGAACCGTTGTTAGAGACGAACTCTCTGGTGTTCTTCACGGTCTGCTGAGAGCCCGAGAGTTCACGGTTGACGATGGACATATTTTTTGCACAGATGAACAAATGGACGATGAAATACTGGGAGTTCTCAGATTTGCAAGAAGTATGCTGAGAACCTTCGGTTTCCATGATCTTCGTTATGAACTCAGCGTTCGCGACCCTAAGAATACAGATAAATATGCAGGAATGGATAACGACTGGGATAAGGCAGAATTATCCCTGACCAAGGCTCTGGAAGCAGAGAAGGTTGATTACAAAAGGATGGAAGGAGAGGCTGTTTTCTATGGACCAAAAATCGACATAAAATTCTTTGATGCTATCGGAAGAAATGTGCAGGGACCTACAATCCAGTTCGATTTCAACCTTCCTGCACGATTTGATATTAACTATATAGGGAAAGATGGAAATCCACATAATGTGTATATAGTTCATAGGGCACTTCTTGGTTCTATAGAAAGATTCGTCGCTGTTTTGATTGAAAACTATAAGGGACACTTCCCGGTGTGGCTCTCTCCAATTCAGGTGAAGATTATGACAATTACCGAGAAATTCGTTTCCTACGCCCGAAAAGTAACTGACACCCTGAAATCAAATTTAATTAGGTGTGAACTTGATACAAGAAACGAAAAGATAAACCTTAAAATAAGAGAAGCAGAAAAAGACAAAATTCCATACATGCTAATCGTCGGCGGGAGAGAAGAGAAGGACAATACGGTTTCCGTTAGACAAAGACATGGAAAGGATCGCGGAACTATGTCGATAGAGACGCTTATTTCTGAAATTCGCGAGTTAGTAGAGCAAAAATCAAATCATAAAGGAGGTGTTGACTATTAAATATAAAAGAGAAAAAAAGACACCAATAAACTATAGAATTAGAGCAAAAACCGTGATGGTTATTGACGAAAAAAAGGGGAACTTAGGGGTTATGCCAAGGGATAACGCAATAAAAATAGCAAAGGAAAGAGGACTGGACCTGGTTGTTGTAAGCTCAGACCATCAACCTCCAGTATGCAAAATCATTGATTTTGGGAAACAGCTTTACATAAAACACAAACAACAAAGGCTTGCAAAGAAAAAACAGAAAGTCGTACAGATAAAGGAATTAAAATTTGGTCCGAAAATCAGTGAAAATGACTATGGTGTCAAACTGAGACACGCACGGGAATTCTTGACAGAAGATAAGAAAGTAAAACTTACGGTCAAGTTCAGGGGAAGGGAGATTATTTACGCAAACAAAGGCATTCAGCTTCTGAATAAGATGGCTCAGGAATTGTCTGAAATTTCAATCCGGGAGAGAGAGCCTTTTCGTATTGGAAAGTTCATATCCTTAATGCTTGCGCCAAAGCATACTACTAAACAGAGAGGAGGCGCTGTTGCCAAAAATAAAGACAAAAAGGTCAGCGAAGAAAAGATTCAAGAAAACCAGTAGTGGTGAGTATAAAAGGTCAAAAGCGAATAAAAGCCACCTGTTGACAAAGAAGAAAAAGAAGAGAAAGAAAAATCTGGCAAAATCGACCCTGGTAAGTCCAAGAGACAAGAAAAAGATAAAGAGACTTTTGCCGTAATGTGGAAAGGAATTAAACATGCCAAGAGTTCGCTCAAAAACCGTTAGAAAGGCTAAACACAAAAGATGGTTAAAACAAGCCAAAGGGTTCTGGGGTAAAAGAAAAAATCTCTACAGCGTCGCAAGGGTCGCTTCAATGAAGGCTCTTTCATACGCAACAAGAGATCGAAAGGTAAAAAAACGTTCGTTTAGAAGACTGTGGATAGTAAGAATAACTGCAGCCTGCCACAACAATGGAATCAGTTATAGCAAGTTTTTAAACAACCTTAAGAAAAATAGCATCTCACTCAACAGAAAATCTCTTGCTGAAATCGCTGCTCACGACACTACAGCCTTTAAACTGCTCGTCAAGGAAACGACAAACCCATAGCCGGTAAAGCTATGTTAGTATGAGAAAAGCGATGAGTTGAATGATGAATACGGAAAAAGATATCAAAATACTGAAGAACCTTATATTGGATGAGTTGTCTGCTGCAACTTCAGAAAAGCAAGTTGAAACGCTGAAAACCAAATACCTTGGTAGAAAAGGTGTAATAACCCAAAAACTAAAGGAAATTAAGGACATTAAGATAGAAGAAAGACCTATCTATGGGAAATCATTGAACACGCTAAAAAAATTCTGTGAGCAAGAAATAGCAAAAAAGCTAAAAGAGGTAACGGCAAAACTTGAGAACAAGACGGAATTCTTCGATTGGACAATGCCCGGTGAACGCAAATGGATAGGCCACACGCATCCTTTAACTCAAACAATGGATGAAGTTATAGAAGTATTTTTGAGGATGGGCTTCTCCGTTGAATACGGACCTGATGTCGAGACAGACTTTTACAATTTCGAAGCACTAAATATGCCCAGAGACCATCCATCGAGAGATATACAGGATACTTTCTATATCGAAAATGATCTGCTGTTAAGAACACAAACTTCACCTGTACAAATACGGATTATGGAAAGTAGTAAACCACCAATCAGAATAATATCACCAGGAAGATGCTACAGAGTTGATGCTTTCGATGCCTCTCACTCACCGGTTTTTCATCAAATAGAGGGGCTTTATGTCGACGAGGGTGTATCCCTAAAAGACCTCATGTCAACTCTCACGACCTTTGCAAAGGCAACTTACGGCACATCTACGAAGACTAAGTTTGTTCCGCACTATTTTCCATTTACCGAGCCTAGCGCCGAAATGAATGTTTCCTGCCCCTTTTGCAAAGGAAAGGGTTGCAGTACCTGTAAACATACCGGATGGATCGAAATTCTTGGATGTGGAATGGTTCACCCAGAGGTGTTTAAGCATTCAGGTATTGACGAAAATAAATACACCGGTTTTGCATTCGGAATGGGAATAGATAGAATTTGTATGATAAAAAACGGAATTAAGGATATGAGACTGTTGTTTGAGAATGACATCCGTTTTCTCGAACAGTTTTAAACTGTAATGAGATGAAAATAAGTGTAGAATGGTTGAACGATTTCATTGATGTCGATATAGGTATCGAAGAGCTTTCCGAACGACTCACTAAACAGGGACTTGCCGTCGAAGGAGTCGAGCAAATCGGTGATGATTATGTGCTGGACCTTGAAATAACCCCGAATAGACCCGACCTTCTTTCTGTGTTTGGAATTGCAAGAGAAGTGAAGGCAATGCTTGGCAAAAACCTTAAGCAGAATCCTTTTAACCTGCAAACTGAGCACCTTAAAGACAATTGTGGTGTTTATATCGAGATCGAAAATTCTGCAGACTGCCCGAGATATACCGGTTCATTGATGGAAAACATCACAGTGGGATATTCACCAGAGTGGATGCAAAAAAGACTCGAATTAAGCGGAATTCGTTCACTCAATAATGTTGTGGATGTGACAAATTATGTACTTCTTGAGATGGGGCATCCGCTGCATGCATTCGATGCAGAGTTTATAAAGGGAGAAAAAATAGTCGTTAGACGTGCGAGGAGTAATGAAAGTATCGTTACACTCGATGGAATTACTCGCAAGCTTGATGATAGTCTTCTAATGATTGCAGATAAAGAGAGACCAATTGCAATAGCTGGGATAATGGGTGCAGAAAACAGCGAAATTAATCAAAATACCAGTAACATCTTCATTGAGAGTGCATATTTCAATCCAGCATTGATAAGAAAGGGAGCAAAAAAGTTAAGGCTCTCCACTGAATCCTCTTTTAGATTCGAAAGAAAGGCAGATATAAATGCACTAATACCCGCACTCATAAGAGCAAATAAACTTATCGAAGAATTTTGCAATGGAAAACCAAAGGGAGGAATTACTGACATATATGAAGGAAAAACAGAAAAAAGATGTAAAGTAAGCTTTTCTATAGGATGGCTGAACTCTTTTCTTGGTTCACAACTGAAAAAAGAGCAAATAATGCAGCCATTGGAAAACCTGGACCTCAAATTAACAGGAGAAGACCCGATAGAAGTTAGTGCACCATCATTTAGAAGGGACATTGAAATCAAGGAAGACATAGCTGAAGAGGTAATCAGAATGGTTGGTTTTGATAAGATCCCGGGCGAAAACAAAATCACATTCGAAAATGTTGGAACAATCCCGGAAAAAAACCTGAAATTCAGAAAAATCAGACGCTGCCTTATTTCTCTAGGATACAGCGAGACCGTGAATATCAGTTTCGTTTCACTCGATGAAGTCAACAGACTTAATCTCGAATTAGAGCCTTTGGCAATTAGAAATCCGATAACCACGAATCTTACACACCTTAGACCAACTCTGCTTATAGGACTTCTTGAAACAGTTAAAAGAAATTTGAATGCAGGAATTCGAGACTTAAGGCTTTTCGAGATAGGAAATGTCTTCACTCGCAGTAACTCCGGAAATGGGATAGATGAACCACCGTATGTCGCCGGTATCGCATCCGGAAAAATCAAGCGTAGTGGGTGGCGCGGTGATAATAGACCTATCGATTACTACGACCTTAAAGGTGATGTTGAAAACCTGTTCCATCTTTTGAAAATAAGAGAGCTAAGCCTGGAGCAAAAATATGCAAACCTTCCTTTTCTTGACGGAACCGTTCTGAAAAATGATAACGAGAAAATTGGATTTTTTGGTTCAATAAAGACAACTGTAACCGATTACTTTGACATAGCACCGGAGTTATTTGCATTCGAAATTAACCTTAGGAATATCCTTAAACATTTTTCTTTTGATACCAAATTCGCCGATTTTCCGAAATATCCTGCACTGCTCAGGGATATCTGTTTGACGGTTCCAAACGAAGTTACTCATCAGAACATAGTTAATGTTGTGAAAAAAAGCGCCAGGGGAATGATCGAAAAAGTCCATCTTTTTGACACATATAACAATGAAAAACTCCAAACTGGAACAAGAAGTTTGACCTATGCTCTTTCCTTCCGCAAAGCGAACAGAACACTAAATGATGAATTGGTAAATCAAAAAATGCAGGAAATACTCGAAGCACTTCGAACCAAGTTAGGGATCAAACTAAGAGGAGAGGAATAGAATGACTCACCTTGAAGGCAAAAATTCAAACTGGGAAAAGCTACAGGTAAAAATTGAAGAAACCGTCGAGGTTATCCAAAATTTGAGGAAGGAAAAGAAACTGCTCGAAGAAAAAAATACGCATCTGAATGTAGAAGAGAAAAAGTTTGCAAAACTTAAAAAAGATATGGAGAGAAAAATAAAAGAACTGATCGAAAAGCTTAAAAACTTTGAGGAGTAATTCGTATATGTTGGCCTGGATCAAAACAATAGGATTTCGTTAAAATGGAAAAAGAAAAAAGAACTGTAAGTTTTAATATCCTTGGAGAGGAATATAAAATAGCGACAGACCTTGATCAAGAAACAACTTTACGTATCGCAGAATATGTTAACGAAAAGATAGAGGATACCGCAAAAAAAGTTGGCTACGCATCCTTAACAAAAATTGCGGTTATCACGGCACTCAACATAGCAAGAGAGCTTTTCCTTGAGAAGAAAGATGCCGAATTGCTCGATGAAACAATTGGAAAAACTTGCGAACGAATAGAAAGAGTATTGAAAGGTGAATAATTATTTTCTTGATTATGCTGACGAGATCTGTTATAGTAGATAAACATAGAACACGATAACCCTACCGTGTTCGTGATGATTAGTTTGATCTTGAGCCAACGCCTGAGTAAAGGGAGCTGGTAGCTTCTCTTCAAGAGCATGCCTCTCTTTGAAGCGGTAGCCAGGTGAGAGTTGCGAGGCACCCACCTTATTACTTAGGTTCAGATACGACTTCTCACACGGCACAATGGTAGGGTTTTATATATAGGAGGTGAATGTTAAAATGATAACCAAATTAGCTTTTTTCATACCCATTCTGGTGGGAATTGTGATGTTCTTCATCGGTTTCCTTGTAAGAGACCTGATGAGAAGAGCAAATATAAGAAAAGCACAAAACATAGCCGATAAAATATTGGAGAACGCAAAACAGCAAGCCGAGAATTACCAGAAAACCTCGGCCGATGAAATGCAGAAAAAGTGGGCACAGAAAAAACAGGAATTCGAATGGGAAACGAAAAACAGAAGACGCGAAATGACACAGTCCGAGAAGAGGATCAACGAAAGAGAAATAAATATCGAGAGAAAAAATAATTTAATGATGAGAAAGGAAAAAGAAATCATCCAGAGAGAAAGAGTGCTTATCCAGAAAGAAAAATCCGTCAGGCTTAAAGACTCAAGATACAACAACCTTTTAAGGGAAGAAAACGAAAAATTAGAGCGAATATCAGGAATGACGGGTGAACAGGCAAAAAGGCAACTTATGGATAACCTGAAAGATCAGGCAAAATACGAATCTGCGAAGATGATAAGGGAAATCAAAGAAAAGGCTACTCGGGAAGGTGAAAAAAAAGCACAGGAGATAATAACATTGGCAGTACAGCGGTCTGCAATGGAACATGTCTCGGAATCAACCGTGTCGGTTGTTGCCCTCCCCAATGACGAAATGAAAGGAAGAATAATCGGTAGGGAAGGAAGAAATATCAGAGCATTTGAAAACCTGACAGGTGTGGAGGCAATAGTCGATGATACACCGGGTGCCGTAACCCTTTCTGGTTTTGACCCGATTAGAAGGGAAATTGCAAAACGCTCTTTAGAGAAGTTAGTTGCGGATGGAAGAATTCATCCGGCACGTATTGAGGAAATAATAGACAAAACAAGAAAGGAAATCGAAGAATCTATAAAGACAACCGGGGAAGATACTGTAATGGACATGGCAATAACTGGAATTCATCCAGAATTGGTCAGGTACCTTGGGCGCCTGAAATTTAGAACAAGTTATGGTCAAAATGTTCTTCTTCACTCCACAGAAGTGGCAACAATTGCAACATTAATGGCAGGAGAACTTCAGCTTGATTCTGAGGATGCAAAGAGGGCTGGACTACTGCACGATATCGGTAAAGCAGTGGACCAAAATTACGAAGGAACCCATGCAAAAATAGGTGCTGAGCTTGCCGAAAAATATGGTGAGTCACACACCGTCGTAAATGCAATAGCAGCACACCACGAAGAAGCAGATGCAGAAACGCCTATTGCTGTGCTCATACAGGCTGCAGACACTATCTCAGGAGCAAGACCCGGCGCAAGAAGGGAAACACTCGAAGCATACATCAAAAGATTGGAAAGGTTGGAAGAAATTGCCCTTTCCTTTGACGGTGTTTCGAAATCTTATGCAATGCAGGCAGGTAGAGAAATAAGGATAGTAGTCGAGCCAGAAAAATTGGATGATTTTAGATGCAAGGAACTCGCCGATAACATTGCGAAAAAGATCGAATCCGAACTCAAATATCCTGGGCAGATAAAAGTAACCGTAATCAGAGAAACGAGAGCCGTGGAGTTCGCAAAATAGGTTTTGAACCTATACGAAACAATGAATATCGACTTGTGAACAATGTAGGAGGGGTTTGCTAACCCAGATAATATGGGATTGTGATAGATGAGAATATTGGTAATTGGTGATATAGTTGGAAGACCCGGTAAATATATACTTTCGGAACTTTTAAAGGAGCTTAAACAGGAACTTGCCGTCGATTTTACCATAGCAAACGGTGAAAATGCAGCAGGTGGTTTTGGTATAACACCCAATATAGCAAGAAAAATTCGTTCCTTTGGAGTTGACTGTATTACGAGTGGAAACCATGTTTGGGATAAAAAAGATGTATTAGAGGTCTTTGATAAAATGGATTTTCTATTAAGGCCTGCCAATTATCCCCCAATGGTTCCTGGAAAGGGACATAAGATCTTTCATTTAGAAGACGGAAGCAATCTTGCAGTGATAAACCTTCAAGGAAGAGCTTACCTGAAAACCATCGATTGTCCCTTTAGAGTAGGAGAAAAACTTGTGAATGAATTAAGCAAAGAAACGAACATCATCATAATAGATTTTCATGCCGAAACAACAGCAGAGAAAAAGGCTTTTGCCTGGTTTGTCGATGGTAAAGTTTCTCTTCTTTTTGGAACCCATACACACGTTCAAACTGCCGATGAATGCATACTGCCAAATGGAACAGGCTACATAACGGATGTGGGTATGACAGGCGCTTTCGACTCAGTGATTGGAGTGAAAAAGCATGCGTCCATTACTTACTTCCTGACTCAAACACCCCAGAGATTCGATTCTGCAAAAGACGACAGAAGATTGAACGCAATTTTGGTGGACATCGACAGTTCCACTGGTCGAACTACTAAAATCGAAAGAATAGAACGGAGGATTGCAGATGACGACTAAGATAATCGACGGCAGAGCAATAGCAAAGGAAATAAGGCAGGATTTATTGCAACAAATCCAGAAGCTTGCTCTCAAGAACGCTACTTTAAGATTGGCAATTATCCACATAGGTGATAATCCAGCAAGTCTATCCTATACGAAATCCATTCAAAAACTGTCCGCAAAACTAAACGTCGAAACAGAAGTTCATAAATTCGAAGAGAATAGCGACATCACAGCCGTATTTGGAGAAATAAGAAAAGTTGCTCGTAATCCGGGAATTACAGGTGTTATCATCCAGGAACCCATACCTTCAAGTTTCAAAAAAGAAGATATTGTAATGGAAATCCCTTCTTCAAAGGATATAGACTGCATGAATCCTGTTAATCTTGGCAAAGTTCTAAGAGGGGATTATCTTTTTGCTCCCTCTACCCCACTCGGAGTTCTAAAGATACTTGATTACGAAAATATCGAAGTCCAGGCAAAACATACTGTTATCATCGGTAGAAGCACTATCGTTGGAAAACCTCTCGCAAATCTCCTTCTTATAAAAGGAAAGGGAGGTAACGCAACTGTTACAGTATGTCATTCAAGAACAAGCAACCTGTCGGAATTTACAAAAGCTGCTGACATTCTTGTTGTTGCCATAGGAAAAGCAAATTTCATAACCGGTGATATGGTTAAAACAGGTGCAGTTGTCATAGATGTGGGAATAAACGACTTCGTTAACGATGAAGGAAAACATAAATTAACAGGCGATGTTGACTTCGATTCCATGATGGGTATTGCTTCATCTATCACACCTGTCCCTGGCGGCGTGGGGCCTGTTACAACACTTATGCTTCTGTTCAACCTGCTGAAAACAGCAGGGGACAAATAAACCACTTTTCCAATTCGAATATCTAATCACTCCACTTTTAAAATATTCCACACATTTATTGTAATGGATTTTCTTTGACAACTCGCGAAATATTTGTTAACATTAAATTATGAAAGAACAAATTTACACAGTCAGAGAGGCTACAAGACTTGTCAAGAATCTCATCGAACAGGGAATTGACTTCATCTGGATTAAAGGAGAACTTTCGAATTTCAAAGCTCATTCATCCGGGCATTTCTATTTCTCGCTAAAGGATGAATTTTCTCAACTCTCCTGCGTTATGTTCCGTGAAGAAAACAGGAAAATTCTTTTCAAACCTGAGAATGGTATTGAAGTATTGGTAAACGGAAGAGTTGGTGTTTACGAAAAACAGGGCGTATACCAATTATATGTATACGATATGAAACCTGTTGGAATGGGAGAGCTTGCCCTGAAATTCGAGGCGCTAAAAAAGAAACTTAAAGCGGAAGGGCTTTTTGCAGAATCTCACAAACAAGATATGCCTTCTTTCCCATTGAAGATCGGTGTTGCCACTGCAAGCACCGGTGCTGCAATTCAAGATATACTAAATATTTTGACAAGACGTGCTCCTTATGTTCAGGTGATTATTCGTCCTGTGAGGGTTCAAGGTAAGGGAGCTTCCGAAGAGATCGTAACAGCAATAAACGATTTCAACGAATATAAAGATATCGACCTTTTGATTATTGGAAGGGGAGGAGGCTCGGTCGAGGACCTGTGGGCGTTTAACGAGGAGATGCTGGCAAGAGCAATCTATAATTCCAGAATACCTATAATTTCAGCCGTTGGGCATGAAATCGATTTTACAATATCTGATTTTACTGCAGATCTGAGAGCACCAACACCTTCCGCTGCCGCCGAACTTGCTGTAAAGGACAGAGAAGACATTCTCGAAGGTATTAATCATTCACTCCAAATTATGGAAAAATCACTCGTTTCCAATCTCCAAAACAGGTATGAAAAATTGAACAACCTGGTAAAAAGATACGGGATTGCCAGGATAAAAGATATGATGCGAGAAAGAAAACAGACAATCGATGAGTATTCCAGGAGACTAAACTCCCATATATCCAATTCCTTCTTAATGAACGGTCAAATCATAGATGGACTGACAAAAAGAATAATGGGACTTAATCCCGAAGCGGTAAAGAGAAGGGGCTATGCAATTGTGCGAAGATTACCGGACGAAAATGTTGTAATGCAAAGTAAAAACGTCAATCTTTATGATAGGCTTAAACTCGAATTGTCTGATGGAAATCTAAGAGTAATTGTTGATAAAAAAATGAGTGAAAAAAAGAGGAGTAATCCAAAATGAAAAATATCTTTTTCTTTCTAACTGCTATTGCACTTCTTTCCGGATGCAGCAAAAAACAACCTATTGCCGGTGGACAAAGGGATGTCATAGTAGTCCTGGCACAAGACAACATCTGGGAAAACACAAAAAACAACCTGAAGAAATCGCTTGAACAGGAAGTTTTCACCCCAAACAGAGAAACTGTATACGAGCTTATGCATGGATTACCCGAAAACCTTGATTCCTATGTATATGGGAAAAATCTACTGCTCATTGGCTATCTAAGTGCAATGGATGAATCCTCCAAACTTATTTCCAACCTGCTTACCGATGAGGCAAAAGAAATGGTTAAGAAAAAACAGGCGTTTATGTTCGACAAAGAAAATCCCTGGGCAACCGGGCAGTATCTTCTCGTAATAGCAAGTCCAGGGAAACCCAAACTCGAGAATATTATAGACGAAAATAAAGACATAATATTCGATTATTTCGAGCAATCTTCCTTGAAAAGGGCAAAATGGTTGATTTATTCTGCAGGACGAGAGAAGGAAAAAGAAGAGAAATTCGAATCGCAATTTGCGTTTTCAGTAGAACTTCCAATTGGATTCTTCTGGAAAGAAGAAGATTCAATAAAAACATTCGTAAAACTCGTTAGGCAATTTCCTTTAAGACTAATTTCTATTGGCTGGAAAGATACAGAGACCGAAGGTCTCTCCTTGGAAAAGGCTATTCAAATGAGAGATAGTGTTGCATCCCTTTATTTTGACAGGGATTTTGTTGACACAGCAATGACCAAGGGCATGGACGTCGAATTTCTTGGTAGGAAAGCTTATAAAATCGAAGGAATCTGGAAAAACGATGATAAGGTTATGGGTGGTCCTTTCAGAACATATTTCTTCAATGAGCCTGCACAGAAAAGATTCTATTTAATCGATATTCATGTGTATGCACCCGGAAGAAAGAAATGGTTTTACTTAAAAGAACTTGAAGCGGTTGCCTCGACATTCCAGGTATTCATGCAAGACTGAGTAGAGAGGCGCGAAACGGAGTGTCGGTGTATCGGAGAAACGGAGAGACGGAAAGAAAGACAACTTAAAAGTGAAAAGTTAAATCTGAAAGGCAGACATAATACTGAAGACCGAAGACCGGAGACCAAGAAAGGCGAAATTACGAAATTGGAAATTACGAAAATAACACCATAGCAAGGCTGTCATTCCTGCGAAAGCAGGAATCCAGTTGACTATGGAAGAGTTAAATTTGTTTAATTGGTTGAATTAGTTAAAACCTTGAATTTGATGTTAACCGTGTAGTAACCGTGACTCAAAAATGTTTGAAGAAATAGATGATAGAATACAATGTGAAATTCTTTTTAAAGGAACAAAAGTAATACCACTTAGCCTTGTCTGGAAAAAACACACCTATAAGATTGAAAAAGTACTTCTGAGATGGGAAGAAAGAGAAGGCAAAGAATTATTAAGACATTTCTCCGTGACAGATGGAGTCAATATATTTCATATTGTTTTCTACCCCGATAGCCTGGTCTGGAAACTTAAGGGTGTTGACAAGGGAAACTGAGAAAACGATGAATAGGATTATATTACATATAGATATGAATGCGTTCTTTGCTTCGATTGAACAACAGGCAGACCCTAAACTCAGGGGTAAACCCGTTATAGTAGGCACGGGACTTGGTTTCAGGGGCGTTGTTTCTACTTCTTCGTATGAAGCGAGATCTTATGGAGTAAAATCAGGAATGCCTTTAAGAGAAGCGTTAAGATTGTGCCCGAAAGCAATACTGATTCCAGTCGACCCTGTTAAGTACGAATCCGTTTCCAGAACGATAATGGATATATTTTTCCGTTATACACCACTGGTTGAGGTTTTTAGTGTGGATGAAGCATTTCTGGATGTTACGGGTTCTCTTAGACTATTTCGTTCAATCGAGGAATTAGTGTCAAAAATAAAACGGGATATTGAAACAGAATTTGGTGTAACCTGCTCCGCTGGTCTTGGTCCCAATAAACTACTTGCAAAGCTTGCCAGCAGTCTGGATAAACCGGATGGATTTGCAAGAATAATGCAGGAAGATGTTCCAATCCTGGCTCCGGAATTAAAAGCAACGGAATTGTGCGGAATAGGACCGAGATTGACAAAAAGCCTCGAAACATTGAACATAATAAGTATGCAGGACCTTGCAGATTGCGATGAGGACATATTGATAGAGAAGTTTGGAATCATAGGAAGAAGACTTCACCTTATGGGGCTTGGGAAAGACCCTTCTCCCGTTCTCCCCTATTTCCATTATGATGACGCAAAATCAATGGGACACAGCATAACCTTTGCCTACGATATCGATGATATGCTAAGCATCAAACGAACCTTGTTATGGCTCTCGGAAAGAGTAGGCAGAAGGCTCCGAAAGGTGAAAATGAGAGGTAAAAAAATTGCCGTTACAGTTAGATACAGTGATTTTTCCACGGTTAGCAAGGGAAGAACAATCCTGCAGTATGTAAACGATGGTTATCAGATATATAAATGTGGCTATGAAATATTGAAAACCTTTCTTGTTCTCGGAAATTATATAAGACTTGTTGGAATTAGTACATCTCGGCTTGTGAAGGGCATTTATGAACCGGATCTTTTTGAGGACTTTGAAAAAAACGAGCATCTACTGGATGCAATCGATAAAGTAAACGACAGATTTGGCGAATTCACAGTAAAGAGAGCTTTTCTTCTTGGTAAGAATGTCCGCAGAAAATTCTTAAACCCATTAAAACCAGCGAGGTGAAGGATACAAAACTATGAAAAATGTTCCGAATATCTGGGGTGAAGGAAATATATTTGCATTTTCCGGTTTCGAGGGACAAACCAACTGGTTTTATCCTTTCGTAGGAACGCTTCTCAAAGATAGGATTGGCTTCACGATAAGAACAGAGAGGGAGAAAGCATTCTGGATAGACTTTGGTAACCATACTGGCAAATTTACTTCAGATATAGTTGCAAGTGATATCATATCCATTAGAACAAACCCAAGAAAAAACAACCTTCATATTCTTATGCTGCCACTTTCAAAAAACGAGATAAGGATAAGTATCACACCACAAAAGAACTCCAAAACCATAACCGTTTATCTCTGTCTAAGAGTCGAAGCCTGCAAGAAACTCTTCTTCGGTGATGGTCGTTTTACAATCAAGACAGACAAGGATGAAACTTTCCTGTTCCTTAATGGAAAAGCTGATATTTACAATGTTGTCGACTCAATGGATGAAGTTAAAAGAATTGTGAATGGAACAGCAAAAGAACGAGCGAAAAATTGGGATGGAGACAAAGAGGTCAGATATCTTGTTATTGGTAAATCCTTAAAGAAAGAAAAACCGCTTGTTACAATTATTACAAATAAACGAACAAAAGGTAAGAAAAAAATTAACACTGCAACACTCGTAAAAAAAAGAAAGAACTTCTTTGTTCCTATGCTTCATGGAAGTAAAAACAGAACCCTTGCCAAAGCATTCGATATCCTTAAGGCAAATGTCGAATCATCACAGGGTGTCTTTAAGCAGAGATGGACTACACCGGACAGATGGCCGCACAGACACCTCTGGTTGTGGGATTCCTGTTTTCACTCACTTGGACTTATTTATATTGACAAAACACTGGCTGAAGATTCACTTATCTCGGTACTCGATATTCAACAGGAAAACGGCTTTATACCCCATATTGGAAGACCAGATGGTGATTTCTCAAACATTACTCAACCGCCTTTGTTATCCTGGGCAGTCTGGGAGGTTTTCAAGCATACAAAAAGCAAAGAGTTTCTCAAGAAATGCTATCCCAAACTAAAAGAATATCTTTTGTGGTGCTTTCAGAAAAGAGACAAAAACAGGAACGGTCTCTTAGAATGGAAGAGAAACGACGAGTCTGGACTCGACAATTCATCGAGATTCAATAATGGTTGTGGATTCGATGCCATCGATTTTTCCTGCTTTCTTTACAACGATTTGCGCTGTTTAGACAACATTGGAAAACAGATAGGGAACACAAATGAATCACTTAAGAAAAAGGCAAACAAAATAGGAAAATTGATCGAGAAGTATCTATGGAATCGCGGAAAGAGATTCTTTTACGACAGGCATTTTAACGGCAGATTCTCGAATACTATGACAGTCTGCGGTTTTCTTCCTCTCTTTGCTAACATAGCAAACCTTTCTCAAGTTAGGAATCTTACCGAACATCTTACAAACCCACGCAAGTTTTACACACCGTTCCCCGTCCCAAGTGAATCAATCGATTCTCCAACCTTCGACAACAATATGTGGAGAGGCCCTGTTTGGTTAAACTATAACTACTTCATTATCCAGGGATTGAATAATTATGGATTAACTGACCTGGCTGAAAACATAAGAGTAAAAACACTTCGTGAAGTCCAAAAATGGTACGTCAAGAAGGGTACCATTTTTGAATTTTACGACCCATTCGGGAAACTATCTCCCACTAAAATACCAAGGAAGTATAAGTTTGGAGCGATAAAAGAATTTGGCTGGTCCGCAGCGATTTACGTCGTGCTAAGTATGATGTCAGATTCTTCCACATAGAAAAGGCGAGATTCTTCCCGACCCAACTGGATTCCTGCTGTTGCAGGAATGACACCTATTGTATCAAATTCTTCCTGGCTTAATATGGAACGGATTACTCAGAATGACAATGAACTGCGATGTCATTTATAAATAGCCAGTAAACAATGTCATTGCGAGCAATGAACCGTATGGTACATGGCGTGGCAATCTCATAGTGCGAAAACCGAGATTGCTTCGGTAGAAATTATGGAAAAATACTCGCAATGACAGCCTTGACAAGCGTACTTCCATTCAAAACAAGGAACGCTGACAAGCGTATTCCTTTCCAAGGCAGTGAGCCTTCGGGACAATGTAACGGGTTCCCTGATTATTTAATGTCATTCTGAGTATGCAGAAGTTTCTACCCCAAGAAGAATCTCCCTATTCAAGATGTCATTCCGAACTGGATGATCCAGGATTCAGGCATCTTGTTGTATCACGATTAATAATGCAAAAAAACAATTGACAAAAAAATTTAATGGATTATACTTCTTCTCGAAAAGAAGAAGTGAAAAAAACAAAAAGGGAGGAACGATGCCTGCCAGCGCTTATGTATTAATTAAGGTAGAACCAAATAAAGCTCATACTGTTTACAAGAAGCTTAAAGACTTTTCCTCTGTTGTGCAAGCTGATGCAGTTACGGGACCTCATGATATCATAGCAATAGTGGAATCAACCGATGTTTCGAGTCTTGGAGGTTTCATAATAGATAAACTATTAACGATCGATGGAGTAAAGGATACGCTAACCTGCCATATCATCAAATTTGGTTTGTGAGACAAGCCATTCGCGATTTTCAAAATTTGTACCCAATTTTCCTTAAGAATTCTTTTCGCTCCCTGATGTCTTCATCTCCTTCAACACCAAGGGGTTTCATTCCATCAAGAACTCCAAGAATACCGCGACCATCTCCTTCTTCAGCAACCGCAACCTTCACAGGATTGGCTGTTGCACAGTAAAATCCTACAATCTCAGGAACGGTCCTGAGTGTTTTTAGGATATTTATCGGGTAGGCATCCTGCAAGAACAGGATAAAGGAATGACCGGCTCCTACCAGAAGAGCGTTCCTCTTTGCAAGTTCAATCAAATCGTTGTCCGTTCCTGTAAATCTAACAAGTCGCTTGTCCGACGATTCACAGAAAGCAAATCCGAATTTTATACCGGGCACAGTATTGACAAGAGCTTCATAGACATCTTCCACTGTCTTGATAAAATGTGATTGACCGAGAATAAAGTTCAAACCTTTAGGGTTATCTATCTCAACCATTTTGATTTCCATATTTCCTCCCTTAATATTCGACTCAACCAATCCAACAAATAAAACCCTTGTTAGATTCTTCCCATGTCAAAATGGAACGGATTACTCAGAATGACATGTCGCAGTATCAATTGCCTTAGTTTCACAGTGAAAGGTTACTTTACAACAAAGTGTTTGTTTCACAGGCAAAGTCGTTTAATTTACAGCGTTAGCATTGGTTTCACAGCACAAAGTGCGTTTGTTTACGCTTCATCCTTTATCCTTTATCCTTAGCACTTGGCACCGTTTCTTCGTTTCTCTTCTCTCTTCACTCTTTGCCTGTCTACATCTTCTCCGGTGCGCTAACTCCAATCAATTCTAGTCCATTGCTCATTACCTGTTTAACAGCTCTTACAAGCAGGAGCCTTGCCCGGCTGAGTGCCTTATCATCCGTAACAATTCTCTCCTTCTGATAATATGAATGAAAGATTCTGGAAACATCCAGAAGATAGTATGGAAGTTTGTGGATATCTCTTCTTTCCACAGCACTTTCCACAACCTCAGGGAAAAGCAGCAACATCCTTGCTATCTCCCTTTCTTGTTTATCGGTGAGCAGAGATAAATTCACCGTCCCATCCACAATTTCCTTGTTTTCTGCAAAATTCAATATATTACAAGTCCTCGCATAACAGTATTGCGTATAATATACCGGATTTTCCAATGAAAGGCTTTTGGCAAGTTCAACATCAAAATCAAGGTGTGCAGATATTTTTCTCATAAGGAAGAAAAATCTTACAGCGTCTTTGTTAACCGTATCCAAAAGGCTATCGAGAGTTATGAATTTACCAGCACGTTTGGACATTTTTTCCTTCTTACCTTTCGATACAAGGCTAACATGCTGTACAATCAAAACTTCCAGCTTTTGGGGGTTGAATCCAAATGCTTCGACCATCGCTTTTGTCCTTCCCACATATCCGTGATGGTCAGGACCCCAAACATTTATCAAATAATCATATCCTCTTTCAAACTTGTCCTTGTGATAACTCGCATCCGAAACGATGTATGTATGTGTTCCGTCTTTTTTTATTAAAACTCTGTTCTTCTCGTCACCGTATTTTTCCGAAAAAAACCAGATGGCATCACCTTCCTCATAGATGTCCCCTTTCGCTTTCAAGAAATCAACAACATTTTGGATAGAGAATTTGTCCAGTATTTTTTTCTCACTTACCCAATTAGTGAAGACAACACCAAATCTCTCGAGTGAATTCCTCTGGCTGCTTATCATCTGGTCTTTAACATAATCGCAGAAGAATTCAACCCTCTCTCTTGCACTCATTTTATCGAGTTTCTTATCATCCTTGATTTTCTTTACACACTCGATTATGTATTCTCCTCTGTATCCATCATCAGGGATTTGAACCTTACTTCCATTTAGTTCCTCAAATCGTTTCTCGGCAGAGATACCCAGCATATCTATTTGTCTTCCTGCATCGTTAATGTAAAATTCTGCATCGGCTTTATAACCAGAAAAGTTGAAAAGCTTTACAAGAACATCTCCGACGACCGCAGCCCTTGCACTTACGATGTTAAGTGGACCAGTCGGATTTGCGCTGACAAACTCCACGAGAACCTTTTTTCCACCTCCGTTGTTGCTCCTTCCAAAATGCCGTCCCTCATCCAAAATTCCTTTGAGTTTGCCAAATAGAAATTCTCCATTAAGAAACAAGTTGATGAAACTTCCTCTAACTTCTATTTTTAGGAAAATATCTTTCTTTTTCTCAATTTCCATTTTTAAGCTGTTCACAATTTCCCCTACGGAATATTCGACCCTATTAGAAAAAATGGAAGCAACATTGAAGGAAAAATCCCCGAAATCGGGTTTTGGGGAAATTTCAACGACGGGCTTTACTTCGATACCATATTTTTCAATAATGACGTTCTCAATAATGTTTCCTATCTCTTGTTTAATGCTCAGCATCCATCTCCCCTATTTTCTCCATCGGAGCATCTCCCCACAAAGATTCAAGATCGTAAAAAGCTCTTTCCTGTTCAACGAAAATGTGAACAACAACGTCAATATAATCGATAAGAACCCAATGTCCGTATGAATATCCCTCAATGTGCCACTTCCTTACACCTTTCTGGTTCAGCTTGTCAACAATGTCATCTGCAATCGCTTTCGAATGTTTTTCACCCATTGCAGTTATTATTATAAAAAAATCAACCATAGATGAAATTTTTCTTAGATCGAAAATGACTATGTTGCTTCCTTTTTTTTCAATTGCTATCTTACCGATGTAACCTGCCAACTTCTTTGAGTTCCTAAGATCTTCCAATATGGTACCTCCTAAAACAGTTTTCTTTCAAGAACATCCCTCTTGAAAAACTTCTCATAATCCTTTCCCAGAAGCAGTGTAACTTCAAGGAATAAAGAAGAATCTATTACCGTTGTTGTGTTACTGCAGTTGATAAGTTTTCCCAATAACTTTGCATTTTTCATACCTTTGTTAACTCTTTCAATAATAACGGTTCTTTCCACATCTTTGTTCCTTGCATTGCTTATTTCAACAACGTCGAAACCTTTTTCTCTCAAGTGTAGAGAAACTTTGTAAGCAAGATTATTCACCCCACAACCATTGATAACTTCAACCCTTGTGTATGGTATTCCCATACTACCTGGAATTTTCTTGCCCTTTTTAATGAATCGAAGCACTATGGATGCACTGATCGCAAGAATCAATGCTGTTAAAATAAAAATGGAAACTTTTTCAACAATATTACTATCTTTCCGTTTTGCCATTATGAAAATTTGAAAATGCCGGTATCTTTGTATTTTTTCTTACAATTTCATTTTGCAAAAGCGAATGCGAGCCAATCACGACATTATCCCCGACTGTGCAGTTCTGAATTGAAGCGAAGGAGTTAATCCTGCAGTTCTTACCAATTCTTGTAGAACCAGTAATCGAAACACATTGCTTGATAACCGTATCTTTCCCAAGCTTGACACCAAAATCTATAAACGTCGTGGAAGGCAAATAAAAAGATACGCCATTTTCCATATGGTGATTCCTCAGCTTCTCCTCAAGAATGTCCGTAACAAGTGCAAGTGTGCGCCGATCATTGACTCCAATTGTCTCCTCCCAATCAGGAGTTCGAATTGACTCTATTTTTCCATTCTTCTTCTGCATGAGTTTAACCACATCGGTCAGATAGTATTCCTGTTGCTTATTTTTCGGTCTGATTTCTCTCAAATTACTGAATAATTTTTTCTTATCGAAAATATATACGCCTGCGTTTATTTCCTTTATTTCTTTCTGTTTGCTTGTTGCATCTTTCTCTTCGACTATTTCCGTAATCCTGTCACCTTGCCTTACAATTCTACCATATCCCTTCGGTTCCTCCAAAATCGTCGTAAGAAGAGTCAAGTCCGCATTCTGCTTAAAATGAAATTTCAACATCCTCTTTATAGTGCTCTCTCTCAAAAGAGGTGTATCACCTGCAAGCACCACAATAGCACCATCTATATCTTCAACAAAACTCTCCGTTCTTTTTACTGCATCACCCGTTCCAAGAAGTTCGGGCTGCTCGACAAAGGATAGTTTCCAGTCACCGAACTCTTCCATCACCTTTCTTTTCTGCTTGCCGACAACAACAATCGCTTTATAAGGTTCCAACGCTTTCGCAACACCAAGCACATAATACAGCATAGGTTTCCCGCATAAAGGATGCAGGACTTTCGCATTCCTCGATTTCATCCTTTTGCCCTTACCGGCAGCAAGCACTACACATGCAAATTCCTTCATATCCTTACTCTGATTATTGTGTTATCGATTAATCTTGTCCTCCCGAAGTAGCAGGCAACTGCAAAAAGCACTTCTCCTCTTACTTCTTCGACAGGTTTTAATGTCTTCATTTCCACCGCTTTAACATAATCAATCTTTGCCTTCTTCTTCTCCTGTATCATTTTCTTCATTCTCGTTAATATTTTCCGAGTACGTCTTTCGCCTTTTCTTATCATTTGCTCTGCTTCTCTTAAAGAACGATATATTACCGTCGCTTCAATCCTTTCAAGATTGGAAAGATACGCATTCCTCGAACTCATAGCAAGACCATCTCTTTCCCTTATTGTAGGTCCCGTTAGAATCTTTATATCGAAATTTAATTCCTTAACCATTCTTCTAATTATCGCTGCTTGCTGTGCGTCTTTTTGTCCAAAAACGCTTATATGAGGTTTTACTATATTGAATAATTTCGCAACGACCGTCGTAACACCCTTAAAATGTGTTTTCCTTGTTATTCCGCAGAGTAACCTGCTTAAATCTCTGACATAAACTTCAGACTTGAAGTTCTTATTGAACATCTCCTTTGCATCGGGTACAAAAACTACGGAACATCCCCTCTGTCTCAGTAATCTCTTATCCCTTTCAACGTTTTTCGGGTATTTTTTTAAGTCTTCCCCGGGACCAAACTGCTTAGGATTTACAAAAATACTCACCACCGTCATATCGGTAAACCTGTTCGCAATATCGACAAGAGACAGGTGACCTTCGTGCAGCGAACCCATAGTCGGAACAAAACCTAATGTCATGCCGTTCCCCCTTGCTTCATCAGAGGCTTTTTGCATACTTTCAATTTTGCTGATGGTCCTCATACTATTTGAATAGTTTTGAGGACCTTGGAAGGAAAACTCTCATACCCTTTTCTTGCTTTTCAATCTCGTTGAGTAAAGTTCCGAAATCTTCTTCATTATCGACAAAGTCAACCTCATTCACATTTATTATCAAGAGTGGGGTCTCCTCATAGTGGAAAAAAAACTGATTGTATGCTTCGTTCAGATCTTTCAGGTAATCAAGCGTAATATTCCTTTCATACGACCTTGCACGTTTTCTTATTCTTTCCAAAGCCCTTTCCGGATCAATCTGAAGGTATATAACAAGGGAAGGTTTCAATATTTCTTTTCTTAGTATCTTAAATATCTTATCATAGAGCGCCAGTTCGGATTCATTTAGTGTAAGGTTTGCAAATATCTTATCTTTCTCGAATAAGTAATCACTAACGAGGTTCGTCGAAAAAAGCTCCATCTGCTTGAGTTCGAGTTGCTGTTTATGCCTTGAAAGCAGAAAGAATATCTGAGTTTGGAATGCATACCCTTCGATATCTTCATAGAATTGAGCAAGGAAAGGATTTTCCTCGACAACTTCGAGGATCAGTTTCGCATTTAGTTTTACGGCAAGTTTCTCCGCAAGTGAGGTCTTTCCGACTCCAATAATACCTTCTACGATCAAATGCTTAAATCTTTCCATTTAACTCCTTGAAAAGCTGCTTTATCGTTTTCCTTTTCACCGGATGTTCGAACTCAGGCATAATATCGTTCATCGGCTTCAGAACAAACCATCTATTATGTAAATCCGCGTGTGGAATCGTTAACTCCTTACTTCTGAGAATCAAACTATCATAAAAAAGTATGTCAAGATCAATTATTCTCGGTCCCCACCTTTCCCCTTTCACCCTTCCCATTGATTCTTCGACTCCCTTCAGTTTTCCGAGAAGAACCAAAGGCTCAAGAGATGTCGATATTCTGACAACACCATTTAAGAACTTAGGTTGTTTATTGTTCCCGTAAGCTTCATTCTCATAAATCGGTGAAACTTCGGTTACCTCTATCTCATCTAAATTCTCCAGCATTTTCATTGTTCTTTCTATATTTTCCTTTTTCTTTCCAAGATTCGTGCCAATTCCAATATAGACAGTTTTTCTGCTATTTTTTTCTTCTGATTTCAACCGACGCATAGCTAATTGGTCCACCAAGCGGTGGATGCTGTTTTTTTACTCTAACAATGACCTCATATGCAGGAAAAGATTCAAGCAATTTGTCGGCAATTCTCTGTGCTAAGGATTCAAGAAGTGAGAAATTCTCATTTTCAACCACTGTCTTTACCTGTTTGTACACTTTGGTATAGTCTATTGTATCTTTTAAACTGTCCGTTCTGGCAGGAGTGGAAAGGTCACCAATAATCTCTACATCCACAGCCCAGTGTTGCCCAAGTTCTTTTTCAGCTGAACCAGACCCGTGGTATCCGTAAAAAACCATATCCTTCAGAAGAATCTTGTCCATAAAAGAAATATAGCATAAAGAAATCTCTCCGTCAATAGAAAATTTATGATTCGACACAAAAAGGTTTGACATAAACCAGAATTAGTTGTAGAATAATTTTCTTTGCAGGCTCTTTTTAGGGTTTGTGAAGAGAAAATCACCTAAGCCATCCTATAGAAATCGGGATGTCTTAACTTTGCAATCGTATTCTTAAGACATGTGTAATCAATCATAATTGGTATTTTACCTGGAGAAACCATGATTCAACTCCTCGCGCTTGTTACGAGAGTAAACAAAATAAGTAAACAAAAAAACCTACGTAATTTTGCCTGCGAAACCCTTTCTTTAAATGTTAGAATAAAGGGACCTGCGCGAAAAACCTATGCAATACCCAAGGGTATCAGAGGAAAAATCTTTACAGTCAAGCGAACATTTTTAAAAGACTGGACCATAAACAAGGGTTCACTTATCGTCTTGAGTCCCGAAGAAACCCGAAGATGTATCCGAACCCTAAAAAAAACAGTAAAGCAAAGCAAACATAAGAATTTCATCAGGAAAGATATAGACGGAGATGGACTATGTGAGATCGTTAACGATAATCCTTTTATAGAAACCGTTATTTCACCACATTACGGCGGTCGTGTTCTGCAATTCTGGAATAAGGAGACAGGAAAAAATCAGCTTTATGGGGGCGGCTTTTTCAAAGATAGAGGTTACATAGAACTTGGAGGCATAGAAGAAACACTCTCAAAAAATGGAATGCCTGACGAACTGTGGAAAACTCCGTTCAAGAATGAATTCTGTGAAGACGGCAAAAAGCTGCTGTTATCTGCAAAAATGAAAAAGCAAAAAGGAATCTCGGTAGGAAAGAGATTTACATTCTTCGATGATTTCCCTGGATTTCTCAAGACAACTGAATTTTCCTATAAACCTGAAAGGAAAAAGCAGAAAAAGAAAAAAAGCAACAAAACAAAAATCAAACTCTCCGAGCGGATTTTCTTTGCCATCGGAGGGATTCCGGACTTCAAAAACATTTATTGCATCCCCACTCGAGATAAAATGAACTATGTTAGATTCAACAAACCACTTTTCAAGAGAGAATGGGGAGACCATCCGTGGTGGGAATGGACACACGTTTTTTTCTCTCCAGAACCAGGATACATTATTCTTAAAAGAGAAGACTCGAGCGAAGCTGTTTTGCTCTTTTTTGACACAAGCAGAGTGAACTACATCTGGACAGGTGACAAAAAAAGAACTCCCCGGCTTTATATCTCTTATAAACAGGAGAGCTTAGAACCTAAAAAAGTGAACACATATCAGCTACTTACCGTATCGGCATCGGTTTTCTCATACACAAAAAACGAACTGCTTTTTGCAACAAAGGGTAAACCGACAAAAAGCAATGTCCCGGTGTCGTTTGTCTATTACTCCAAAAGAAGGCAGAAACAAGTCCATATTCTTCTTCTCCGCAATAAAAAAGAAAAATTAATAGAGATGAAGAAACTGGTAGTGAATGGAATCAGAGGGAGCTTTCTCTATCACACTGAAAAAACAAAAAAGGATGCACCAAGCATCACCGGTATGGTAAAAAAAGGCAAACTGAAAGTGAGGTTGCCCCTTGAATAAGAAGAATCCCTTTAATCCGCTTACGGTGGGTTATGACTGGGAAATGGCAGTTCTTAAAAACACAACAGAATCCGCAGGGGAAGAAGAGATTAAGAAGATCGCGGACGAAATAAGAGCGAGAATTCCCTGGGCAAGAGTGGGAATGGACATCGATCTCTTAGAACTTAGAATGGAAATAATCTCGGACTGGAAGGAATTCAAGGAAAAAAATGAAATTGTTGTTGATATGGCAAAAAAAATTGCAAAAAGAAAGGGTTACACCATTCTTCCAATTGGCGCAAGGCCAACGGAACAAATGCCCATTGGATCACATATTCATATCGGAACAATCTCGGATTTCACCTGTGCAACTCGTGTTGCAAATGCAATGGTTAAGTATATTCCCTGTCTCGTTGCACTTTCCTGCAATAGTCCCTTCTCAAGATTCGACATAGGTGAATTCAAGAGCTACAGAATGGCTTATGACGCAGAACGGTGTTCATTTCCCACCGAGATGAGGATTCCAAGACTTGCAAGAGGTGGATGGGGCGAGGATGTTCAGGTCAGACTTCCTGCAAAACCGACAATCGAGATAAGGTGCCTTGATTCTTCAACAAGCATAAGGCTTATGGAGGAATACGTGGCATTTCTTGCCGGTCTTCTGTATGGCATTGGAAAAGAAACACGAAAAGAAACAATCAAAGTGGACGCTGTAAAATGGTATTACATCAATAGATTCAGAGCGACTAAAGATGGACTACAGTCAGTTTTTCACTGGAACGACGATGAAATTCCTGTTACGGACATATTCGACGAAATGCTTCTAATGGCACAGGAAGGTATGAAGGTCTTTGGGGCATCAATAGAGGAATTAGGGCTTATCAGGAAGATGATTAAGAAAAAGCAAACACAAGCAGACTTCTTATTGATGCTTTCTGAACTTGAAAAGAATCCACTGTGTCTTCTAAGAAACATAATGAATGTTTTCTCCAAAGATGACCCTTTCAGCAAATATCTAAAAAAGTCCAGAAAATTGTCCGCAAAAAAACCGCCTTCGATAGAGAATTTCATTCTTTCTCATATTACCAAAGAAGTTCCATACTACAATCTCTATCTGCTTACCCCACTTCCGCCATTTCATCTTAACAAGATTCTACAAAAGCTTGAAAAACAGGGTAAGGTCGACTCGACAGTCCTACCGTATGAAGGAAAAGCATATTCAAGGACAAACCCGGCTTAGGCAGTTGCATTTGGAAACTCACACAGATTTATTAAAAAAACACTTGACAAAACTAACTTTTTTCTATATATTTACTTATAAGACGAAAAAGGAGGTCTATGAGATTTTATCTGTTAGTTTTCCTTTCTCTGATGGTGATTGTATTTGGTCTTTCTGCAGAGAATCTTACAATAAACGAAATTTATTACACCACCAGGAATAATGGAAATGAAACCCAGTGGCTGGAGCTATACAATAGCTCGACACAGAATGTAGACATCGGTGGATGGAAGATAGGCACATCAATGAACCCAGGCAGTGCATTTCTGATTCCGGCAGGCACGGTTATCAACTCAAAAGATTTTCTTGTTTTTGCATCGAGCATGGATGTGATGGCTTCACTGTGGGGACTTACGGAGAATGTTGTGGAATATGGAAATAAACTAACCTTTTCTCAGACTGGTGAAGATATTCATCTTTTTAATGCAACAAACAACGAGATAGATGTAATCTGGTATGGAGACGGAGATGAGATGGGTTCCTCTAACGCAGCGAACACCGTATCGTTTGGCTCAAGCCTTGCCCGAAATCCCGATGGAAGAGACACGGATAATCCATCCAGAGACTTAACAGGAAGGTTTCCAACACCAGGTCAAAGCAACAACTTCACAGGTTTTTCACAGGGCACCTGGGGTAAAATCAAAGCCATATACTCTATCAAGAGAAAACTATTCGGAGCATAATTACCTAACAAAGAAACAGATAAGAAATGCGCAAACCAAGATTGATTAGCACTATCCTGTTTCTGTCCTTCTTAACACTTATTTCTCAAACATTACTTTTTGCTGAAACCCAGAAGTCTTATATCAGTTACTTCAAGGGTTCTGTTTCTATCTATAGAAAAAAAACTATTGTTTACCCGAAAATCAAAATGCCTATATTACCAGGTGATAGTATAGAAACTGGAAAAGAATCAAACTGTGAAATCACTTACGAAAATGGCACTGTATCGTCGCTTGAGCCAAATTCAGTCATTAAAATAGGAGAAATCAAAAAGAAGCAAGGTTTGTTCACAACACGGATAAAAGCCCTGTTTGGTAGTATCATCTGCAAGGTTCAGAAACTAAAAAAAGGAGAAACTTTCGAAGTTCGCACACCGACAGCAGTAGCAACGGTAAGGGGAACTGTATTCGAGGCAACTGTAGGTAAAACACAGGAATCCTCCTTTAACCTGCTCTCGGGTCAGTTATATGCAAAATCCCTTGCCCAGGGAGCAAAAACGTACTTGTTAAAAGATAAACTTAAATTTGCTGTCGGCAGAGAAGGAATTCCTGACATAAGGAAACTTTCAGAAAAAGAGGTAAAAGCACTTAAAGGTAGAGCAAGTGCCTACATAAAGAATTTCATTGAGGAAAAGAAAAAAGAGATAAAAGAAGATATACAGAAAAAAGTGAAGAAGGGTTGTCTTGGATTCATCTAAGTAAAAATCCAAACATAACAGAACTACACCACAATATAATAAATGAAGCAAAGAACAAATAATAGAAATCTCATTAATTCTCTTGGATTCTCTGTAATACTTCTGCTGCTTATCCCACAATCACTTCTTCCACTTGCCAAATATGCTGAGGAATTTCTGAATCTTGGTCTTGGAGCCAGGTCATATGGTATGGGTGGTGCTTTCACCTCACTGGCTAATGATGCCACATCTTTCTACTGGAATCCAGCCGGAGCTGCACAAATAGAGAAGAAAACTGCATTCTTTATGCATTCTATACATTATGAAAACCTTATGACTTATGATGGCTTAACATTCACATTACCAGGTATATCCAAGGATAAATCACTATCCTTAGGAATTCTTTTTCTTAACATCCCGGATATTTGGGATACGAGAAACGCATGGGAAGATACAAACAATGATAGCATTCCCGATGAAGATGAAATCGATTACAGCAAACTAACCATGTTCAATGACAATGAGTTTGCGTTTTACCTGAATGCTGCAGTAAGGAAAAATGAAAATCTATTTCTCGGATTTAATGTTAAGTTCTTAAGAAAGTCTTTTGCAGAATATAGTGCAAATGGATTGGGAATCGATTTCGGTGTCGTTTACATCCCTGCTCAGAGAATAAGACTCGGTGTAAATTTCAAAGATGTGACAGGCTCCTTTCTACTCTGGAATACAGGACAAAAGGAATACATTTATCCGAAGATGAGAACCGGAGTTACCGTTATTGCAAACTTTTTCTTCATTACCCAATCCCGGGTCAATTTCTCAGTGGATACAGAATTAAGAGCTGACCATAGACTGGCAACATCTCAACTTTCTTATAAGAGTATCAATGCAGACATATTCTGGGGAATGGAATACTGGTTCAAAAATACCGTCGCACTGAGAATAGGTTCCGAGTGGAAATCATTATCCTCTGGATTGGGGATTTCTTATAAGGGTATAGATATCGATTATGCGATTTTGACAAACGAGCAACTGGATAATTCTCAGCGACTTTCCGGCTCTATTACATTCTAATTCGTCTCTATTATTTCAGTGATAATCGCAGGCTTTACCCCCTGTAATAGAAAAATGTTTTTACATAATGGTATTACACAGGGTTAACCTGAAAGGGAGACCGATGTCGCTCTGAGCGAAAATCCTACCAAAATGGTATAAATATCCCATGAGAAAAATCATAAGTTGTATAGTTTTATTCTTCCTTTTTAATGCCCTTTCCCTTCATTCTAAGATCATCGTTTTCTATGCACCGGACTGTGCAGATTGCTACAGAATACTTACGGACTCTTTTTTCGAGTCTCTCGATTCCAGTATGGTTTGCTTCTGCAATATTGATAATATTGACAACTATGAACTGCTTTTGACCGCAGAGAAGATGTATAACAGAAGAAGCAGCAGTTTCCCCGTTATCTTGACAGGCAAAGAGCTTTTTTATGGTGATGAAATAATTCCAAGTTTATCCGCTATAAGAAATGCAGCAAACGAATCACCCCTCCCTGATTCAATACTTAGAAGAGGAGCGAGCGAAAAAAAGCCTCACTGGGAAGAAGTAACCATTAATGAAGTATTGATGAATGAAGGGACGAAAAAAGTATATCTTGCCTTCTTTACAAAACCTGGCTGTATCGATTGTGACCGGACTGCCAAGATAGTGCACTATCTCAAACAGAAATATCCTTTTATGCAAACAAGAACATACACAACAATGAATAGAAATCATCAGCGCATACAGGAGGCAATGTCTATAGCTTTCGATGTGCCAGAAAATAAACGCCTGATTACACCCACGTTATTTTCCTGTGACACTTTCCTCATAGAAAATGAAATAACAGAGGCGAACTTGGAGTTACTCATAACGGGGGGCAAGGATAAAAATAGCGTTCCACCGTGGGAAGTTGCTAGCGAATACCAGGGAAAAGTTAACTCAACAATCGTTAAGAGATTCAAGAAATTTGGTCCTCTCGTTGTATTCCTTGCAGGACTGGTAGATGGAGTAAATCCCTGTGCCTTTGCTACGATTGTTTTCTTCCTCTCGTTTATGGCTATTGTCGGCAGAACAAAACGAGAAATTATGGTTACAGGTATTACCTTTATCTCCGTCCTTTTTGTTGTCTATTGCCTCATTGGTATCTCCCTTCACAAAATACTAAGAATAAAATGTTTCGTTTCACTGGGACATTTCCTCTACTACATTGTCGCTGCCATTTCATTCGTCCTTGCTGCTTTTAGTATGACGGATGCAGTGATGCTTGCAAAAGGAAAATCGGAAAAATCAATTCTGAAACTTCCAAAGGCTATAAAGAGAAAAATCGAGAAAACCATTATTAAGCAATCGAAATTGAGAAGTTACATAATAACTGCCTTGATTTCTGCTGTTGTTATATCATTTCTTGAATTTTCCTGTACAGGACAGATTTACATACCCACCATTCTCTTCGTATCGGGAATAGCTTCTCTGAGATTCAAGGCTCTGTGGTTTCTCGTTTTTTATAACCTTGCTTTTATCCTTCCCATATTCCTGCTCTTCTTGTTCTTCATAATTGGATTGTCAAGTGAAAAACTCTACGCATTTATGCGAAGAAGAGCATTCCTCTTAAAAATCGCAACTGCGGTCATTTTTCTTATCCTCGCTATCTCCCTCATTCTTATAAGATGAAAGGAAGAAAGATATTTAAAATCCTGCGCTAAGTAACTATTTATATAGTATCTTGAAGCCTGAACCCATTTTTAGCATACAATATTACTCGTATCTAAGAGCATCGATGGGATTTAGCTTTGCTGCTTTGCGTGCCGGATAAAATCCAAAGAATAGTCCTATGGCAACCGCAAATGAGAAGGAGAGTAATACTGATTCCATTGTGATCACTGTTGGCCAATCTCCAAACTGACTTATAACCTTGCCAATCAATATGCCTATGATAATACCAATCATACCTCCACTGAGTGACATAATAATTGCCTCGATAAGGAATTGACTTAGGATGTTCCGCTCTTTAGCACCGATCGCTTTGCGAATGCCTATCTCCCGTGTACGCTCCGTAACCGAAACAAACATTATATTCATAATACCAATACCGCCGACAATAAGACTAACGATGGCAATACCGCCCAGGAGTAAGGTGAATGTTTGACTCGTTTCCTGTATCATAGAAAGAATTTCCGTTTGAGATCGAACATTGAAATCGTTTTCATCACCCTCTCTGATTCTGTGCCGTTTGCGGAGAAGACTCGTGATTTCTGAAGTAGTTTTTTCCATTTCATCTTCGGATTTTACCTCGACGTTTATTTGTGATACATAATTCACTCCGAATAATCGTTTCTGCGCTGTCTTCAGTGGAACAAGGATAACATCATCCTCATCCCGCCATCCACTGCTTCCCTTTTCGCTCATTATTCCGATGACCTGGAAGCTTGCGCGTCTAATCTTTATATATTCTCCTATTGGCTCTGCGCCTTCAAAAAGATTTTCGGCTACCGTTTTGCCCAAAACCGCAACTTTGCGGATATATTTATTATCATCATCTGTGAAAAAAACACCTCTCTCTACAGGAAAATTCGTCACTTCCGGGAAACTTGGTGTTACGCCTTTTACAGATGTATTGGTGTTTCTATTCCCGTACACAATCTGGCTGTGTTTTGAAAACGATGCATCAATCTTGTTAACAGATTCAGAGTGCTCCGCAATAGCCTGGGCGTCCTCTAAGGTGAGTGAAGTGATACCTACACCCGGTCTTGGCGGACCTCTTTGTGCGGAACCAGGATAGACCATCAGAAGATTCGTACCCATTTCACTTATCCTTTCGGTGATCTGTAGACCTGCCCCCTGGCCCATGCTTATCATTGCTATCACACAGGCTACCCCGACAATGATTCCGAGCATCGTAAGAAAGCTCCGAAGCCTGTTTGAAAAGATAGCAGTCGAAGCCATACTGAGGCTTTCCTTTAATTCGCCAAGTGAAAATCCCGCTCTCTTCTTCTGTTCTTGGGTTTCGGACTGGTGCGATGTTTCATCAACTGCAGAATCTTTTGTGTATCTGTCCTCCACTACTCTGCCGTCCTTGAGCTTTATGATTCTTCTTGCATGAGAAGCAATGTCCTGGTCATGTGTTACAACAATGAGTGTAATACCCTTTTTATTGAGACCGGTAAGGATTGAGATTATCTCTTCGCCTGATTTTGAATCGAGATTACCCGTTGGTTCATCTGCAAGAATAATGGCAGGATTATTTACCAATGCTCTAGCGATTGCAACTCGCTGTCGTTGCCCTCCGGACAACTCTCGCGGTCTATGGGATGCCCTATCTTCGAGATCGACAGCAAGAATTGCCTGCATTGCCAATTCTCTTCTGTTCTTCTGTCTGCAAGCATAGATAAGGGGAAGCTCCACATTGCTGAGTGCCGATAAGCGAGGGAGCAAGTTGAAGGTTTGAAAGACAAATCCCAATTTTTCATTTCGAATATCAGCGAGTTCAGAATCGGAGAATTCGCTCACCTCTACGCCATCGAGGAAATACTGACCTCCAGTAGGAACGTCAAGACACCCCAGAATGTTCATGAGAGTTGACTTACCAGAACCTGATGGTCCCATAATGGCAACAAACTCACCGTCCATAATTTTTAATGAAACATCCTTCAAAGCAGGCACATCTACTTTGCCCATCAGGTAGATTTTGCTAAGATTCTTAATTTCGATCATCGAGGTCTCCTCATCATGGGCATTGGGTTTCTTCTTTCCCCGCTCTGATTCAGGATATCCTTATCCTGGCTATTCGAAATGGATAGAATCTCGTCCCCCTCTTGCAAACCATGAATTATTTCAATCACTTTTCCGTCAGTAATCCCGGTCTGAATCTCTTTTGGTTTAGGTTCATCATCCATCATAAAGACGAGTTTTTTTTCACCTGCTTCACTAAGGGCACTGCGGGGGATGAGAAGAACATTTTCTTTCTTATCTACAAGGAATTCAACATTGGCTGTCATTCCCGATGACCAATAGGAGGGCACACTGTGAGTCTCGACCATAACATCGTAAAAAACCACATCAGATATTATTTTCCCTTCGCGAGAAATTTTTGCTACACGTGCTTCAATCCGCTCATCTGGGAATGCATCAAGCACAATCCAGGCACCTTGCCGCACCTTTATTCTGCCAATGTCCGCCTCATCCACCTCGACACTGGCGACAAGTCTGTCTGCGATAACAAAGAGGACGCTTGCCGTAGAAACATTTTGACCGGGTTGACAGGAACGATTTATAACTTCACCCGATATTGAATTGCTAAGCGGTACTGGTTTATATGCTTTCTGTGCGATCTCGTACGTAATGTTTGCTTCTCTCATTGTTTCTTTGTTTGCGCTCTTTTGTGCTGTTTCCAATTCGGCTCGTGCAGCATCAAGAACCGCTATTCTATCTTCACTGGAAATCCAGGCTAGAATATCGCCCTTTTTCACAAGCTCTCCTTCATCTACCTCCACGCGGTCAATTCTCCCACTGACCGGTGAACTAACCTCCACTCTGGTATATGGTTCAATGGTACCTGTCGAGAGGACTTTAACCTCTATGTCACCACGCTCAACGGTAAATTTTGTAAAGTGCGTTTGATCCGACGAATTGGAACTCCTCTTCCAAAGGAAGAAGATTGTTATGCCAATTATGACTATTCCTGCTATGAGCCACAGTTTTTTCATCATATCCTCCTGCCTCCCGCTTTTTCGGTCGCTGCAATAGCCATTCGAAGATTGTAAAGAGCGCTGACATAATTATATTCCGCATTTGTAAGCGCATCCTCTTTTTGCTGTAGAAAAAAATAGGAAGTCAGCCCTTGCTCATACTGCAATGCCGTTAGTTGATACATCTCCTGAACTGCCTCCAATGTTTTTTTCACAACCTCGACATTTTTCCGGGCTAATTTCCAGTCGACCCACGCCCGTTCGACCTCCTCCTCTATTTGCTGCTCTGTACTCTGGATTTTAGTATCCTGCTCTTTGAGTGCGAGTTTTGCATCAGTGACTTTGGCTTTTGTCGAAAACCCATCGAAGATAGGCATTGAAATGCCAACACCTACGCTCCAATTACTCTCTTGCTCCAGGAACTCGTTTCCTCTTATACCATATGATGAGGAAAGGCTCAGTGAGGGCAGATAGTTGCTCTTTGCTTGTGTGATTTGGGCTTCCATAACACTTTTGTTGAACAGCTGCAAACGAATTTCGGGTTTCTCACTTTTTGCATATTCGATTATTTCCTCAAGAGGTGGGAGTTCAATATCTCTTTCTTCATACATCAAGGTTAATTCTTGCTTCTTTGGTCTGTTAACCAGCAAATTCAGCGTAACTTTTGAAAGAGAAAGTCCTTCTTCTGCCCTCATTTGGTCGTATTCTGCTCGAAATAGATTTGCCTCTGCTTCCTTCACTGCAGGAAAGCTTTCTCTTCCCACGTTATACCTAAGTTTAATAATGGCAAGTGCTTGTTTTCTTCTTCCGAGTATATTTTTTATGAGTGAAGCCTGTTCTTGTTGCTGGAGAATTTGAAAAAAAGCCTTTTTTACATCATAAACAACATTGTTCTCAGCAATGCTGTAGCTCTCTTCAACTGCATCAACCTTGGCTCGAGCGATTCTGATTCCTGCACGGGTACCTCCCTTAAATAGTTGATACCTTGCCTCAATGCCGCTCGAATAATTTCCTCTTCCAGTCTGACCATCACCATAACTGTAATTGCTGGAGATACTGATATCAGGATAGTATGCGGAATAAGCATCCATTATGCTTGTTTCCGCTCTTTCTATGGATGTTTTTGCCTGGATAATATCAAGGTTGTTCTTTTTCGCAAGGAAAATGCAATCCTCTAAGGAGAGTATTTCGGAGGCAGAGCGTATGGGAACTGCAGCTGTGATGATAAAAAGAACCATACAACCGCGTTTTAGTATTCTCTGTTTCATTCTATAATCCCTTCCACAGTGAATATGAAATGATTCATTCTTGCACGAGTGATAACAATATACATGAGGTCATCTGTTTAAGCACTAAAACCTCATTCAAATCCTTAGATGGAAAACATAGTAAAAGGTTTAACAATATTTTTTCTGTAACTGCAACACCATTACAAAAGAAAATTACGAGCACTCCGCTCACTCTTTACAATATCAGACTGTTTGCTGATGTTTGCTTGTTTGCTGTCAAGTTGACACTTTGACACTTTCATTTTTTAAAAGACAACCGAACGTCTGCCCCCTCGATGAAAAATCTTTACTTCCTCTTAAGATTAGGACATACTATATAGGATGTTAATATACTATGATTTTTTGAAATTGCAATAGAAAAATAACATACTGGAAAGTCTCCAATTTTTCCCTTGACATCTCTCTATATCATTCATATAATGCCGACCACTGTGCGAAGTAAATTTATCAGAACGAACGGTCATTAAAAGTAAATATAGGAGACAAATAAAATCAAAAAGTAAAAAAGAAGGGAACTTATATGATTTCCAGAGTTAGGTCTTCCGCAGTATTAGGAATAGATGCATACATCGTTGATGTTGAAACGGATGTTTCAAGAGGAATACCAAGTTTTAGTATTGTAGGTCTTCCAAAAGGAGCAGTAAAAGAGTCACGAGAAAGAGTGGAAACTGTCGTTAAGAATATGGGTTTTTCTTTTCCACCGAGAAGGATTACAATAAATCTTGCCCCCGCAGATGTTCAAAAAGAAGGAGCAGCATTTGATCTTCCAATTGCGGTTGGTATACTTGCAGCCACAGGTCAGATTAATCCAAGAATGCTTGAAGAAACCGCTGTTTTAGGAGAGCTTTCTCTTTTAGGAACTTTAAGACCTGTAAAAGGTGTGCTTCCCATAACCGTTGCTATAAAGGAAAATGGTTTGAGAAGAATCATTGTTCCGGAAGAAAATGCTCCTGAGGCTGCAATAGTTGAAAGTGTTGAAGTAATTTCTGTGAAAAATTTGAGTGAAACGGTTCGTTACTTGAATGCCGAATTACAAATAGAACCTTGCACCGTCGATATAGATGATATCTTCAACAAAGTTTCCAACTATGCAATGGATTTTCAGGAAGTAAAAGGACAGGCGCATGGGAAAAGAGCACTCGAAGTTGCAGCAGCAGGAGGGCACAATGTCCTTATGATAGGTTCACCGGGTTCCGGTAAAACAATGCTTGCGAAAAGGCTGCCGACCATTCTGCCGAAACTCAGTATTGAGGAAGCTCTGGAGACAACGAAAATCCACAGCGTGTGTGGTCTCATGCACCCGGATATTTCGTTAATAGGCATACGGCCGTTCCGTTCACCACATCATACAATATCGGATGCTGGGCTTATTGGCGGAGGAAGACCTCCAAAACCTGGGGAGGTAAGCCTTTCACACAATGGTGTATTGTTTCTTGACGAACTTCCAGAATTTAACAGAAGGGTATTGGAAGTAATGAGACAGCCTCTTGAAGATGGACAGGTTACTATATCGCGTGCCGCAATTGCACTTACATTTCCCTGCAGATTTATGCTCATCGCTGCTATGAACCCCTGTCCCTGCGGCTGGTTTGGGGACCCCTTCCATGAATGCACCTGTACTCCCGGTATAATAGAAAGGTATATGTCGAGAATATCAGGTCCCCTACTCGATAGAATCGATATTCATATAGAAGTGCCAAGACTGTCCTCAGATGAACTCGAAGGAAAACAGGGCGGAGAAACTTCAAAAACGATACGAGAAAGGGTAAACAAAGCAAGAACCATTCAACTTAACAGATACAAACACAGAGACGATATTTACTGCAACGCCCATCTTGGTCCCAAGGATGTAAAAGAATTCTGCGCTCTCGACTCCGAGTCGAGTAAATTATTGCATCTTGCAGTGGAAAAATTCGGGCTTTCTGCTCGTGCTTACGACAGAATACTGAAAGTTGCAAGAACAATCTCCGATATAGATAACTCGGAAAACATAAAACCGGAGTATATCTCAGAGGCAATACAGTACAGAAGCCTTGACAGGAAATTCTGGCTGCATAGCTAACCAAAGATAAACACAAGAGCAATACTTTAATTTCTATTTTTCACCCCGACCCCAAAAAACCTAAAAATTCTAAATTTTTTTATTTACCAATAAAAACTAATTTTTTATGATAGTTTCCTATTCTTGATTCTATTCCAAGAAAATATATACCTGATGATACTTCTCTACCTTTATTATTTAAACCATGCCAGAAGAAAAGTTTTTTACCTTTTATCCTTCCAGTAAAGATATCTTTTATTTTTCTTCCTGCAATATCATAAATTTGGAGTTTTATGCTCTCTTTCTTTTCTGTATTTATTTCTATTGATACTTTCTTTGAAAATGTTGAGGGATAACATTTGAAGGAAATATTTGCTTTTGAGCTGCTCCTCGACGCTTCCTCTTTCTCCCCTGCTCCACCTGTATATTCAAAGATAAAAATCCCATTGTCTGCAGTAAGATAAGCAAGACCATTTGCAAAAGTTATTCCACGAGGTATACCCAATGGGGCACCACAATAATGACCTATAGATTGTGGTAAGAGCGGTGAAGAAATATTTAAAACCTCGATCCCATAACCTTGCAGGGACACGTAAAGAAAAGAATCTGAGATTGATAATGCAAAAGGATAGTCACGTATAGTATAAAATAAATCCTCTAAAAAGGGATTTGTTGGATCACTTATGTTAATAATGTTGATAAAATTAGTTTCAAAATCTGCGGCATAAAGATAGTTTTCAGTGTATGCTATTCCTACTGGATAACCTAATAAGGTAAGATATGTTATAAGGATAGGATTATACACATCCGCGGTATTTATTACTGCCATTCCTTTCCAAGGAGCGGAGACAAATGCAAGACTATCCTTATAGCAGATGCTTGTCGGTAAGGCACTGTCAAGATAGCAAGAATCAGTTATTACTGGATTCTGTGCATTATTAACATCTACAATTACAAATTGATGGTTTTTTGTGGAGGTTACATATAGATATGGGAAATTCAATGCAAGACCATGGCCATCACATACAAGCGATAATTCACTGATTTTTTCAGGATAAAAAGGGTCTTTTATATTTAAGAGAATAATAGAAGAACTATCTGCAATATAAGCAATACTATCTTTTACAATTATACTACAGCTTAATCCAGGTGTATCATAATGAGAAATCTCATTCGGGTTAGAAGGCTCTGAAATATCAAGGATGTAAATGCCTGAGGCAAGGTTTGCTATATAAGCATAGTTTCCTTGAACAGAAACATCCATGGACTGGTCTGGAATAAGGTCGTAATCAATAGTAACAGGCTGTGTTGAGTCTGATACATCAATTGTTCTTAAACCATTACTCCTCCATTCACCAGCATAAACATATGGTCCTATATTTGTATTTACTGCATTCCATAAGTAAGAGGGAGGCAAAAACTCACCAATAACATAAGGATTTGAGGGGTCAATAAAATCTATTATCTTAATACCTTCAGAAACGGTACTGACATATGAAAAATGGGAGTAATAACTCACATCACATCCTTCGGAAAAACTTGTATCGCAACCAAGAGAGCATGGATTGTAAGGATCCGTAATGTTTATTACCCATAGACCGCCATTATGAGATAAACCGTCAACACCTAAAAGAAGAAGAGTGTCACAACAGATAGAAATGGATCTAACATATGCATTAGCTGGAGGAATATAATAACTTATTTCAAAAGGATTTTTTGAATCAGAAACATCTATGATTCGTAAACCGCCCTGTCCATTTGCAACATAGGCATATTTATCTTTTACAATAATATCTGCTATGTGTGGTTCCGGCAGAGCATCCTCACCTAGTATATTTGGTTCCTGAGGATCTGAAACATCGTAAATCACAAGTTCACCAATTGTTACACTATCTGTGCTGAGTTCAAGTACATAAGCAAGGTTATTTTTTACAAAAACAGCTGTTGAGAAATAACTTTCATAAGAACCAATTTCTTCAGGATAAACAGGGTTTGAAATCTTAGCAATTCTAAAACCTTTTTCACCATCTCCAACAAACATAAGAGTGTCTAAAACATAGATACCACGAACATACCTTCCTGGAAAAGATATATGTCCAATTTTTTGAGGATTTGTCGTATCACTTACATCGAAAATAATTACACTTCCACCCGAACCTAAATAAAGATAATCATTGCTTGTATAAATTGCCAGTGGAGATCCAAAATTCCACATTCCAATTATTTTCATATTAAGTGAATCTGCCCGATAAAGTTCACTTGTGAAAGTATCCTGACCGGGAAATATGGAACGAGAGGGAAAGGAACTGAGATTACTTACTGTGAAAAGAATGAAAAATATAAGAGACATTTTCATATGATCCTCCCATTTTTTCTATTTCTTTAAATATACTTATACCTAAACCACATTATTGTCAAGGTAAAAATTCTAATGTGTTATTGCAAGTAGAAAATGTCAGGTTTTTTACAAATTAAAAATGTCAGTATTTCACTGTTGCCATCATTCTTTCTCTCTTTTTTATCCTTCTTGTAAAGAGTTCTTTTTGTTTTAATTCTCTGCCTTTACAATTTTACGGTGACTGGTACAACCCTTAAATGTGTCTACGAGAATTTACCCCAATTTGTCCAATCAATGCTGAAAGAAGACATTTGAATGGAATAAAGCAATGCACCAATTTGCAGGAAATTATTAAGGTATTTTAAGTGTTATATGAACACACTAAATACACTCGATAAAAAGGGAAAGATTCTTTTGATAAATTTAATTTTTTAAAATGGACATCCCAAGTAAATTTAGAACATTTGTTATCATCTGTTCAATTTTTTCCGTTATATTTGTCAAAAACCGTTCTTATATGTAATTTTTCCGTGTGAAAAAATAAATCGCAATTTTAATATAAGAAACCAATTAAAATTTCTTAATTTCTTTTTAAAAAAACCGAGAAAACTGTATTTTTCCCCCATAGTGGGGAATGTTTTTGACCCTTGACATCTTAATTAATTAGTCTTCTCTGCATAAATTTCTTAATTTCTTTACTCATAAGAAAACAATTAGAATTTCTTAATTTCTTTTTAAACAAAACCGAGAAAACTGTATTTTTTTCTGTAAAGAAGCCATAGAATCAATTACATTTATTTAATTAATCAAGTGTTTTTCTGCTTTCCGCTGGCTACCACAAGCCAGCCCTTAGATATTGCTATTGAAATTTAACCCGTTGATGCTGAAACAAGGCAGTTTTTAACATTTTTCCTCATTTTACTTAAATGTTTATACATTATTTTCATATTGGAATCATAAAACTACTTTAACTATTCCCCCACTTTCTTGTTCTATCTAGAGCCTTAAACATAAAAAGAATTGTGGCTATGAAGGTCACTGATACCATAAACCACTTGGAGAATAGCAGCGCAAGAATAATTGTCAGGTCATCAATGTGAAGATCAATAGCACGCATCCAAGAACCTGCTCTAGAAATATAGTGCCAAGACCAAATCCACCATGATATGAAACTCAAACAGATAATCACAATGCATGTGGTTGTAAAGAATTTTCTCATCTGTCCCCCTAAATTTCCATTGCCGTAATGCAGTGTTTACGGCAATGCATTATTAATTCTCTTTTATATTTCCCTCTAGGAACAACTAAAATCTGGTTTAATGTTTACTTACTCTATCCATATTATTTTAAATGACCTTCCCTCTTTTTCTTTCCTTATTAACCCGCAAGATTCCATATAAATTAAGCATCTTCCAATTAAGCTGGGCTTTATGTCAAATTTTTGCTTTAAATTTTTAGAAAGGCAGACACCATGTGTCTTAATATACTCAACAACTTCTGACAGTCTCTCGATTTTCTCAAATTCTATCTTCCATTGTTCAAGATCTTTATAATACGAGACAACATCTTTGAAGTTATGAATTTGTCCTTTTAATCCTCTCACTACTGCTATAAAAAATCCTTCATCTAAAGCTGGTATTTCAACTATGTCAAAACATCCATACTCTTTCTTTGTGTTCTTGATTAGTGCATCCAATAAACCCAAACTCATTTGCGAAAACACAAATAGTTTATCCAGATCATATTCTTTTTTTGCTTCCTTAATTTTTGCAAGCAATTCATAGTATGTTTCAAGCTGATTCGCTATTGGAATATTACGGTATTTTTCTTCTAAGCGTTTAACGAATTCTGACATCATTCCTCCTGTCTTCAACTCCCAAGTAACTCAAAAATCTTTGTAGGGAGTATAACCATTTTATATATATTCAGTTGCTCTACTTTTCTGAACCCTCTATTTGAGTATTTTTTGTTTTTCTTCCTGTAAACCCCGTTTAGAGCTTCAATCCTGGTTCTTATTTTAAAATTGCTGCATAAGACCAATTGAGATGATAAAAGGTGAGAAATTTACATTATCTTCTATTGTGGACGTTTCCATAGTTGATAAATTTGTCATTGTTGCACTACTTGAAAGATTAAGAAAAACATATTTCACTTCTGCAAAAATGCTGAATGGTTTCTTATATTTGCTCCTTATATTGAGATTAAATCCACCTCTAAAATGCAAACTAAAAGCATCGGAAACGTCCTCTTTTGCATAGAAACCCAAATATGACAGTTCATCTTTGACCCTATCAGATATATCGTGATTTACAATATAATATCCTCCTCCAGCACCAAAATATGGATAGTTCATAAAATGTCCCGATGAGATAAGAACACTTTCCTCAATAGAAAGAATTGAAAAACTACCTTCTGATAGTTTATTAACTTTTGTTTTTGTTGGTAAATATCCAAAAGAAGTTCGTAATACTATAGGCGTTGATTGTAAATATTTGTCAAAAAAAGCATTAAAACCCCAGCCGCTTTCTAAATTATCATTTGCAATATTTACACACACATTGCTGCCAGCATTGAAACTTGGAGGTTTTAATGATACTTCTTTTGTCATTTGATTTTCTGCTCCTCCTACAATTTCAACATTTTTTTTCCCTGTGTAATATGTATTCCCTTGCACTTCTTTTTTTGCTTCCGGTTTCTCTTTTGGAGTAAGTTTTTCAATAACTTTTTTATCAAATTTAATTTTTTCAATATCTTCACGTTTGATCCTAAACCATTCAGTTTCCGTTTCAACTCTAATGGATTCACTGTCTCCTTCAACAATTTTCCCCTTTATGATTTTTCCATTCTTAAGATAGATAGTATCAGCGAAAACCGAAGAAACTAAAAAGCAAAAAACAATAAAAATCATTATACTTCTGCAAATGTTTCTCATCATACTCTCCTTAAGGTTATACAATTCTTATTCACCTTCCTTTTTTCAATCTTGCCAACTTGTTAACTTTCCATTGTCAAAGTAAACATAAGTAGAATGCGGAAATTCGCCATAGATCCATTGCTCATGAACACCCCAAGAACCAACTGAACGATTAATATCTTGGGGTCTTCCCCAACTTGCAGTAGCCTGTTCTTTTGTCATTCCTATACGGATTAGTCCTTTTAATATATCATTTTTTGTTCTTTTGCTAAGAGCGTGATGATTTTTGACATATTCTTGTCTGTATGAAGGCGTTCCCGGAGTTTCCTTCTCTTTAATTTGCTTCTCACGCATCTCTTCAATTGCTCTCTTCTTGTCCCTTTCTTCTGCTTCTTTTCTTCTTTTATTATCCTCTTTCTCATATTTTAGTCTTATTTTAGTTATTTTATTCTGTAAAATTACTATTTCTTTTTTTTGTTCTAAATTGGGAGAGAGGTCAAGTGCATTGCTAATATCACCCTCTGCTACCATAATGTCAAGCAACTCGACGTCTTCTGCTGAGGACAACTTTTCTTTTGCGTGCCTTATATACTCATTAATCTTGACTTCTCTTATTTTTATTAACTTTTCCATCTCCTTATCATTTTCTTTATCATTATAATGAGTAGCACAAGAAAGGCAAAATAGTAAAAATAATACGATATAAAATGCTATAAACTCCCTTATTTGTTTCACTCTTCCTCCTTCTTCTAATTTAAGAAATTAAAAGGTTTCAATATCGGGAGCCCTATACTCTTTTCCATCTTTCAATACTTTATATTCAGGTATTATTCCCTCTCATTTGAACTTTACCCCTGTTCCGTATGCTGTTATTATTGCTGTTGTTTTTGTCCCAGTGAGCCCTCTGGTCTCCGCACGTGTGAAATCATAATCTATCCATATGACCGCATCACAACCCTTTTCTTTTGCTACTTCTCTAAGTTTTTTATCAACTTCTGGGTAAAATTTGATTATTTCTCTCCCTCCTGTAGTTATCCACCAACTTCTGATAATTTGTGCAACGTGGATAATGTCAATAATTTCATAATCTCTTTTTATATCACCTGTACTTAAGGTTATGTTTTCTGACATTTTCCTTCCCTCCTGTTTCTATGTCCGCATTTCATACTTTACGGTGATAGACTTTTCATTTAATTCGCAGAACCGCCAAAAAATATGAGAGAAAGCAGAACTATTGCTCCGATTCCAGCAAGACCTCCTATACAACAACCTGCTAAAGCCTTCTCATCGTTTTTCTTTTCGGTTTTTATAATTTCTTTGACCGGTTCTATTTTTTCCTCTTTTTCGTATTTTATCTTCTCTACATCCTTTAGTTTAAAAGTATACCATTTATCTTTAGTTTCAATTGTTACTGTTTTATCGGTTTGCTCGGTTATTTCTCCTTTTATGAGTCTTCCATCTTTAAGATAGATAATATCAGCAAAAACCGATGAAACTAAAGAGCAAAAAATGATAAAAACTACGATACTTCTCCGGATATTTGCCACCATAACCTCCTTAAGGTTTCTTGTCTATACTTAAGTGCTTATGTCCCTTTTTCACCCAATGATAGGGCAATGCTTTTATCAAAATTGCTTCATCCCAATCGATAGTTCCCCCAGCATAAAATCCCTTTCTGTAATCCTCATTCTTATGTAACCTCTCTATTACATCTATGATGGATTTTACTGCTCTTGTGAAAGCAATACTTGCTCCTATTGCAAGACAACTCGCATTCATCGGGATATTCCCCATAAATTTCTTCCGTCGCAACGTGTCATCTATTTCTTTAATCTCCTCCATTTCCTTCCTATGTTTCTTGTAAACCTTCTCTATCCTTTCCATATCTTTCTCAATTGAATTTATTTCTTCATCTGAAACATACCCATATAAATACAAGAGTAAAATAGAAGCAGCCTTAAAGTGCCAATAGGAATATCTGGTCTTGTAACTGGAACAAAAAGCACGGTAAATCTGTTCCAATTGTGCTCTTTCCTTGAGCCATTCTGCACACCATTTATTGAATAATTTCCTAACTTTTTTCACTTTCTTGAGCGGTATTTCTTTCAGTAGACTATCTATATCTTTCTTGAAAGGAAATTTTTCAGTGTGTTCCTTCTTGGTTTTCCGAAGGATTCTATGAGTTTTACGAAACTTTTTTATCTCTGCAATTATCTCTTTGGAACTTTGCTTTCTCATCGTTTCCCTAAACAGACGATTCTCTGCTTTATTTTAACAGCTCGTTATCCAGAAAATCTCTTATATGATATCTCTGAAAACCATTTTCCTTTATTTTTAAAGTTCCTTCTGTAATCCACCGGTATACTCCCGATTTTACTGGGTATGTTTTATATCACCATAGCAAAAAAGTCTTCACCTGCTGTATTCTGGTTGCTCTCGTGGACACTCTAATCATCATCACAACATTTACCCTGAGCTTGACTTCTGGGTATATCTTATCCAAAAGGTCTGGGCATCACACAAATCAGGCTTTTCTCTATAGTAGTTGCAAGTTTCTAAATTCACCTAACCTTCAGCACTTTTCCCACATACTTACTATCAGCCTTGAGGAAGTAGATACCAGGCAAGAACTCAGTGCCAAGTGATAAATGGCTAGTGGTAAGTTGGACTGACTTAACTAGTCTTCCCCTCACATCATAAATTTCTAAGTTGGTTTTTTGCTTCTCACTAATCTCTGCATATTTGACTCTAACTATTGAGGTAAAGGGATTTGGATAGCACACCAATCTTATATCTGTGGTCTTAGATCTTGGATCTGTTTGTTCTTCTATTCCTGCATTCCCCGTAGGATTACGCTTATAGTAAATCTCAGGATTTCCATCACGTTCATCAAACCATACTACGTGAACATTTGTGCTTGAGACCGCGGCAGATGCATACCTTGAGTTAGCAGGGTCATTTGTTAACCTTGTATCTGTACCCCAGGATATTCCTGCATTGGGAGAACTCTTATAGTAAATTTCAGGATTTCCATCACGTTCATCAAACCATAATACATGAACATTGCTTTCTGATGCTACCGCGGATGGATAGAGTGACTGTTCAGAATTATATGTGAGCCGAGTATCTGTTCCCCACGAAGTTCCACTGTCAGGAGAACGCTTGTAGTAAATCTCATAGTTCCCATCACGGTTATCATCCCACACAACATGTACAGTACTCCCTGAGACCGCAACGGAAGGATGTTCTGAATCTGCCGTTTGATTTGTTAATCTGATGTCTGTCCCCCAAGATGTTCCGCCATCGGGAGAACTCTTATAGTAAATTTCAGGATTTCCATCACGTTCGTCGTCCCATACGACATGCACATCTGTGCCCGAAACAGCTGCTGATGCATACCTTGAGTTAACAGGGTCATCTGTGAGCCTCGTGTCTGACCCCCAAGATGTTCCGCCATCGGGAGAACTCTTATAGTAAATCTCATAGTTACCATCACGATTATCGTCCCATACAACATGGACAGTATTGCCAGAAACCGAAACAGAGGGACTGAATGAAATTCCTGTATTGTTTGTAAGTCTAACATCTGTACTCCAACTCGATCCTCCATTTGTCGATCGCTTATAATAAATCTCTCTGTTTCCATCACGCATGTCTCGCCATACAATGTGGATATTAGACTCGAAAACTGCAACAGAAGCAAGTTCTGAATATGCAGGATCATCCGTTAGTCTGGTATCTGACCCCCAAGATGTTCCGCCATCGGGAGAACTCTTATAGTAAATTTCAGGATTTCCATCACGGTTGTCATCCCATACAACATGGACAGTATCCCCATTTGCTGCTACACATTTTGCGTTTGTGTAAGATGTGTGTGATGTAGAGTCATCATATGTAAGCCTAACATCAGGCTCCCACTGAGCAAAAAGACTAGCCACAAGAAGAAGAACAACCATCCCTGCGAGGAGAAGTATACCAAAATGTTTCATTTGAACCTCCTTTTTGTATGTTTCTGTCTTTCTCTGCTATTAGATACTGTATTACATCCAAAATAGAATGTCAAGCAAAATACTTCATATTTTGTTGGGGGATAGATTATGTATATGAATCCTACGACATTATCCTTACAGAGGAATATTCCCTCTCTATAATTCTTCCTTCTTTATCATACCACAATCTCTCAATTGCCCGAGGCTTCTTTGCTTTTCTATAATATGTTTCCGCACGAATTTTCTCTGCATTTTTGTTGTAAAAGTATAGTGTTCTATAATTAGTATCTGTATCCCGCTTTTCCATAAGTAATCCATCTTTATCATAAACATAAATGTTCTCATTCTCATAGTCGCCAAAAGGATTTATTTTTTTGTATGTTCTTATCAATCTTCTTTTCGAATCGTAGAAGAAATACTCTGTTCCAACATGTTCTGGCTTTAGGTTTTCTCTAGTTGCCCTATAGTATTCTCTTGTCCTCAGATTACTGCTTTCGTTATAGTAATTTACATAAATCTTATCTAAATAAGTTTTGGATATGCCACCTCGGAAATGCTCTTCTGCGATTAAGTATCCATTGCTATTATAGAAATATTTCTTCACTAATGCAATTGTATTGTCTGCATCTAACTCTTGCGACAATACTATGCGATATCCTGCATTCAGATATTCATTCTCCAATGGGTCAAGACCTTTAATTTCCCTGAACACATTTTTTAGGTTGCTACTTAACTTCTTGAAAATTGTGTTGCTTTCCACGAAATTATCCTTCCTGTATATATTAACTGTTGCCGGGTGTTTTTTATACTGAAATGTGACTTCTGAGAGCGAAATGGTTTGCCCATTATCAATAGTTTCGCTTCTTATTTGTAAACCTTCTTCATCGTATAAGAATTTCTCAGTATATCCATACAGTCCCTCGTCGAAATCGGTTGATTCCGTTTTTACCACTTGATTCAAGTCGTTGTAAAAATAGAGCGTCATGTATTCGAGTTTTTGTTCTCTATTAAAACATTCTTCTTTTGTTATCAGACCTTCATTGTTATAGTGGTGAAATTCGTGAATGTAAAGTCCTGGTGTTGTGTTAAACTCCGAATATTCGGGAATGAAAGGTTTTTTGTTCTGCTGTATAATCTCATCAATGTTCATTAACTTTTTAGCCTTATGCCTATGCTCTTTAAATTCTTCATCAAGTGAGTAAAGCCTCCCGAATCTATCGAAATATTTTACTTTCGGGGCTCTGTTGCTGTAATAGAATATTTTCCAACCACTGCGTCCCTTTGTTTCTTCTACTGTAAGCTCCTCACCGAGATGCTTAATTACCACTTCTTGCATTGAGCATCCGGAAGATAGAAATGTTTCCGCCGGTATTTCGGGTCCGCTGTAATATCTGACAATTACATTTTTCATTTGAACATCTGCACCGTCATTCTTGCTTCCAGCCCATATTCATCCACACCATATCATAAAAAAGGTAAATAATATGCCTCATTTTTTGATTACAAACCTCCTGACCCAAGAGCTGAACCCAAAATACTTCATCGACAGTCCTTTATTTGTCACCTTGATTTTTATGATTTCAGTATTACAGTTATTACCCAATCAAAGCGGGTTTCCTTGCCCAGATTAGGTATTAATTCACACTTTGATTCCCAAACCACATAAAAACCATGTTTACTTTTATATTCGTTTTTCTCAACAATATTCCCTTTAGCGGTGTCTTCGCCTAAAGCAATTGCTGAGATGAAAGGATTTTCCCCTTGTTCGACCAATAAGACGCTGTATCCTTTTTTAGTCATATCTTTAGCAAAACTCAATGCATTTGTACCTAAACCATACTCTTTGAATTCGGCATTATTCTTTTCATATTCAGTAGAGAGAATGTTACCTTCATAATCTACAACAAAAGTTACTCTTTCCATTTCGACCATTTGATTTCCCTCCTTTTCAAATTTTACCTTTATCTTTTGCATCAGACAAAGCACGTTTCAATTCATTCCAAACCTTCAAGACATTCACATAAAGTTCATCATTATATTTTCCATATTCCCTATCTTTCAGCGTGAAAATATGTTCTTTATTCCTCCAACTCCAAATTTCCAAAATTCTCATCTTAAGAGTCTTTGAAATTATCCTATGATTCACAAGAATTGAGAGGGAACCATGAATTCCAGGATAGCCATACAAGGTTCTATTTATGGTTTCTATAATTCTCTGTCTTAATTCCTTTGTACGTATAATTTGCCTAATCATAGAGAACAATGCAGGTATTTCGGGTATAGTTTTTCTAATACTTCTTAGATTAGCAATCGAATGCTTGGCAACTCCCTCTATTATGTTACCGTATAAACATATTGTTTCCTTTATTAGCATCTCTTTTATTGTTAGTCCAATATCAAATCGCTCCAGTAACCAATTATAAAAATCAGCAAGGATTAAGTGATATGCTAAATTTGAACAAAGGCAGATAAATCGAAAGTTCCTGAAGATATTATAAATTAAGGTTTTTCATACCATCGAAAAAATATTTCTCTTTTTTTAATATTTTTCTTGACAATGTATCAGTATTTATATTATAATACTGATATGA
>Ga0315551_10000155_pt1 | contig 51855 bp, 34 predicted proteins | sample SalMarSW160290MG_FD_203678 | JGI IMG/M metagenome (GOLD analysis project Ga0315551, IMG submission 203678) | Salt marsh sediment microbial communities from the Plum Island Ecosystem LTER, Massachusetts, United States - Salt Marsh Sediment SW1602-90 ...
CTCTTTTTATGCAAAACAAACCCAATTTCCGAAAAAGTCAAATGAACGTAAACATCTTTTCAACAAAGGCTTATGAAAATAAATCCAATTGGACACTTGGTCAAAACAAACCCAATTCAAACCCAATTGCCGAAAGGATGAAATTGATGCAAAGTGTGTATTTACAAAGGATTATGAAGAAAAATGCGGCTATGGACTATGAAAAACAAAGCCAAAACAAACCCAATTCAAACCCAAACAAAGCCAATTTCCTAAATGCCAAAATGAACTTAAAATTGCTTTCTAAAAAATCCGGCCACACCCGTTCAGCAGAGATAACAAAAATCGGTTGCATACATATACCTAAGAAGTATAATGCCATTATAGGAAGGTTTTGGGTAGTCAAACAAACTTTGTTGTGAAAAATAGATTAAATTAAGGAGGTCTGCCATGAAAAAAGTATTTGTCTTTTCACTCAAGCGAATTATCGTAATCGCCACAGTTTTTACAATCTGTCTTTTCTTTGTAACCTCACCTGTGCCTGCGCAACCACAGGTGCAGGCATCCGTCAAATCCGAAGGTAGGGGCGGTTCGCGAACCGCCCGTACTAGTGTTCTCCGGAAGGAGTCCTCAGGACTCCAGGCCGGTACTGCAAAGGTTGACATAACACCGAAAAAACCTGTTAGGATGGCCGGCTATGCCGCCCGTAAAGGCTTATCTACTGGTGTTCACGACCCTTTATCCGCCCGAGTTGTTGTATTTGAAGGGACACCGCTTCGCGGGAACCAAAATAATGATAAAAGGCTCGTGCTGGTGTCAAGCGATTTGATAGGCTTTTATGATGGAACGGCTGACTATATACGGAAAGCTATTTTAGACGAGCTCCAGCTTGAGCCATCTGAACTTTTTCTCAGTGCTATACATACACACGCCGCGCCAAGCCTGACTATAGATAAGGAAAAAGGTCACCCGAATAATCTCGAATATACTGAACACTTAAAAGTTAAGCTGCTCGAAGTAATTCGCAAGGCCTTGAGTAATATGGAGCCGGTCTATATCGGTGCAGGTATCGGATCTTCACCAGTCGGTGCGAATCGACGTGAGCTGACATTCGATAACTCAGGAAACAGCTCAATAAGACTCGGACGCAATCCCTATGGCCCTACCGACAAAGAGGTTTTAGTGGTGAAAATGACAAAACCTGATGGCAGGACAATTGCCGCACTATTTGATTATGCGACTCACGCTACCTGCCTGGGAGGTAAGAATTATACCATCAGCGGTGATGTCCTCGGATTAGCTGAACAGTTCGTTGAGAAGATTCTTGGCGAAGACATAATTACTGCTGCATTTGCAGGTGCATCCGGCAATATCGATCCGTGGTTTAGAGTGCTTCCTGAATTCAACACCGAACCAGGCTGGATTCCCGAGCCGGTGCTATTAGGGACAATGTTGGGTGAGGAGGTAGTGCATGTTTTCCGCGATATCGGAAAAGTTTCCGGCGGTGGCGAAATTGCAACCGCTTTTGTAACGCTTGAGCTTCCGGGCAAACCACGAAACGGAGATACAATCCAGAAGGGTCACCCCCCTACTGCCCTGAATATAACTGCCGGACGGATTGGTGATATTGCTTTTATAGGTATTGGTTGTGAGGTGCTGACGGAAATAGGTATGGCAATTAAAGCTGCTTCACCTTATAAGCATACTTTTGTGATTACGCACTGCAACGGTGCAGCCGGGTATCTTCCACCGGAGCATCTGTACATAGAAGGAGGATATGAAATCAGAAGCAGTCCCTTCGCACCTCAAGCAGCTAATTTGGTCGTGAAACAAGCCGTCAAAATGCTTCATGAACTATAGACCTTCCACCCTGACGCCAAAGGGAAGCAAATTTCGTTCAAGGTTGTTGATTCTCTGCCGCAAGGCGTCCTGTGGAGTATCGATGCTCGCCCTGGAAACTCGAAGCTCGAATTTCCAGCCTCCAGTTTCGATACCAGCTTCGACAACGCCAAACAAGATTCTACACCGCATTCAATTTCGACCCTGCGCTCAAGCCGACAAGTCCGGCACAACGTACGGCTCACGATAATAACCACGGACCAAACGGTTGGCTTGTTCATTGTCCTTGAAGCAATCGTTTTCCCGGTCGATCTCCAGCCAAGGCCCGAGCGTCACCGTCTTAGCGTCAACGTCGATTTCGTGGGCCGCAAGGTGCTCCAGCAGCCGGTGAAACATGTCGTTGAAGACCGGGATGTGCCGAACCTGGCCGCGCATCTCTTCCTTCGAGACCTTCTTGCCGAGACGGTACGAGATGTTGCCCGTATGGCAAACAGCGGTGGAGAGGTGGCCTTCGAGTACCTGGGCGTTGAGATCTTCCCGGCGGCCGCTGCGGACCGCCTCGATGAAGTTGACGAAATGATTGCCGCCGCCGCTGAACGACTTGACCTGTTTGCCCTCGTTGTCCCAGGCGATGCCGCGATAGAGACTCACCGATCCGCCTTCGCAATCGACTATCACGCCTACACTCTCGCTACGAAACACAGGCATTTCGGTTGAGCCCTTGGCCTTATGGAGGTTGTGCACCTCATAAAGTAACGGGGCTGTCGGAAAGTCGTAGTAGATGATTTGCATGTTGGGGACATTGCAGGCGTCGTTGAACACGAACCGGCCACCGATGCTCATTACCCGGCGTGGAAGCATTTTCTCGCCCAGACACCAACGGGCCACGTCCACCTCGTGGACGCCCTGGTTGCACGACTCGCCATCGCCGGTGTTCCAGTCGAAGCTGCAGTCATATTGGAGCCGGTCACGATAGATTGGCACTTTCCTGGCAGGGCCACACCAGAGGTCGTAGTCGATGGTATCAGGGATCGGGAGTGGAGTTTTGCGTCTTCCGCATGAAGAACGCGGCTTGTTGGCAAAAGCGGTGATGTACTTGATCTTACCGAGGTTTCCTTCCCGGATCCATTGGATTGCTTGAGCGATGAAACTCTGCGAGCGGCGCTGGGTGCCGCACTGGACGATACGGTTGTACTTCCTGGCCGCATTAACCATCTGCCGGCCTTCCCAGATGTAATGCGACAGCGGCTTCTCAACATAAACGTGCTTGTCGGCTTGACATGCCCAGATTGTGCTCAGTCCATGCCAGTAGTTCTGCGTCGCGTTACCGATTATGTCGGTGTCCTTGCGGTCGAACATTGTGCGCATATCAACGTATTGCTCGACCTTGTGGCTGTACTTTGATTCGATCATCTTAGCTGCGCCACCCATACGTTCTCGATCCGGGTCGCTAACAGCCACAACGGTCACACCCTCCTGGCTCTCGAAAGATGGAATATGAGCCCCTGTGCCCCGGCCGCCAAGACCGACCACACCCACATTGATACGGTCATTCGCTCCTCTTACGCGCGAAAACGGAAGTGTAGCTGCAAGACCTCCGGCAATCGAACTTTTTACAAAATCCCGACGCGTAAAGCCTTTCATAATCTATACCTCCTTTAAGTTCTTGCTTTTTAAGACACCTCTCGTTATATCCGAAGCAGCGCCATACACTCGGTATATGGCAAGATAGTTGCTCATCTTCTCTGCTGCTTTTCTTCTAATGAATCCAGCAATAAGTGGTTGACGGCATGTACTTTTTCAGTCAACTCGGCCAGCTCGTCCGCTGTTTTTGCTGATTCGATAGAGCGTAGAATTTCGGCCAGCTCAGCGGCTCCGTTAATTTTATCAAGACCGTTGTTCTCCATCGTTACCAATACATGCCTGAGCCTGTTTGCTAACCGCCGGCGGAAGAAGTCAACACGCCCTTTTTTTAATACACCCCCTTTCCAGGCCGGCTCAAACTCATGAAATGCAGTGCACGCCTTTTGTATATAAAGCAGGACCATACCCCTGGCCGGGGAGCCTGAGGAAAGAATCCGCGCCCACTGCAGCTCTTCGTTACGCCAGTGTTCGTCTGCTATAGTTGTTTTGTATTCGAAGTTACTTTGAGAAGTCATAGTTTATGCGGGGTCTAAATTCCATATTTTCCATCTAAAATAGTTAGCTGCGCTGCGAAACCTGTCAGTTCAATAAAAATATCAAATATGTTTGGCTGGTACAATAATTATTTCTTGTGTTCGGCGCTCTTTCACACCACGTAAACCTCGCATAGAGAAAGCACTGGGTCACTTTTCAGTTCCAAATTAGTAAATCCTGCCCTTAATTTTCTTGCGATACAGGCCCGTTGGCAATCAGCTTGGATATAATACTCCCGGAAATTCAGACCGGTATATAAGGTGGAAAGCCGTGGTATAATGGAACCTGTAATGGAGGCAATTATGACGAGGCTTCAACAGATAAAGTATAGAGCACGCACAAACAGGAAAAAATTTAGTTTGTTCTGCATTACAGATTATCATAATATTTATCAATCTGTTGGCCGTCCGGCGTAGCAGTAGTGAATTGAGTAGTCGGGCCTTTTTATCCACCTGATAATGATAAGACCTTATACATCTTTAGATATACAAGAAGTTTTTGCCCCAGGGGGATTTATTTCGCGGTCCCTGACCAGATTTGAGGTGCGTCCTCAACAAATTGAAATGGCCGGTGCTGTTCAGCGAGCACTTATGGACGGTCGGCACTTGGCTATTGAGGCCGGCACTGGTGTTGGCAAGAGCTTTGCATATCTTGTTCCGATTATCGAAATAGTTCGCCGCACGGGCAGTAAGGCACTGATTAGCACCTATACCATTACGCTCCAGGAGCAGTTAATCAATAAAGACATACCGTTTATAGCTGATTGTATACCTAAAACATTTGTAGCTGCTCTGGCAAAGGGTAGAGGAAATTACCTATGCAAACGCCGGCTTGAATTTGCCCTACGAAGGCAAAGAAGCCTTTTTGATGATTCCGGTTCTGAGCTCGAACTGATACGCAATTGGGTTAATGAAACCGAGGACGGATCGCTGAGTGATATGCCATTTTTACCAAAAAATCAAATCTGGGACAGAGTTAAAAGTGAACACGGCAATTGTCGCAGTCGCAAATGCCCTCATTTTCGTACCTGCTTTTATTGGCGCGCCAGAAGGCGCTTAGAGAAGGCTGATATTGTTGTTGCTAACCATGCCCTTTTGTTTAGTGACCTCGTACTCAGAGAAGAGGGAGTCTCGATTCTGCCTGATTACCGGTTTGTGGTAATTGATGAGGCACATAATATCGAACATGTCGCCGAAGACCATTTCGGAATCAATATCAGTAATCATAGAATCAGATTTCTGCTGGACGGCCTTTACAATCCACGAACACATAAGGGACTTTTGGCCTATATGAATGCTGAAAAAGCAAATGACATAGCTAGTCAAACAAGAAAAGAGGTTGGGATTTTCCTGAATCATATTCGTCACTGGTACGAAGGCATAAAAGAAGAAACCAAAGGCAGATGCTATAAGAATTTTGTTGATGATACAATCTCAAGATACTTTAAAGACCTTGGGTCGGAATTAACTAAGCTTTCAAAGCAATCAGAAGAAGTTGATGAAAAACTTGAGATTCTGCGGTACATTGACCGTTGCAAATCGTTGGTCCAGGATTTGGAGAACTTTCTGATGCAGAAACAGGCAGATTATGTCTACTGGGTCGAGGTGAATAGTAATAGAACTGGAAATGTACGCTTGAGAAGCGCAGCAGTAAATGTTGGACCGGACGTGAAAAGGTGTCTGTTTGATAAATATGAATCTGTGATACTGACAAGTGCGACTTTGAGCACCGGCATGGCGGGAGAAAAAGCCGGCTTTGATTTCTTTGCCAGCCGAATCGGCTTAGATGATTTTGATGCGGCCGGCCAACGGCCGGTTCGATCCAAAGCGGACTATGTCCGCCTCGGCTCGCCCTTCGATTACGAGAAGCAGGTTACCATTTATATCGAGAAAGACCTGCCGAATCCGAATGAATTGGCTTTTCCTGGAGCTGCTGCTGACGTGTTGAAAAAATATATACTCAAAACTGCCGGCAGAGCATTTGTGCTTTGTACCAGCTACGCAATGCTCGAAGAAATAGCCGGCAGGCTTTCTGACTGGCTGGCTGAAAATGATATTGGGTTGCTCCGGCAAGGAGCAGATGTTGATAGGACTACCCTTTTGAATTGCTTTAAGGCTGAGGGTAACAGCGTGCTGTTTGGCACTGACAGTTTCTGGCAGGGAGTTGACGTGCCGGGCGAGACTCTTTCCAATGTAATTATTGTTCGGTTGCCGTTCGCAGTTCCTGACAAGCCGTTGCTTGCAGGCCGACTCGAGCAGATAAGAGAAATGGGGGGTAATCCTTTTTATGACTATCAGCTGCCCTCGGCGATCATCAAGTTCAAGCAGGGATTTGGACGGCTGATTCGCAACAAGAGCGATACCGGCATCGTGGTTATTTTGGACAGCAGAATAGTCAGCAAATCTTATGGCGCGAAGTTTTTAGCTGCGATACCCAGATGTAAAACTCAAATTATTGCTGGAAGGTTCCAGAATCAATTATAAGAAGAGTTAAACCATGAACTACCGTGCGTTTTGGTTGTTTGGCAGGTGCTTTGGACTGTCGTTGCTGCTGGTTATGTCGGCTTATGGTGGGCAGAAAGCTACCCATTCGGAGACTGCCGCCAAGCAGGTTCCCTGGGAGCCCATCGGTCTGTCCGGTGGAGGCGGTATGTTTTCACCCGCGATCTCTCCGGCAGACCGGAATTTAATGATGCTCAACTGCGATATGAGCGCGGCCTACATTTCCGAAGACGGCGGCCGAAACTGGCGTATGATCAACCATGCTCAGCTCAGAGCCGACACAAGATGCCGGCCGGGCTTCCATCCATCAAATCCCGACGTCATATACGCTTCATCACGCGGTCGCCTACGTGTCAGCCGTGACCGCGGAAGGACTTTTGCGCCTATCGGTAATCTCAAGGAGCCGCTATATGGTAAAATCGCGATTAATCCGTCCGACCCAGACGTCATGCTCGTGGGCACGCGCAACGGCCAATGCCGGTTGTCGCGTGACACAGGTACTACGTGGACTGCGTGCAATGGACCCAATGGCCAGGTGATAGGGTTCCATTTTGACCGTATTAGCAAAGGCCGTGTCATGTTTGCTGCTACGAATAAGGGTATCTGGCGCTCTGACGACGGGGGGCAGATCTGGGGGGAGAAGACCAATGGCCTGCCGTGGAAGGAGATACAGGGATTCGCCGGTGGTTCCGATCCGGCAGACAACGTCATCATTCTTTACTGCACCGTACGCAGCAAAGATGAGAACGGCACCTTCAAAGGGGGTATCTATCGTTCCCATGATCGTGGCCAGACCTGGCAGTGGGCCATGGGCCGGGGCATTAACAAAGATACAAAAAAGGCCGATCAATGGGCCTACGGTTCTATCGCGCAATATAAACAGCTTCTCACCACGGATACGAAACCGCTCACCGTGTACGCCATGAACACAAGCACCGGATTCCATCCCCCCCATCATGACACGGTGTATCGCAGCGATGACGGGGGCGAGACCTGGCACGACACTTACTTCATGGATCCGCGTTTCGAGCGCTACAACGTTGCTCCCAACTACGTCACTGCATCCACAGGACAGTCTTTCAAGGGAGGTGATGCACCTTTCGGGGTTGCCGTATGCAACACCGACCCCAACCGGGTGATTCTGGTGAGGAGTCAATGCTATCTCACGCACGACGGCGGTAATACATGGTTCAACGGCCATACGTATCCTGCTCCCGGCCAGGAGCCCGGACCCGGCTGCGCATGGGTATGCAATGGCCTGGTAGTCACCACTACGTGGCATTACTACGTTGACCCCTTCGAAGCGAACCGACATTACATCGCCTACACGGATATCGGCTTGGCGCGGTCAACCGACAGCGGCAAAACGTGGATATGGTGGGACAAACACTCATGGGCCCCCTGGCGGAATACCTGTTACGAGATCGCATTCGACCCGGATATACCCGGTAAGATGTGGGGCGCATTCTCAGATGTGCACGACATCCCTAACGATAACATCATCTCCGAACGTCACGGCCACAACCGTCCCGGCGGGGTGTGCATTTCATACGACTTCGGCGCTTCATGGAAGCACGAGGCGAAGGGCATCCCACCCAAACCGGTGACCTCCATCGTGCTCGACCCCAAGAGCCCTAAAAATGCGCGTACACTGTACGCAGGGGTGTTCATGGAAGGTGTGTACAAATCAACCGACGACGGCAAGACATGGATACTGAAGAAAAACGGCTTGGGCCACCCACAGAACATGCGAGTCTATCGCGTGATTTTGCACAAGGACGGCACTCTCTTTGCGATGGTATGCGCCAAGCGTCCAGCGTATGGAAAGCCGCTCATGAGCGATGGTGTGGGGTTGTACCGGTCCCAGGATGGCGCGGAGACCTGGAATAAGGTCAATGTCTCCCGACTTTTTTTGTACCCCAAGGACTTTAATGTTCATCCTGAGGACAGCAATATTATCCTTGTTGGCACGTGCGATTCGAATCGGCAGGACAAGTCCGGCGGCTTGTACCGCTCTGAAGATGGCGGCAGCACGTGGCAGCGTATTGGACGCGAAGGACGTCAGACCTTTGGCGGTTACTTTCACCCGAAATTTGACGGGTGGATCTACATGACTCTCACCGAGGGGGCGCCAGGTGCCGGCTTGTGGCTCACGCGGAACAACGGCAGGACCTGGGAAGCGTTCGATGAACTGCCGTTCTCGAACATTCAGCGCGTGGTGTTTGACCCATCGGACCATACCCTGATGTATGTCACCACGTTCGGCGGCAGCGTTTGGCGAGGACCGGTCGTGCCGCATAAGTAACTTGCTCCGTGCCCGCGCACTGGTTCACATATACCGGCAGGACCGGTCTATTATTGCAAAGAAAACGCTCAAACCAATTTGGTGTTTTACTTGGCGCGGATTATCGAAACCGTACATAGAGCTGCGAGCTGAAAACCTTCGAGAAAAAACCACAAAGCTTGAATTTTCAAGACAGACTTGATATTCTATCGCAGATATGGCTCAACATCGTAGATAAGCCAGGGTCACATTGGGAATATCAACCTAACTTATAGAATGAAGCTCATGATAACTGCGGAGTAGTCTATGCGAAAGCTAATTTCGATAATCATTGGTGTTTTGTTTATCTTTTCTTTAGTCAGTCAATCCTATTGTGCCGAAGTCATCCAACTGAGTGAGCACGTGTCATTGATTCCCGGACCGGTCAATGGTGTAAGCATAGAAAGAGACAATGCACACTTAGTCATCTATGGCGATCCGGGGGGCAAAATCAAAAAGGCTGAAATGGTCTTGTTTACCCAAAGCCGGCGTGATGTCGTCTGGGCCGGGCGACAACTCGTTGAAAGCGGGGTAACGGCTGTCGTACCCGAGTCAGATGTGGAAAAGTTCAGCAACGTCGAGCAGTTCTGGAATGACTTTACAACCCGTCGGTTTCACGACTATGCCCAACAGGGAACTAAGATTCTGACTAAATCCTTGAAGATAGGCCGAACCGTCAAGGCCGGCGAAAACTTCTCCTGGAAAGGAATACCAATCGAGGTCATCGATACACCCGGCTATACTCGCCAGGCTCTCTCATACTTCATCGAGATCGACGGCCTCAAATATGCCTTCGTCGGTGACATAATCTACGGCAACGGAAAACTGTTCGACCTGTACTCTCTCCAGGACGCCGTCGCAGAAGCAAAGATCGGCGGCTACCACGGCTGGGCGGGCCGTATGGGTGAGCTGATTAACAGCCTGAAAAAAGTCGCCGACCAAAGACCCGATATCCTCGTTCCAGTCCGCGGACCGGTTATACGCAAGCCCATCGAAGCTATCAATCTTTTGATACAACGGCTCCAGACAGTCTACGAAAACTACCTGTCCATTAGTGCAGGCCGATGGTATTTCAATGACAACTATGACGTCCTCGCACGGCACGTCCTCGGCCCCAGTCCCAAGGTCAACTGGATGACCTGGGCCGAAGTGATTAAAGACAAGCCGCCCGATTGGATTATACCAATCAGCAACTCACGTCTGATTATCTCCGAAGACCGCTCCGGATTCCTTATCGATTGTGGCAGCCGCCGGATACTCGACAGAGTTATCAAACTAAGAGAGGCCGGCAAACTAACCGGCCTAAAAGGCCTATTCATCACACACTATCACGACGACCACACAAACGATGTCGCCGCCTGTCTTGCTGAGTTCAACTGCCCCGTTTACGCAACCGGCCCCTCAGTCGATATCCTCAAACACCCTGAGAAATATCGCCTGCCCTGCTTGACACCCAATCCTATCCCGAACATCAACATCATGCCCGAGGCCCACAAGATGCGATGGAAGGAATTCACATTCACGTTCCACTACTTCCCCGGTCAGACAATCTACCACGATGCACTGCTCGTTGAGAAAGACAACGCCGAAAAAATCTTCTTCATAGGCGACTCCTTTACCCCTTCAGGGATCGACGACTACTGCCTGCTTAATCGCAACCTTCTGCACGAGTCTATGGGTTACTTTTATTGCCTCAACCTTCTGAGAAGAATCCCCTCTGAAACATTACTTATTAACCAGCACGTCATTGAGCCCTTCAGCTTTAACGCCAGACAACTCGACCACATGACAGCAAATTTGACCAAACGCAAAGCACTTCTTGCTGAACTCTTCCCATGGGATGAGCCAAACTATGGCATCGACGAACGATGGATTCGCTTCAGCCCCTACGGCAGCAAAGCCAAGCCCGGCCAGACCATTCAAATCATCTTAAAGGCATTCAATCATTCCAACGCCTCTCGTATGTTCACAGTCGCGCTTAACCCCCCTGCCGGATTTGATACAATACCCACAACTGCTTCAGTCACCATCCCTTCGCGAACCGAGCAACAGATTGATTTCAGCCTTCTCATTGGCGCATCCACTGAGCCGGGAACATACGTTCTCACCGCCGACGTGCAATTAAAGCAATGGAACCTACCATGCTGGACTGAAGCAATCATCGAAATCGAATAAAGGGCTGACAATCGAAGACACTGTCAGTCCTTTTCCCTTTCCTACATTAAGCGTGAGAAGTAATCCCTTGGCGCCAGTGCCAAGAAAAAAAAGCAAAACATAGAAAAAGGTTAGCGACTTATTAACAAATAGTTAACAAGTCAGCTTTTATCAGTTTTATGGAAATTGACGTTAGACCAGTATTGACAAATAGTTACGACAACTGGCCGAGAATCAGGCAAGTACCGAAAATAGCCCCCAAACTATTTGTTAGGGAGCCAATGTCGATATAGCTCCCTTTACCCCATGCTAATAGACTCAAGGCGTCATTTGTAGACCGGAAAAAACAATATCTGCGACTTTACTACGAACGGGTTTCACTGTTCCCTCATCGCTGGGATGGACTCTATTGGTAAGGATAATAACAAAGGTACCACTCACCGGGTCGCAGACTATGGAAGTTCCTGTATAACCGGTATGGCAAAACGCTTTTTCCGGGGCGTAAGAGCCCTTCACTGATGAGTAACTCGAATTCACATCAAAACCATAAGCACGGCCAGACGTTTGGGCTGTAGTCAGCATAGCAACCGATTCTGGCATGAGAACTCTGGTGCCGCTCCAGGTGCCGTTATTCAGCAGCATCCGGCAGTATATCGACAAATCATAGGCATTGGAAAATAGCCCGGCGTTGCCGGATATGCCTCCCATCAATTTCGCCAGAGGGTCGTGGACAGTTCCTCGAAGCAATTGACGGTCCACAATTTGGGCCGCTGCAATATCTTTCTCCCAGGAATCCGGAGGAGCGTAGGCGGTGTGTTTCATGCCAAGGGGGACAAATATGTTCTCCCTGCTAAAATCACCAATGCTCATACCGCTGACTGATTCGGCAATCTTTGCTAACGTAATGTAGCCTAAGCAACTGTAGCGAAACTCTTCTCCGGGTTTGCTTATAGCTTCCAATCCACATATTTTCTCAATTATCTTTTCGGGACAGGGACTCCCGAATTGCTCCTTCAAGTCGTCCGCATTCATATAAGCCGGCAATCCCGAAGTATGGCTCAGAAGATGTTTAATCCGGACCTCCTCCTTGCCGTTGCACGCAAAAGCAGGTAGGTATGCACCCACATAATAATCTAATTCTAATGCTTTGCGGTCTCTCAGAATCATAATCGAAGTGGCTGTGGCAATAGGTTTGGTCAGAGACGCCAGATCAAAAATCGTATTTCTGTTAATAGGTTCCTTAAAAGGTTCAATTACTTCATTGCCAAAGGCCTCCCAGTACAAAATTTCGTCGTGTTTACCTACGAGAACCACAGCACCAGGGAAGTTAGATTTATTGATTTCCTCTTTGATTACATGGTCAATCTGGCTAAAGAACTGCTCGCGAATCTCTTTCTGAACTGGCTGGCATCCTGTCGCAACACACAGCAATAACATCAAGAGCGTTGTTACTGTTCGGATTAGTTTCATATCGGTCAAGCCCACTATCAAGATTTTTCTCTTTTGCCTCGGAGTCGCTCGATGGCTAAAGCAACAGGCGAAGGGGCCTCTTGGCCTTGCCGCTGCCCGGATTCTACTTCTTCCATCGCTTCGTGTAGAGCGATGCACGCCTGCTCGTAACTGTGCCCTGTCTGCTGAGCAATCAGACGCGAGCCACGGTCTATAAGTTTCTTATTGCTTGGCGAAAGCCAGACCATTGCATTACCGATGACCCGGCCCATGCAAACCATTGTCGCAGTAGAAAGTGTATTCAGAATAAGTTTAACGGCAAGATGATGCCACAACTGCAACGGCGAATCGGCGAGACTGCAGGGAAACAGGAATGTCTCGTCGGTGAAGGCGGCAACATCCGCCACCTGTGCCTGCGCCACCTGTGGCGAGGCAAACACAGGTGCAGGCAATCCTACAACTAATACAGCCGTTGTCTTGTACTGCGAGCCAAATTTATGCAGTGCTGTGCTAACGAGATGTTTTGTTTCACTTCCAGCAGATACCACTACCAATGCTGAGTCAGGTGCATCAGTACGTGAAGGGTCTGGTTCGTTGCCTATCATGAATTTGTATATCTCGGAATTATAAAGCTTTGGTGGTTTGGCTTTTAGACTTGAAGGTGCTTTCAATTGTTCATAAACCTCGCGCCCCCACTTCAGACCTCTCGGTTCACGTTGCAACAGCGCATGCCATGCTTTTTCAGTGCTGCGAAATGGATCTTTCACAAATGCCCATGAACGAGGAGAAAGACTGTCGCCATATTTTCGGAAGGCCGGTAACATAAATGTCGGAGAGCGCTCAGTAGTATCTGTCAATACGTCTAACAGGAATGAATCGGCCATATAGGTCACAAGGCCTCGACGGCGATAGATGATTTCTTCAAATCTTGTTGCACGAGCTAACGTATCGACCGCTTGAGGGCTTGAAAGCTGCTCCAGGAGTTCAGACAATAGTCTGAGGTAATCACCTGGTTCCTTCTCCTTAAGTCCTAATTTTGCCAGATGCTTCGGTGACAACCGCTTCCGCAGGAAGCGCACTAAAGCTATTTCAAAGGCACTGCCGATAACGAACAGTTCCGCTGTTGTGGCCTGCATTCTTGTTGAACCGGCAATTGCCATTGGGCCGGTGGTCAGATCAAGCTTGGTTATACGCGGCTCCTCAATTACTTCACGCGAGCGTTTGACATAACGGCACAATGCTTCGGTGGGATTGTTATAGACAAAAAAGACCCTCGCTCCGGCATCGAGTCCCTCCCAGGCTGTGCCAATCACAAAAGGTGTTTCTCCACCTTCCGTGATGGCAACAACAACATCGCCGGGCTGAATCCGTTTCTCTCTTAACTGGTACCGACCGAAGTCAGGAAAGTCTTCATATCCTTCGACCGATTTTATCAAAGCAAAATCACCTCCGGCCATTACACTGAAGACGCGGTCTTCCATCTCGGGAATCTCTAATCCCATTAATGTAGGGGCAACCCTATGTGGTTGCCCTGGGCAGGCACGTTGGCCTGCCCCTACCCTTATTTTGCGCCAGAACCGCCGCCAAGCCGCTTCAAGGAGTATGCTCAACCGTCCCGTGGCTCCGCAGCCGGTGAAGTAAATACGCTTGCCTGCATTCAGAGCTTTGAAAAATGCTTCGATGAGTTCTCGGAATGAATCCTGCTGGAGAACATCCTTCATTGCCGGAGGGATTTCATCATCTACAGACTGCAACAACTTTATAGCCGCAGGCAGGTCAACTTCGGCTGTCTGCGAGAGAGTTATCGTTTTAGGATGAGATGACTCGGTAAGCAATTCACCTAACCGAAACGCCCGTTCCAATCTAAGGAATTCTTCGGCTCTTTTAATTGCATCCGACATTACAGCTTCCTGACATATCAGTAGAATTCGATGCCGGGCTCTGCACTGACAAAACCAAGCAAAGGCGAGGGTGCCTTCGAAAATGATCCCAATGGACTGACTGAATTACCTTATTGGTCATATTTTTCTGGTATAATCTCCCCGAAGTCTCAAACCCTCAACGATTTTTTGCAACTCCTTTTTGTTTCGCTCTAATAAAATAAGGTAAGGTTACCTCATAAATGTCACACGGCTTTGGTATTCCTACTTCGGCATGTTCGAATCCCAAATGTTTATTTGCAATAACCAATAAACACTCTCCCAAAAAATCCCCGAACCACCTTGAGACTTTATTACCGTCCCGAAGCAACTTATCCATTGCGCTTTGTAGGTTAGAACTGCCCGTACACTTTAAAATGCCAAAATTTACTATGGTATTGGACATAGAAAAAAAGCAGTTGCCATAAAATTCTGACATAAATATTTCAAAAATTTCGGAAGCTGGCGCCTCATCAATTAGTTTTGCAATCTCCTCCGATGACGGATAATGAAAGCAAAACCTGTTTCTAACGGAACACATCCAATTCTCGTTTGTGCTAAAATAACGCTTAAGATTTTCAAGACTTTCCTTTGCTGGCTCTGACAATAATGGTTCATACTCTTTGGATACTCGGGTGCCAAAGTAATTCTTTTGAAGTAGCTGCCACCCTTCGGATAATATACCTATTTGGAATCTTGCAAAGCTCAATGTCTGCATATTTTGGGCTGCTCGTACTACTCGATTTTTTGTCTTGCTGTTAGTAGAAAAAATCATCAACTTTTGGAACATACTCAAATCATTTAACAACGCTCCAAACAATATGAAGAATATCCTCTCGTTTTGTGGCATTAGGTAGAGCTTTGACTTTGGTATCACAACCTTAAAGAGTTTCATATTAGGTCTCTCTCTTTGATGACGGTTATTCTTAAAATTCGGAAGTTAACTGTCTTACTGAGGGACTGAGAGTCTCTCCAACCGACTATCTTTGTCTACCTAAATCACACAAAAGTTCATGAATGATTTCGTGGGCTGCCGAATCGGGTAGAACATAGGCGTTCTTTCCTAAAAACACTGAGTATTTTTGTGAGCTTCTGGACGAAGAAATGAAACATTCGTAACTACACTCAGATACGTGACAGTTAATTTGCTCGAAATCTATATGTGGGATAACGTCATCTTCCGATCCCACCACTAAGTGCTTATTAGACAAAGGCAAGTAGACAGCCCTCACTTTGTCATCCTTGTCTGGTAAAGCCATAAATCGTCTTTTTCCTTCGATCTCATATAATGGTCCGAAGTCTCCCAGAATAAAGCCCCCGTTGTTACTCACAACAAGAGACCAATTGAGTCCTCTGAGCGTAGCCAAGCGGGATTCAGGAGCCACCGATTTGAGAAGCGCTTTTACGTGAGCATCCTTTTTGATTTGATCCAGGCGCTCCTTGAGCATACCGATGACCACATCAATCCCTTCTTGAAATTGGGGCCCCATTTCTTCTACCGACTTCGGTAGGTTCTGAAGCGCAAGCTTGTATAACCGACGTCTTTGTTCTTGCGAGAGCGGATAACGGCCTATGGATTCTTCCAGAATTTTAGGATCGTTCCTTAGGGAGTTCAAGACAACTCTGTTGAACACCTCTGGATCCTTCATCTTTTCGAGAAGTCTTTCCACACCTGCCCACAAGAACTGAGATACCATATCTCGCAGAAACCGCGTTCTAACCATCAAGTGCACAATCAGTTCCGGTACTTCCGGCCCAGCAATTCTCATGGAAGATTTGATTTGCCTCAACTCATCAACACATCCCGCTAAACGGGGTTCTATGTTCGTTATTATGCCGTCCGCGCTCAGATCTGCTTCGTCTCCATAGAATTTATTGCAAACCAAGACGCTCCGAATATTTGCTTCAAATAGATTCATTCCTTTTCGAAAAACCCAGCAGTAATATTCCATCTTGTTGACCCTACTTGCGAAGCCCTTAAGAAGGAACCTTGGGAGAATGTGTTGCTTTGAGCCAGACACAGTTTAATTGACCTCGTGTATACAGAATTCTACGATCCAGATATCACTTCACCATTTTAACAGTTGCCTGCCTGAGTTCAAGTGAAAGGTTCGGTTCGACGAACATTCGATAATCTGCACCAAATTGCTTTGGACTCATGGCAGTTCTTTACCAGGTGCTTGTTGTGCTTTTGGGGTAGCAGATATATAATCTGTTTTGTGACGGTCAGCGTCGAAAAAAGTCTGCATTAAAATAAAGGGTAAGGTAGTAGTGAGCAGCCGTATTCGGGAAATTGCAGCCAGGGACAAAATGCGGGTTGCAGGTCTGATGTCAGGTACATCCGTTGATGGTGTTGACGTTGCCATAGTCGATATCACTAAGCAAAAGGTTCACTTGCTGGCTTTTGACGTATTTCCATACCCCCCTGCTTTGCGCAGGGAAATCCTTCGTCTGTGCCACCCGGAATCAGCCCGATTGGACAATATATGCCATTACAATTTCGTCTTAGGCGAAGTTTTTGCCGATGCAATCATCAAGCTCTGTCATAAAAGTGGCATTCCTCTAAGCTCCATTGACCTGGTGGGCTCACATGGCCAGACAATATTTCATAATCCACGAGGCAAGCGCTATAACCGAAAGACAATAGGCTCAACTTTGCAGATAGGAGAACCTTCGATAATAGCCCAGCGCACCAGCATCACAACAGTCGCGGATTTCAGGCCTCGCGACATGGCCGCCGGAGGCGAAGGTGCCCCTTTAGTGCCCTATGCCGATTATGTTTTATTTGGCCACAATCGGTTATCTCGTGCCGTCCAGAATATTGGGGGCATTGCCAATGTAACTTTCCTGCCGCGCGGCTGTAAGCAGGATGATATTATTGCCTTTGATACAGGCCCGGGAAATATGATAATCGATAGCATTATCCGGCTTATCAGTACTGATAGGCGACGCTTCGACCCGGCTGGAAAAATGGCAGCACAGGGCACGGTCAGCAAACGGCTTCTGAATGAAATGCTCCGGCACCCTTTTTTACGACGGCACCCGCCGAAATCCACCGGCCGCGAAGAGTTCGGGAGTGCTTTTGCAAACAGAATATACCAAAAAGCAGCACAAAAAGGTTTATCCGACAACGATATTTTAGCGACCGTGACTGCCTTTACTGCCAACAGTATCGCTCGGGCATACAATAAGTTCCTTCCGACAATGCCGGATGAGGTGATATTATGCGGGGGCGGGTCTCACAATAACACGCTGGCGGAGATGTTGCGGAGCGAGCTGCCGAATGCTAAGATGCTCTCTACCGAAGATTTTGGCATTAGCGTCGATGCCAAGGAGGCGGTTTCGTTCGCTATTTTAGCCTGGGCGACTATAAAAGGATTAACTAATAATGTGCCTGGAGCCACTGGTGCCGACCAACCGGTTGTTCTGGGAAAGATAATACCGGTATGACAAGAAAACGCAGCATATTGCCAACCACCGAGAAGCGCAACCGCGCCAGCGAAAATATCGATAAGCTAACAACAAAACAGATTGTTGAGCTTATTAACGCTGAAGATGCTCTCGCACCCGCTGCCGTGGCGCGGCAGTCCAAACAAATTGCTGCAGCTATCGATTTGATTGTAGCGCGGTTTAGAAAGGGGGGACGGCTATTTTACATAGGAGCCGGCACAAGTGGCCGGCTGGGTGTGTTAGATGCCGCGGAGTGCCCGCCTACTTTTGGCGTCCGGCCTTCACTTATACAGGGCATAATTGCCGGTGGCCGACGTGCGCTGGTTCGAGCTATTGAAGGGGCCGAAGATTGCGCCCAGGATGGTGCTGTATCAATAAGAAAGAATCGGGTAAAAGCAAGTGACGTAGTGGTTGGTCTAGCCGCGTGCGGTATGACCCCTTTTGTGCTTGGCGCTCTCAAGCAGGCACGGCAAATAGGGGCAGCGACCATTTTTGTTACCTGTGCCCCGGAGGCTGTCGGGCATATCCCCGCTGAGGGACCCCGCCTTGCGGGAACCCAAATCATCATCAATCCGGTTGTCGGCCCGGAAGTTATCACTGGTTCAACCCGGATGAAAGCGGGTACCGCGACTAAACTCGTTCTCAACACTCTCACAACAGGAGCTATGGTCAAATTAGGCAAGGTCTATGGCAATCTTATGGTTGACCTGCAGGCGACAAATGAGAAATTGCGAGACCGCTCTCTGCGGATTGTGATGGAAATGACCAATCTCAGCCGATCCGGCGCGAGGAGGCTGCTCGCCCGCGCACAGGGAAAGGTTAAAGCTGCTATTGTAATGCACTTTCGTCGGACGAATTTGGCAGGCGCCCTGAAAATACTTGACGAATGCGACCAGTTTCTGCGAAAAGCAATTGAGGAGACATCGTGAATCACATCGTAGCTCAGGCAGGAACACTAAGCGGGCTCGACTGGGGCATTGTAGGCGTCGGCGTCGTGCTGTTGTTCGTCATCTCATACGTTTTCGGACGAGAGGAAAAGGATACGGACGACTTCTTTCTCGGAGGCCGACGCATTCCACCCATCGTGGCATGTTTGTCGTTTGTAGCCACTGAGATTAGTGCCCTGACAATCGTCGGCATTCCGCATACCGCTTTTACCGAGAACTGGCGATGGATCCAGTTTCTGGTCGGGTTGGCTTTGGCCCGACTTGTCGTTGCTTTTCTATTCATTCCTGCTTTCTACAAACATAACTGCACCAGCATCTACGAGTTCCTGGGACACCGATTCGGACCGGCGACCCAATACACAGGCTCGATCTACTTCTTTATCACACGTCTTCTGGCTTCGGGCGTACGCCTTTACGCAACGTGTATGGCTGTCGGTGTCATAATGGGCTGGCCCCTGGCCGCGACGATAACTTTATTCACCGTGGTTAGCATTGTCTTTATTGCATTTGGCGGTATCAAGGCCGTCGTCTGGGCCGGCGCTTACCAGGCCCTGTTCTTTGTTGTCGCCGGTGCCGTGGTCGTCGTCTATCTCATTCAGCACATCGACGGCGGCTTGGCCGCAACCGTACAGACTGCGCACGAGGCCGGGCGTCTGAGCACATTCTATTTCAAGTTCGACCTTAAAGACGCCTCCACGTTCTGGGCATGGTTGGCCAGCGGGTTCTTTATTGGCCTTGTCTCCTTCGGAACCGATCAGGAGATGGTCCAGAGACTGCTCACAGTCAAGACGCGAAAGGGCAGTCAGAAGACCATTATCTCTACCATTGTCACCGTTCTGCCTGTTTACTGGCTCTATCTGCTTGTCGGCACGCTGCTCTATGTTTTTTACCAACAGAGTCCTTCCCTGCCCTTGCCCCAGGAGCTCAAGGAAATCCTTCCGCATTTTGCACGAAACGTTTTGCCCGCCGGCCTCAAAGGTCTGGTCTTGGGCGCAATCTTTATGGCCAGCATTGATTCGCCGCTAAGTTCTCTCACCTCTTCTTTCGTCACTGACATTTATCGTCCCCTGATTCGCAGGCGTGCGTCGGAAAAGCACTATCTGCTCGTGTCAAGAATAGGGGTGGTTGGTTTTGGACTATTACTGGCGGGGATCGCGGCGGCCTGTGCTCCGGTGAAGAACATTCTCTGGTTTGCCTTCCAGATCCTCTCGCTCACCGGAGGTCCGATGCTCGGCGTATTCCTGCTTGGCCTGCTCACACGGCGCAAGGCCAACCGAACCAATATCCCCGCGATGCTCTTTAGTACGGGTGTTTGTGTGGTGCTATTGTTGATGATACAAAAGGGGGCCCTTAAGCTCGGCTGGAGCTGGTTGATAGTCATTGGAACAGGAATAACATTCGTTCTGGGCTATCTGTTGGGCCTCCGTCATGATAAGATGTCGAATCCCCCTGCCAGCAACAAGCAGGGGCAAGTAGAAAGCGAACACCCCAGATTACACATAGTAATTTGAAGTTTCAAGCCTCTTATGTTAGGAGCTTCTTAGGTCACTTCACTATCCAAAACGTGACGGTCATATTTCGGTAAAGAATTAAGAGTTGTTATGTTGGCTTCGTGATACAAAAACTCTCAATTCTTTTTCTTTAACAAGTCAGCTTTTCTGGGATTTATGAAAACCGACATTACATTAGTATTGACAAACATTTATAACAACCGGCCAAAAATCAGGCAAGGGCCGGAACAGTCCCAAATGAGTGAGTTTTGTGCGCGGCCACTGGCCCTGATGGGCTGGTGGGACTGGTCCAAAAGATTTTGACAGATGACCAAATGTATTACAACCACGGGTGTGGCTAATTTTTCTTGCAACACATAACATTTTTGGGGCATAGCATTGCGCTATCTCTCATTGCGAGCAACGCACCGGATTCTCAGGAGGAATGTAAAATAAACTAAGATATTGGCTGAATTACGATAACATCATTCTATTACAACAATTACAGATAACATCGTGACGAATGAGATTGCTTAGGTCATTAGGAGCAAATACTTACGTGCCTATAAGGCACTAAAGCAAGCGCAATACTGTTTAGCCCCCCAACCCCATGATCTTACCTGCCTATAAGGCAGCGTTGGGGGGTCAATTAAAAAACCACCCGGGGTCCGCCCACACCAGAGATGTACCCATCAACCAATATGAAATCTCAAATCACAAATCCGAAATCTCCTTCCCCCCATACGCCACCCCGATTAGCCCCGCCACCTGTGGGCGGGGTCATATTTCGTACCACTTTCACTTCGACATTGGACATTCAGATTCGATACCGAAGTTTCGCCAGTGGAGAATTCGATATTCTTTTTTCCCTTTTTTCCTTTGAATTTAACGGTCTTTTCCGCTATTTTATCTAAGTAAATAAGGAAACACTAAGGGCTGTCCCTAGTTTTTTAAAGATTTAGGTTGGAATTCGAAGTCTAAAACGTATGGCAAATCCTGGTCAGAAACTTGACAGATCCATCTACATCAACGAGTCTGGTGCAATGCCACTATTTCAAAAATTTACGAACAGAGAATCACCAGGCACAATGTTAGTTGGTTTTGATGCGACTTCTCCAGAGGAATCTTATATAAAATGTGTATCGTCAAGTCATCGGCGAAAGTTCGGGCAATTCTTTACACCCAAGTTGATCGCAAAGTTCATGTGTTCGTGGGTACTTGGAGGTAAACCAGATACAGTACTAGATCCTGGGTGTGGTACGGGAATATTCGTTCGTGAGATAATGAGTCACGATGAGAGATGTAAGATTACTGCCGTAGAGGTCGATCCTTTTGTATTAAAGGCTGCTAAGACTGCTGTTGGTCAGTCTCGGAGAGTCAAATATACAAATGCAGACTTTTTAACTTGGGATTCTGCGGAAAAGTTTGATGGAGTGATAGCAAATCCACCGTATCTGAAACATCATAATTTTCACTATGCTCATAATATATTCAAGGAGATAAGCATAAGGAATGGTGTTAGGCTCAGTCGTCTCAGTAATATGTACGTCCTTTTCGTCTTGGAAATATGCCGACGTCTGTCACTGAACGGGAGGGCGGCAATAATTGTGCCTGGCGAGTGGGTAAACGCTAACTATGGACAAGCATTGAAGAAGTTTCTGCTTTCAAATATGTTTCTTAAGTCTTTGATATATTTTTCGCACTCGTCTTTGGTTTTTAGTGATGCTATGACTACAGCATCTATAATGCTCATTGAGAAAAGCAGTTATTCTGCTTCAGAGAAGCTTTTGACAGCATTTGTCAAAGAGAACATTAAAATTGACGTGTTAGAACCTTTGCTAACTTTGACAAAAGTAGTTCATAAGGGAGTGATCTTTCAGCAAATATCGAGAAAACATTTGTTAAACGAAAAGAAATGGGATTATCTTCTTAAGACCCCTAATCAGGAGAAAACTCCTGGCTTTGTCCCTTTGTCTAACTTTGCTGAAACCTGCCGCGGTATTGCAACTGGAGCGAACAAGTTCTTCCACGTTTCTGAGGATATTGTAAGAAAGTGGGGAATCCCACGTGCATCGCTATTATATTGTGTGGGAAAGGCACGTGATGTACCATCGTTCATTTTTCGTAGGTCGGATTATGATTCTTTGCGTAGAGATCATGGTAGAGTCTATTTGCTGAATTTCCAAGATCCTTTGGAAAAAGAAGAAGAAAACTATATTTTGCAAGAGGCGAAAGACAATCTTCCCGAAAGGTATCTCCTTTCGCGTCGTACCCCATGGTATTCGATGGAAAAACGGGAACCCGCACCTATCTGGGCGGCTGTCTTCGGGCGTAAAGGATTAAGGTTTGTCTATAATGAATCTATGGTTCGCTCCTTGACGGCCTTTCACTGCATCTATCCGAAGGCAAAGAATATGGTTTTTCACAAAGCTCTAACAGCTGTGCTTAACAGTCGTAGGGTTCAGCATCTTGCAAAAAGGCAGCGGAGAGTATATGGTGGTGGACTTGCTAAGTTTGAGCCAAGAGATTTGTTAGATATCTGTGTCCCTGACCTAACACAAGTCAGTAAGGAAACTCTTATAAATCTAGCAGGTCTTTTAGATGAACTTGACGAGGTGACTCGCAAAGGAGAGTTATCCGCTAGACGTGAACTCGCACGGTTGGACAATTTAGTGTGTAAGGCAGGAGAAGAGGCAAACTGTGTCATGGGCGCAAAACAGAAAGCAAAGCTTTAGAGTCAATTTCGAGAGCCCCCCCTTCGGGAACAACGTATGCATCATGACGGCCAAGTCTCGTAACTCGTTCTTTGTTAGCAAACTTGGGACTTTCAGTAAAAGATCCGATCGATACACCGAAGGTAATTGGAATCATGATTGTAGCTTTTTCCTGGCTCTTGGCAGGACTTTCAATCGTTATACCTTTTCCAGCAGAAGCAATAATTCTGAATATATCCAAAAAGTTAATACAATAGACTGAATCGAAAAACACCTGACAATAACTTTGCGGAATTTTGTATCTCTCAATCCACCGATACACGATCTTTAGATCCTCGACTTTCACAGTGAAGCTTGGAGTTAATCTTGCTGGCTTCTTTCCACTTGCTACTTCTTCCTTTCTGACCCTCATATAAGTCCGAGCCTCGAATTTGCTTGATCGAACCTCTATGGACGCGAAGGCTTTGATAACAAGAGCTTCTGCTTGTTCAATCAACAAGTCCGAAATGTCCTCAGGTATCTTTTCATTAAGATCAAACACCAGCAGATCTGGACGCTTGCCATACTTCCTGACCTCCTCCATAACACTGATGTAGAATTCCCTAAATCCATCCTCCCCTGCTGAAATTAGCTGACTGTTTCCATAATGTGTTACTTTTAATTCTTTTTTCGCACACATAATAGCCTCGGCAAGTATTCCCTCGGCCCAATCTCCCATTGCTCTATTGGCAAGAAATTCAGAATGGGAGTTAGTTGGAATTCGGGGCACACGCTCAAGAATAGGGCCTTCACCTCCAAATTGAAGATACCTTTCGCTAATACCACGTCGATATAACTCTTTAACTAAAAATTCCTTGGCTTTGGCTAACTCAGATAAATAGCTCATTTTTCTTTAGACTCTGTAATAAGTGACTGAGGAGAACACTCAAGTGTTTCGGCAAGCCGCTGGAGAGTCGCCAAGGTAATACTTTGTTCGGCGCGCTCAATAGCACCAATATACGTACGATGCAAGCCTGTCTCGGCAGCAAGCACTTCTTGCGACCATCCTCTGGCTTTCCTGTTTCTGCGCACGTTTGTGGCAACGATTTTTGCCAAATCTTGTGAGCTCATTGATACAGATATTAAGGATAGATGAATAAATATCTACAGACTAAATATAGCATTTATTTTTTCGGTGAATTGTGAGTAAGAAGCGCTCGGAATGACTAAAAAAATAGTGCTTTTTTGGTCATTTTTTTGTTGACATTGTTTGAAAATATATTAAAATATCCACATGTTTGCCAGCAGGCAAACATAAACTGCCCCTAAGCGGCAGATATAGCGGAGAACCGCACGTTTTCGTATCAGCAGATACACGCCAAAAAGCATCGTTCGTAAATAGTCTTGGAGCGAAACGGAAAACCCTTAGGGGAATTACCAATCATGAGCATCGAGAATCCAACTTTAGCTCACTTTAGGCACTTTAGGCACTTTAGCTCACTCTTAACACCCTCGCCCCTCTACATCTGTCGAGAACCCTCTACAAATCAACTCTTTTTATGCAAAACAAACCCAATTTTCAAAAAAGTCAAATGAACGTAACCTCTTTTTCACAAAAGGATTATGAAAATATAAGCGATTGGACACTTGGTGAAAACAAACCCAATTCAAACCCAATCAAACCCAATTTACGAAAAGACCAAATGAACGTAAACTCACTTTTAACAAAGGATTACAGAAAAAACGATTGTTTAGCCGCCTAAAAAACAAACCCAATTCAAACCCAATTTACGAAAGGCCAAAATGAACTTAAAATCTCTTGCCGGAAAATCCGGCCACACCCACAACCATTAAGTCACAGAATTTGTCTTTCAAGAAGCGATGAACTTAGATACAATGGCTGTTGTCCATTTTGCTATAAATCCTTGCAAATAGAGAAGGACCGAATTTTTGGTAGGGACACCTGCTGGAGCCAACAAGAAATTAGTTCTGGAAATAACGAAAGGATAGCCATGAAAGGGATCAATCGAAGGGAATTCTTGAGCGGAGCAATTGCAGTCGGAGCCGGTGCCGGTCTTGGCAGCTTAGTTCTGGCAAAAGATACAGAGGGACCCCGCCTTGCGGGAAGCCAAGTTAATACTGCACCAGGAACCGTGAAAAGGGACCCCGCCTTGCGGGAACCCAAAGATGATATTTCTATCGCTCAATGGGCCCTGGTTCGTGAAATACGGGAGGTCAAGTGGAAGACTCTGGATTTTCCAAAAATTGCCAGGGAGGACTTTGACATCAATGGAATTGAATTCGTTAGCACTCTTTTTGAGTTGCCGACCTATTCCTACCTGCAGAACCTGCGGCGTAATGCCAAGAAGTATGACGTCACGATGGTCCTCATAATGGTGGATGATGAAGGAGAGACATGCGCTCCGAGCAAGGCTGAACGGATCCAGACCGCCATAAACCACCGTAAGTGGGTTGATATAGCGAAGTACCTTGGCTGCCATTCCATCAGGACCAATTGCCGCGGCCCGAAGGATGCTCCCAAGAATCAGGCTCTTGAGTGGGCGGCCGACTGCTATAATCTTCTGCTGGAGTATGCTGCACCTGCCGGCATAGGTGTGCTGATTGAGAACCACGGTGGGCTGTCAAACGACGCCGATTGGATGGTCTCACTATTCAAGAAGGTTGATAATCCGTATTTCGGCTCATACCCTGATTGGAGAAGTCCCAGCAGAGAATTCGACAACTATGAATATCTGAGGAAGATGCTCCCGTACGCCGGTGGGATGTCATACAGAAACCAGCCGGAGGAGGAGCAGACAGCCGGGATGATAAAGCTCTGCCGGGATTCCGGCTACAGAGGCTGGTATGGTATTGAGTCAAGCGGTCGCCAAGAGATAAAACGCGGTAAAGAGCTGCTTGAGAAATACCTCTTGGGAAAAGATTGAAAACCTGAATCCCTTACCAACTTGAAATGGCCACATATGTTATAGCTGTTTCGCTTTACTGTCTATGTACATCAATAGAGCACAGTTGCCTGGATGGTAACTGGAATTCGACACGTGTCCTGGGGCCGGTGACATTGACCTTTTGATGCAGTAGGATTTGGTGGGACGTCTTTAAAGTCAATGCATACTCTCCTGTTCTTAACAGGTAGAACTCGGCGGCCATCTCACGTGGGTCATCCCCAAAATGATACAGCTTGGCAGACAAATGGTCGGTTCCCGAGGATGTAACCAAAGCTGCAATCTCGCGGGGCGGAGTTAGCCAACGTACGGCATTTAAGGGAAAGTAGTCAATGCGTCCAAGGTCGCCGGCAGCACTGGCGTACAGTAATGCCGGATTGGGGCGTGGCAGCGGAGGCCTCGCATAATCATTGAGGTAGTTAGAGGTAAAGCTAAGGACACGGTCGGTCCAGCGGACCTCACTGGTATAGCCGGGCCAGTTCATACGCAAGGCCTGGGCTTGATGTAATAGATCTCGGTTTAGAGCACCCATTTGTCCGGAGATTCGGAATCTGGTGTACCCATCGGCCTCGGCCAGAAGCATCTCGTCATATTGAGTGTCCTGGGTCAACGATCGATACTTGGCCAGTATCTCTGCCAGGAATCCCATGCGTGCTGCACACCAGCTTAAACTACCGGGTTCAGGACCATCCTCAGGCAGGTTCTGACGATAGTTCTTTCGGATCCTGGCCATCGAATGAATTGGTGTTAGGTATTTTTCTTCACCGGTCATATGGAACGTTAAAAGCAGAGCGCTGGTCAACATGGTCATGTTGCCGGGCCAGTCATACAGATGAGCCTGCTTGTCGATTGCAGGGATGTGCCACGGCTCATGGGCACCCCCGGCGTGTCCCTCAGGCCAATGTATCGCCGAGGGGATGATACCGACCGGTTTGCCCCGTTCGGCTCGGGCAGTCACCTCCACCCATGTATCCATCCATGACGAAAATAGACTTGTCAGTTGGGCATCCCGCGTACGCAGCCAGTAGACTAAGGTAGGTTGTACCACCCCCGGATGCCATACCGTATCACAGGCTCGTTGAGGATCGGGATGGACGCGATGGACGTTAAAATAGGTTCCCTTAAATTGTAGCGTTCCTCGCTGATTAATACCTGTCCAGACCTTTTCCATTAGCTCTGCGATACGTAAAGCCCGTTGACTCCATAGTGGATCTTCTGGACGCAGATGGAGCATCGGGGTGATAGTGTCTTTACTGTCTTCAGCCGTATGCTCCACATCGCTCATGTACTCGGTGTATCCGTGTTTCATATGAGCTTGACCGAACAGCCCTTGAGAAAACCGTTCCTGGCTCTGAGTAACCTTAGGGTCGGCAAAAGCAATCATGACTGGCGACCACCAACGCCACATTTCGCAGTCGTCTCCCCAGCCTCCTCCGAATTCGCCGTTTTCCAGTTGTTGATTATCGATCCACCAGTGGATGATATGCGCCAGCTTTTCCAGTCCCTCCCGTTGTAGATTGGCCCATTCAGGGGCTCTGGGGTCCGCCTGAATCTCATACGGCCATCCCATCAAAGGCTCGTCGAGATACATACGGATAATGCGGTTTTGGGGAAAGGCTTCTCGTGCAATACGCAGCAGACGCCGACCTTCCCCGCAGTAGGCTTCGCGCAGTTTTTTTGAGTGCCGTAAATTACCGGATTGGATCACCTGATGGATGAGCATGCGTCCACGATACATGCACCAGACCGGATAGAGGGACGATACCTTTGAGATTCGAGGCAGATAGTACCGATCAGGTCGAACCTTGCCCACAAAGAAACCGCACAAGAATCCATTCTCGGCGGCACGCTGACGCGGCTCCGGGGGACGATAGGTCTTATTGGCCCAATAATCACAGATGGGCAAGAGACCGTCCAGATCCTTCTTTAGGGCCGGCTCGATTTCCGGTATCGATGCCGCTCGTTTCAGGAGGCGGAATCGAACTTGTTCATCTTCCGCATTGCCCGCATGGTTTATGAGTTGCAGGGCATTTAGGTCTTCTCGGTCTTCGGATAGGCATGGCAATGCCTGACAATGCAGATACAATAATATGAACAATCCCAGGCCCAAAGCTGGATAGGATGTTCTCCAGACTGATTGAATCGAGTGATACATACATCGTAAAATAAATGTCATCGTAGTATTGTTGTCCTTTTGCCAAACACGAAGCCACCTCCAATAATGTTGCCGATGCTTACCGTTGGCAGCAGAGTGCTCAAATCCCAGAGCAACAAACGCAGTAATTGGGAATATAATGGCTAAGATTTTATGAGCCGGTGCATAGGCGTCAATTTCAAAGCTTTCCATTTAAGTCATGCTTTCATTTTCACTGTCAGTGTAAAACCCGCGGTCTTCTGGCGAGAACGAAAATGCTATCTTTAAATTGAGATTTCCTATTTACGACGCTTAACAACACTGTTGAGCCTATCTATAGATGTCTCGGTCATAGAACCCGCACTTCTTTATTAACAGACTCTCATCGCAACATAACCGAGCAACATTCTATCTTAATTTACAGCTTCTTGACAACAAAAAAGGGGATTGTCCAAGGTCATGTGCAAGCTCTTGGCCCACATAGGCTACACAAACCCCAGCAGCCGAGTGTTACTTTACATGGGTACAGGAGTAGGAGGCATACGTGAATGCACGATAAGTAGTAGAGTAAATAATTGTGTGTAAGTTTGGTTGAAGGGATTGATGTCCTGTCCAACTGCTAATACAATGTTCTGCGAAGCTGGTGCAGTAAAGGTAGAATATGGACCAACTAAAAAAATATTACTGGTCGTCTTTGTTTGGGGTATTAGTCCTGTTCGGACTTTGGGTGGCCAGTGTTTATAGTTACCTGCTTTTCCACAGTATCGCTGAGATATTCAGCATTGTCGTGGCCTGCGGTATTTTTGTGCTGGCCTGGAACAGTCGTCGTTTTTTGGAAAATACTTATCTTCTTTTTATAGGCATCGCATATCTGTCTGTCGCCGGTCTGGATCTGGTTCACACACTTGCCTACAAGGGGATGGGTGTGTTTCAGGGATATGAGGCCAACCTGTCCACCCAGTTATGGATTTCGGCGCGATATGTTGAAAGTATATCGCTTCTGCTCGCTGCTTTTCTGATCGGGCGAAGACTAAGAGCGAAGCTCGTATTGGTCGGGTACGGCGTAGTCACGACCCTTATATTAACATCTATTTTTTATTGGAATATTTTCCCGGTATGTTTTGTTGAAGGTGCCGGGCTGACCGCTTTTAAAAAGGTCAGCGAATACATTATTTGCTTTTTGTTGCTGACCTCGATTGTGATGCTGCTTAGAAAGCGTCACAAATTCGAACCGCATATTCTGCGGTTATTGATTGCATCCATAACAGTTACAATAGCTTCGGAGCTGGCCTTTACATTTTACGTTGATGTCACAGGCCTTTCTAATTTGATTGGTCACTACCTTAAAATCATTTCATTCTATCTTGTCTATAAAGCCATTATTGAAACCGGTCTCAGGAAACCTTTTGCTTTGCTGCTCAGGGACCTTAAGCAAAGTGAGGAGGCGCTCAAGGCCGCCAAAGAACATTTGGAAATCGAAGTTGATGAACGTACGGCTGAGCTGCGGCAGAGTATTGAAAAGCTACAAGATACCGAACTTCGTTACAGAACCGTTGCGGATTTTACCTATGACTGGATATACTGGGAGAACCCTAATGGAACGCTCCGCTATGTTTCACCTTCCTGTGAGCGCCTTACCGGCTACAAGGTGGAGGAGTTTATGGATAATCCCAAGTTGTTGACCGAAGTTGTTTTAGGTAAGGACAGGGACATTTGGGAGAGGCATCGTGATGATGTGCTTGCAGAATCCAAGCTGGGAGAGGCCCAGTTTCGAATCCGCACCAAAGATGGCCAAATCCGCTGGATAGAACATGCTTGTCGGCCGGTCGAGAACGGTGAGGGCAAGTTCCTTGGCTTTCGCGCCAGCAATCGTGATATCACCGAGCGAAGGCGAGCCGAGGCAGAGTTAGCGAAGAGCCGTGAGGCCTTACGTATGCTTGCCGGCAGGCTGCTTTCGGTACAGGAAGAAGAGCGTCGCCGGCTGGCCCGTGAAATGCATGACGACCTAACCCAACGACTGGCGATTCTGTCCATCGAGGCTGGAAAGCTTGAGCAGCAACTTGAATCCTCGCCGGAACCAATTCGAGATAAGCTGAGGCAAATGAAAGAGCAGATGGTGAAACTGTCCACTGATGTCCATGATATATCCCGTCAGCTTCACCCGGCCATACTTGATGATCTCGGGTTAGTCGATGCGATTAAATCCGAATGTTCCAGCTTCTCGAAGAGGGAAGGAATCTCGGTCAGGTTTGAGCCAATAAATATCCCTGAGGTGATACCTAAGGATGCTGCTCTGTGTATATATCGAATTATGCAAGAGAGTTTAAGGAATATCGCCAAGCATGCTCAGGTAGAGGAGGCAGAAATTTTGCTTACCGGCACAGGTGGCGGAATCCAACTTTACGTTAAGGACAACGGCATCGGATTTGACCCGGCTGATATTCATGGTAAGCGGGGGCTGGGGTTGGCCAGTATGGAAGAGCGAGTACGGTTGATTCAAGGTCAATTTTCGATACGATCTCAACCGGGACAAGGCACAACAATCGAACTACGGGCACCTCTGTCAAGGAGAGCGAAATGAATAAAGCGCGTGTATTGTTAGCCGATGATCATAAGATTGTCGCTGAGGGTTTACGGGGTCTTTTGGAGCCCGAATTTGAACTCGTCGGGATTGTAGAAAACGGTCGTGAACTAATTGCCAAGGCTCAGGAACTTGGCCCCGATGTGATCGTGGCGGATATTACGATGCCCTCACTCAATGGCATCGAGGCCGTTGCACAACTTAAAAAGGCCGGCTCAAATGCAAAGTTTGTCTTTTTGACTATGCACCATGATGTAATGTACGCGAAACGGGCTTTCGAAGCAGGCGCATCGGGATTTGTTTTGAAACATTCGGCACCCGACGAGCTGCTTACAGCAATTCGTGAAGCGCTGAAAGGGCGAACCTACGTGACACCGATAATTGCCGGGGAATTGATGAAGTCGTACAAGAACGGGCCCGGCCTGCAAAAGAACGCTCTTGGTAAATTGACTCCACGACAACGAGAAGTTCTGCAGTTGTTGGCCGAGGGGAAATCGGCAAAGGAGATTGCCAAAACCCTCCACATATCTACCAGAACCGTAGAATTCCATAAGTATCGCATGATGGAAGAGCTATGTATTAAGACCAGCGCCGAGTTGGTCCAGTTTGCGATTAAACACGGTATAATTTCGATTTAAGCCGCTTGTTACCTCGTAAATTTTCCTGCCCAAATCACGTACTTTTGCGAGTCGCATCCAATCCCGCTTATATGGTATTAAAGAACAAGCTAAAAAATATACAAGCTGTCGGATAGCCATTTCGGATTAAGTAGGACAACAATGAAAAGAGGATGCGTAATTTTAGCGGACAGTCATCAGAATATACTTGAAGGCATAAGGGGGCTTTTGGAAACCATGTTTGAAACAGTTTTAATGGTGGCCGATAAAAAGTCTTTATTTGAAGCTGCTGATAAGTGCAAACCAGAGCTTGCAGTCGTGGATTTATCACTGCTTGTTTCCGGTGAGGCCAACATCGCACGCCAGTTTAAGAGCCGTTACCCTGAGCTCAAGCTCATTATTCTAAGTGTTCATGACGAGCCTACAGCCGTCAGTGAAGTTATGTCTGCCGGGGCATTAGGTTTTGTTCTAAAGCGTTCTATTGCCAGTGATCTGTTTCCGGCAGTCCGTGCAGTACTTGAGGGCCGTATTTATATATCGCCCTCTTTGGAGGTTTAAGCTGTCAGAAGCATCGAGGTAGCTCATTTTGTATGACAGGGATAGCTACTCGATAACGTCGTTAATCGTGGTGATTGCAGTTTAAAGTATCGTGTGCAACCCACAGAGACGGAATTTAAGCAGAGAAAGTAAAAGACGGCAAAACAGGGATCGCAAAGTTTGGCGAGCGCAATAGTTCGCTCGACATTAAAGGGAGTGAAAAATGTTGGTTTTAAGCAGGTGCAAGGATGAGTCAATTATGGTTGGTGAAAACGTAGGGGTAATAATAGTTGATGTTCGAGGTAACAAGGTTCGGCTGGGGATAACCGCCCCGAAGGATATATCCGTTCATCGCAAAGAAGTCTATAAAACTCTTCAACGTGAAAAAACCATGAAGAATCATCAACGCAAGAGGAAAACTCACGAGAGTTAGGATTTCAAGCTTAGAAACAACATTTAGAAAGGAGTTGAATATTATAATGAAGATTGCCAAAAAAGCGGCATTTATTTCCTCCTATCCACCAGGGAAATGCGGAATTGCTACTTTCACGTCGGACTTAATTGCGAATATCAAACCGGCTTCGGAGGGAGAATTTGACCCGGTCATTTGCCTGATACCACAGGCAATATGGTGTCCTTAAGCGACTTCAAGGAAGCGCCGGCTTTTTTGGCCATACAAAATCGACGACCTTGATAAAATACTTTCTGACATTTCTCGAGTAAATTAACCGGCTGATGCTTAACCGGAAGGTTTTGCTATATAACATATTCAATTGAGGGAGCAAAATAATGAACATATTCGAATATGCAATGCAAATGGAAAAGGACGGCGAAGATTATTATCGTCGGTTGGCTCAGCAGACTGTTAATAAAGGTATTAGAACTATCCTGGCCATGCTGGCCGATGAAGAAGTCAAACACTACAACGCCTTAGAGAAAATGAAAACCGAAAAGCCACAGATTGCTGAGACCAGGATTTTGACCAATGCAAAGAATATCTTTGTCCAAATCAAAGAATCCGGCGAAAGTTTTGATTTTGACATCAAGCAAATCGAGCTTTACAAAAAAGCCCAGGATATCGAGAAAAAGAGCCTTGAATTCTACACGGAAAAAGCCAATGAGGTGACAGAAGAATACCAGAAAGAACTTTTCCTTAAATTGGCTGATGAAGAAAGAAAACATTATCTCTTATTGGATAATATAATTGAGTTTGTATCCAGGCCGGAGCACTGGCTTGAGAATGCTGAGTTTTATCACCTGGACGAATATTGAATATTATCTATTTGGAAAGAGGATGTTTATAATGAGAAACGACCTCTCCATTGTTTTATGTGGCCAGGCCGGCCAAGGTATCCAAACTGTCGAGTATCTCTTAACGAGAATTTTCAAGCTTGCCGGTTATAATGTTTTCGCAACAAAAGAATATATGTCACGTATTCGTGGCGGAACAAACTCTACTGAAACACGGATATCTTCGGGGCCTGTCTGTGCTTCTGTAAGCCGGATTGACATTCTTATTCCTTTTAACCAGGGTGCTGTCCAACATGTTGAAAAAAGAATTTCTCCTAAGACAATTATCCTGGCGGATAAAGATACCATAACCGACGATTTTGACCAAACGAGGCACAAGTTTATTGATGTACCGTTTACTAAAACAGCTTCTGAGATTGGCAACAAGATTTATTCCAATGTGGTCGCCGTAGGGACAATTGCCGGTCTGTTTGGACTCGAGCTGCAAACAGTCAGCAAATACGTGAAGAAATACTTTTCTGCAAAATCTGATGATGTTGTACAAAAAAATCTTGACGCAGCAAAGGAAGGCTTCAATCTTGGCGCCGGCTTAGTCAATTCCTCCAAAATCAAAATTGACATTCGCAATGATGCCGATGTTAAAAACCAAATTCTCTTAAGTGGCACTGAAGCTGTGGCCCTCGGTGCTATTGCCGGGGGCTGTAATTTTATATCTTCCTATCCTATGTCTCCATCAACCGGCGTGTTAGCATTTCTTGCCAGGCAGGCGAAAGATTTCGGCATAATAGCTGAGCAGGCTGAGGACGAAATCGCCGCAATGAATATGGCTATCGGGGCCTGGTATGCCGGAGCAAGAGCGATGGTTACAACATCAGGCGGAGGCTTTGCCCTTATGACAGAAGGTCTGAGCCTGGCTGGTATGCTTGAGAGTCCAATTGTGATTCATCTTGCCCAAAGACCCGGCCCGGCAACAGGATTGCCCACCAGGACCGAACAAGCCGACCTCGAACTTGCCCTTTACGCAGGACACGGTGAATTTCCCAGAATAGTGCTTACGCCCGGAAATATTGAAGATGCTTTTTACCTGACTCAGAAAGCATTTAATTTGGCTGATAAGTATCAGATACCGGTTTTCATACTCACTGACCAATATTTCGTGGACTCTTACTACAATACAGCCTGTCTTGATTTTTCAGACATAAATATCGAAAAACATATAATTAAAACCGACATCGATTACAAAAGATATAAGTTGACGGCGAATGGTATTTCTCCTCGCGGAATACCAGGCTTCGGGGAAGGATTGGTCGTGGTTGACAGCGATGAGCACGATGAGGCCGGACACATTACGGAAGACCTCGATTTAAGAACCGAGATGGTTGACAAAAGATTGAAGAAGCTTGAACTTTTAAAGGATGAAACAATCCCGCCCGAATTGGAAGGCCCTGATGATTATAAAAACCTGGTATTATGCTGGGGCTCGACGTACAATATCGTAAGGGAGGCTGTAAAAAATCTCGGCAGAGATGATATAGCATTCTTGCACTTCAGACAAGTATACCCATTACCGAATGAGACGAGCATTTATCTTCAAAAAGCTCAGAGAACTATAATAGTTGAGAACAATGCTACCTCTCAATTTGCAAAGTTAATAAAGCTTCATACAGGAATCGATATTAAAGAAAAGATTCTCAAATATAATGGCTTGAGTTTTTATGTTGAAGAGTTAACAGAAAGATTGAATGACTTATTGATTTAGAGACAAAGCTATGGATACTCAAATATTTGATACCGCTAACATTGATATTGCCTGGTGTCCGGGTTGTGGCAATTTCCCTATTCTTAAGATACTAAAACAAGCTGTAGCTGAGTTGGGAATTGAGCCGATAAATCTTGTGCTGGTTTCAGGCATTGGCCAGGCGGCAAAAATTCCTCACTATTTCAAGACCAATGTATTCAATGGCTTGCACGGCCGAGCTTTGCCACCGGCAACGGCAATAAAAGCGACAAATCCTGCTCTTACGGTCATAGCTGAAAGCGGCGACGGCGATATGTATGGGGAAGGCGGTAATCATTTTTTACATACGATACGCAGAAATCCGGACATAACCAATATCGTTCATAATAATATGGTTTATGGCCTGACAAAGGGACAGGCATCACCTACAAGTCAGAAGGGCTTCAAAACACCCGTCCAGGTCAATGGTGTTTTTCTTGAGCCGTTCAATCCCTTGGCTGTTGCGATTGCTCTGGATGCGAGTTTTGTTGCAAGATGCTTCGCCGGCGATGCAGAGCAGACAAAGGAAATAATCAAAAACGCGATTAAGCATAAAGGCTATGCTCTGGTTGATATATTTCAGCCTTGCGTTTCATTTAACAAACTTAATACATATCAGTGGTTCAAGGAGCATACTTACTACCCTGAAGACCATGACCCTTTGGACAGGCAGCGAGCTTTCGAGAAAGCAATTCAAACCGATGAATTGCCGCTTGGCATTTTCTACATAAATCCGGAAAAGCCTACTTTTGAAGAAAACATTGGTACCTATCAGGAAAAACAAACGCCTTTATATAGGCGTGAACCTGACTTGCAGAAATTGTGTAACCTTGTCGATAAGTTTAAAATACTGATATAGAACAAGGACCGGCAGATACTCATGAGGATGGGATGTCCAAGGAACATCCCAATTTGGCGGCTAAAAAGACTTGACAGCATGCATAGTAAGTTGCTATATTGCAACGGCTTAAACATTGAAGCGCCTGTAGCTCAATTGGATAGAGCGTCGGTCTACGGAACCGAAGGTTGGGGGTTCGAGCCCCTCCAGGCGTAGTTGAGTGAATGGTGGGCATTTTCAGCAGGAACTGCAAACGGTAACCTATAGTCTCCATATGAAGTTACGTCGTCGAGCCGCAAGTTCGAAAACACTGATTCCACAATTTGCCGCTTTTGGAGTGAAGATAACGTAAAGAGTTAAGGTACGAACAGACAACAAACACGTGGCGGTTTTCAAATGCAAATGTCTGTTTTTGGTAGGTTTATAAAAGCAATATCTGTTAGAGAAGTCCAAATCAGTTGAAAATTTGGGATGGATTTGGTAATCTAATAAAATCGTAGTTCTAATATAATTCGTTAAATCGTATATGTGGAAAATATCAACCCAACATTCCAGGTGACATCATGAAAAATAAGCGACTAACATTGATTTCTTTGTTTCTTTCATTTTCTACTTTCACTCTCTGCTCCTTTGCCGGCACATCAGCAAAGGACATCCTCTCCGCCACAGGCGTCAAAGGCGGACTCATTGTCCACCTTGGCTGCAATAATGGGAGGCTAACAACCGCCCTTCATGGCAATGACAGCTACCTGATCCACGGCCTTGACACTGACGGCAATAACGTGGACAAGACCCGCGCCCACATCCGCTCGCTGGGGCTGTATGGCAAGGTGTCGGTCGACCGCTTCGACGGGCAGCGACTGCCTTACATCGACAACCTCGTAAACCTCATTGTGGCTGAAGACCTCGGCAGCGTGCCGATGGCCGAAGCGATGCGCGTCCTGGCTCCCGGCGGCACGTTGTACACAAAGCAAAATGGCCGCTGGAGGAAGACCGTCAAACCGCGGCCCACAGATATTGATGAATGGACACATTATTTTCACGATGCAAGCAATAATGCCGTGGCGCACGATTCGGTGGTCGGGCCGCCACGTCATATTCAGTGGGTCGCGGAACCGCGACATACGCGGAGTCACGAACATATTCCGAGCATTTATGCGTTGGTGTCGGCCGGTGGACGGATCTTCTATATCGCAGACGAGGCTTCTATTGCATCCATCAGACAGACTCCCAAATGGTATCTCCTGGCTCGCGACGCCTTCAACGGAATCCTGCTCTGGAAGAAGCCCATCAGCACGTGGTTTCCCCATATCGTCAACTGGGGCCAAACGCCCCGTCAGCTTCAGCGAAAGCTGGTGGCCGTTGGGAACCGCGTCTACGTCACTCTCGGTCTTCACTCGCCGCTGACTGCCGTGGATGCGGAGACGGGAGAGACCCTCAAGGTTTACGAGAACACCCGCGGCACCGAGGAAGTCGTCCTGCACAAAGGGACTCTGCTTCTCGTTGTCCGAAGCGTCACCGAGGAGCGAACCACCGAGCTGGCGAAATGGGTACAACTCCTCAAGAAGAAGGAATCCCCTTTATATAAGCGAGAGTCCGCGGAGCCGCTGGTCAAACGCCTTCGCGCGACCGAAGCGAAGGGCGAGAAAGCGGTTATTGCTCTCGATGCCGATACCGGACGATTGCTCTGGAAGAAGGATGGTGCGAAAGCCTCTGGGCTGAGGACGTACAGTCTGTGCGCTGATGGGGACCGCGTGTTCTACCAGAACGGCAAGGACGTTGTCTGCTTCGACCTTGAAACCGGACGAGAGCTGTGGTCCGCGTCCTCTGCTCCTCTGCGCTTGGTGTACGATGGCAGCGTCTTCTGTGCCGATGGCAAGACCGTAACGGCCCTGTCGGCCCAGACCGGAGAGACTCGCTGGACCCAGGCCGCCTCGCTCAGTAGCGTTCGGGATTTGTTCGTTGCCGGCGGGTCTCTCTGGGTGGGCGGATTCAAGCCATTTCCAAAAAAGAGGGGACCTTCGTGGGGCCCGTACTTCGCGACGCAGCGAGACCTGGCCACTGGTGAAATGCTGATGCACGTCGAACCCGAGAATCCGGGACACCATCATCGATGCTATCTCAACAAAGCCACCGACCGCTATATCCTCGTGGGCAGGAGAGGGACCGAGTTCATCGACCTCAAGTCGGGCGATGTCCTGTGGCATAGCTGGGCCCGAGGTGTCTGCAAGTATGGCGTCATGCCATGCAACGGGCTGCTCTACACCCCGCCTCATCCCTGTGCATGCTACGTGGCGGCCAAGCTGACCGGCTTCAATGCCCTCGCGCCCGAAAGGGATTCAAGATTCACGGTTAGTAAGCCCGACAAAGGCCGTCTCGAGCGTGGCCCCGCGTACGACCAAATCATCAATCATCAATCGTCAATCATCAATCGTTTGGATTGGCCTACCTATCGCCGCGATGCCGAACGAAGCGGCTGCACGCAGACCCCGGTGCCTGCCGTCCTGCGCCGCAGATGGCAGGTTAAAGTCGGCCCTAAACTAACCGCTCCCACCGTGGCCGAGGGTAAGGTGTTCGTGGCCTCTGTGGACGAGCACAGGATCTGTGCGATGGATGCTGATTCCGGTCAGTCCGTATGGCACTTCACAGCAGGCGCTCGCGTCGATTCGCCGCCGACCTTAAACCAGGGCCGGGCTATCTTCGGGTGCCGGGATGGATACGTGTACAGCTTGAGAACGTCGGACGGCGAGTTGGTTTGGCGCCTGCGAGCCGCTCGTGACGGGTTGCGCATCGCGGCCTGCGGCCAGCTCGAATCCGCATCGCCCGTACTCGGAAGCGTGCTGGTCCAGGATGGGGTGGCATATACTACATCGGGCAGATCATCTTACCTCGATGGTGGGATCGACCTCTATCGACTCGAACCCGGGACAGGCAGGACCCTGTCGAGAACACCGATTTACAGCCCTGACCCTGAAACCGGAAAACAGCCCAAGCAGTTCGCCCCATCGGCCATGCCCGGTGCTCGTGCGGATATTCTCACGGGCGATGGCAGCGGCGTTTACTTGAGGGACATGGTGTTCGATAAGCGCGGTGTCGAGCTCCCGGAGGGAAAACCCCACTTGTTAACGTTGACCGGCTTCCTGGACGACTCGTGGGCCCACCGCTCCTATTGTATCTTCGGCACACGCTGCTCCATCTCGACCGGTTGCAGCAGCCGCGACAGGAATCTCATCTATGGCAGGTTGCTTGTATTTGACGAGTCGATGATATACGGATACGGACGGCGGCAGGTACATTGGTCGAACCAACTGCAAGACGGAGCATACCGGCTGTTCGCCGTGAAGCGGGACGAGGGGACAACGCAGACTTCGGCGAGCTCTCGTCGGGGCGAAGCCCGCCGCAGCCCGGCAGTCGAGCCGTGGACGAAGTCCGTGACGATCCAGGTCAGGGCAATGGTCCTGGCCCGCTGCCCCGACTTGCGTCGGGAGACGCAGGGGCAGGCGGACAACGTGCTGTTCGTGGCCGGCCCCCCCGCCGACGCAGGCAATGGGCCGGCGGGTCGCAATGAAAGACAGGGAGCTCTCCGGAAGGAGTCCCCAGGACTGCTCATGGCCATCTCGGCCTCTGACGGGACCGAGCTGGCGCAGTACCAGCTCGATTCGTCGCCCGTCTTTGACGGCATGGCCGCAGCATATAGACGACTCTATGTTTCAATGGAAGATGGCAGCCTGCTGTGCCTGGCTGGGGAGTAGTGCCGTAAGGCATCCTTCGGAGTATCTGGAGTTTCTTATGATAGACAGGAACATTAATCGCCGTGATTTCTTGAGAAAGACAACCGCCATAGCTCTGGGGACAGTTGGCTTCCCATATATTGTTTCCTCGTCGGCCTTGGGCAAAGCCGGCAATGTCGCCCCAAGTGAGCGTCTTACGATGGGCGCTATTGGCCTGGGCGGTCAGGGTATGCACAATCTGCAGAATTTTCTTACTTGTGATGATTTGCGCATGCTGGCTGTCTGCGATGTCGATACGAACCACCGGATAAGGGCAAAGGACACAGTGGATTCCGCGTACGGCAACAAAGACTGTGCAGCATACAACGATTTTCGCGAAATACTCATTCGCGATGACATTGATACGGTGCTGATAGCAACGCCGGACCACTGGCATGCCATTATTTCTATTGAAGCCGCAAAGGCCGGCAAAGACATCTATTGTGAAAAACCGATTTCCCTGACCATCGCCGAAGGCAGGGCTGTCGCTGATACGATAAAGCGATTAGGAACTGTCTATCAGTCCGGTACCCAACGACGCAGCAACGGCTGTTTTCGTTTTGGTGTGGACATTGCTCGCAGCGGTATGCTCGGAAAGCTTCATACCCTGCATTGCTACTATCATAACGGCCCGACATGTCCTCCGCAGAAGCCTGAACCTGTTCCGAAAGGCTTTGACTATGATAGATGGCTTGGTCCCGCTCCCTTTGATGCGTACACACCGAAGCGATGTCATGGCAGCTTTCGGTGGATATATGATTACTCCGGTGGTCAATTGACCGATCTTGGTGCGCACTTCAACGACCTGGCCCAGTGGGCGCATGACAGTCAATACACAGGCCCTACAGAGTACGAAGGCTGGGCCGAGTTTCCCAGGGACGGTCTATTCAATACGCCTGTGCGTTTCGAGGTAATTGCAACATACCCTGATGGTGTTAAAATGATTTATCACGACGAGACCGAGCCGGGCCGAGGCCCCAGAGGAAACAAATTCGTCGGCACCGAAGGCTGGGTCAGCGTCGACGACACCGGCAAGATAACTGCATCGAGCAAAGCAATTATGCGGAAGATTAACTTTATGCAAAGAGGCTATGAGTATATGACCGGGCATCATCGCAATTTTCTCGATTGCGTCAAGACTCGCAGCCTGCCCATATCCAATGCCGAAGTCTCGCATCGCTCGGTCACGACTTGTCACGCCGGTAATATCTGTCTGCGGTTAGGACGCAAACTGCGATGGGACCCGGACAATGAGCGATTTCTAAATGACGACAAGGCCAACAGGATGCTCGCAAGAACGATGAGGTCGCCATGGTCTTTGTAGTAGCCGGTACAAGTTGAACGGACAAAAACTCTATCTCGTTCCGTCTTACCCGCACCTTTTAGCCACTCTTGCCCATGCATACCAAACTGCCATCTTTGGTGGAGATGTACAACCGACCGTCGGCAGCGATCATACCGTCAAAGACCGGAGGTGACTCGAGCCGATACTGGGCGCGCCTCGTGCCATCCTCGGCCGAAACGGCCCAGAGAAAGGCGCCCTGTCCACCATCAAGAGCATCGCTCTGTGCTTTAAGCTCTCCCTGTACTGCCGGTTCGAGAGTGCGGCCCCAGATTTTCTCCTCATCTACGACATCCGGTGGACCGGCGACGAACAACGTTCGATCCGCTATGACCATAGCTCGGACGACCAGCGGAGGTTTCTCAATCATCCATTTCCGAGAGACCGCGCTGAGTTCCAACTCCGGATGCCTGGCCCGGTTCTGCCAGTTGACTACATTCTGAGGGATTTTGGCCTTGAGGACCCGGGCAACCCGCTCAGGATTAAGCTTCTTCTCGGCTGCAAAAAGTCGGTATTCCAGCACAGATGAGTTACACAGATACTGAGGATGACGGCCATAACCGTACACATGGGTATCATCAAACGCGAGAATACGTCCGCCTGGAACAAGCCTTGCCGGAACAAACCACTCACCCCATCCTTCGCCCGCATTCTTGCCATAGATCCAATAGGTCCGATGGAACCAGGAGTCGTCCAGAAATCCTGTGGGGCAGAATAAATGGATCCCTTCGCCTTCTTGGTCGGTTTGGTGCTCGGGATCGATGAACGCACGGCGTCCCTGCAGGTTGAACCGTTGGGACTTCATGTACACGAATTTGCCGTCACTGGAGAGGATGTCCGGCAGTGCTACGGGCATCTTCTTCTGCTGGATTCTCGTCTGCAGGTTCTTCCCCGTTCTCGGGTCACGGTCGTCCAGAATGGTCTCAGAAAGCTTCTTTCCGGTCAGCGGGTCGAGACGTAGTAACCGCATTCCACCGTCTAAAAACATCGACCTGCCCGCCAGGGCGTAGGCAACTCCATCCTGAATCAGCACGCTGCCCGAGACAGGCCAAACGGACTCCAACTGTTCATACGACATTAGCCGCTGGTCATGTAGAGCCGCCCGGAACCGCCAAGCGAGCGCCCCGTCCGAAACGCGAAGGCAGTAAACCCAGCCGTCGGCAGAGCCGAAAAGCACGCGCCCCTTGTAAATCGTGGGAGGCGAGTCCACGCGTCCCCCGGCTGTGTAACTCCAGAGCTTTGTACCGGAAGCTGCGTCGAGGGTATGTACCGTGTGCGTATCCACGGATGCCACAAACAGCCTCCCATCTGCAACCACAGGCTGCGTAATGCGGCCGCCAAGCTCAACCTGCCAGGCACGTTCCAGCGTTAGAGGGACCTTCGTTCTGGTATGTCCGCTTCTGACGGCGTCGTGGCGGTACGTGGGCCAATTGTCCGTGTCTTGTATTTCGTATTTCGCATCTCGTATTTCGTTATAGGCAGGTCCGCGTTGCAGGCGCTCTATGTCTGATGGAGTGGATAGCTTCTTCTGCGCGGCCGGGGCCAAGGCATTGAAGCCGTTCAGTTTCGATTGATAGTAACACGCGCACGCGTGCGGCGGCGCGTAGATTAAGCCGTTGCAGGGCATCATGCCGTAGAAACATCCGCCGCGGACCCAGTGGTGGATCTCCCACTCCTTCGTCCGATGATTGATAAACTCCGTGCCAATCCATGACGGGATGATGTACTTCTCCGTCGCCTTGCTCGGATAGCACCGCTGATGCATTATGGCAAAGGGGTTAACGTCGGGTAGGAACTCGCGCCTGACATCGCCCGTGTGCGGGTCCCGACCGGTGAATATGCCTGTAGACCGTGGCCGCGCGCTGGCGATGTCGCCCGACCAGACCAGCCCGTCAACAACCAAGACGTCCTCGGGACAGAAATGACCAGAGGGATGCAGCTTCGATGTCCACAGCTCCTCGCCGTCCTTGACCGACAGGGCCACCAGCGAGCGCTTCCGCCCGGAGAAAAGGACCACGTCCTTATACATCACCATCGATGGCGACCAGCCGGTGGGGATAAATAAACTACGCTCGACAGGCGTTCGCCACAGCTCCCTGCCCATGCCGTGTTCAATGCACACTACCGCATCCCCATCGTGATAGACAACACGCTCCCCGTCGGCTGCCAGCGACATCGGCACTATCTTTCCCTCAACCCTCCAGAGTATCTCACCTGTCTTGGCCTCGACGGCCATCAGCTCATCGACCGTTTCATCCCAGCCCCATCGCTTGCTGGCGCGGTCGCGCTCTGTCCAGCAGTTTGCGTTCTCCTGCTGATAGCCGACGGGGTTGCGGTCGGGATTAACGACCAGGAACAACACGCCCTTCGCGGAAACGAGCTCCTCGACGGTCTTGGTGCCCGTGTACGTGCGAATCGTCTTGCCCGTTGCGGCATCGATAGCGCTCAGCGGGGCGTTGATGCCGAGCGTCGTATAGACTTCATCGCCGATCGCGATGAGCCGCCGCGTCAGCCTCGCTGGGCCACTCTTGAGCGGGAAGAGATGGTTGTACCACTTCGGCAGCTCACGCTTCCACAGGACCGTCCCGTTAAAGGCGTCTCGCGCGGTGAGGAACCATCTGGGCGGAAGCTGTATGGAGTCCTTTGGGCCTTCATCCATAATGTAGAATATCCGTCCGTTCGCCGAGACGAGCGCATTGAGACTCGCCGAGTGTTCATGGCTTCGCGCCCAGCGCGGGCTGCCGACCCACTGCATCCGCCGCGGCGGACCAACAACCGTATCGTTGGCCACTGCATTGCCACTGGCATCGTGAAGGTAATGCGTCCATTCATCTATTTCCTTTGGCCAAGCTTTAACGTGCTTTGTCCATTTGCCGTCAGCCTTAATGTACGCAACACCGTTAGGCACCAGTACCCGCATGTTTTCCGTCATGTTAGTGTTGCCCGAATCTTCAATAACAAGCAGGTTCACAGAATTGTCAATGTATGGCAGACTGTTGCTGGTCCATTTATCGACTGACACCGGGCCGTAAATGTTAAGCTGCTTGATATAATTCCGAGCTCGTTCTACGTTGCCGGCGCTTCTGTCCAGACCTTGCACCAGATAGCTGTCACTGGCCCGCAGCGCGGCTGTAAGCCTGCCGTCACCGCAACCAACGTGAACAATCAGCCCGCCCTTGACGCCCGTAGCATCAAGAATTTCCTTTGCCGTTCGCTCTTGCTGTCTCTGCTGAGCACTCCACAGGACACCTTGCGGTACCGCTGCCGAGAAGATAAATGATGCCAAAACAAGAAACGTAAGTCCTTTGACGAACCGAATTCTCGCTCTCATAATATGTCCCCTTTCTTGTGAAATAGATGAGTTCTGCAAAATTGAGGTTAGGCATACTTTGAAAAGAAAAAAATCGTTTTTTGTTTTTTCTTTTCAAACAGTAAGTCATCGCGTAATAATCAGTTAGGTGATTATTTAAGAAAATCAAAAAAACAGATTTTCTTAAATAATATATACCTAACCTCAATTTTGCAGAAGCCTTCCGAAGTAGGAGGATGGAGATAGAAAAAGAGCCTGCCGAAGCTCTCTCCAGCAGGCCCAATAGACTACACTTTACTTACCCTGTACTGCGTCTTCTGAATGTACGGATAACCTTCGTACCCTTAATTTTCTGGCTGCCCCTTTCGCTCGTCAACTCTCCTGTAAGCTTCGAGTCGTCCAGTTTTCCTACAAAGTCCATTTCGAATCTCTGGTCACCGAATTCCAGAACGATCTTAAAACTCACCTGGTTGCCTTCAAGATTGACCTTCTTAACGGGAATAGCCCCATACAATCCGCTCATGTCCGGGTTGACTCTCATTCTCTGCTTGCGAGTGCCCCGCTCGGATGTAACTTCAAGATTCCATGTGCCGATAAGGGGAGCACCAATCAGTTTTCCCTCAACCTTAATCTCTCCCCTCTCAGATTTCATCACACCGGAAAGCGTATCACCCTGGACGGCCCCCTCAAAGGCTGATTCCCGCTGAGTATCTTGATACGTACTTTTTCGCTTGAAGGTCAGATTACCCCGTTCGTATTGCAAGTCCGTGATCTCACTTTTGCTCCGTCGGCCCTGCCATTGGGCCGTAAGATTACCTTCCTTGTCGGCTTTAATAACAAGCGTTGACGTCATTTCCCGGTCACCTATATTATACTTCATTGCCCAGCTCCCGACCGCACGGGATACTCTTGGGCTGCGCTTGCCCTGAAGCTTAAACTCTCCTCTGTCACTCGACAGCGTTCCGGAGAGCTTTCCTTCCTCGACCTTTCCTTTGAAGTTCGACGTCGTAGATTCACCTTCACGATTTCGACGGCTCCACGCGAAGCTGAGCTGACCTTCTTCATACTTAATGTCTTTCAGCTCGCTAAGTCCCATGAAGCTGATCCAGCTACCGGTTTGGTTCCCCTCCCTGTCTCTGGAAAACGAAAGAATCGATTCGAACTGCCGTCCATCGTAATCGACCTTGACCTGCCAGTCGCCGTATAATCCCCTTCCGCGAGATTGAGACGGCTGAGCCCTGACCTGTGCTGAAAGCATGATCAGAACCATCAGCGAGCAATACAGGACTGCCTTGAAAAATGTTTGCTGTTTCATAATGTGTTCCTCCAAAAAAAGATTAATAATTTGGTCACTCGTTTTGTACCTTATCGACTTTCGATTGTCAACGAAAAAAATATGATTTGGTACTTGCCGTATAGAAATTTATATCCTCGCTCAGAAGGCCGTCAAGCCTCTTTTCCAATACCTTTAGGCACCAAAGCGAAAAAAATAATGAAAAAAGTGTTGGCGCAAATGCGGAATCTTTCGAATAACGTTAGCGGTTAGTTCCTAACAAATGTAATACTCATTCTGCCGCCTATACGCAATTACTTAGCTCGAGCTAAGGCCAAGGTTTAAAAACAGTTATGATTTTAAACCAGATATGGTAATATAGCATCTCAGGAATGCTGGACTCCGTTGGTGAACGTCGTCCGTGGAAAATGTCGGGTGCTATGAGATATTTTGTCCGGAGGCGTAAAATGAGTTCTGCAAAATTGAGGTTAGGGATACTTTGAAAAGAAAAAAATCGTTCCCCACTTTCGTGAGGACAAGCTTTTTGTTTTTTCTTTTCAAACAGTAAGTCATTTTTTAATAATCAGTTAGGTGATTATTTAAGAAAATCAAAAAAACAGATTTTCTTAAATAATATATGCCTAACCTCAATTTTGCAGAAGCATTCCGACACGTTAATTATAAGGAGAAATAGCGATGTCAAAGAACTATATAGACAGACGCCGGTTTCTTGCCGCAACAGCAACAGCTGCTGCCGTCACGATTGTGCCGAGGCAGGTTCTGGGAGGACCCGGGCATACTCCACCCAGTGAGAAACTTAATATCGCCGGTATTGGCGTCGGAGGTATGGGTAACAGCAATCTGCGGCAGCTTGAGAGCGAAAATATCGTGGCGCTTTGTGATGTGGACCATGAATACGCAGCCAAAACATTCGAACGGTATCCCAAAGCAAAGATATATACTGATTTCCGGAAAATGTTAGACAAACAGAAAGACATTGATGCTGTAGTGATTGCCACGCCGGACCATACACACGCGTTTATCAGCATGGAGGCGATGCGGAGGGGAAAACACGTTTATTGTCAGAAGCCGCTGACCCATGATGTTTATGAGTCGCGCATGCTGGCAAAAGCGGCACAAGAAACCGGTGTAACCACGCAAATGGGTATTCAAGGACATTCAGGTGAGGGCATTCGTCTGATTTGTGAGTGGATTTGGGATGGTGCTATTGGCGAAGTCCGCGAGGTCGACGCCTGGTGCAGCTTGTCCTATTATCCGTTTGGTCATGCGGGGTGGAGCTCGAAGTGGAGCCGCCGTCCCAAAGACACACCGCCGGTCCCATCCACACTGGATTGGGACCTCTGGCTGGGTCCTGCGCCCGAACGGCCTTATCATCCGGCGTACCATCCTGCGGTGTGGCGATGCTGGTGGGATTTCGGCTGCGGGATGATGGGGGACCGCGGGGCTCATACCTTGGACCCTGTTTTTTCGGCATTGAAGCTGGGGTATCCGACAAGTGTGGAGGCAACCTCGCTGGATCTAAATCCGGATACGCACCCGATTGCATCTATTGTAACCTACCAATTTCCACAACGTGATAATATGCCGCCGGTTAAGCTGACATGGTACGAAGGTGTGCGTCCACCCCGGCCGACAGAGCTTGAAGACGGCAGGCGTATGGGCCATACTGAAGGGGGAGTGCTGTTCAAAGGCAGTAAAGGCAAGCTCGTGGCTGGTGTTTATGGGGAAGGGCCTCGCCTGATACCTGAAGGTAGAATGAAAGCGTATAAGAAGCCCGCGAAGACTATTCCCAGGGTAGAAGACTCGCATGAGCAGGATTGGGTGCGGGCCTGCAAGAGTGGCCAGCCGGCTGGCGCTGATTTCGAGTATTCGGGTCTCCTGACCGAAGTATGTTTGCTTGGAAATGTGGCTAAACGAGTCGATGACAGGATTGAATGGGATGGAGATAAAATGAAGGTAACAAACCACCTCCAGGCCAATAAGTACATCCGCACCCCCTATCGGGAAGGTTGGACTCTGTAAATGGACCAATAGCCACGAATTAGGCCAATTAAAAATGTAAGCTACGACCTTATCAATAAAGAAGATCCCAGCTTTAATTATGAAGGGAGATGAGATAATGAAAAAGTCAGCTACAACACGACGTAACTTTCTGCAAACCACAACAGCAGGTGCTGTAGGAATCGTTCTCGCAAGGCCAAAGATATTGGCGGCACAAGCATCCGGGTCCGTAAGGATTGAAGAACCGTTTCACGGGGCAGTTTTGAACCGAAGGCACGGAAAGCAAGTCAGTGAAGGCTTGAAAATTCAGGTATCCGGACAGGCCCCTCTTCGTGACAGAGTTACGATCAACGGAGCGCCTACACAACGTGAGGGCACGAGATTCACCTCAGAAATTGTTCTCCGTCAAAAGCAAACGGAAATCATTGCAGTCTCTCAGGGTAGCTTCGGCAGGCATGAGCATCAAGTGCGGGTACTGTGGGACCGGCAATCCCAGCCCCGCTATAGATTCTCGATTGACGATAACAGCTTCTTTTTGCGCGATATCGCGAATAATAATTATGCCTCCCTATTCGACTGCTTCTACCTGAAGAATCTTCGAGAGCTCCACTCGAAATACGGCACACGCTTTGTTCTTAACATCTATTATACAACCGGAGACGGATTTGAATTGCCCCAATTTCCCGACCGTTACAAAGGCCAGTGGCGAGACAACTCCGACTGGCTCAAGCTTGCCTTTCACGCATATGCAAATAAGCCCGACCGGCCATACCAGTATGCCCCGGCGTCACAGTTGATAGCTGATTTGGACAAGGTAGCTGAGCAGATAATTCGTTTTGCTTCCGAGCAGACATATTCACCGCCCACGGTTATCCACTGGGGAATGGTGCAGCCTACAGCCTTAAAGCCTCTCTACGAACGCGGAGTCCGTGTATTGAGCGGCTATTTCCGTCGTCAAAATGGTATATGGGATGTTAACTATCTGCTGGATGATGTCCGGTCCGAGTATCTATCCCGCCATGATGCACTTATGGACTTCGACAGCGGCATAGTTTTTTCCAGAGTTGACATTGTTTGCAACAACACACCGATTGAACGCATTGTACCTATACTTGAACCGCTCGCTAAAAACCCCAACCACGCGGAAATTATGGACCTTTTTACCCATGAGCAATATTTCTGGCCATTTTACTCTAACTATATACCGGACCATTTCAAAAGACTCGATGGGGCCATCTATTGGGTTACAGAACATGGGTATAAGCCGGTCTTTTTCCATGAGGGCTTCCTGGGTGGGCCCGAGTAACCAAGTATGAACATCAAACAGCAAAGAAGATTGTAGCTCGGCTGAGGGCGCTGGCTCTCAACGCAAGTCCTATTTCTCAACTGTGCGTAGCACTATTGTGCTATTCACATTTGAAAAATAGCCGGTATCTTGTAAATCTATCACAGCCCATCAAATGCTCTCTCTGTTGTATGGCCACACCGGTCATCTCAATGCACACCACAGCTACAGCCAAAACATCCTTCCTCACACACAGGAGCAATGCTATTCGTTATTAAAACCCCCAAAAGGAGCAATCCAAGCGGTAAAGTCCAACAAAGTTTTTATGTCAGCTTCGCGACATAAAAACTCTTATTTTTTTTAAAAAATTAGTCAGGTACGCAAAATTCTTTAAAGATTTCCCTTGACGGGAAAGTAGCCAATTTGGTATAAGTATAGATAGTTAAAATCGAGGGTTTTGGCCTTTTGGCGGGCATAGTACCTGTAATTTACAGGTAAATTAGCTTGGCTGGAAAATTGAGGAAGGCACAAAGCTTAAAAAATTTGTGCTCCGCAGGTAAAACCTATTCAATTAACAGCTCATTTTGGGCTCTTTAAAGGAAGGAGGTATTAGCAAATCGTATATTGGCAAATCGTAAAAGTTATCCTGGGCAGATATAAATAATTTACGATTTGTGATTTTTGATTTTCGATGTTTCTTTATTGGAAACATCGAGTGTTTTGGTGTGTGGCCAAAGCATAATTCACAATTATTTTAAATTTTTCTGAAGGAGGACTATTATGTGTAGGAAATTGTTTCTTTTAACTTCATTTGTTTTGGTGCTGGGTCTGGTCGGTAGTGCTTCGGCTGCGCTGCCGGAGGGATGGCAGAGCCAGGATATAGGCACCACCGATGGTATCGCCGAAGAGAGCGGCGGCACATGGATCATTACCGCCGATGGAGCCGACGTCTGGGGTAGCGCGGACGAATTCCACTACGCGTACGTGCCGCTGACCGGCGACGCTACGATTATCGCACACGTTGTCGATAATGGCACCGGCTCAAACAACTGGGCCAAGGGTGGCGTGATGATTCGCCAAAGCCTTGAAGCCGGCTCGACGCATGCCATAATGGCTGTAACCGGCAGCGAGGGTGGTGGCGGTGCCTTCCAGTGGCGGCCTGCTGCAGACGGCGATTCAATCTCAGCGCATGACACCGCCGCCAGTATAGCGCCCGGGTATTGGGTTAAGTTAGAGCGAGTCGGGAATGCTATTAGCGGCTCTTATTCGCCCGACGGAGTCGAATGGACCCAGCAGGGTGATGCGCAGACGATTGAAATGACGGATCCTGTCTTGATTGGTCTGTTCGTAACCTCACATGCAGCCGGTGAGTTGCGTACATACTTATTCGACAACGTGGATCTTGTCATCGCTGCTCCTGCTGCTGTGCTGCCGGAGGGATGGCAGAGCCAGGATATAGGCACCACCGGTGGTAGCGCTGCTGAAAGTGACGGAACATGGGCCATTAGCGCCGATGGAGCCGACATCTGGGGTAGCGCGGACGAATTCCACTACGCGTACGTGCCGCTGTCCGGAGATGGTACGATTATCGCACAGGTTATCAGTAACGGCGAGGGTTCAAACGGTTGGGCCAAGGGCGGCGTGATGATTCGTGAGACACTCGATCAGGGTTCCAAACACGCGATTATGGCACTGACAGGCGGCGAAGGCGGCGGCATGGCGTTCCAGTGCCGCCCGGAGACTGACAGCAGTGACTGTAAGAGCTCCCATGATCTCGTCCCGGCGGCACCGCCTTATTGGGTAAAACTGACGCGAGTAGGCAACACATTTACAGGTTACTCTTCGGCCGACGGTGTCGAATGGTTGCAACAGCCGACCAGAATTAACGGTGACGGGACCGAGGTCCCCGTGGACATCGAAATGGCCGCGGATGTTTACATCGGTCTGTTCGCTACCTCGCATGCAGCCGGCGAGTTGCGCACATACCTATTCGACAACGTGAGTATTGAGCTGCCAAGGGCTATGGACAACTGGGAAGGCACGGTGGCAGCGGACGCACCAGGTTTCTTAGCCACCAATATTGCAGACGATGTCTATGATATCGGCGAATTCAGCGGTGATATCACCTACGAGTTCTGCGTTAAAAGTAATCCTGATGAAACAGTGTCCAGCATGTGCCTGATCGGAAGGAAAAACTTTGGTGATACGGCGGTAGGGCTAAAGTATGAGCAGTGGCCCGATACCGGGACCTACGGCGCGACCGTCTTTGGTGTGTTGGACTATGATTACGGTATTGCTACCAATCCCGGTGTAGATACCCATCTTGTCTTTGTTTCCAGTGAAGATGCGGGTACGACCGCGCTGTATGAGAACGGTGTCTATAAAGGCAGTGTCGATACAGCCATTACTTTGTCGGGCCTTGTCGGCATTGGATACGGTGCTAATAATCCAGAGGGGACTGACACATTCGACAACTTCGATGGCGACATCTTTGGCGTGGCAATCTACGACACCGCCCTTTCTGATGAGCAGATTGCGGCACACGCCGACGCGTTTTCAGGTCGAGTGGTGAAGGTCAATTTCCAGTCTTTGACACAGGGTTCCGGTGAGGTCCCGGCAGGGTATCTGCCAGACTACGGCGAGGTCTTCGGCAATCGCGGCAACGGTTTCAACTACGGCTGGAACAAGGACATCACGGGCGATGCGCGTGACCGCGACAGCGCAAACGCAGTTGACCAGCGTTACGACACGCTGAATCACTTGCAGAAGGCAGACGACGCCGTATGGGAGATCGAATTGCCCAACGGCACCTACAATGTGTTTATGGTTAACGGCGATCCGGACAACACCGACCAGACCAATACCTTTGATGTGGAAGGCGTTATTGTCGAGGACCCGGACGGCGAGGACAACTTTGACGAGTTCAATCTGACAACCGTAGTAAGCGATGGTGCTTTGACGATTAAGCCGGCACCCGGCTCGGTCAACTGTAAGATTATGTTCGTGGACATTACCGCCCTCGTGGATGTCACTGCACCTGGGGATTTAGTCCAGGGTGTCCCGAATGATGGAGATTGGCCTGGTGCTGAAACGCCCGACTTGGCCATCGATGATAACACCGCGACGAAGTATCTGCATTTCAAAGGTGAAACTGAAACCACTGGTTTCCAGGTTACGCCTACAGCCGGCCCGAGTATTGTTACGGGGCTGACTTTAACCACAGCCAATGATGC
>Ga0315551_10000159_pt1 | contig 51375 bp, 51 predicted proteins | sample SalMarSW160290MG_FD_203678 | JGI IMG/M metagenome (GOLD analysis project Ga0315551, IMG submission 203678) | Salt marsh sediment microbial communities from the Plum Island Ecosystem LTER, Massachusetts, United States - Salt Marsh Sediment SW1602-90 ...
AGTCGGAGCGTTGTTCTCGTTCCTCCTCTCGTTCGCGGCCGCCAAGAACCTGTCGCCCCGCTGGCTCACCTTCCTCGTCCGCAACCTCTTCAACGCCATCCGCGCCTTCCCCGAGCTGCTGCTGGCGTTCATCTTCCTGCCCATCTTCGGGCTCGGAGCGTGGACCGGGACGCTGGCGATCGGGCTCCACTCGATCGGCACCCTCGGCAAGCTCTCGTCGGAGGTCATCGAGGGCATCGACCCGGGGCCGCTGGAGGCGATTCACTCCGCCGGCGGCCGCTGGCCGTCGGTGATGCGCTTCGGAGTCCTGCCCCAGGTGCTCCCCACCATCGTCGCCTACTGGCTGTACCGCTTCGAGATCAACCTCAGGGTCTCGGCGTTCCTGGGCGTCATCGGCGCCGGCGGCGTCGGGGCCGAGCTGGTCAGCCAGCTCCGCTTCCGCAACTTCCCGGCCGCCGGGACGGTGTTGCTGGTGACCATCTGTGTCGTGCTGATCATCGACACGGTGTCGTCGATGATCCGGCGCCGCATCATCACCGGCAAGGCGGGCGAAGAGGGACCGACCGAGCTGTTCGATGAACCGGCCGCCGTCGGCGTGCTCTGATCACGATGCGCCGCCTGACCCGGGAGGCTCGCGAGCTCCAGGAGCGGGAGCTGCTGGCGTCCGACGCCACCCTCTCGGCCGAATCGCGAGGCCGCACCAGGCCCGAGGAGCCCGACGAGTACCGCACCGCCTTCGAGCGGGACCGGGACCGCATCCTCCACGCCAAGGCGTTCCGCCGCCTCAAGCACAAGACCCAGGTGTTCATCAACCCCGAGGGGGACCACTTCGTCACCCGCCTCACCCACACCCTCCAGGTGACCCAGATCGGCCGCTCGATCGCCCGCTCCCTCTCCCTCAACGAGACCCTGGCCGAAGCCATCTGCCTCGGCCACGATGTCGGCCACTCCCCCTTCGGCCACACCGGGGAGGACGCCCTCAGCGACTACGTGGAAGGCGAGTGGCGCCACTCCGAGCAGGGGGTGCGGATCTTCGAGGTGCTGGAGCCGTGCAACCTGAGCTGGGAGGTGCTCGACGGCATCCGGGCCCACTCCTGGAAGGTCCCCGAGCCGCCCGGCACCCTCGAGGGCGCGGTGTGCCGGTTCGCCGACCGCATCGCCTACCTCTCCCACGACGTCCAGGATGCCATTCGCGCCGACGTGATCACGCCGCAGGATCTCCCGGCCCGGGCCCGTACCATCTTCGGGGATCCGGGAAGCGGATGGATCGCAGCCATGATCGCGGCGGTGGTCGACGAGTCGCTCCGGGTGGGGACCATCGCCATGGACCCCGCGGTGCTAGACGTGATGTACGAGCTGCGGAGCTTCATGTTCGAACGGGTGTACCTGCGCCCCGGGACCGAGCTGCAGCGGCAGCGGATCACCGCCATGATCCACGAGCTGGTCGACCACTTCCTCGACCATCCCGAGGCGATCCCGGCCAGCTACCGCCACGGCGAGGCCCCGCCCCTCACCCAGGTGCTCGACTATGTGGCCGGCATGACCGACCGCTACGCCCTCCAGGTGCACGACGAGCTGTTCCGGCCCGAGGTGCTCGACTGAGGGGGGCGGCCCGCCGCACCGCCGGGATACCTCACGTGGCGGCTTGGTGGGCGTCCCGCACGTCCTTCGGCTTGCGTGCGATGAAGTACTTCGCCTGGGGGTGGTGGCAGATGAGGGCCGAGGTCGTCTGCTCCGGATGGTACTGGTACCCGGTGTGGGCGCCGACCTCGATGCCGAGAGCGTCCGCCTCGAGCAGGTCGGCCACGGTGGCGTTGTCCTCCAGGTCGGGACAGGCCGGGTATCCCCAGGAGTAACGGCCCCCCCGGAACCTCTGACGGAAGAGGCCCTGGACGGTGGGGGCGTCCTCGTCGCCGAAGCCCCACTCGTGGCGGATGCGGGCGTGCCAGTACTCGGCGAGGGCCTCGGTCATCTCCACCCCGAGGCCGTGCAGCAGGAGGTAGTCCTGGTAGCGGTCGGCCGCGAACAGCTCGGCGGTGCGCTCCGAGATGCGGGAGCCCATCGTCACGATGTGGAAGGCGGCGACGTCGACCGGTCCCGTGACCGGCCCGAAGAAGTCGGCGATGCACAGCCACGGCTCCTGCTCCTGGCGGGGGAAGGAGAGACGGGCCCGTACCGCGCCCCGCTCCTCGTCCTCCCAGATCACGAGGTCGTCGCCGTCGCCGTTGGCAGGGAAGTAGCCGTACACGACCTGGGGCACGAGCAGGTCGGCGGTGCGGGCCAGCGCCAGCTGTTCCCGCAGCCCGACCCGGAGCCGTTCCCGGAAGTCGCCGTCGCTCTCGCCCCGCTCAGGCCGGAACTGCCACTGGTTGCGGAACAGGGCCGTCTCGTTGACGAACCCGACGATCTCGTCGAGGGAGAGGCCCTTCACCACCCGCCTTCCCACGAACGGCGGGGCCGGCACCTCCACCTCCTTCACCGAGGGGGCCCGAGCCGGGACGACGCCCTCCGGTTCGGGTGCGGCGGCAGCGTCGCGGCGGGCCCGGATCCGCTCCCTCGCGGCCGGGGCCGGGCCGTCGCCGGTGATGTGGCGCATGGCGTCGAGACCGGCGAAGGCGTCCTTGCCGTAGAACAGCAGGCCCGGGTAGCGGGACCGCAGGTCATCCTCGACGTAGCCGCGGGTGAGGGCCGCCCCGCCGAGCAGCACCGGCACGTTGCCGAGACCGCGGCGTTCCAGCTCCTCGAGGTTGTCCCGCATCACCAGGGTGCTCTTCACCAGCAGGCCGCTCATGCCGATGGCGTCGGCCGCCACTGCCTGGAACGTCTCGATCATCTCGGTGATCCCCACCTTGATGCCGAGGTTGTGGACCCGGAACCCGTTGTTGGTGAGGATGATGTCGACCAGGTTCTTGCCGATGTCGTGGACGTCCCCCTGCACCGTGGCGAGCACGATCGACCCCCGCCCGGTGGAGTCGGCCTTCTCCATCAGCGGCTCCAGGTAGGCGACGGCGGCCTTCATGGTCTCGGCTGACCGCAGTACGAAGGGGAGCTGCATGTCACCGGAGGCGAAGAGGTCGCCGACAGTCCTCATCCCGGCCAGCAGGACGTCGTTGAGGATGCCGAGCGGGGTGCCGCCGGCGGCGAGCGCCTCCTCCAGGTCGTCCTCCAGCCCGATCCGGTCGCCGTCGACGATGCGTTGCTCGAGCCGCCGCTCCACCGGCCAGCCGGACCGGTCCTCCCGGAGGTCCTCGATCGTGGCCAGGTCGGAGAAGGCGCCCAGCAGCGCCTCCAGGGGATCGTAACCGGGCCGGCGCCGATCGTGGATCAGGTCGAGGCAGAGGTCGTAGTGCTCCCGGTCGATCTGGTTGAGGGGGAGCAGCCTGCCGGCATACACGATGGCGGCGTCGAGCCCGGCGGCGACGCACTCGTGGAGGAACACCGAGTTGAGGATGCGCCGCGCCGCCGGCTTGAGACCGAACGAGACGTTGGAGATGCCGAGCACCGTCGCCACCCCCGGCAGCTCGGCCTTGATGCGCCGGATCGCCGCCATCGTCTCCATGGCGTCGCCCCGCAGGTCGTCGCCGCCGGTGGAGAGCGGGAAGGTGAGCGGGTCGAACAGCAGGTCGCTCGGCTCGAGGCCGTAGTGATCCACCGCCAGGTCGTGGAGGCGGTGCGCCACCCGTAGCTTCCACTCGACGTCGCGGGCCTGTCCCTGCTCGTCGATGAGGAGGCAGATGACGGCCGCCCCGTGCTCCCGAGCGAGCCGGAACACCCGGTCGACCCGGGACCCGTCGCCGTCGCCGTCCTCCAGATTGGCGGAGTTGAGCACCGACCGACCGCCGAGGTGTTCCAGGGCGACCCGCATGACCTCCGGTTCGGTCGAGTCGAGCACCAGCGGGGCGGCCACCTCGGTGGCGAACCGCGCCGCCAGGGCGTCCATGTCGGCGGCGCCGTCGCGCCCGACGTAGTCGACGCAGAGGTCGACGAGATGGGCCGATTCGGCCACCTGCTGGCGCCCGATGGCGACGCAGGCCTCGTGGTCGCCGGCGAGCATGGCCTCCCGGAACGCCTTCGAGCCGTTGGCGTTGGTGCGCTCCCCGATGTAGAGGATCGAGGTCTCCTGGGCGAACGGCACCTGGCTGTAGATGGAAGCGGCGGCCGGGACGTGGCGGGGCTCCCGCGGCCGGGGTGCCAGCGGGCGGCAGTGCTCCACGATGGTCGCCATGTGATCCGGCGTGGTGCCGCAGCAGCCCCCGATGACACCGACCCCCAACTCGGTGACAAAGCCGGCAAGGTGCTCGGCGAACTCCTCTCCCCCCAGGTCGTAGACCATCTCGCCGTCCACCACCTTGGGGAGGCCGGCGTTGGGGATGGCCGACACCGGCATCCGGGCGTGGGTGGTGAGGTGACGCAGCGGCTCGTACATCTCCTTGGGACCGGTGGCGCAGTTGAGCCCGACGACGTCAGGCCGGAGCCCGTCGAGGGAGGTGAGGGCGGCCCCGATCTCGGTCCCGGCGATCATGCGCCCCGACAGCTCGATGGTGACCTGCACCTGGAGAGGGACGTCGCGGCCGGCGTGCCGCATGGCGGCCCGCGCCCCGTTGACGGCCGCCTTCGCCGCCAGCAGGTCGAACATGGTCTCGATGATGAGCAGGTCGGCACCGCCGTCGATGAGGCCGGCCGCTTCGACCTCGTAGGCGTCCAGCAGCTTCCGGTAGGTGATCTGCCCCAGGGTCGGGAACTTGTTGCCGGGGCCGATCGAGCCGGCCACCCAGCGTTCCCGGCCATCGCCGGCGACGTACTCGTCGACGACGCCGCGGGCGATCGCCGCCGAGGCGGCCGCCAGCTCGTAGGCGCGGTCGGCCAGCCCATACTCGCCGAGCGGGACCGCGAACCCGCCAAAGGAGTTGGTCTCGACCACATCCACCCCGACGTCGAGGAAGGACCGGTGCAGGGCGGCGACGACGTCGGGACGGGTCACGTTGAGGATCTCGTTGCACCCATCGAGGTCGGGGAGGCCGAAGTCGCCGGCATCGAGGCCGGCGCGTTGCAGGGAGGTGCCGGTCGCCCCGTCGAAGATGACGAGGCCGCGCCCGATCGCGTCGAGGTAGCCGCTCACCGGGCACCTTCCCGGTGGGAGCGGCGACGACAGGCGGGGTCGAGATCGTCCACGCGTCCTCCTCGTTCCTCCTCGAAACGCTCGCGAAGAGCGCCGGAAGCGGGGGACCGCCGGCGGCGACTCATCGTTCAGGCATTGGCACCGTGCGGGACCGCCGGTTGCCGCGGCTTCACAGGGCCTGTCCCTCCGCCGCTCTCGATGAGCGATTCGTCCCGGTGATCTTAGCGAGCCGCCGAATCGGGACTGGCGGCGGGTTTCAGCCGGTGAGCTGGCCGATCAGCAGCAGCACCACGATGTTGGCCGACGTCCAGGCGAGGCAGAGCACGATGTAGCGCCGCAGCCACCCGGCCCAGGTGGCGGAGAAGAGGGCGAGGCGGGTCCCGGCGAAGAACCACAGGGGATACGAGGTGACGACCCCGACCAGGATGACGACCAGCCGGTTCACGTCGATGAAGTCGATGGTGAAGATCCACGCCGTCGGGGCCGCGACGAGGAACAGCAGGGCGGCGAGCAGCGACGACGCCAGGTCGCTCATGTCGCCGACCTGGCGGAAGCTCACGCTGATCGAGAGCATCGTGATCGCCACCGGGTAGACGAGGGCGAGCACCCCCGCCGCCGGCAGGGACAGTCCCCCTCGGCGCGCCGTAAAACTGAAGTCGGGGGTCACCGGCTCCAGCGTAACCCCTCGCCACCGGCGGTAGCATCGGGGCGACGACCCCGGGAGGCATCATCGGATCGAACGAACACATCGAGCGGGGAGCCATCAAGGTCATCGAGGTGATCGGAGTCTCCGACGAGAGCTTCGAGCACGCCGTCGAGCTGGCCGTCGCCAAGGCGGCCGAGAGCATCAACGGCATCACCGGCGTCGAGGTCGAAACGTTCAGCGCCAAGGTCAGCGACGGCAAGATCGTCCAGTACCGGGCGACCGTCAAGCTCGCCTTCGTCGTGAAATGACCACGCCCGGAGGCCCGGCCGCCCCACCCCGGCTCACCCGGAGCCGCACCGATCGCAAGATCGCCGGCGTGGCGGGCGGGATCGCCGCCTACCTCAACCTCGACCCGGTCTGGGTCCGCATCGCCTTCCTGGTGCTGCTGTTCACCGGACCGGGTTTGCTGCTCTACCTGATCTGCTGGATCGCCATGCCGGAGGAAGAGCCCACGGTGGGGTCCAACCCGGCGGCGCCGGCGGCCACGACGGCGACCGGAGGCAGCGACTCCACCCGCCTGGTCTTCGGCGGCCTGCTGATCGCCGCTGGCATCTACCTCGCCCTCGCGGTGTGGCTGCCGATGACCCGGGTCGCCGTCCTGCCCCTGGCGCTCATCGGCGCCGGGATCGCCGTCATCCTCTACGGGACCCGGCGATGAGCGACGACGACCCGTTCGCCGCTCCCCGCACAGGGCAGGAGCGGAGCCGCCCGTCGCCGACCCAGATCACCCTCGGGGCGGTCCTCATCCTCATCGGTGGCGCCTGGCTGCTGGCGGTCCTCGATGTCGCCGAGGTCCCGTGGCGGGGCCTGCTGGCGGCGGTGCTGATCGTCGTCGGGCTGGCGGTGGCGGCGACGTCCACCGGGGAGCGGCAGGGGGGCTTGGTCGCCATCGGCGTGATCATCACCGTGCTGCTCGCCCTCGCCAGCACCGCCGAAGGCGTGCTCGACGCCCCCTTCGCCGGCGGGATCGGTGGTCGCGACTACCGGCCCCACACCGTCACCGACCTCCAGAGCGAGTACCGGCTCCTCATTGGTGACCTCGACGTCGACCTGCGCTCGGTCGCCTTCCCGGAGGGCGAGACCGGCGTCGAGGTGAGCGTGATGATCGGACAGGCGGTGGTGCATGTCCCCGACGACGTCACCGTGACCGTGAACGCCTCCCTCACCGGCGGTGAGGTGGTGCTCTTCGGCGAACTGCAGAACGGCTTCGCGGTCGAGGCGACCCACACCGACACCGGGTACGCCGCCGCCACCCGCCGTCTCCGGCTCGACGTCACCGGGGGCTTCGGAAGGCTGGAGGTCGAATGACGAACCGCGAGCGCAGGACGCTCGACCGCGGAGCGCTGGTCACCGGGCTGGTCCTCATCGCCTACGGCGTCATGTTCCTCTTGGAGGCGGTCGGCGTCTACGACCTCGAGCCGGGCCAGCTCTGGGCGATCCTGCTCATCGGCCTCGGCGTGGCGGTGCTCTTCGGCGGACGCGGTCCCGACCCTGAGGCGTGAGATCGGGACGGCACCCGCTTCAGGTCAGAACCACCACCACCAGGGGAAGTGGAAGGGGCGGAACCGGAAACGCCCCTCGATCGGATCGTGATCCGACGACCGGATCGCCGTCGACGTGGATCCGGTGCCGGTGAGTTGCAGGGAGCCGCCAACCGGGGTGCTGGAGCCCTCGGTGACGGGAATCTCGGTCGAGGTCATGTCCAAGGCAGAACCGTCGGTGGCGTCGAAGGTGCCCTCGTAGGAGAGGAACTGCGCGATGGTGGTGGTGTCGTCGACCAGCGCCAGGCCGTCCGGGGCGCCGTTCTGGATGCTGAACCCGGAGAAGAACGCGAGGGTCCCGAAGCCGCCCTGCTGGTCGGGAATCGTCCCGGAGAGGGCAATGGTGTCGTACACGGTGCCGTTGCTGCCCGATTAGAGCTCCACACTCCACCCGGTGAGGTCGGTGCCGGCGGGGCCGGCGACCTCGGCCACCTCCCCGGCGTCGTCGTAGTGGATCTCGTTGACGAAGATGGAGGGGCCGGAGCCGGCAGACGCCGGCGCCGCCACCGCGGCGAACAGCGACGTCAGGAGGGCAGGCGCCAGCAGCAGGCCGGCATGACGGTTGGTACGGCTGACCCGGAACATACGCATCATCCCTTCTCGATGTGCCGGCCTGATCGTATGAGCCAGGCACTCGTCCACCACACACGGCGCCGCCCCGGCAACGAGCCCGGAGTCACCGCCTGGAGTGACCTTCGGCACTATCTCAAGAACTGGTGCCTGATGGACGATGGAGAACGGAATGCCACCGCCGAGAGGCGGGCCGAGAGGAGCCGATCCATGTCACTGACCATCCCGGTCACGATTGAACTCGACCAAGACGTCGCCGAGGTCGGAGCGAGCGCCACGCTGCAGCTCCCCACGCAGTGCCTCAAGGCTGAGGCTCGCGCCTCGGTGACGAACCATGCCAGCACTCCCATCACCGACGAGCTGGCGATCGCGCGGGTTCTGCGTGACCTCGAGGCCCAGATCATGCGGACCGTTCACGAGCGTATCGACCGCTACGTAGCCGACGAATAGCGACCGCCGCTGGTGAGTGGCTTCTCCACCGGCCCCATCCCCGGTGTCGTGTTTGGTGCACCCGCATCCACCGTATCTCCCCTCTTCAGGATGTCCGGCCGTGGGCACGGGGCGCGGCGACCCTGGCGGCGGCGCCGTACGATGCGGCCGTCCGCCAACGAGGGAGCACGCCCGTGAGTCAACGGCTCGTCGCAGGTATCGACTGTTCCACCCAATCGACCAAGACGCTCGTCGTCGACGTCGACGATGGCACCGTGGTGGCATCGGGGAAGGCGGAGCACGAGGTCACCGGGACCGGTGGCGCCCGGGAAACCCACCCCGAGGTGTGGTGGCAGGCGCTGCGGGAGACGCTGGCGGCGACCGGCCGGGCCGGCGAGGTGACCGCCATCTCGGTCGCCGGCCAGCAGCACGGCCTGGTCGTGCTCGGCGACGAGGGCCCGCTCCGTCCTTCGATGCTGTGGAACGACATCCGCTCCGCCCCGGAGGCGCTCGAGCTCATCGACGCCCTCGGTGGATCCAAAGTGTGGGCCGAGCGGGTCGGGGTGGTGCCGGTGGCGTCCTTCACCGCCACCAAGTGGGCGTGGCTGCGGCGTCATGAGCCGGAAACGGCGGCGGCGACCCGGGCGATCCGCCTCCCCCACGACTACTTGATCGAGCGGCTCTCCGGGCACGGCGCCACCGATCGGGGAGACGCCTCCGGCTCGGCCTGGTGGTCGACGGCAACCGGTGACTACGTCGACGAGGTGCTGGCCCTGGACGCCCTCCGGCTGGACCGCTCCCTGCTCCCCGACGTGCTGGGGCCCGGGGAGCCGGCCGGAGAGACCGGTGCCGACGCGGCGGAGCTGGGCCTGGCGCCCGGCATCCTGGTGGGGCCCGGCACCGGCGACAACATGGGGGCCGCCCTCGGGCTCGGCCTCGAGCCCGGGGTTCCGGTCATCAGCCTCGGGACGTCGGGGACGGCATATGCCGTGTCGGAGAGCCGGGTGGTCGACCCTTCGGGGACGGTGGCCGGTTTCGCCGATGCCAGCGGGCGTTTCCTGCCGCTGGCCGCCACCCTCAACTGCACCCTGGCCGTCGACCGGGTGGCGGCGTGGCTCGGGCTGGATCGGAACGATGCCGCCGACCACACCGATGTCGTCATGTTGCCGTTCCTCGACGGGGAGCGGACCCCCAACCTGCCCGAGGCGGCTGGGACGATCGCCGGCCTGCGGCACACGACCACTCCCCAGGAGATCCTGCTCGCCGCCTACGAAGGCGCGGCCGCCTCGCTGCTGGCCGCCCTCGGCGTCATCGACCGGCACTCGTCGGGCCTCGACCCGACCGCCCCGCTGGTCCTGATCGGGGGAGGGGCGAAGGGCATGATGTGGCAGCGGGTGGCGCAGCGTTTCTCCGGGCGAGCCGTGTCGGTCCCGGCCACCGAGGAGCTGGTCGCCTTGGGGGCCGCGGCGCAGGCCGCCGCCATCCTCACCGGGGAAGCTCCCGAGGCGGTGGCCCGGCGCTGGCAGACCCGAGCGGGCCTACTGCTCGATCCGACGGAGGTCGACGCCTTCGTGCTGGAGCGGATCGACCGGGTACGCCGGCTCACCGCCCACCTCAACGCCTGGAGTGGTTGGACGGAGGGCTGAAGCCTCCACCTCGCACCTCGACCGCCCCTTCGGGGGGCAGCGTGCGCGACAACCGCGCCTTCGCACCCCCCCCTCGGCGCACTCCGTGCGCCGGTCCCCCCCTCGACCCCCTTCTCTCACCCTCCCTGCTGTGCAGGGAGGTTTCCTCCGCCGTAGGCGGAGGCGTCGTAGAGGATCGCCACAGGCGAGCCGATTCGGGGAGGGTCACCTGCAGTCCCGCCAGCCCATACCCCCCTCGGCTCGCTCCGCTCACCGGTCCCCCCTTTCGGCAAGGGGGGACGAAAGAGGCGGTCAGGGAGCGACGCGCCAGGTCCAGGTGGTCTCCGCCACCCGCGGCTTGCCCGGCTCGGCCACGAAGGCGGCCCCGTTGAGCACGTTCGGCACCGCCGTCTGCGGCTCGACGCACACCGCGTGCTCCGGTTCGGTGAACACCACCCAGTAGTCGCATGTCGACTCGATCCGCAGCTGGAGGGCACCCGGCCAGGTGAGCAGCGGTGGACCCGCCAGGTCACCGAAGCAGTCGTCCCAGGGACCGGGCCGCGGCGGGACCCGCTCCCCGGTCGGGATCATCTCGCCGTCGCGACGCAGCATGAACCCAGGATCGAACTCGAGGCGCACCGGGCCGTCGGCCCCGATGTCGCGCCGGAACCAGGGATGCCAGCCGCATTCCGCCGGCATCGGGCCCTCGGCGGCGTGCACCTCGAGACGGAGCTTCAACTTGCCGTCCTCCAGGGCCACGTGATGGCGGGCGTAGCCGGAGAAGGGCCAACGTGACCCGAGATCGCACCGGAACCAACCGTCGCCCTCCTCCTCCCAGGGACGGTCGAACACGGTCCCGTGGATGGCGTGGCTCTCGATGTTGATCGGCAGCCGGTAGCTGCGGCCGGCGAACGAGAACTCCCCGTGGCGGGTGCGACCCGGCCATGGCGCCATCGGGTAGCTGCCCCAGTGCTTCGGTTCGTCGTCCCGCGTGACGAGTAGCTCCCTCCCGGCCACGACGAGGGAGGCAAGGCGGCACCCCGCTCCCACGTCGACGGCGGCGGACACACCATCAGCCGCAAGATGCACCACGTGATCGGTCATGCGTTCATCCTCCGAACGGAGCCTCGGGGAGACCGGCGACACCGGCCTGGATCGAGAAGATACCTCCCGCGAGGGGCTGGCGCCGCATCCGGCGGCGGGAGAGCCCGGTACGAGCCGACGTGACGTACAGGGTGGTGAGGTCGTCGCCCCCGAACATGCAGCTGGTGGGCCGTTGCACCGGCATCGCCACGACCCGGTCGACCGAGCCGTCCGGGGCGTAGCGCACCACCCGCCAGCCGTCCCACTGGGCGTTCCAGAGGAAGCCCTCGGCGTCCACCGTCGAACCGTCGGGGACCGCCTCCCCCTCCGTCGTGGCGAACACCCGCCGGTTGCCGATCGCCCCGGTCGCCACGTCGTAGTCGTAGGCGTGGATCACCCGGTCGAGCGACGACGCCAGGTACATCGTCCCCCCGTCGGGGCTCCAGGCGAAGGTGTTGGGGATGCCGACGCCGGCGATGATGCGGTGCACGGTGCCGTCGGGGTCGAAGCGATAGACGTTGCCGGTGGCCCGGGCCGGATCGGCGCCGTGCATCGACCCCGCCCAGAAGCGGCCCCGCCGATCGCATTTCCCGTCGTTGAACCGGTTGTCGGCGTGCTCCGGCTCGGGATCGACGATCCACTCCAGATCGCCCGACGCCGGGTCGAAGGCCGCCAGGCCGCTCTCGAGCACCATGACCATGCCGCCGGAGGCGCGCGGCGTCACCGCACCCGGCTGTTCCGGCAGGTCCCACGAGGTGGTCGATCCGCTCCGGGGCAGGAGGCGATGGAGGCGCTTACCTTCGATGTCGACCCAGTAGAGCGCCCCTGCGGCGCCGTCCCACACCGGCCCCTCGCCGAGCAGGCAGCCGGCGGCGACGGCACACACGACGTCCGTCACGATGCTCCGGCTCCGGGCACCGGCCGCGCCGGCCCTCGCCTCCTGGGTGAGCCCATCACCATCTCCTCGCGGGCCGCGCCGGGCCCGCTGCGAGCGTAGTGGCTACCCCGGCCCGATCCCGACCGCCCGGGCCGGTAACGTGGCAGCGTCTCGAGTCGAGGAGGGTCCTATGCAGCGCCGAGGTGCCGCCCTGCTGGTGGCCGCCGCCCTGCTGTGGGGGGCGTGCTCCGGCGGGTCCGAGACGGCGACGCTGCCCCCCGACGCCGCCGCCATCCTCGAAGCCGCCGCGGCCGCCATGGCCGACATCGACACGGTGCACTTCACGATCGAGCGGGGTGGCGCCCCCGTCTACATCGATCCCGCCGATCTGCTCGCCTTCGTCTCCGCCGAAGGTCGCTACGCCGCACCTGGTTCCGCCGAGGCCGTGGTCACCATCGACGTCGGCGACCTCAACACCCAGATCGGGGCAGTGGCCATCGACGGCGAGACCTGGCTCTCCAATCCCATCACCGGGGCGTGGGAGCCGGCTCCGGCGGCCTACACCTTCGACCCGGCGACCCTGTTCGACCCGGCGGTGGGTTGGCGCCCTCTCCTGGCGGAGGGTCTCTCCGACGTGGAGCTGACGAGCGACAAACCGGAACAGGGGCGCTACCACCTCCGAGGCGTCGCCGACGCGGCCCGGGTCTCCGTGATCACCGCCGGCATGGTGACGGGCCAGAGCCCGGTCCTCGACCTCTGGATCGACGCCGACACTGGAGAGGTCACCGACGTGTCCTTCCCCACCAGCTACCGGGGTGAGGTCAGCGACTGGACGCTCGCCTTCTTCGACTACGGCGCCGAGGTCGAGATCACCCCGCCCGACCTCCCGGGCGGGGACTGAGCCCGGTGGCGCGCTCCCCGTCGCCGCGAGCTGTGCTGGCGGTGGTGGCGTTCGGGGTCTTCGTGGCCGCCGACGACCTCACCGTGGTGGCCACCATGCTGCTGGCGATCGTGCGCGATCTCGGCATCGTGCTCCCCGACGGCCTCGACGACACGGCCTGGATCGTCAATGCCTACCTGATCGCCTACGTGGCGGTGATGCCGTTCATGGGCCGGCTCAGCGACGTCCTGGGGCGGCGCCGGGTGTACCTGGGCGCCCTCGGCCTGTTCCTGGTGGGGTCGATCATCATCCCGCTGACCTCGTCGCTCGGGCCGTTCCTGTTCGGGAGGGTCCTCACCGCCCTCGGGGGCGGTGCGCTGGTGCCGGTCGGGATGGCGGTGGTGGCCGACGTCTACCGGGAGCAGGGCCGGGCCCGGGCGCTCGGAGTGCTGGGGGCGGTCGACACCCTCGGGTGGGTGTGGGGCCCGCTCTACGGGGCGATGCTGGTGCGGTTCCTGTCGTGGCGCTGGCAGTTCTACCTCAACATCCCGCTGGCGGTGGCGGGGATCGTGGCGGCCTGGTGGGCGCTGTCCGCCTTCGACCGCCCCGCCCGCAAGAGCCGGATCGATTGGACCGGCGCCGGGCTGCTCACCGTGGCCCTGGTGACCCTCGACCTCGCCCTGCTCGGCGGCGCCGAGATCCAGAGCGTCACCGGGCTCGAGGAGCTGACCGGAGGAGGCGCCACCTCCCTGCGCTGGCTCTTCCCAGTGGCGGTGGTGGCGGCCATCGCCTTCTGGGTCCACCAGCAACGCACCGAGGACCCGATCCTCGAGCCGTCGCTGCTACGGGGCCGGAATCTCAAGGTGGCGGTCACCGTCAACTTCCTCGTCGGCGCCGCCCTCGTGATCGCCATGGTCGACGTCCCGCTCTTCGTCAACGTGGTCGAGCTGGACGTGGAGCGGGCCGCCGTGATCGCGGGATGGGTGTTGAGCGCCCTCACGGTGGCGATGGCGCTCACCTCCTACCTGGGAGGCCGCCTCACGGAACGGTGGTGGTACCGGCCCCCGGTGCTGTGGGGCCTGGCCGGGGCCACCGTCGCCTTCGCCCTGATGGGATTCGGGTGGAAGGCCACCACGCCCTACCCGGCCATGGCGTGGCAGCTCGCCGTGCTCGGCGCCGGGTTCGGCATGGTGATCGCACCGACCGCGGCGGCGGTGGTGGACGCCGCGCCCCCCGACCGGCGCGGTACCGCCGCCAGCCTCGTCATCGTGCTACGGCTGATCGGACTCAGCGTCGGCCTGTCCGCCCTCACCGCCTGGGGCCTGCACCGTTTCAACCAACTCCGCGCCACGCTGGTGCTGCCCCCGATCGGGGACCCCGGCTATCAGGAGGCGTTACGGACTGCACAGGCGGAACTCACCACCAAAGCCCTGGCTGAGACCTTCGTCGCCGCCACGGTGGTGGTGGCGGCGGCGCTCCTCGTCGCCCTCGCCATGCGACGGACGGCCCCCACCGAGGCCGAGCGGGCCCCCACCCCCTGAGGAGCCGTCAGTTGGGTGGCAGCTCGATCTCCCGCAGCTTGCGGGCAATCGACTCGGGGGTGGCGTCGTTGATGAAGACCCCCATGCCCGATTCGGATCCGGCGAGGTATTTGAGCTTGCCGATCCCCCGCTGCGGCTCAGAGCCGATTCCACGTCCCGGCCCGCCACGAGGGCGGTACGGTACAGCCATCCGGCCGGTGACCGAGGAGGACCCATGAGAGAGTTCGTGAACCGCCATCTCCTGCTCGTCACCGGGACTCTGGCGATCCTGGTGGCGCTCTCGCTCGGGCTCAACCTCGTCCTGTTGGGGCGGACTGCCCAGACCCGGCGGGACCTGGAACGGGTGGAAGGCGGTGCCGCTCTCTTCGCCGCCCAGGTGACCGGGTTCCAGAACCAGCTCGCCTCGGTCGGCCCCACCGTCGGGGACGCCCTCGCCCAGGCTGTCGCCGGCCTCGAGACCTTCCGGACGTCGACGCTCAGCTTCGACGTCTCCATCGACGAGACCGTGCCGATCGACGCCACCATCGATCTCACCCGCACCCTCGACGTACCCATCCACACCGTGCTCCCGATCGACGAGAGCTTCGACACCCGCATCGTCGTCGACGGCCCGTGGGGACTGGACGTGCCCCTCAACGTGACGGTGCCGATCCGGCTCGACCTCCCCATTGACCTCCAGGTGCAGATCCCGGTCGACGAGCAGATCCCGGTGCAGACCGAGGTCCCGGTCCGGCTCGACGTGCCGATCTCGGTCGATGTGGCGGGGACCGAGCTGGCCGCCCTGGTCGAGGCGCTCCAGCAGGGATTGGAGGCGTTCGGCGACGTGCTGGCCGGCCTGGGTGGCTGACGGGAGGGAGGGCTCCACTAGGGGAGGAAGGCCCATTCGGTGATTGCGGCCCGCCGGCCGCCGGCACGACGGCGCGGCCCGTAGGCTGACGGGATGGACGAGTTCCTCGACGCAGCCGTCACCGAAGCCCGCCGGGGCCGGGACGAGGGCGGCATCCCGATCGGGTCGGTGCTGGTGGTCGACGGCGTAGTGGTGGGCCGGGGCCACAACCGGCGGGTCCAGCGGGGCAGTGCCGTGCTGCACGCCGAGATGGACGCCCTCGAAGACGCCGGCCGGCTGGCGGCCTCCACCTACCGGCGGGCGGTGCTGTACTCGACCCTGTCGCCGTGTGACATGTGCTCGGGGGCGGTGCTGCTGTATGGGATCCCGCGGGTGGTGGTCGGGGAGCATCGCACCTTCCGGGGCCCGGAGGACTACCTCCGCTCGCGGGGCGTGACGGTCGAGGTGGTGGACGACGAGGCCTGTGTGGCGCTAATGGAAGCGTTCATCGCGGCCGAGCCCGCGTTGTGGAACGAGGACATCGGCGAGTGACGGGGCCCGGCGGCTGAGCGCCGACCGCGGCGCTCTCCTCCACGGGCGACGTGCCGTGGACACGGTTGGCGCCGCGGGATCGGCCCCGATGACCTTGCACAGGTTTCGGAGTGTGGGTAGCCTCCCGGGGCTCGCATCGATGCCCCTCCGGGGGCATCACCTGTTTGATGGCCCCGAGATCGCCAGGAGGACCGGGGAACTCGTCACAGGTCGTCCCTGCCCCCAACCCCCGAGGTACCATGATCTTCGTCCAGAGCATCGTCGCGTCCCTGCTCGCCGTCGTCACCGCACTCGGCCCTCTCCCCTCCCTCGCCTCGCCGGCTCCGGAAGGCGCTTCCTTCCCCGCCGTCACGGCCCCGGCCGAGTATCGCCGCTCCATCGAACCGCGGGATTTCCACGATCCCGACACCCTCTCCGCCGAGCCCGCCGTCGCGGCGGCGACCGGCCTCTCGGTCGCTCCTGCCCAGGCCACCCCGGAGGCGGCGCCCGTCCTCACCCCACGAACGCTGGAGACGATCGACACCGCGGCTCCCGAGGAGATCGCCAGCTCCGGCCGGCCGCGGGACGCCGGGTTCCCGGCCGCGGTGGAGCGCTGGCGCCCACTGGTGACGGAGTACTTCCCCGACGGCTGGGCCGACTGGGCCCTACAAGTCATCTCTTGTGAGTCGCACGGCGACCCGACGGCGCTCAACCGCAGAACGTCGGCCCGGGGACTGATGCAGCACCTCAGCCGTTACTGGGCGGGGCGGGCCGCCGCCGCCGGGTGGGCCGGGGCGTCTCCATACGACCCGGAGGCCAACATCGCGGTGGGGGCGTGGCTCCTCGCCGACGGCGGCACGTCGCATTGGAGCTGCCGGGCGCCACATCCCTGAGAAGCCCAAACGCCGCAGGGCAGCGCCGTACCCTGAGGCCCATGGAATGGCCGGCGAGTGAGCCCGATCTCGTTGCCGCCCAACTCGCGCTGGCGAGCGGCGGTGCCCCGTGGCCGCCGCCGGCCGACCTCACCTCGCTTGCCGTCGCCGGGGTGTTCGTCTGCTTCGGCCGGGGCGGGACAGGACCGGGAGCGGCGGGCGACCCCGGTTGGGCGGCGGGGGCGGTCGTCATGGGCGGCCGGCTCGTTGATGCCGCGGTCGTGGCGGGGGAAGCCGGATTCCGTTACGTGCCCGGGCTGCTCGCGCTGCGAGAGGGCCCGTTGCTCGAGCAGGCGATGGTGGGGTTGCCGGCGAGGCCCGACGTGCTCCTGGTGAACGCCACCGGCCGCGACCATCCCCGCCGGGCCGGATTGGCGCTGCACCTGGGAGCCGTGCTGGACATCCCCACGGTCGGAGTGACCCACCGCACCCTCCTCGCCACCGGCTCCTTCCCGGAGACCGACGAGCAGGGCGCCACGGCGCCACTGCGTCTCGACGGCGAGGTGATCGGCCGCTGGGTCCGCACCCGGTCCGGGAGAAGGCCGCTTGCGATCCACGCCGGCTGGCGCACCGATCCGCAGAGTGCCGTCGCCGTGGTGCTGGCCGTGGTCGGGCGGGTTCGGACGCCCGAGCCGCTGCGTCAGGCGAGACGCCTCGCCCGCTCTGCCCGGGCCGCCGGCACCGGCTCCCAAGGAGACGCCGGATCGGGGACCTGAACAACCGCGGGCATCGTCTCGACCGGCGCGGTGGCCCCCTCGGTTGGGGCGACCGGGCCGCGGGCGTGGGGCAGGATGAGTTCGAAGACCGTGGTGGAGTCGACCCGGCGGTAGGTGAGGGTGCCGCCCATCGCCTCCGACAGGCCACGGGCGATCGCCAACCCCAACCCCATCGAGGCAGCCATGGTCGGAATCCGGTGGAGCCGCTCGTAGGGCGCGAAGACCTGCTCGCGGTACTTGTCGGGGATCCCCTCCCCGTCGTCACACACCCGCACCGCTCCGCCGTCGGGAACCGTCGCCACCTCCATCCAGACGTGGTCGCCGCCGTGGTCGACCGCATTGCTGACGAGGCTGCGGAGGATCTGGCGCAGCCGCAGCGGATCCGCCTCCACCTCACAGGGCTCACCGATGACCTCGAACCCCTGCGGGGTGTGCCGGCACCGCTCGGCGAACGCAAGGATCTCGCCGTACAGATCCACCGACTCGGACCGCATCACCAACGTGGCCAGATCGGCCTTGGCTGCCACCGTCAGGTCTTCGGTGACGTTCTCGATCTCGCGACTCAACGCCACGATTTCACCGGCCAACTCCCGGCGCTCCTCGGCGTCGAAGGAGTCCCACTGCTCCTGCAACTCGGCGGCGAAGCCGAGCACTCCCGCCAACGGCGTCCGGATCTCGTGACTGATTGCCGTAATCAGGTCGTCCTTGGCGGCGACCTCGCCCGCGAGGCGACGGTTTGCCTCGTCGCCCTCTTCCACGTACCGCTGCAGCAGACCGATCGACGTTCGCAGCAGGCCCAGCAGCAGCACGATGAAGACGGCCGCGCCGCTCCATCCGCTGAATCGACTCCAGGTGCTGCCCACGATGTCTTCCGTTCCGGGAACGCGAACGTAGACACTGGCGACGAAGAGCGCCGAGGCGAACACCCCGAGGGCGGCTTTCGTAGTCGTTTCACACAGCAGCATGATGACCACACCGAACGTCAGGTAGGCGATGCTCAACGTCACGACCGGCACCGCGGCGATCGAGAAGGTGGCGAAGACGACGGTGAGGTCGAGCGCCAGCGGCAGCGAGACGACGAACTGATTCCTGCTGAGCAGGCCGTGGACCGTCGACAACGACACCACACCGGCCAGGAACCAGGCCTGTCGGAAGCCGAACAGCCCCAAACCCACCGTAAACGCCACAGCACCGCCGGTGGACCAGAGGCGGAAACGGTTCCAGCCCCGCCCCATCTCGCTGCGGACCCGCAGGGCGGTGCGTGACTCCCGGCCCTGGCTGCTGCCTGTGTGCACGGGTGTCGCGGTCGGGACCGCCGGCTGCTCGGAGGGAAGCGCTCCGGGAAGCGTGAGCTCGAGTATGGAGGTCCCCATGGAGCGCTGGTAGGTGAGGGTGCCGCCCATGGTCTCGGCCAGGCGACGGGCGATGGCGAGTCCATGCCCCGGAGAAGTGGCTTCCGTCCGCTGTCGGTGGACCTGCTGGTCCGGTGAGAACGCTTGGTGGAGAGAGCCGATGGGGATGCCGTCCCCGTCATCACACACTCTCACCACACCCCCGTCGGGGACGGCGGACACCTCGATCCAGACGTGATCGCCGCCATGGGCGACCGCATTGTTCACGAGGTTACGGAGGATCTGGCGCAGCCGTAGCCGATCCGCCTCCACCCGACAGGGTTCCCCGAGAATCTGGAGTCCTCCCGGCCCGAGCGTGAAGTGACCGAGGAACTGGTGGATCTCGCCATACAACTCCACGGAATCGCGGCGGGTGACAAGGGTGCCCATGTCGGTGCGGGCCGCCACGACCAGATCGTCGGTGGCGTGCTCGATCTCGGTGGCCAACACGACGATGTGACCCGCCAGCTCTCTGTGGTGTGCGGTATCGAAGGAAGCCCATTCGTCGTCGAGGTCGGTGGCGAAGCCGAGCACCCCGGCGAGCGGGGTGCCGATCTCGTAGCTGATGGCACCGATCAGGTCGTCCTTGGAGGCGACGAGCTCTTCGAGCCGACGACCCGTCTCCTCGATCTCCCATGCCTGCCGCTGCAGCAACTCGACCACCATGCTCACCACCGCCATCAGGAGTGCCACGAAAACGGCCCCGGCGATCCATCCGGCGAGCGCGCTCAACGCGCTGCCTCTCAGGCCCGCCGTGTCGACGAGGTCGGTGGTCACCGTGAAGATGCAGAGCGTCGTGGCGTACGTGGCCAGGATCAGCCGGGGAACCGCGGCGGTCACCAGCAGGATTATCAGGACAAAGATGACGCACACGAGGATCGGGACGGCCTGAGGGACCGCAACAACGTCCAGCGTGACAAACGTGACCGTGACGTCGATCGCCAGCGCCAGCACGACTCGAGGTCGGTGTCGGGTCAAGAAGGCATGTGCCATCGTGAACGATCCGGCGACGGCGGGGACCCAGGCAGGGCCGTATCCCAGCAGCCACAGCGTCAGCCCGGAAACGATGCCGGCAACCGAGACCCCGATCCGGAAGAAGTTCCAGCGTGCCCCGATCTGGGCGCGAATCCGGCGGTCGAGTTGGAATTCCCTCGGGAGGAGGTCCAGTTCGGCGAGCGGACGCTCTGTCTTGTTCACACCGTTCCTCCGCCACCGCGGGTCGGGAGCGCGGGCCCACACCCCCCGTCGGTCCTCCGAACGCTCCTCCCGGGCGTGTCGCCCGGTGCATCTGTATCGACCGGTTCCGGCTGGTGCTTGATACCAAGGAAAGACATGGCGTGTTGCACTCTCCCGCCCTGGAACGTCTTACATGTGTGAGACCTCGAGGGAAGACCGGCGCATTCATGACGGACGGGCGTTCGGCGCTGCCGGAGCGTGACCGGGAGCTGGTGGCCGAGCTGTATGCACCACTGCGGCGCTTCGCCGCCGTCGTCGGTCGTCCCGACGTCGACCCCGACGATCTCGTGCAGGAGGCGTTCCTCCGTACCCTCCAGGTCCGGCCGCTCGCCGACCTGGTGGCGCCGGCCGCCTACCTGCGCCGAGCCATCCTGAACGCGGCGAACTCACAACGGCGCCGCTTCGGCCGGGCCCGTTCGGCGCTGCAACGGCTGGGCGCCTCCGATCCCGGTACCACCGAGGCCACCTATCCGTCGGACGTGGCCGAGTTGTTCCGATTGAGCGCCGCCGAGCGAGCGGTGCTGTTCCTGCACGACGTCGAGGGGTACTCGTTCGAGGAGGTGGGCGGGATGCTCGATATGTCGTCCGGGGCGGTGCGCATGGCGGCGTCCCGAGCCAGGAGACGCCTGCGCAGATTGCTGGAGGAGGCCGAATCATGAGCCATTACCGAGACGCCTTCGAGACCCTCGCCGAACGGGGATCGCCCCGCGGCGCCCAGGCGCTGCTGGATCGGATGGAGGGCTCCACGCCGGTGCTGGTCCCGCTTCGTGCGCACCGGCGCCTCCGGGGACCTGCGGCTGCCTTCGCCGCCTTCGTGCTGGTGCTGCTCGCCGGCGGCACGCTGTTTCTGTTGCGCCCCGGTGGGGCGGCGAACGAGACGGTGGACGCCGCGGACATCGTGTGGCGGGAGTTCCCGGAAGGGGTGATGGGCTTCGCGGCCGGGCCCGGAGGCTTCATCGGTGAGGACCGCCGCAGCGGATCGCTTCAGATCGTGTTCTCGTCCGATGGCGTCACCTGGACACCGGTCGAGTTCCCCCGCGAAGCCGGCTACCAGCCCCCCTCCATGGCGGGGCCACCACTCAGGATGGTGGTGGCCAATGAGACGCGATGGCTGGGCATCGGGCCGGAGATCGAGGTGACCTGGACCTCGACGAACGGCCGGGATTGGTCGCTGGTTGAGGTTCCCGACGAACTGATGACACGGTTCCGGGACGTGACGGCCGGCGGCGAAATGTTCCTGGCGACCATTTCGGACCCGTTCGACGAGCAGCCTCCGACGCTGTGGAGGCTGCGAGAAGGATCGTGGGAGCGCCTCACCCCCGCCGGGTTGCCTGAGGGCGAGTTCCTCTTCCTCGAGGGGAACGACACCGGATTCGTCGCCTATGCGCAGGGGGACGATGGGAGCTTCTCGACCTGGGCATCGGAGGACGGCTCCGCCTGGACGCCGGGCACGACCGTCGTGGTCGACCCCGTGGCAGACGAAGGAACGGTGTCGACCTCCATCGTCGCCATGCGGGACGACTGGGTGGCGCTCAGCACCAGCTACCGAGACGATGTCCCGATGCGACATGTGAGGACCTCGACTGACGGCCTGCACTGGCAACTCCAGCCGGATCCACCCTTCTCGGAACGGGAGATGAGCTTCTACGTCCAAGCCGGCGGGTCCGTCATCGCGGTCGTGGGCAACGCGGCGTGGAGCACCGAGGACGGTGCCTCGTGGAAACGCCTGCACACTTTCGACTCTCACGCGATGTGGGCGATGGCAGCGACCGTCGACGGCCGGACGGTGGTGCTCTACGAACCGGAGAAGGTCGCCAGTGAGAACTCCGTAACCACGATCGTGATGGCGTCTCCCGTGGACGAGCCCGATCCTGCCGGAACCACCCTCCAAGACGAGATCCTCGCCGATGGGACCGTCACCCGGGCCGAGTACGAATCGGCGGTTGCCGCCATGGTGGCGTGCATGGAGGAACGGGGCGTGACCGGCATCGAATGGAAGGTCGCCGAGGACGGAGGTCTGATGATCGGCTACGAGTCAATCGGTGATGCCGACGCCGTCCACTCCTTCTGCGACTACAGCTACCGCAGTGGCCTGGTAGAGGCTTTCTCGCGGTAACCGCCGCTGCCGATCTGGGGGCACCGCGCCCGGGCCCTCCTGCGGGCGATGGTGGCCCTGAGCGCGGCGGATCGGCTCTCGATACGATGGCCGTCATGAGGCGGATCCTGACCGTGTTCCTCGTGCTGGCACCGCTGACGGCCGGGGTGGTGGCGGTAGCGGCGGAGCCCGCCTCGGACGACCCCGGCCAGCGTTTCGCCGCAGTCGAGCGAGTCATCGCCGAGGAAATGGAATCAGGCGGCGTGCTCGGTGTGGGCGTGGCGATCATCGATGATTTCGAGGTCGTCTATGCGCGGAGCTTCGGGTTCGCCGAGCCGGGTCGCCCGGTGGAGGCCGACACCTTGTTCCAGGCCGCTTCCCTCACCAAGCCGGTGTCCGCGATGGTGGCGGCCGCGGCGGCCGAGGAGGGTCTGATCGATCTCGAGGCGGACGTGGCAGGGATGCTGACCAGTTGGCGGCTGCCGCCGATACCGTACGACGGGCCCGTCACGCTTCGCATGCTGTTCGCGCACCGGGCCGGGACCAATGTTCCCGGCTTTCCCGGGTACCGGCTCGACGAGCCGCTGCCGGATCTGCCGCGGATCCTCGACGGTGTCCGGGACAAGAACGAGCCGATCCGGGTGGTTGCCGAGCCGGGTGCAGGGCGCGCCTACTCGGGCGGCGGGTACGTGATGGCCCAATTGGCAATCGAGGACCGCACCGGGCTCACCTGGGAGGACCTCGCCGAGACCCTGGTGTTCGATCCGCTCGGCCTCGAGCTGTCGACGTTCCGGATCCTCGATGAGTCGGATCGGAGCCGGGTGGCCGTCGGCTACCGGCCGGATGGATCAGAAGTCGCCGGCGGTGGCTGGTATCTCTACCCCGAAACGGCGCCCGCCTCGCTGTGGACCACCCCCACCGAGTACGCGGCTTTCCTCATCGACCTGATGCGCTCCTACGAGAGCGACGGCGGCGTCGTACTGGACCGCGCCACTGCCCGGCTGCTCCTCGATCCGGACTTCGCGGTCGGCTTCGGCGTGAGCCGCGAGGAAGGGGGCATCGCCATCGGGCATGAGGGCGCCAACGAGGGATACCGTTGCGAGTTCCTGGCGTTGCCGCACCTCGGCGAGGGCGTCGTCGTGATGACGAACAACGACACCGGCGATGCGCTCACCGCCGCGGTGATCGATGTGGTCGACGACGAGCTCGGCTGGCCCTGGACCGGCTGGAGCACCCCGTTGTGGGCGGTGCTGGTGGCTTTCGTGGGCTTGATCGTGCTCGGGGCTCTGATCGGGTGGGCCGTGATCGGCCGGAGACGGCGACGACGCGCCGTCGTGTGAGTCACCTCTGCAGCTGGCCGGCCGGCGTCCTCGGTTTCGCCATCACCTGAGGAGAGCTCGCCGCCCGATCAGGGCTCGATCCGTTCCCACCCCGAGGTCATCGTCGGCTCCGAATCTGTCGTGGACGAGGTCGAAGGGAACGAGGTACCCGGCCGACGGCGGAGCCCCGTACATCGCCGGGGCTGGCAGGGATGGAGTTCGGGGTGGTGGCGATGGAGCGCCTCCCGGGTGGAGCGGTGGTCCCGGACCATGGCGTCCGGAGGCAGGGCGCCGTCTCCCATCTCCGGCTACCGGCCGTCGAGTAGTACCTTTTGGCGGCCGTCCTTCCACGTGCGCCGAGGAGGCCCTCGCCATGGACACTGCCGACGCCGCCGGATCCGATTCGAACCTGACCGCCGTCAACGCCCAACTCTCAACTCGCGCCTACATGGCCGATATGTGGCATCGGCGCGACTTTGCGGTCGCGGTGCCGCTCGAAGAGCTGCGGTCCGCCCACAAGACCACCCTGCTCGGCAACCTGTGGCACCTCGGCAATCCACTGCTGACGATCGCCGTGTTCTACTTCGTGTTCGGAGTGCTGCTGAAATCCAACCGCGGCATCGACCACTACCTGCTGTGGCTCACCATCGGCGTCTTCACGTTTCGCCTCACCTCCAGCTCGGTCCTCGGAGGAGCCACGTCGATCTCCGCCAACAAGGGTCTGATCCGGGCCATCAAGTTCCCGCGGGCGCTGCTCCCGATCTCGGTGGTGATCAGCCACGTCCTCACCTTCGGGATCGAGCTGTCGCTGCTGGCAGTGTTCACCATGGCCTCGGGAGTCGGCCTCTCGCGCCGGCTCCTGGCGCTCCCGGTGATCCTCGTCATCCACACCGCCCTCAATATCGGAGGGGGGTTCGTCGCCGCCCGCCTCAACGAGGCGTTCCGCGACGTGCAGCAGATCATCCCCTTCCTCTTCCGGCTGCTGCAGTACCTCTCCGGGGTGATGTTCCCGATCCAGAGTCTCCTCGGCGACGGCGTCCCCGGCTGGGCCAAGCAGGCCATCTCCCTCAACCCGGTGCTGCGCCTCATCGACCTGTACCGGTGGGCGTTCCTCGGCACCGAGGTCGACGTGGGGGCGACGGTGAAGACCGCCGCCATCTCGCTGGCGTTGCTGTGGTTCGGGTTCCGGTACTTCCGGGCGGCCGAGTGGCGGTACGGACGCGCATGACGGAGCCGCTCTCGATCCGGGTTCGCGACCTCTACGTCGACTACGAAATCTTCGAGGATCGCCGGGCGGCGCTGCGGGAGCGCATCGTGAACCACAAGGGCACCGGGCGTCGGATGGTGCGGGCGCTGCGGGGCCTGACCTTCGACGTCACCGAGGGCGAGGCAGTCGGCGTCATCGGCTCCAACGGCTCGGGCAAGTCGACCCTGCTCGCCGCCGTCGCCGGGCTGCTCCCGCCGACGTCGGGTGAGATCCTCGTCTCCGACGAGCCCAAGCTGCTGGGGGTGGGGGCGACGCTGCTGCCGGCGGCGACCGGGTGGAGGAACATCAGGCTCGGGTGCATGGCCCTGGGCATGACGGCCGACGAGGTCGACGCCGCGATCGAGGACATCGCCGCCTTCACCGACCTGGGGGAGGCACTCGACCGGCCACTGCGCACCTACTCGTCCGGGATGCGGGCAAGGCTCCACTTCGCGGTCGCCACCTCGGTGCGGCCCCGCATCCTCCTCATCGACGAGGCGCTCGTCGTCGGCGACCAGGCCTTCCACAAGAAGGCGACGACTCGGATCGAAGAGCTGTTGGGGATCGCCGGGACGCTGCTGCTCGTCAGCCACGCCCTCGGGACCGTTGAGGACACGTGCGAACGGGTCCTCTGGGTCGAGCAGGGCCGGCTTCGGGCCGACGGCGAATCGGGCTCGGTCATCGAGAAGTACATGCGGTTCGCCGGGTAGGCGCGCCGGTTCAGGGTGAGGCCGGCACCGTCTCCTCCACCGCCTGGGACGTCGACGCCGCCTCCCCCACGATGCCGTTGGAGACGGCCGTCACCCCGAACAGGCGGGGCGCGGTGGTGCCGGCGGTCCCGCTGACGACGATGGACCGGACCCACACCATGGAGCCGTCGAGCGGCAGCGGCGTCATCGGTCCGAACTGGACCGATGACCCGTTGGCGTTGAGCAGGGTGAACGAACGGGCCAGATCCGGGTCGGTGTCGATGGCGCTCTGCGCCACCAGCGGGCTCGATACCTGGCGGCCCGGCCGCGGTTCGATGCGCACCAGAAGGAGGCGCTCCGGATCGTCGTGGTCGGCGATGGCGAAGGCGGCCAGGATGTCCCGGTTGGCGTTGGGGTTGCTGGACGCTCCAGGCACGTAGGTGCGGATCGCCACCCAGTGGCCCTGCATCTCCCCGGATGAGGGGAGGAAGATCGAGACCGCCGGCGACACGCCCGGGGATTCCTTGGCGACCCCGTCACCGGGGGCGACGCTGACCGACCAGCGGTCCGAGCCGTTGAACAGCAGTTCCGGGTCGGCCACGTGGTACCGGCCGAGCAGGGTGGTCTGGACGGTGAACAGGTCGGTCGGGTACAGGAGGTGGGCCCGGAGATCGGCGGGCATGTTCGAGATCGGCTCGATGAGGCCGGGGAAGATCCTGTTCCACGAGTCGAGGATCGGGTCGTCGGCGCCACCGACCTTGGTGCGGTAGAGGTGCACGGTGCCGTCGTAGGCGTCGATGGTCGCCTTGACCGAGCCGTGAAGGTAGTTGAAACGCCCCCCGGTGAGGCCGGGGGAGGCTATCAGCTTGGTGCCGCGGGCCGACTGGGCGTAGGGGTAGGTGGCCGCCATCGTGTAGCCGTCGACGATCCAGACGACCCGGTCACCGCTCACCACCGGATAGGCGTCGACGTCCCAGGTGAGGAACGGGGCCAGCATCCGGAGGCGTTCCAGGGGCGCCCGCCGCAGCAGGAGCTGGGAGGAGGAGGTGAGCTCGGCGGAGGTCAGCGGTTCGATGTCGCCGAGCCCGATGGCGACCACCAGCCGCTCCCACATCCCACTGAGGCGGATGCCGGTATCGGCGTCGAAACGGGCCCCACCTTGCTCGGTTCGTTTGCTGCCGACGATGGCGTACCACTTGTCCATCCCTTCCCCGAAGTACAGCTCGGAGCGTTCCGGGTCGAGCGTCTCCGCCAGAGCGTCGACGTCGGGGCGGCCGTCGGCGGCGGCCACGTCGGCGGGAACCGCCACCACCCCGTTGCCGTGGGTGTACACCAGGTGCGACTGGACCCAGCCCTTCTCGGGCAGGTCGGCCTGGTTGGCGTTGCGGGTGGCGATCATGACGGGACGGGTGACCCCGTCGATGGTGTAGCGGTCGAGGTCGACGTCGATGATCCGGGTGGCGGTGGTGCCTTCGAGGACCTGGAGCGGCTTGGCGAGCTGGGCCATGGTGAACACCGGGACCTTGTCGATCACCTCCTGCGCCTGCTCGCTGGGGGGCCCCGTCAGCCCGTCGGCATACGGCTCGGTGATCTGCTCGACGGCGTCGAGACGGTAGGCGGCCCGGGTGGCGTCGAGGTTGTGGGCGATGTAGGGCAGCTCCCGCTCCGCCTCGGCGGGCTTGACGATGAGCTGCTGCACCACCATCGGCGCCAGCCACATCCCGGCGGCGTACACGACCATCCACCCGCCGAAGACGACGAGTGCCGGTCGCCACTTGCCGGTGCGGATCCCGTAAAGGGAGGCGACGGCGGCGGCGAAGGCCACGATGGCCAGGACGATGAGGACGGGGCTGATGACCCGCAGCTCGGTGAAGCCGGGCCCGTCGAAGGCACCGGTCTTGTTGGTGGCGAGATCGGGCCGCTGCACGAACAGGTAGCTGAGGCCTTGGAGCACGGCGTAGGCGGCGGCGAGGGCTCCCAGGTGCGCCAGTGCTCGGGGCGCCGATTTCCGGCCCCGGGTGGGGAGGCGGAGGGCGCCGTTGGCGACGTGGCCGGCGACGGCGAAGGCGGCAGCCATCAGCAGCAGGCGGCGGAACCAGGAGGTGGCGATCATCAGGAACGGGAGCCGGAACAGGTGGTAGCCGAGGTCGAAGCCGATCTCGGGAGCCTTCTCCCCCACGTTCGCGCCGTGGAGGAACAGCAACCACGACTGCCACCGGCTCATCGCCGCCGGGATCACCTGGAGGGTCAGGAGCACGACGAGGCCGATCATCAACCAGCGGTGGGCAGGGCCCATGCGCTCCCGGTAGTGGACCACCAGCCGGTTCGGGCCGTTGTCTGGAGCGGGTTCGACGCGGAGGCCGAGGGTGGCCGAGATGCCCAGCACCACGGCGGTGATGAGGCCGGCGGCGACTGCCAGCTCGATCTGGGCAACGAGCCGGGTCGACCACACCGGCGCCGACGTCACCGAGTCGTACCACCAGCGGTCGAGCAGGGTCGCCGCCGCGAATCGCACCAGCCAGACGGCGACGAAGAAGGCGACGACGGCGAGCGCGATCCGCCGCTGGAGGCGGCTGCGGCGTTGCAGGAACGCAACGATCGGGAACTCGGGTGCGACGGGACGGATTGACACGGCCCTCCAGGCTAGGACGCGCCGGGACTACTCGGTCCACAATCGCGGAATTCGTGAACCGCCTCCGCACCCTAGGTGCGGATTCAGTGGAGCGGCGGGGGGTAGCGCGCGGCCTGCCTGGCCCGCCAGCGGCCGAGAACCCGGCCGACTCCGAGCGCCCCCGCCGCGACCAGGACGAGGAGCGGGAGGCCGTAGTTGACCACGGGCACGACCACGAATGATGTCAGCCCCGTCAACAGCAGCATGGCGAGCACGAGCATCAGCCAGAGGATTGGGACCGCCAGCACGACGGCGGCGATGACCGACCAACGGGGACGCGACACGCGCCGGCGTCTCGTTGTTGAGCGCCTCCGAGATCCACCGAGCACACCCAACACGATCACGGCGGTGGCCGCCATTGCCCACCCCCCAAATGCGAGCGAGTCGGCAACGATCGGGGACTCGGGTGCAACCGGGCGAGCGACACCGCCTCCCAGGCGAGGACGCGCCGGAGCTGTTGCGATTGCAGAGCGGATCGGTCGGTCTCCCTACCCCTCACACCCGCCGGCGGGCGGATCCGACCGTGTCAGGTCATGAGGTCCTGCTTCACGTTGCGGCTACTGGGAGTCCCGCTCGCTGGGCGTCTGGGCGATCTGCACCCTGTCGCCTCCTTCTCGCTTGGCCTGGTACATCGCCTCGTCCGCGGCACGAACCAGTTCCGCCATGTCGGCACCGTGGTTCGGATACATGGCAACCCCGACCGTGAGGGTGACCGCATTCAAGACCGAGCCTTCTTGCATGATGTTGAGTTGGGCCACGCCCTGGCGGATCTCCTCTGCTCGGAGGACTATCACGTCGAGCGAGCTCTCGGGGAGCATGACAACGAACTCGTCTCCGCCGTAGCGGCACGCTACGTCCTCGACTCGAATAGTGGAATGGAGCAGCGCACCAAGCTCGCGCATCAGTGTGTCGCCCCCGGAGTGGCCGAATATGTCGTTGAACTCTTTGAAGTGGTCGATGTCCAGCATCATCAGGCCGATGGAGTTGCCGCTGCGGACAGAGCGGCTGATCTCGCGCTCGAGCGTCTCCTCCAGGTATCGACGGTTGAACAGGCCCGTGAGCGCGTCCTTGATCGACTGATCCCGAAGCGACCCGCGAAGCCGCATGTTTGTGAGCGCCAACCCGAGGTGCTCGCACACGGATACCGCCAGCGCCTCGCTCGCCGCACTCGAAGGCGGCATCGTGGAGAGGCTCGCGGTCGTGGAGGCGGCGAGCACGAGAAGGCCGGCGGCCCTTCCCTGAACGATGAGCGGGATACACAGGAGCGCCTTCACATCATCCGCCGCGTGCGTGCAGTGCGGGGCCGCGGTCCCCGCGAGGCTTCCGTGCCGCCGCCCACGGCGCAATGCCCAGCAACTCTCGGGTGCGAACACTTGGTCACCCCACGTCGTGTCGCCCCAGGAGGTCATCGCTTCCATGACGCTTCCGGACTCATTCTGCAAGAAGAGGCCGCCGGACAAGTTCCCGAACAGCTGCGAGCCAAAGCTCGCGGCGACCTCGAATATCTCCTCCGGCGACTCCACAGCCTGGAGGTAGTCGACCATCTCGCCCATGAGAGTCAGCTCGCGGTTGCGCCGTCCCAGCTCCGCCTCCGTGACGACGTGTCCGGTCACATCCCGCCACCCAACTGCCAAGCCATCACCGATTCTGACGGCACGCGCCTCATAGGCGTAAAGGAGTTGCTTCCCGCCCCGCTCGGTATCCTGGTATACGAGGGATTGCGTGGCCAACGGCTCGCCCGTCTCCACGACGTGGCAGAAGTCGTCAAAGAGCTCCCGCTTGAAATGCTCCCCAGTAGATTCGACGAGATCTTCGCCTACCTCGGATTGCGGAGTGTCGCCGGTGGCGGCACGCGCCGCGTCGTTCGCATAGCCCATCCGGAAGTCGACGATTTCGCCGGAGCCATTCCGGCGAGCGGTGAACGTGCAGAACCCGTCCAGCAGATGCTCGAGCGGGCGACGGATCCCCTCATCAGCCGACATCGCCTGTAGTAAAGACTGTCCGCCGGTGAGGTCGACGACGGAGTCGGGCTTCGTAGGTCGACTGGTAGATGATGTCATGACAAGCGCCAGAATCCCCCTTAGGCTACCACAGGTAGGCCCTGTGCGTAACGATCTTCGTATCCGCTCTTGGCGCCGACGATGCTACGTCGCAGCAGGTCTGTCCCGGCCTGTCGCTGGCGGAGCGGTCCTGACCGCCCACCCATTGGGGCACCCATGTCCTCGAAACCGCCGGCCGAGGACTGCTCCCAGAACCGCCCCCAGGCCGCCTCCGCCCTTGCCGACGAGGCCGGCATCCCGCCTCACGGCGTCTGGGGTGCTCACCCAGCCGGGAGCGTCGTTTCCTGGTCCTTGCCGGCCCGCAGCAGGAGCCAGAGCCCGAGCCCAACTGGCATCCGACATGCCAACTATTGCCATGACAGCCCGCGTGTGGGACAATCGGCCAACGGATCCTCCGTGGACCGAGAGGGGACGCCCGGCACCCACGAATTCGGCCACACCTACGGGCTGCGACACGCCGGTGGGAACACCTGTACCACAACACCGGTGCCCTACCCATACGGACCTGCAAGAGCCCTGATGAACGTACCATCGGATTGGGCATATCAGGACTGTTCGGGCAGTCCACTGCCCCCGTACCCGGACGATCGAAATGGCGTTGCAGTCATCTACGAAGAGCCCAAAACGAACCGAGCGCGAATGATTGCGCTGGTCTCGGCGCTCGCCGTGGCCACCGCGGCCAGTAGATGGCTGATTGCACGCTCCAACCGGGGCAGCAGCGACGAGCCCTACCGGTTGTTCGGGGACTACGAGGTCTATCCCAGCGTCGAATCACTGGCGGAAGCAGCCGATCTCGTGATCGAAGCCGAGGTGGGACCGGTCGTGCTGCGAGAGGTCGACCGCGGCGGCGACCCGGAGATCGACCCGGAGACCGGAGAGAAGATCCCTGGCGTTCCGATGGTCTTCTCGGAGGTCACGATCGTGAACGTTCTGAGGGCATCCTCCGCCGTCGAGGCGCAGGCCAGACCAGACGGTTCTGGTAGCCACGGTCGACACGGAGCTGCTCGTGGCCGATCAGGAGTCTCCGTTGAAGGAGGGCGAACACGTCGTGCTGCTCCTGCAACATCGAGATCCGTCGACCGCTCCGGGCTTGACACCGGACAGCTTCCACGTGCCCATGAGCGGCGACAACGGCGTGTTCGATGTGGAGGGCTCTGTTGCGACACCCCGGCTGGGAGCCGTGCGCGGGCTACACGGGGATGACGTCGAGGCCGGACCTACGCCTGAGCGTGCCGGATCCTTCGACCTTGCCGACATCGACCGGGTGGTGCGAGCGGTCGTCCCCTGACAGCACCGGGTTCTCGCCGTCTCGAGGTACCGAGTTGGGCCAGTCTGATACTTGATCGTGAATCGGGCCCGATTGTGGAGCGCTCAGAGACGCCCCAGGGCGGCGCCCGCCAGCGTGACCAGCACGTCCCGCGGCTCGGCGAGCTCCCCGTAGCCGCCGTTGACTCCGAGCGCGATGTACCGGCCGCCGCCGGCATCAACGGCAAGCCCGCGGAATCCCTGGACATAGACCGCTGCAACGCCCAAATCGGGGATGATCTCGGCGCCTTCTTCTGCCATGTAGCCGTCGAACAGCGCCGCCGGGGCACCGAAGCGCCCCTCACCGTCGTCGACGTTGACGAAGATCGCGACCCCGGCCTCCTCGCCGAAATCGAACACACACGAGATCGGCGGCTCGTCCCGGGCTTCGGCAACTGTGAGCCCCGCGGCTGCAGCCACCTCGTCGACGCTCACCAGATCGCAGGGAGGCACCTCCACAGGCACGATGCCCGGTTCGGCCGTCGCGGTGGCAGACGTCGTCGTCGCAGCGTCGGGTCCCGCCGTCGTATCCGGGGAAGTCTCACCGCCGCAGGCGACGAGCAGCAGCATCGCAGCACACAGCATCCCCACTGCACGCATCACGTCGGATCCTCCTCTCGCCGGATCGTCAGGTGGACCCGCACAGCCTACGCCGGCGACTCGCTCGTCCCGTTTCACGTCTTGTTCGACCTGCAGGAGACGCTCCGATACCCGGCGTCCTTTCCGCAGGCTCGTCTCTCCGTAGGACGTCCGGCATGTTGGTACCACCGGGAGCGCGCCTCTGCCGGGGGAGTTGCGGATCGAGGCCACCTTCCTGAGCCGACTCGAGCGCGGGCCGGGTGAACATCGGAGTGGCACCCTCCGATTCTCGGCACGCCAGAGCAAGACTGGTGGTTCGGTAGGTTGGCATACTTTGCCTCAAGTCGCGGTACTCGTCAGCCGACGGTGACGAGATAGCAATGGATCGAGCGACTACGAGATTCGAACTCCGTCAGGGTTCCACGCTTGGTGACCATGGAGCGCACGCCGCGCCGCCCTCACACGCCGAGGTCAGATGGCTCATCCTCGGTGTGGCCTACGGAGCTGGTGCCGTGCCGGCGCCGCGTGGACCCCCCATGTCATCGATCACAGCGTGCCTGGTCCTGCTCAGCCTCGGCGTCGCCTGGACCGCCTACGGACCTCCGGCGCGATTCCTACGCGACAGTCTCCCAGGAACTGCTCTGCTCGTCGGGTCCCGCCGATGAGCGCCATCGTGATCATGGCCATCTCTGGTTTGCTCATCGCAGTCGATGGGACCGGCATCCTCCATACGACGGTCGGCGTGGCTCTTTTGGTCCCGATCATGGGCGCGATGGTCATCGCCACCATCGTCATCGCGGGCGGCAGCATCAAGCGCGCCGAGGCAGGGCGGAGCGAGGCGCAGCGCAACCTGACGACGGAGCATGGCCCGTCGAGCCAAGGAACTCGCCGGGTTCACATCCTGGAGATCACGCGAGCCGTGACCCAGGTCATCCACTCCTCTCTCGACGTCGATGAGTCACTCCCGCGGGCTGTCGAGCGCCTGGGGGCGGGCTTCAGTGCCGACCGTGCCCTCGCCCAGATCGACGCCACCGAAGGCATTGCCCGCGCCGTCAGCGCCTGGTCTGCCCCCGGCGTTCCCCCGATCCCTCCGCAGCGCCTCCTGGGACTGCTGGTCGGTGCCCCGGTACCTCTGGTGATCGGCGACGTGACCCGCGATCGATCACTGACGGCCGATCAGCGCGAAATGCTCGAGGCGGCAGGAGTCCGCTCGCTGCTGGCGTGCGCCGTCACCGCCAGAGGTGAGCGGCTCGGGAGCGTGGTCCTCGCCAACACCACCCAGCGCGACTGGCCCGATCTCGAGGTGTCCGCCCTCGGGTTGATCGGTCGCGAGTTCGGTGTCGGCATCGCCAACGCTCGCGCCTTCGAACTCCAAGGCGAGCTCCTCCTACGTGCGGACGAACTCAAGATGATCCGAGGCGACTTCATTTCGAAGGTCTCGCATGAGCTCCGCAGCCCATTGACCAGCGTGCTCGGCTACGTCGAGCTCCTGGGGGAAGAGCTTCCCGGAGCGCTCACCCCCGAGCAGCGGAGGATGCTCGCCATCGTCGACCGGAACGGCCATCGCCTGCTCAGTCTCGTCGAGGATCTTCTCACGCTGTCGCGTATCGAAAGCGGGAAGCAGTACAGCGAGTTCGCCCTCGTACCGCTCACGCCGATCTTGGACCGGGTGATCGATACGATCAGGCCCCTCCTGGTTTCGAGCCAGCGCGAGTGCACCCTGACCGTGGAGCCCGGAATCGAACTCGACGCCGACATCGAACAGATCGAGCGAGCCATCACCAACCTTGTGTCGAACGCGGTGAAATTCACGGCCGCCGACGGCCATATCGCGATCGTGGCGCGAAGCGAGTACGACCAGGTGGTCATCTCGGTCAGCGACGATGGGATCGGGATCCCCGAGGCCGAGCAGCACCTGCTCTTCACTCGCTTCTTCCGATCGAGCATCTCCCATCAGGATCAGACGCAGGGCACCGGGCTGGGCCTGTTCATCCTCAAACAGATCGTCGACGCCCATGGCGGTACCGTTGATGCGGTCTCGGCCGAGGGACACGGGGCCACGTTCACGGTCAGGCTCCCGTTCGTGCAGGCAGCGACCGAAGCGTCGACAAACATCGAAGAAGTCGTGGAAGAGGTGAAGACGTGAAGGCCAACCGACCGGTTCTCGTCATCGAGGACGACATCGACGTGCGCCGCCTGCTCGTAGAGCGGGTACGCAAGGATGGCTACAGGACGCTCGAAGCAGCGAGCGGCGAAGAGGGTCTCGACATGGCGCGCCGGGAAACGCCGTGCCTCGTGCTGCTCGATCTGCTGCTCCCTGAGATGACCGGCTGGGAGGTGCTGGCACGGCTCCGCAGTGAAGAGGCATTCGCCGACACCCCGGTCGTGATCGTGTCGATCCTCGACGAGGTGTTTCCGCACCCGGTCATCGAGGGGTACATGATCAAGCCGTTCCGCGGCGCCGATGTCCACAGCGTTTTGGAAGAGTTCGCTGACCACCGTGAGGAGGAAACGAAATGACCGACCACGTCCTCATCGTGGACGACGATCCCGACATCCGGGACTTGGTCGCCTACAAGCTCCGGCACGAGAGCTATGTGGTGTCCGTCGCCGGTGACGGTGAAGCCGCGTTGCAGATCATCGCCGAACAGCACCCCGACCTCATCCTCCTCGACATCATGATGCCGGGGATGTCCGGGCTCGAGGTGCTCGAGCAGATACGGAGCGCCGACAACGGCGACGCCCAGTTGTGTGTGGCGCTACTGACGGCGAAGGCGCAGGAGTCCGACCTGGAGCGCGGGTTCGCGCTGGGGGCCGACGACTACATCGTCAAACCGTTCAGCCCACTCGAGCTCGCCAGTCGGGTCAAGGCGATGCTGGCGAGGACCACGCGATGAGCGCGCCGGGGCCCACGTGGCTCCGGGACACGCTCCGCGGCGCCCACCACCGGTTGTGTTCCCGCCCGTCGGGCATGAGCGGCGTTCGCGAGCTGCTCCAGACGAAGTCCCGGTAGCCCGAGATGGGTGCCACGTGGGTCCGCCTGCTCGCATTCGCCGGGGTCGTTGTCATCACACTCAGCGCGACCTTGCTTCTTCTCGCAGCCGCACGCATCGTGATGAGCAACTTCCGGGATCGCCGGCGTGCGGCACTCGAGCAAGAACTCCGGCCGCTGTTGGTGAGGATGATCATCGACAGCGAACTCGATGTGGGCCTCCTTCACCAGCCGGGAGCCCGTGGCGAAACCCTCGAGCAGATGGCGGTCGACGAGCTCAGAAAGCTCAAGGGTGAAGCCAGGGCAAAGCTCGCTCGCTTGCTCCGGTCTCGTAGGACGATGGTGCGAGCTCGTCGGTCGGCGCGGCGCTGGCGTTCCACCAAACGCGCCGGCGCGGCGCTGATCTTCGCCGCCGTCGCCGACGAGGAGTCACTGCCCGAGCTCCAGCGACTACTCCTCGAGGACCGCGACCGCGAGGTCCGAATCGTCGCCACGCGGGCGCTCGGCGAACTCCGAGACGAAGGCGCCGTCACCTCCCTCGTGTCGGCGGCGCAGCAGGGACGAGTTCCCTGGGGGATCGCCAAGGCTGCTCTCTTCGCCATCGGCCAGCCCGCCATCGAAGGTCTCAAGACCGCCCTGCGGAGCCCGGACCAGCGCACCAGGATGTTCTCCGCCGATCTGCTCGGGCTGCTCAACGCATTGCCGGCGGTACCGGACCTCCTCGGGGCGTTGGACGACGGCGCATTGGAGGTTCGCGTCGCCGCGGCCCGCGCCCTGGGGCGCATCGGAGCACCGCGTGCCGTCCCCGGACTGGTTGCCTGTCTTCCCGTGTCGGAGCCTCCCGAGCTACGGGCGGTGGCCGCCGAGGCCCTTGGCCGGATCGGAGCGGGCGAGACCGTCGACGCTCTGGCCGGCCTCCTTGGCGATACCGACTTCTCGATTGCGCACAACGCCGCCCAGGCGCTTGCGCAGATCAGCGCAGAGGGCCGTGAACGCTTGGAAGAACTCGTTGCACGCCTCGGGAGCGGTGCCGACCACGGACGGGAGGCGCTCGCCGGTGCCCGCCTGCGGGAGCGTCATGGCGGCAGCTCGTTCCCTCGGGCCGCATCCATCGGGTCGTGGCGGGTGCTCGCCGTCCGGTCCGACAAGCGCACACCATGATCGCCGCCCTGCGTGAGGCGCTCGTCTGGTTCAACGTGTCCGTGCTGGCCTACTTCCTCCTGCTCAACACGTCATATCTCGTCTTGATCGTGCTTGCTGCCCTCGAGGCGCGCCGCGACTTCCGCGAGCTCCAGCGCGGCGGCGATCGTGATCTCTTCGCCGATCCACTCGCCCCCTCGATCTCGGTGATCGTCCCCGCGTTCAACGAGGAGGCGGTCATCATCGAGTCTGTCCGAGGTTTGCTCAACCTTCGATACCCCAACTTCGAGATCATCGTCGTGGATGACGGATCCACCGATGCGACGTTCCGGTTGCTCGAGGACGAGTTCCATCTGGTGGAGGTACCCAGGGTGGTTCCCGATGCCACACCGACGCTCGGGGCGCTTCGTTCGGTGCACGTTCCGCAAGGTCGGGAACCGATCACGGTGATTCGCAAGGTGAGCGTCGGTCGGAAGGCCGACGCGGTGAACGCCGGCATCAACGCGGCGCGGTCTTCTCTGGTGTGCGTCACCGATGCAGACTCGATCCTCGACAGGAACTCGCTCCTTCACGTCGTCAGACCGTTCATCGCAGACCCCGAGGCCGTCGTGGCCACCGGTGGATGCATCCGCGTCGCCAATGGCTCGGTCGTCAAGCACGGTGACCTCGTCGATCCCCGCATGCCGGGTGGCTGGATCGCTCGTATCCAGGTCGTCGAGTACCTGCGCGCCTTCCTGATGGGTCGTGCCGGCTGGTCGCGTCTCGGCGCGGTCCTCATCGTCTCCGGGGCGTTCGGACTCTTCCGTCGAGACGTGTTGATCGAGGTCGGCGGCTACGACCCGACCTGCTCCGGGGAGGATGCTGAGCTCATCACTCGGATCCACCACCATTTCCGGCGCGCTCGGCGAACCTACCGGATCGTCTTCGTCCCCGAACCCGTCTGCTGGACCGAGGTCCCGTCGAAGTGGAGGAGCCTGCGGGGCCAGCGCCAACGTTGGTCGCGAGGAATGGCGGAGACCTTGTGGAGCCATCGGGCGGTAATCGGGAACCCACGCTACGGGCGGATGGGGCTGCTCGTGCTCCCGTACTTCGTCGTCTTCGAGCTCCTCTCCCCGATCTTCGAAGTGGGGGGAGTCGCAGCGGTGGCGCTCGGCTTCTGGGTCGGCGTGCTCGACGTGCGGTTCGCCTTGTTGTTCCTGCTGGTCGCCGTCGGCTACTCGTTCGTCCTCACCGTTGCCGCGCTCACAATCGAGGTGTTCTCATATCGCCGGTACCGGCGGTGGCGCGACCTTGGTATCGCCGTCGCTGCCGCCTTGCTCGAGAACGTCGGGTTCCGACAAGTACATGCGTGGTGGCGCCTCCAGGGGCTCTTTCAGGTCATCCGCGGCCGATTTTCGGAGTGGATTCCGCCCGAGCGGGCGGGGTTCAGCGGCACCGGAACGGCGTCGCAGCCTCGAGAGGAGCCGACGGCGGATGAGGACAGGGCGTCGCTCATTTCCGTGGAACGGGATTGATACCGCCAGCGAGAAGACCCCGGCCGGGGCCGGGCCGAAGCTCCTTGACTCCGACCAACGGCTCATCCGGCCGGATGGCCACAGGCGTTCGTGGCAGGCGGCCAGTAGTCCCCGCGGCTGATCGACCGGTAGCAGTCCTCGCTGACGTCGAGGTCGACCTCGACAATTGACTGTCCGGTGGCGGCGATGCCTCCACCTGAGACGATGCCGGCAATCGGGACCGGGCCGGTGCACTCTTCGAATGGCGCGGGCCATGGGTCGCCCGCGGTCACGCGATCGAAGCAGCCGGCCGGGGCGTAGAACTCGACGCTGATCGTGTGGGTCACCTTGCCGAAATCGAGCCCGAGGAGTGAGAAGCCGCCGGATTGATGACGGCCGATCACGACAGCGGCGGCCGGCTCGTGAGTCGGGTCGGGGAGCGTGACGGTTGGGAGCATGTCCGTTTCCTTCGATATTGAGTGCAGCGCCAATCCCGCTGCCGCAAGAGCGACGAGCACAACGACGATGACTGCCGTGCTGGACCCGGACCGTGCACTCGGCGGAAGATGGCAGAAACCCCGGCTCACGCAGGGGCTTCGTGGCACGCCCGGAGGGATTCGACCCTGTCGCAAATCACGAATGGCTCCCAGGGACGTGTGGCCGACGCGAAGGGTCGAACGACGGCGGGCGCACGCTCGGGAGGTGCTTCGGTAGCACCGACCGGCATGGACCATCCCAGCGATCGGAGGTCGAATTGGGTGTGCTACGGACCGCCTCATTGATCCTGGCTGTGATGACGGTCGGGGCGTTCGCCGGCATCTTCGGCCTCTGCAGCAACACCGTCATGCCCGGCCTCGGCCGCACCGACGACCGCACCTTCGTCTCGGCGGTCCAGGCGATCGACACCGCGATCATCAACCCGCTGTTCCTGTCGACCTTCTTCGGCGGTCTCGTGTTCACGCGTGCCGCCGCCGCGCTCCATCTCGGTGAGCAGTTCCGCTCGGTCCTGCCGTGGATCGTGGCCGCGCTCGTTCTGTACTTCGTGATGGTGGTCATCACGGTGGCGGTCAACGTTCCGCTCAACGACGGCATCAAGGCGGCCGGAACGCCCGACACCCTCTCCGGCTTCGCGGAGATCCGCCAGCAGTTCCACGAGTCGCGTTGGGTGCGAGGGAACCTCGTCAGGGTGGTGTTGACGACGGCATCATTCGGCTGCCTGGCTTGGGCCCTGGTGCTCCACGGTCGCGCCACCGTCTGAGTCCAGGCCGGGGAAAGCAGCCTCAGCCGGCATCGGATCGAAGCGCCACGGTGTACCCGGGGAGCGGGAACGCCACCCCAACACCGGCCTCGGTGTCGAACAACACCAGCTCGGCGTCCTGCGGCACTCCGGCCCGGTTGGATTCGGTGTCGGGCCACCGCTGGTAGGCGAGAAACTGGCTGTCGCTCGACCAGACCATCCTGTCCACCAGCGAGCTGGGCTCTGCGATCTCGGCAACCACCGATCCGTCGGCGGCATCGACGATGCGGACCACTGATCCGTGGCGAACGGCGAGATCCGGAACCAGAGCGAGGAGCAATCCGTCGGGAGACGCCAGGGCGGCTTGGAGAACCTCGCCCTCCGCCAGTCCTGGCACCGGCATGTGCTCACCACCGTCCGGGGACAGGAGGAACGACGACGCCGAGGCCTGGTGCGGGCCTTCGGTCCAGATCGTCGTGCCCTCCGGTCCGGCGCCGGCGAACCACTCGCCGTCGGGACTGAGGCGTCCTCTCGCCACCTCCGTGCCGTCGGCATCGAGCAGCACCTGGGCGCCGGATCCCTCGCTGGTGTGCAGCAGCAGCCCCCAATCGCCCCATCGCCCCAGCCACACCCCGACGTCGTGACATGCGACGTCCACCAGCTGGAGCGTCTCAGGCTCGACCGGGTCTCCGGTGACGTCGACGGTTTGGAACGTGGCGGTGGCGCCGTCGGTGGGGCATGCCAGCCAGGCGAGCCGACCCGGCCGGGCGTCGTGCCACAGAGCCGACCGTCCCTCGCCGACGATTCTCTCGCCGCCCAGCTCCTCGGGCCCCTCCGCCACAGGCAGGACGACGACGGATTCCCCCCGGATGTCAACGAGCCAGCCGCCTGAGGCGTCCAATCCCCGATTCCGGCCGCTATCGCCGGGATCGAACGACACGACCGTCTCCGGTGCCGGCTGCGATGGGCGCCATCGCAGGATGTCGACCCCTTGACCGAGCCAGGTGAGGGAGGTGATCGTGTCGTCGAAGCCGGGCATTGCCTTTCCCAACGGCACACCCTGGTCTGCCTGGTGGAGGGGCGCCGTCACCACCGGAGAAGCCGAGCCGGTCACCGACGACCCCGAAGCGACGGTCGTTGTGGTGGCTCCCCGCACGTCGAGACTGATGGAAGCGGGCCTGGTCGGAGCCGTGGATCGCAGCAGCCAGCCGAGTGCGACGGCGGCGACAACGACCGCCACGACCACCATCCACCTCGGACCCGGGCCGTCCCCGCCGGCGCGTCGGCCCGGCTCCGAACGGAACCCGGGGTCGATTGTCACCTTGTCGTCAGGCACGATGCGCCGCTTGCTCGCAGTGCTCTTGATTCGTTGATCTGGCGCGGTCTCGGCTGGGGGTGACCACGGATCCCTTGTCGGCTCTTGAGCAGCGAGTAGCGGGAGGCCAATGGCCGCCCTCAAAAAGCATGGCAAGCCGCTACCCCATCGCCCGGTGTTCGATGGGGATGCCGAGGTCGGCCGCGGCGTTCTCCAGCATCGTGACGATCTCGGGCGGCGCCGGCTGCTGGTGTGTGAGCAGGAACTTCCACTTGGATGCAGGGGTCATACTACTGGTGCATCGCTGGGCGACGGAGGCTGGCTACGCTCACGAGCCCTCGGACAAGCTTGGAGACAGGAATGCTCTGGTGGATAGGCACAATCACCGGCGGCATCGCAGCGTGGCGGTTCTTCGGGGCGGACTTGACCGCCCTCGGCTGGATCTCCGTCGGAGTTGGGGTGGCAGGATTATGGACAGCGGGGATCGCGGCCAATTTCGGCAGGGGCGAAGAACAGATGATTCCCGACGGGGCTACCCGGGTCAACATTCTCACGACTGTGGGCGGGATCATCCTCCTCATCATCTCATTCGTCACTTAGCTATCGGCGCTCGCCATCGACTGGAAAGGGAGACGTGGAAGATCGGGGGCTCGTGAATAGTCATCCGTACCGTGACTGCAACGCTTAACCGACAACTCGGCAGGCCATGCCCGCCGGGAACCGATTCCTCGGCGGAACCCAATCCGACGGCGAATGACTCCCGAGAATGGCTCCCACAGCATGACCGCCGGCCGAGCGGCGCATCGCCGACACGCCGAAACCCCCGCAATCACGGGGGTTTCGCCTAGCACGCCCGAAGGGACTCGAACCCCCAACCTTCTGATCCGTAGTCAGACGCTCTATCCAATTGAGCTACGGGCGCAGGATCGATCGAGTATGACAGCGGCCTTCGGCCACCGCCAGTTACCGGGCTACATGCTAGGCGACTCCGGAGCCTGTGGCCGAGGGACGACGCCGATCTCCCTCACCGTGCACGGCGCCCGATAGGCAGCGACGCCGGCCCCTACTCCCCGAGGTATGCCCCGTGGTCGACGATCGGAGCCGCCAGCAGGCGGCGGTCGAGGAAGGCGAAGGCGTCGACGACCTTTGGATCAAACTGGCGGTTGGCCATGCGCACCAACTCGGCGCCGGCCTGCTCCATCGTCATCTGCGGCCGATAGCTGCGCCCCGTCGTCATGACGTCGTAGGCGTCGGCCACGAAGATGACCCGGGCGTAGAGGGGGATCTCGGTCCTGCGCAGCCCGAGCGGGAACCCGGCGCCGTCCCACCGCTCGTGGTGGCAGAGCACCGCCTCGATCACCGTTGGATGGGCCACGTCGCCGAGCCGGTCGGCGCCGACCTTGGGGTGCTGCCGCAGCAGCTCCTCCTCATGGGCCGTCAGCGCCGTCGGCTTCTCCAGGATGGCGGTGTCGACCTCGATCTTGCCGACGTCGTGGACGAGCGCGGCGAACCGGAGCCGGTTGATCTCGTGGCTCTTCAGGCCCAGATGGTGCGCCACGGCGACCGACAGCAGCGCCACCCGCGAGCCGTGATCCCCGAACCCGGGTCCGTGATGCAGTTCCAGCCTCGCCAGTTCCCGTTCCATCGTTCCCTCTCGGAGGAGGTGGGTTCATCGGACATCGCATGCCGCTACTTGAATACGCAGTCGGGTGCACCGCTAGGTTCTTCCAGATAGTTCTGTGAACACCACCCAGCGCCCGATCCGGCGAGAGAACCCTCCTGCAAGAGTGGTCCCTGGGCGGCCCGACTCCCAGCCCCCAGCACGCCCGCACCGCCCCCTCTCGGCGACGATCCAATAGGGTGTCGACAACAACGCACTCCCCCCAGTGAGAAGGCCATGAACGACGACCTCCACACCCTCGGCGACGAGTACTGGCAGTACCGGCTCTCCGTCGAGCCCACCAACGCCCTCATGCTCGGCATCCACGACTACGACGACCAGATCGAGGACGCCTCCCGCAGTGCCGAGGACGCCCACATCGCCCGGCTCCGTGACTTCGCCCACCGGGCCGAGACGATCGACCCGTTTGAGCTGTCCGACGACGAGCGCATCAGCCGAGAGGTCCTCGTCTTCGAAGCCACCACCGGCGCCGATTTCGAGGAGACCCGGCCCGCCGAGATGGCCGTCAGCCACACCATGGGCATCCAGGCGATGCTGCCGGTGATCGTACCCCAGTTCCCGATCGACAAGCCCGAGCACGCCGAGGCGATCGTCGCCAAGTACGAAAAGATGGGCGGCTGGTTCGACCAGCTCGCCGACCGCCTACGGGAAGGCGTCGCTGGCGGCCGCACCCCGATGGCCTCGACGGTGGAGAAGACCGTCGCCCAGATCGACGCCCAGATCGCGGTCCCGGTCGAGGACGACTTCCTGCTCACCCTCCGCACCCCGGGCGACTTCGACGACGCCGCGGCCGCCGCCTGGAAGCAGCGCCTCGCCACCGCCGCCACCGAGTCGATCCGCCCCGCCTACCGCCGTTACCGCGACGTCATCGAAGACGAGGTGCTCCCCGCCTCCCGGCCCGAGGACCGGCCCGGGCTCTGCTGGCTCCCCGACGGGGAATCCACCTATGCCCGCGCCATCCACCTCCACACCTCGCTCCCCCTCGCCGCCGAGGAGGTCCACCAGATTGGGCTGCAGCAGATCGCCTGCCTCGACGAGGAGTACCGCACCCTCGGCGCCGCAGCCCTCGGCACCAGCGAGCTCACCGAGATCTACTCCCGCCTGCGGGACGATCCCGACCTGCACTTCAGCAACGGGGCCGACATCATCGCCGCCTCCGAGGCCGCCCTCGCCAAGGCCAAGGCGGCGATGGGCGACTGGTTCGGGCGGCTCCCCCAGGCCGACTGCCTCGTCGCCGCGACCCCGAGCGGGCCGACCGCCTTCTACTTCCCCCCCGCCGCCGACGGCTCCCGGCCCGGCCACTTCTTCGTCAACACCGCCGACCCGAGCCGGTGGGGACGGTTCGAGATCGAGTCGATGGCGTACCACGAGGGCATCCCCGGCCACCATCTCCAACTCGCCATCTCCCAGGAACTCGACGGGATCCCGGAGTTCCGCAAACACGCCCACATCACCGCCTACGCCGAGGGATGGGGCCTCTACACCGAGCGCCTCGCCGACGAGATGGGCCTCTACTCCGGGCCGCTGGAGCGGATGGGCATGCTGTCGGCCGACTCGATGCGGGCCGGGCGCCTCGTCGTCGACACCGGCCTCCACGCCAAGGGATGGACCCGGCAGCAGGCGATCGACTACTTCGCCGCCAACTCGCCGATGACCCTCACCTCGATCGAAGCCGAGGTCGACCGCTACGTCGCCATGCCCGGCCAGGCCCTCGCCTACATGATCGGGCGGCTCGAGATCATGCAGATGCGGGCTGGCGCCGAAGCGGCCCTCGCCGACCGCTTCGACATCAAGGGGTTCCACGACACCGTGCTCGGCTCCGGCTGGGTGCCGCTGGAGACCCTCGCCGGCATGGTGCGACGCTGGGCGGCCGCCCTTGGCTGAGGCGTCGGATGCTCTCGCCGACCTGGCGGCCCGCTACTGGGACCACCTCGCGGCCCTCCATCCCACCGCGGCGCTGCTGCGGGGCGACCACCGCTTCGACGACCGCATCGAGGACCTGAGCCGGGCCGCCGAGGACGACGCCATCGCCGCTCTCGACGAATTCGCCGCCGCGGCGGAGGCCATCGACACGGACACACTCACCGCCGACGAGCAGGTGACCCGGGCGGTGCTCGCCCACGAGGCCGACGCCCAAGCCGACGAGCTGCGCTCCCGCTACGCCGAATTCGACGTCAACCCGGTGCTCGGCTTCCACCTCGACCTGCCGTCGGAGGCGCCGCAGTTCCCGATCACCGAGCCGGAGCACGCCGAGGCCCTCGTCGCCAAGTACCGGGCGATCGGCGGCCTCTTCGACGACGCCGTGAAACGGCTCCGGCAGGGTATCGCCCGCCACCGCACCCCGCCTCAAGTGGCGGTGGAGAAGGTGGTCGCCCAGATCGACGACTACCTGGCGACCCCGCTCGACGACGACCTCTACCTCCAGGTGCGCCGCCCTGACGTCTTCGACGACGCCCGCTTCGCCGCCTGGCGGGAGCGACTGCGGCGCCAGGTGGAGACGAAGATCCGCCCCGCCTACCTCCGCTACCGGGAAGCCCTCGTCGACGAGGTGCTCCCGGAAGCCCGGCCCCCGGAACGGTCCGGGATGGTGTGGCTACCCGACGGCGAGGAGGTGTACGCCCGGGCTATCGCCCGCCACACCACCCTCGACATCACCCCCCTCGAGGTCCACCAGATCGGGCTCGCCGCCATCGACCATCTCGCCGCCGAGTACCGTGAGCTCGGCGGCCGGGTGCTCGGCACCACCGACCTCAACGAGATCTTCGTCCGCCTCCGGGACGACCCGGCGCTGCGCTTCCCCGACTCCGCCACGGTACGGGCCCAGGCGGAACGGGCCCTGGCCCGGGCCCGGGAGGCGATCCCCGCCTGGTTCGGGCGCCTGCCGCAGGCCGACTGCGTCGTGGTCGACATCCCGGCGGTGGCGGCACGGGACGCCACCCTCGCCTACTACCTGCCGCCCGCCGCCGACGGCTCCCGGCCCGGCAGCTACTACCTCAACGTGGCGGAGCCCACCACCCGCACCGTCTACGAGTCCGAGGCGCTCGCCTACCACGAGAGCATCCCCGGCCATCACCTCCAGATCGCCGTCGCCCAGGAGCTGACCGGCATCCCCGAGTTCCGCCGCCACGCCTGGATCACCGCCTACGGGGAAGGGTGGGGCCTCTACGCCGAGCGGCTCGCCGACGAGATGGGCCTCTACTCGGGGGACCTGGAGCGGCTCGGGATCCTTTCGTTCGACTCGTGGCGGGCCGGGCGGCTGGTGGTCGACACCGGATTACACGCTCTCGGGTGGAGCCGGCAGGAGGCCATCGACTACCTGCTCGACAACACCCCCCAAGCCGCCAACAACATGGTCAACGAGGTGGAGCGCTACATCGGCTGGCCCGGCCAGGCCCTCGCCTACAAGATCGGGCAGCGGGAGATCCTGCGGCTGCGAGAGGAGGCCAGGAGCGCCCTCGGGAACCGGTTCGACATCAAAGGATTCCACGACACGGTGCTGTGCACCGGGCCGGTGCCGCTCCCGGTGCTCGGCGACCTGGTACGCCGCTGGATGGCGGGCGCCGGCTGAGCCGAGCCCGCCTAAAAAACCTCGCACTTTGCGACAGGGCGCTTGGTATGTTTGCGGTATGGCCCCCTCGCGCCCCGACGAGCGGCAGGTCATCAACCGTCTACTGCATTGCGGCGACCCCACCGTGATGCTGAAGGCACGCCGTGACCTGCGCGGAGAGCACGAGGAAACGCGCCGCCTGCGAGCGCTCCGGGTCTGGATCGCCGGTTCACCCCGCACCCGCAAGCTGCTGAGCGGGCGCCGGCCCGACGGCACCATCCGCCTCAACCCCTATCGCAAGTGGCAGGGACCGCACTGGACCCTGGTGCAGCTCGCCCTCAGCGAATACCCGGCGGGAGACACCGGCCTCATCCCCCTCCGCGACCAGGTGTACGACTGGCTGCTGTCGCCCGAGCATCTGCGGGCGCCCCGCACGGTCGCCTACCCGGAGCAGACGGACCGGATCCGGCGTTGCGCCTCCCAGGAGGGCAACGCGGTGTGGTATTCGATGATGCTCGGGCTGGAGAACGACCGCACCCGGTACCTGGTCGATCGGCTCATCCAGTTCCAGTGGCCCGACGGGGGATGGAACTGCGACAAGCGGCGTGAGGCCCGCACCTCGTCGTTCATCGAGACCCTGATCCCGCTGCGGGCCCTGTACGCCTTCGGCCGGGCCCACCACTACCGGCCGGCGTTGGAGGCCGCCGACCGGGCCGCCGAGTTCCTGCTGCAACGCCACCTGGTGCATCGCCGCGGCGACGGGGCGTTGCTGACGCAGTTCACCAAAATCCAGCATCCCATCCGCTTCTACGGGCCGCTGTTCGCCCTCCAGGTGATGACCGAGATCGGCAAGATCGGAGATCCTCGATGCCGCGAGGCTCTGGCGCTACTGGAGAGCAAGCGGCTCCCGGACGGCGGCTTCCCCGCCGAGGAGCGCACGGCGCGCACCGCCGACGCCGTCGTCACCCGGGGCACCTTCGCCGACTGGGGGCCCACCGGGAAGCGGCACGGCAACAACCTGGTCACCGTCGACGCCCTTACGGTGCTGCAGGCTGCCCGCCGCCGGGTCACCGCGGCGCCGATGATGGCGGCCCGCCAGGCCTGAGACCTTCCGACGCGCCGGACCCGTCACGAGGACGGGTCCGGGTGGCGGAGAGGGAGGGATTTGAACCCTCGAGGGAGCTATTCGCCCCCTACTCGCTTAGCAGGCGAGCGCCTTCGACCGCTCGGCCACCTCTCCACGAAGCCGATTGGCTTCGCCCCGGAGGTTATCAGCACCGGGGTGGAGGCGGTTCGGCAGCGCGGTGTGAATAGCGAAGCCCTCACCACCCCAGGGGGGACGAGGGCAGCGAGGGCTTCACTTCTCCGAGCGTAGTCACGGCTGGAACTTGGTTTCACGACCATCTGGATCCACCACCAAGAACAGGGTCGCGGGAGACCCAAGGTTGCACCTGCAGCCAACCCAGGGTTCCAGAACAGGCAAACCCGGCCTCTCAGCCCACGGTTCGGCGGAGGGAGTGGGATTCGAACCCTTCTCCGCGCTCTCCCAGGGAACGGGAAAGGCCCACGGACTCGTTCATGCCTGAGCCCGGAGGCAAGAAGAAATGACCACGACCGGGAGCGAACAGTCCCGGCGAACAGCCGGGACTGAGAGCGGAGGGAGTGGGATTCGAACCCACGGAACCCCGGAGGGTTCAACAGTTTTCAAGACTGTCGCCTTCGTCCGCTCGGCCATCCCTCCAAGGCTGAGGCTATCAGCAGTGGACTTCGTGCCCGGGCAACTCGCGGCGGCACACGTCGGCGGAGGGAGTGGGATTCGAACCCACGGAACCCCAAAGAGAGGTTCAACAGTTTTCGAGACTGCCGCCTTCGTCCGCTCGGCCATCCCTCCGAATCCGGCGCAGAGAACCACGCCGGGCGCGCCACCCGTTCACGGGAGACTGATGACGTGCGCCGCGATTGTACTCACGGGCCAGGAGTGGGCCGGACTCAGCGGCGGTCCCGGAAGAACTCCTCCAGCAGCTCCCGGCACGCTTCCGCCTCCACCCCCGCCACCACCTCGCAGCGGTGGTTGAGGCGCTCGTCCTGCGGGATGTTGTAAAGGCTCCACACCGCCCCCGCCTTGAGGTCGGGCGTGCCGTAGACGATGCGGTCGAGGCGGGCCCACACCGCCGCCATGGCGCACATGGCACACGGCTCCAGCGTCACCACCAGGGTGTAGCCGGCAAGGCGCCAGTCGCCGGCCGACTGCGACGCCGCCGACAACGCAAGGATCTCGGCGTGGGCGGTGGCGTCGGACCGCTGCTCCCGCCGGTTGTGGTCCGCCGTCACGATCCGGCCGTCCGGCCCGACCACGACGGCCCCGATCGGCACGTCACCGTGGGCGAGGGCGCGGCGCGCCTCGTCGAGGGCCACCCCCATCGCTTCGGACCAGTCCCCCATCGAAACCGCCTTACCGTGCCTCTTCTACACTCCAGGACCCTAGGAGGGATCGCATAGTCTGGCCTAGTGCGCACGCCTGGAAAGCGTGTAGGTGGTTTGCGCCGCCTCGTGGGTTCAAATCCCACTCCCTCCGCCGAACCGTTGGCTGAGAGGCCGGGCTTTCCTGTACTCAACCCTGGGTTGGGAGCAGGGGGTCAGGCGGGGACGTCGCGGCGGTCGAACAACGGCAGCGACACCACCAGCGCCACGGCACCCACTACCAGGGTCCACAGGAAGGCGGTGCGGAAGCCGCCGCCCATCGGGCCGGCGTCGAGGGTCTGGTAGAACGGCGACAGGACCTCGTAGGGCTGGACACCCGCGACGATCTTGGCGATGGCGTACAGCATGTACGTCCCGAAGGCGAGGGCGGCACTCGTCGCCAGCGCCCAGGTCCGGTTCCCGGTCGCCGCCCCGATGGCGAGCGACAGCAACCCGAACTCGATCCCGAGCAGGGTCACCGCGGTGGCGCCGACCAGGGTCTCGGACAGCGCGGTGTCGGCCCCGAAGGCGGCCAGCACCACGGCGGTCGAGACGAACATCACGACCCCGAGGATGACGACCGAGACCACCAGCGCCGCCGCCTTCTGCAGCAGCACCCGCCGCCGCGGAACCGGCGTCGTCAGCAGCACCTCGAGGGTGCCCTGCGCCTCCTCGCCGGCCACCAGCCGGGCCCCCCGCATGATCCCGAACACGAGGAACAGCGCCGGCACCATGAAGCTGAACAGCTCGGCGTTGAAGTATCCCGAGGCGGTCATGAAGTCGTCGATGTTGAACAGCTCCCGCAACACCTCCGGGTAGTTGTTCAGGAACGACTCCAAGTCCGGCATGTCCCGCACCGACGGCCAGAAGGCGCCCATCATGGCGATCATCACGAAGATGCCGATGCCCCAGCCGATCAGGCTGCGCCGTTGGTCCCGCAGTGTCTTGACGAAGACGTTGTCCAGCATCACTCCGTCTCCTGGTTGTAGTAGCTGAGGAAGATCTCCTCCAGGTCGGCCTCGTAGCTCACCACGTTCTCGATCCCGTACGGGGCCGCCACTGCCAGCAGCTCCCGGGTCGATCCCTCGATCACCAGATGCGCCGTCGTCTCGTTGGTACGCAGCTCCCGGATCCCGGCCACCCGTTGCAGCTCGACCACCGGCGGCGCCTGGGAGAACACGAGGTCGATGCGGCGCAGCGCCTTGGCCTTGAGGGAGTCGACCTGCTCGACGACGAGCAGCTTCCCGCGGCGCAGGATGCCGACGACGTCGGCCACCTCCTCCACCTCGGTGAGGATGTGAGAGGAGAGGAACACGGTCCGCCCCGCGACCCGTGCCTCCCGCACCAGCGCCAGGAACTCCCGCTGCACCAGGGGATCGAGCCCCAGGGTCGGTTCGTCGAGCACCAGCAGGTCGGCCTGGTGCATGAACGCCTGGACCAGGCCCGCCTTCTGCCGGTTGCCGTGCGACAGGGCCCCGAGCCGCCGATCCAGGTCGAGGTCGAGGCGTTCCACCAAGGACGCCACGTACGACCAGTCGACCCCACCACGCAGCGACGCCAGGTAGCGCAGGTACTGCTCGCCGGTGAGGTCCTCGTAGCCGACGAACTCCCCCGGCAGGTAGCCGATCCGGCGGTGTATCTCGTCCCGTTCGGATTGGGTGTCGAGGCCGAGAATCTCGGCCCGCCCGGCGCTGGGACGCAGCAGCCCCATCAGGAGCCGGATCGTCGTGGTCTTCCCGGCCCCGTTGGGGCCGAGATACCCGAACACCACCCCTTCCGGCACTTCGAGATCGACTGCATCGAGTGCGACCAGGCGCCCGAAGGTCTTGGTGAGGCCCGTCGTTTGGATTGCCGCCACCGGCACCTCCCGCGTCGCCCAACCCTTCGATTCTGGTCGTCCCTGCCCATCGGCCACAAGGGCCCATGGGCCTTTCCGGTGGGGTCGGGAGGCGTCTTGTGGTGCGACGGGCGCTGTGAACACCGCGCCGGGTACCATGCAGCGAACCGTGCTAGGTGGGGCGCTAGGGGTGCCCTGAACCCGAAACCCTCTTCATGCGGGGCTGAACTCCCGCCCGAGGGTGAGCGATTTTTGGGTCTAGCGCCGGGAGACGTCGACGGTGATGGTCGGGTCCTACGCAGCGGGGCGCTGTGAACCGGGTCAGGTCCGGAAGGAAGCAGCCCTAAGCAGGTCGGTCCTGGGTGCCGTAGGAGTGCCTGTCCGGAGTCGACGGCCCGGAACGCGCCAGGGGTCGCGCATCCGACGGCGGGTGCACGGTTCTCTCCGGCGCCCGGGAGGGCGCCGGTACTCGAGAGGCGAGCCATGACCGACGACGGCGACGATCTCCAATACCTGCGGCCGGTCTTCGCCCGCATGAACCGGGTCCTCATGATCCCGATGTGGCGTCTCGGCATGGGGCGAATCCTCAACGCCTGGCCCGCCGTCGGGGGCCGCATCCTGGTGCTGGCCCACCGCGGTCGGCGCAGCGGGACCCGCTACCTGGCGCCGCTCAACTACGCCGCGGTCGGCGACGACCTCTACGTCACCGCCGGGTTCGGCCCCCGCACCGACTGGTACCGCAACGTGCTCGCCGAACCGGACGTGACGGTGTGGCTGCCGGGGGGCCGCTGGTACGCCGAGGTGACCGACGTGACCGATTCGCCCGACCGCATCGACCTACTGCGGGAGGTCCTGGTCGGCTCCGGGGCGGTGGCGCCGATGCTCGGCATCCACCCTGCCACGATGAGCGACGACGAGCTCGACGCCGCATGCCCCGACTACCAGGTGCTCCGGATCACCCCCTACGCCCGGGTGCGTGGGCCCGAGGGGCGGGCCGACCTGGTGTGGGTGTGGGCGGTGGTCGGCGGTGCCGTGCTGGCGCGGTACGGGCTGCGGCGGCTCCGTTCGACCTGCCGTCAATCGGCGACGAGCACCGCCCCGTAGACGAACCCGAGCAGCCCCATCCGCCACACCGCCTCGAGCCGAAGCGGCCCGCCGGCGAGCAACTCCTCGGCCGGGGGCAGGGCGTCGAGCGAACGATGCAGGTAGGTGTACTCCTCCCGGGCCCCGGCGAGCAGACCGACCACCGGCAGAAACGCAGCGGTCCCCAGCCGGTGAAGGCGGCGGGCCGCCGCCCCGCGAGGCCGGCCCAGCCCCACCACCCCCGCCTTTCCATCGGGGCGCAGCACCCGGGCGATCTCCTGCAGCGTGGCCGGCGTGTGGAGCATCGACTCTGGCAGACCCGTAGGGATGCCGGCATCCGGGTTCCAGGGGAACCACGCCTCGAAAGCAGGGGAGGGGAGCCTATGGTCATTACCCTGCGTGATACATCAGCGCGTGATATAGTCAGGCTCGTGCGTAACCGCAGGTACAGCCCGATGAGCGAGACGATGTTCTACATCCTCTTCGCGCTGCGCAGCGAGCTGCACGGCTACGGCGTCATGCAGTACGTGAAAGAGCTGACCGAGGGCCGCATCGTGCTGGGCGCCGGGACCATCTACACCTCCCTCGGCAAGCTCGAGGCCGACGGCCTGATCGCGGTGACA
>Ga0315551_10000160_pt1 | contig 51184 bp, 50 predicted proteins | sample SalMarSW160290MG_FD_203678 | JGI IMG/M metagenome (GOLD analysis project Ga0315551, IMG submission 203678) | Salt marsh sediment microbial communities from the Plum Island Ecosystem LTER, Massachusetts, United States - Salt Marsh Sediment SW1602-90 ...
ATACTGTTATAAAGAATTTGGAGCAAATAGGGTTATGTAAAAAAGAAGCGATAGCGCACATTTCCGAGCTCGATATCCCATATGCCTATCCGATTTATGATAAAAACAGGGAGAAAATTATTAAAGAAATACAGGATTTCCTGAAAAGATATAATATAACTCTGGCTGGAAGGTTCGGGAAATGGGAATATTCATATATCGAAGAATCCATACTGGAAGGTAAAAGGATCGCGGCAGAATTATGTCGGCAATAGTCGTCCAGTTAATTGCGAAATTAGAATTGGGAGGCGCACAGAAAATCGTTATAGATTTAATGAGAGAGCTTGGGAGAAAAGGAATTTTGATAACCGGTACAGGTGGCGACCTCTATGATAATGTAAGAGAAGAGTTTAAAGACAAACACATAAAGTTATCCTGTTTGAGAAGAAGTATCAATCCGTTACAAGATGTTGTTTGTTTCTTTAGATTGAGAAAGATTCTAATTGAAGTGTATGACAGATATGACCGGATAATTCTGCATACGCACGGTTCGAAAGCAGGCGTAATCGGTAGGCTGGTTTCCGGTACTCTCCCTTTTGTTTGCTCGGTACACGTTATACATGGTTTTGCTGTTAATCCTTATATTTCTCCTGTTAAAAGATTCGTTTACCTGAATGCGGAACGAATTGCCTCGTATTTTGGAGATATAGTTGTAACGGTTGCCAGGACGCATATTAAAAAATCTGTTGAATGGGGTATGAGTAAAAAGGTCAAGTATTGCTGTATTCCGAATTATGTCGATATCGAAAATTTTAATATCGAACGAAAAAGTCATGATATGATAAAAATAGGAACGGTTGCCAACTTTAAACCCCAGAAAAACCCATTGATGTGGGCTAAAGTTGCTTTAGAGGTAACTTCAAAATTTAAAAACGTAATTTTTATATATATCGGAGACGGACCACTACGGAAAAAAGTTGAAAATATGGTTCTGAAAAATAAAAGAATTAAAATTTTAGGTTGGAAAAACAATGTCGCCAAAATACTTTCTGAGATGGATATATTTTTTCTCCCTTCAAGATGGGAGGGGCTCCCTTTATCGGTGCTTGAGGGAATGGCTTCGGGCCTTCCGGTTGTCGCTTCCCGGGTAGATGGCACAACAGAAGTGGTTATCGATTCGGCGACCGGTTATCTTTTGCCTCCTGATGATTTTAGTGGTTATGTAGAGAAATTAAGTGAGTTGATTCGAGACGGGAAGAAAAGAAGAGGAATGGGAAAAAAAGGAAGGGAGAGAGTTAAAAAATCGTTTTCTTATGAAAAAATGATTGAAAGAAATTTTGGTTTATACGAATCTTTAGGGCTTACATAGCACGGCAAAACCTTTAAAATGTAAAAATCAAATATCAAAATGTAAAATTACAAATTAAAATTCAAAAAAAGAATTAGCCACGGATTTACACGGATGAACACAGATTTGAAAAAGTATTTTATTGTTTTAAACAAAATAAAATTTGGGCCGGGTAGCTGGGTAATCTGTGTCCATCTGTGGCCCATTAATCTGGAGTGAGGTTGGGTAATTCAAAGAAAAAAATCTGCGTTCATCTGCGTCCTGTCATTTTTAGTTTTTACATTTTTATTTGTTATTTTGCTTTTTAAATTTTGATATTTTATTTGCCAGAAAGAAGCTGTAAAATTAAAAGGGATATTTTTCTTGAAAAAAGTAAAAAATTTATTGGTAAGACTATAGAAACCCTTGACATAAGTACGTTTTCGTATTAGCATAGGGGAGAAAGAGGAGGAGGGATGAAATTTAATCCTTTGTTAAAATGGTTATCGCTTGAGAGTTCGAACATGGCTATTGACCTTGGTACTTGCAATACTCTGATTTACACAAAAGCCGATGGTATTGTTCTTGAAGAGAATTCTATGGTCGCTATCAATAAAAAAACGGGAGAATTGATTGCTGCCGGGAAAAAAGTTATTTCTATGCTTGGAAGGACACCCGAAGATATTATCATTTCAGAGCCTCTTGAAGACGGAGTCATAGCTGACTTCAAGGTTGTTGAGGCTATGCTCCGGTTTTTCATTGAAAATATTCAAAAGAAAAAATTATTTATCAGACCGAAAATTCTGGTTGCCGTGCCGGCCGGAATAACGCCGGTTGAGAAAAAATCCGTAATCAATACTATTCAGGAAGCTGGAGCGAGAGACGTTATGCTTGTTTCCGAACCCGTAGCCGCTGCCATGGGGATGAATTTGCCGGTAAAGGAACCAGCCGGTCATATGATTATCGATATCGGCGGAGGCACTACAGAAATCGCTGTAATTGCTCTCTCTGGAATAGTAAATCGGGTTTCGATTAAAATCGCAGGGAATGAACTGAATGATTCAATACAAACTTACTTATACGATGAGTATAATATGGCTATAGGAAAGGCTCTTGCTGAAAGAATAAAGAAAGAAATAGGTTCTGCTACACTCTCATCGGATAATAAAGAGATGGAAATAAGCGGGCGCGATCTTGTAGACGGTTTGCCAAAATCAATTAAAATAAAGACAAACGAAGTTTATGAGGCGATGAAGGAGACTCTTGGTCTTATCAAAAATGCAATAAAAAAAGCTCTATCCGAAACACCACCTGAGTTGGCATCCGATATAGTCGAGAAGGGAGTATTTCTAACGGGTGGTGGCGCTCTTATTAAGAATATAGATAAGATGATAAAAGAAGAAACCGATTTAAAAGTGAAAATCGCAGAAGACCCGCTCAGGTCCGTTGTTAAAGGTGCCGGTATCATTCTGGACAATATTGAAGAGAACAGAAATTTATTGATGGAATCTATATAGTGGGGAAAAAAACACTGAGAGTTTACTTTTTACTTTTTTGCGTATCGCTGTCTCTTTTAATAATCGACGGATTCAGGCATGGAGGATTGGGAGATAAATGTTATTGTTTTTTTTCATTGAATTTTCGCGGTTTTATGTCCAAGGTATCAGTTAGTAACAAATTGAAACAGGAAAATTCGGTACTACTTGAAAAAATAGCGGTACTTTCGTACGAGGGACAATTGTATAAAGAGCTAAAAAAAGAGAATCAGGAATTAAAGGAGATTTTAGAATTTAAATTTAGCTATCCTGCTGCGATAATTCCTGCGGAAATAGAAAGAGAGACGCCCGAAGAAATAAATCTTTCGTATCAGATTAACAAGGGTTCCTCCGGTGAAATTGAGCCGAATGCTCCCGTTATAGGTCTTAAAGGTGTTGTTGGTAAAGTTTTAAAGGTAAGTGAAAATGCTTCTATTGTTCAAACATTAAAAAATTACAATTCGGCTCTTTCGGTAAAAGATACGAGAAGCGAAGCACGGGGAATACTCAAGTGGAGTAAAAAGTTCTTCGTTGAAGGTATCCCGCAGTATGCAGACCTGAAGGAAGGAGATACTCTCGTAACTTCGGGCGAAGGTTCTGTTTTCCCGAAAGGATTACCTGTTGGAATAGTTACTTATGCCGGAAAAAAGACGGATGATTATTCATTAGAAATAGAAGTAAAACCTTTCGAGAATTTCGATAAGTCGGATGTAATATTTGTTATAAAAAGATGAGAATCTTTATTGTAATTTTACTCTCTTTACTGGCTTTTTTTCTTTCTGTAAATGCAGAGAAAATTCTTTTATTGGGAAATATTTCATTGAAACCCATAATTATTTTGCTTTATTTCGTGACTTTGTACTGGAATCCGGTTTACGGACTTTTCATAGGTTTTTTTCTTGGATTTCTTTACGAGACCGGTCTTCCTGTTTTAACCGGTACCTATTCTCTTTTGTTTACTTCATCCGTTATAGGTTTGAAGATAATAGAAAAAAAAATATTTAAATTCAGATATAATTCTCTTATTTTACTTTTTTGTACCGTTTTTTTTATTGGACTTGTTCAGATTATAATAGAAATAAAAGAAACAGGTCCGATATTTTCTGTGGTTTTTACTCACCTCCTGCCCGAGGCTATTTTTAACACTTTAGTCGGGTTTGTTGTTCTATATTTTATAGTGCGAAAAAACCGATAAAATTAGAAAATTAAATATCAAAATGAAAAAGGACAAATCAAAACCAAAAAAAGAGAAACAACAAATCACACCCCGTTACAGTCATTCTTCCTTACGGTGCAGGCGAATAGCACAAATAAAGGCAAAAAATTCTTTTTTTTAGAAATTTAAAATGACTGTTATTAATTCATTTGTGAAATTTGTGCAATTTGTTGTTAAAAAATGGGGTGTTGGGATAAGAAAAAGGATAAAAATCTCTGTGGTCAAAAACATCCAAGGTGAATTTCCGTGGGCTCTGTGGTTTTGTCTTTTTTGAGGAAATTTAGATGAGAAAAGCTCCAATAATATTAACTATATCTATTTTTTTAATTCTTACTTTAAGATTATTTCAAATTCAATTAATCGGTAAAAATTATTACGTAGGTCTATCGGAGAGAAACAGAATAAGGAGAGATATTATTACTCCTCCGAGGGGGAAAATTCTATCGAGCGAGGGAGAAGTTTTAGCCGAATCTCGCCCTTCCTTTTCGTTGATTATACACCCTTATGAACTTGACTCAATTGAGATAAGAAGGTTGTGCATAGCTCTTGAAATGAGTAAAAAAGAAATATCGAGAAGGGTAAATCCTAATTTCAGGACCTGCAAAATTAGAAGACTTTCTTTCGAAGCTACTTCAAGAATAGTAGAGAGACAGGAAGATTTTCCCTCAGTCAGATTAATTACGGAACCGGTGCGTTTCTACGAAAATGACAGAATTTTTTCGCATTTACTGGGTTATGCCGGGGAAATTACCAGAGAGGAATTTGAAAAATTCGGCGCCGATTATATAATTGGAGATATTGTTGGAAAGAAAGGAATTGAGCTGGAATACGAAGGGTTCCTTAAAGGTAAGAAAGGTACTTCTATTTATGAGGTTGACGCAAGGGGTGTAGTGGTAAGAAGATTTGATGATTCTTACGGTAAATCTCCGGAAAGGGGATTTAATGTTTATCTTACGGTATCGGAATCGCTCACTCTTTATGCGGACTCTCTTTTTTCCAATTTTAGTAGTGGTGCATGTGTTGCTATGAATCCGAAGAACGGAGAGATTCTTTTATATTATTCGAAACCCGGATATAAATCAAATAAATTTGCGGAAGGAATTTCTCTTATCGAATGGGATAGTCTCAAGAGTGATGAGAATGCCCCGCTCTGGGATAGAGTTATTGCAGGAGAATATCCTCCGGGTTCGATAGCTAAAATATGGACTACGATTATTGGATTGGAAAATAACCTGATTAAAGAGGAAACAAGATTTACACCCTGTGATAGTATGTACTGGATAGGAAACCGCTTTTTTAGTTGCTGGAAAAGACACGGTTCTTTGCAACTTTTTAACGCTATAGTTCAGTCCTGCGATATATATTTTTATCAGGTAGGAATGTCAATGACTCTTGAATTGGTCGTGGATTATTCCAGAAAGTTAGGATTCGGCAAGAAGTGCGGAGTCGACGAACCCGGAGAAAGAGCCGGTTTTTTGCCTTCAAGAGAATGGTATGATAAAAAGTATGGGGCAAGAGGCTGGGGTAGGGGAGTTCTTGCAAATCTCGCAATCGGTCAGGGAGAAATACTTATAACTCCTTTACAGGGAGCCACTTTTTTTTCTGCAGTTGCTAACGGAGGATGGACTTATACGCCTCACATATTGAAGGAAATTACTGATGAGCAAGGAAATACAATTAAAAAGCTAAAAGCCCGAAAAATAAGCTTGCCTGCATCCGAGAACAATTTGAAATTCGTAAGAGAAGCTATGAAAAATGTGGTAAATACACAAAAAGGTACAGCATACTGGTCACGATTAGACAGCATTATAGTCGCGGGCAAGACTGGTACCGCGCAAAACCCGCATGGAGATGACCATTCTCTTTTCGTCGGATTTGCTCCTTTTGAAAACCCTGAAATTGTAGTCTTTACGATAATCGAAAACGCCGGACACGGTAGTACTCACGCGGCTCCCGTTACTACGAAAATAATAAAAAGATACCTTACGCGGCAAAGCCGCTAAAATTCAAAAATCAAAATGTAAAATTACAAATCAAAGTTCAAAAATAAAAAAACAGAGAAACAACGAATTAAACAAATCACACGAATATTAAAAGAATAGTCTTTATTTTTCTATGTTGATAAAAATGATTAATCCAAATTTATTTGTGAAATTTGTGCAATTTATTGTTAAAAAATGGGTTGTTGGGGGTATAGATATGATTTTGCATTTTAATTTGTCATTTTGCTTTTTAATTTTTGATATTTAATTTTCTATAGAAGACGGAATCCTGGTTTTGGTGTGATGAAAAATAAAAAGCGTATACTCAAGTATACGCTTTTTATTTTAAACTAATCTTCTTTTGTTTACAGATTAATTTTAATTCCGCCTCTGATAGGAATATGAGTTAAAGATGGGTCAGAGAATATCATTCCATAACCAACTTCCGCGAAGATTCCTAGCGTACCCATGTTATAACATGCTCCGGCATAACCAAGGATACCGAAGTTATTATCACCTTCAGAATCTGGAATGTCGGTACTAGCCATCATCATTTCTCCGCCTGCTCCGATGTAAAAAGACATAGGTGCACCCGGAAGAATGACATTATACTGACCGGCGAGAAGTATCAACATATCTGTAGCTTTAAATTCTGGTTCTCCATCAAATGACTTCCATGCATATTCAAATCCACCACGAAGACCTATTGGTATACCAGGAAGAGAGAAATCAACTATCCCTCCAATTGCCATGAAATTCTGGGTTTCTGCTCCTTCTGCGCTGGATACCATCATCTCGATACCTCCGTATACACCGATTCCAATACCTGTCCCTGCGGCGAAAAGAGGAGTGCTCATCAATAACAATACTAAACAAACTGCAAACTTTTTCATCTGACCTCCTTTTTGTAAGGTTTAAGTTTCCAATATTATACTCTTTTAAATATAAATGTCAAGGGTTTTAGTGAGTACCCCCATCTCCAAAAAATATATTCTCACACAGAGATCTCAAAGGACACAAAGAAAAACAAAAAATATGTATGTATGTTTAAAACCCTTTTCACTACCTAAACCAAGAGAAATAACAAATAGCACAAATATAAGAAAGACCGCTGACAGCTGACGGCAAAAAAATTAGTGAATTAGTGGGTGAGTGCGTTGGTGGGTTTTAAAAAACCGTAATAAAAAATCCTGTTTATCCTGTTAATCATGTTTGATTTAGTTAATCTGTTAGTGGGCGAGTTTATTGGTGGGTTTTAAAAAACCACAATAAAATTTTCGTGTCTTTCGCGTGTTTTGTGGTTAAAATATTGTTTTTCTCTGGTGTTAATTTCGTGAAATCTTGTGGTTAACTTTTGTTGTGATGTGACTTTGTGGTTAAAAATAAAAAAACGGAATTTTTTCAAATTCCGTTTTTTTATTTACTTACTTTGAGTAGTAAAGAACAGATGGTGCCGGAAATTCTAATTCCTCTGTCCTAATTACTCAATATATACGGCAATACCGGCTTCAATGTAGTCGCTATTATCCAGACCTTCTTTAAGCTGGAATATAAACTCATCATATATTTGTATTGCGACGTTCTTATTAAGAAAAATTTCAACACCTGCGTCTATGGGGATACTCGTATAACCATCACCGGCACTAAGATAAGAGAACAACGCTCTACCAAAAAGACCAATCATTGGGCTTATTGGGTAATGATAGCCAAGTCCCCCACCTATACCAAAATAACTATCTGCTCCGTCTACTGGTGGCATAGTAAAACTTCCACCTGCTATTAATTCAAGGTTGTCCATCATGAAATATCCGACCATAAGGTTTACATCAAAACCTAAAGCGGCAGGAGCATCCGAGTTGAGTAAATCTCCTATTTCAGCTGATAACGCTAAAGATTTTGTGCCAGCCGGAATCTGTGCAAACAGACCTAACACGCAAACTAACATAAGAGCTACTAAAATTTTACGCATATACATTCCCTCCTTAAGGATTTTTTATTAAGGCACCATCCGCCTTTTATAAAGAAATATACGAAAAAAACCGTTTTAGTCAAGGGGAAAAATATAAAAAACTAAACTTACTTTAAAGACAGGCTTGATTTCTGTAAAAACGAATATAGAATTTTGTAATATGATTGAAGAAACCGGAAATATTAAAACATGGCAAAAGAAAATAAAAAACAAAAAAAAATGGTATGAATTCAATTTCAACTCAAAGGTAAAGGTATTTCAGGGAACCAAGTCTTTTAACCCTCTTGATATCATGAAAGGGGAAAACGTAGGGCTAATCCAGATTCATTCTTCCGTCGTTCACCCGGCAAGAACGGATATAAAGCTGGTCGGGGACGGGCTATTTACCGGGAAGAGCGGACTTAGTTTATACATAAGAACTGCCGATTGTCTTCCAGTAGTTTTTTACCATCCGGAGGCAGGAATACTTGCGCTTCTGCATACGGGATGGAAGGGAACTGTTCTAATGATTGCTAAAAAATTCTTATTGGGAATGAGACGATTATATAACTTGCATTATCACGATTGGGAAGTTTCTTTTGGACCGTGTATTGACCCCAAAAATTATGAAGTCGGAAAGGAAGTATTCGAATTTTTCGACAGGTTCAATCTTGATGGCGTATATACTAGAGATAGTAGATATTTTCTTAATCTCGAAGAAGCCAACATCAAGATGTTGAGAAAAATGGGTGTAGAAAATATTTATCCTTTTCCGGAAAAAACTTATACCTCGGAACTCTTCTATTCTTACAGGAAAGGGGATACGGAACGTAATATAACGGTTGGGGTTATAGAGCCTTGAGTTGAGAAGGAAATAGAAAATAACAAAAGAATCTGTAAGTAGCTGGTTTAATTCTGTCTGAATGTAAATAAAAAGTCAAAATTTAAAAAGCAAAATGACAAATAAAAATGCAAAATTATTCGATTCGAAAACCGTAAAAGTAAAGGAGATTTTACCTTATCAGACGCACTTGTTATTTCTTTCTTTATAAATTTTTGAAATTTAATTTGTAATTTTCCATTTTGATATTTAATTTTTGCATTAAACGGTTTTGCCGTGCTATGTGCTCTGTGTTAAAGAGGTGGAGTGGTGGGGTAAAAGGCAAAGTTGACATATGAGCCTTTCTGCTTATCTTTCTTTTATGAATGAATTTCTGGAATTGATAAGAACCTTGAGGAATAAGTGTCCATGGGACAGGGAGCAGACTTTGAAAAGTCTTATTCCTCAGCTTATCGAGGAAGTATATGAGCTTAATACAGGAATATCGGACGACGATATGGAGAGCATTATTGAGGAATTCGGAGATGTTCTTTTGACCCTTTTTATGATGGGAGTTATTCTGGAAGAGAAAGATATCACTTTCGATATGATAATAGAAGCCGTTTCCCAAAAAATGGTTGCACGGCATCCTCACGTTTTTGCCAAAGAAGTGGCAAATTCTGCAGAAGAAGTGCTTGAAAAATGGGATGAAAGAAAAGGGAAAAGCTGGACAGTCGGAAGGGGGTTGCCAGCACTAATACGTTCGTCTAAAATTCAAAAAAGAGCCTCGAGGAAAGGTTTTGATTGGGAAAATATAGAAGGAGTATTCGATAAAATAAACGAAGAGCTTACAGAGCTTAAAAGTTCAGCCAGCGAAGAAGAAAAAATGGAAGAATTGGGAGATATACTCTTTGCAGTTGCTCACCTTGGTAATTTTCTGAATATTGACCCTGAAATAGCTCTGCAGAAAGCAAATGATAAATTCGAGGTACGTTTTCATAAGCTTGAAGAAGCATTCGAAGGTAAAGAAATGGGCGATTTTTCAACAGAAGAGCTTGAGGTTATGTGGCAGAAAGTAAAAAATAATAAGTAAAAAGGAGGAATTTTGTTTATTTTTTTACTATCTTTGACGGTTAATTCCGCCAAACTTCACCTGCAGACGAATTTGTTCAATAATAGTGCATATTCAGAGCATATTTATATAACTACTGATGACGGCGGGCTTGTCGCGTTCGACCCTCGGGATAGCAGCTGGATTTTGGCGAATTACCTTTCTGGTCTTGAAAGTAATCAAACAAAAGACGTTTTTGTTCGAGGAGATTCGGTTTTTGTTCTTTCAAAGGGCGGAATTACAATATTCGATAAAGAACTTAGAAGGATAAATTTTCAGAGCTTTAATCCTCTTTACTTTACGCAGGACACTGACCCATATTGTATTAAATTGGACAAGAATAAGGTCATACTTGGAGGACAACACGGTGTTCAATGGTTCAATTTGAATAATTTTGGAAATTTGGGGGGGGTAGTTCAACATATAGATTATAATTTTCAGGTTTTTGAAATTTTGCCTCTTGATACCTGCTATTTACTTGGAACGAGCAGAGGGGTTTTTAAAGCCGATTCTAATTTCAAAGATACCGTATTAATCGATAATTACGGGAACGTTTATTCTCTTTTAGTATCTGGTAATTCAATCTGGGCTGGAGGAAGTTCGGGTTGTAAGGAAATTACAGGTGATTCAGCGGTTTTTTCTGATGATACAGTGTGGGCCATTGGAGAGTTTGAGGAAGAGATTTATATAGGTACCAAGAGAGGTCTTTACAGGTATGAAGGTGATTGGCAGATGATACATGGGGGAGATGTGCGGGGATTTGTTAGAGTTTCTCCGAATAATTTAATAGTTTCAGCCGTCAGGGGAAATGGACTTATGTATGAAGGTTCGTCGGATTATATCTTTCCTCCCGGGCTTGCCTCAAATCTGGTTACCGACTTGACTCAGACTCCTGACGGGAAAATTTATGTGTGTTCTAAGTATAGTAGAAGACTTTCCGTATATGATGGAAACGGATGGGAAACTCTTAACAGGGGAAACACCTGGCCTTTTCCTGTAAATGGATATTTCTTTAATATGGAATCCGATTCTCAAGGCAGGATATATTTTGGTTTCTGGGACTGGGTAGAGGAACCGGTTTTGTTCTGCTGGGATACAGAAAACGACACGATGCCTGAGCCTATTTCACTCCCTATATCTGCAAGAACTATTTCCGGTATGCTGGTTGATAGCAATGATGATTTATGGATTGGCGCGTTAGACAACTGGGTGTTAAGAATGCACCGGGTAAGTGAGGATTCTCTTGAATGGACAGTTTATACTCATCCTAGAGTTATATGGAAGAGAGTCTTTGCTGAAGGAAGAGAAGGGATTTACTGCGGAAATTCCCCCTCTATCGGGGGTGCGGGCATCCATATTTTGCGAGACGATGGTTCGATTAGAGAAGTAATAGGAAATCTCGGTTCAAGTACACTTTCGATGGCTTCAGACCTTGATGGAAATATCTGGGCAGGTCTGGAGGATAAGCTTGTTTATATTTCGGGAGAAAATGTTGAGAGAGAATACGCTTCCAGAAGATTTGATGGTCTCGCTGTTGATTTTCAGGGAGGAATTTGGGGTTATAATAGCGAATCGGGATTGGGTTATCTCTCACCCGAAGGAATATGGGAGTCATTACCACAGGAATTACAAAGCTTGCAGCCTTTTAGTTTGAAAGATGTTATTTCTCCGCTCCATTTCATTAATAAAGATAGATTGTTTGTCGTGACTTATAACGGTTTATATGAATTTAAGCTTAACTTTAATTACCCGGATTCAGGTCAAGTCAATGTTTACCCTAATCCCTTTAATTACCAGAGACATGATCGTTTGTATTTTTCGGCGAGAGATCTTGGAGGAAAGAATATTCTAATTTACGACATAATTGGTAATTTAAAAGGAGAGTATAATGTGCCTTTGGAATGGACGGATTATCCTATTGATGTTAATCTGTCTTCTGGTTTGTATCAATATTTTGTAACCAGCGAAGGTAAAGTAATTCATAAAGGCAAATTCGTTGTTGTACGGTGATTTTATGCCACAAAGACTCAAAGATACTAAGAATTCTAAATTTAATAAAAAACTTTTCTTGTTTCTTGGAGCCTTGGTGCCTTCGTGGCTAAGTTCATCTTTGTTCCTTGACAAAAATTACCAATACTTTATAATGTAGAGTATGAAAACTAAAGAAAAAGTGAAAGTTTCGGAAGAACGTTTTTATCGTTTGAGCGCGTTGATGATTAATTTGCCTTACGAAGACGAATTTCGTAAAGTAAAGGTTAAAACCAGAGAATTGGATGAATTTTTAAAAGAAGTTGCGGAAGGCGAGATAAAAGATAGTAAGGAATTTATTAGAGAAGGGCTTAAAAGAACGTTAACACCTGCTCTCCTTTCAATAATTAAAGAAAAACTCAAGATATATGCTGAAAAATACAAAGATAATGAAAAAGGAGAAGCGGCTCTGATGGTACTTCAATTTTTATACCGGGGTCTCCCGCTGGATGCGAATGTTTTCTTTCTGTCTGTTTTTATAAGAAGTACCCTTAATAGACCTCTTGTCGATAATAGTAGAGTTTGGAATTTCCTGTACGAGTTTTTGCCGAAGAAAGTCGAGGTAAATGACGCTGAAACTATAGAGAAACCTAAGTTTAAAAATATTTCCGGTGAAGACTTTGAAGAAAGTAGATCCGGACTTTTAACTCCGAAGAAAAAAGAAATTAAAGATAAAACAAAATCTAGATTATTAATTCCTGGAGGAGGGACTAAAGAATAATTATGGCTAAAATCTTGATTATTATGGGTTCATCTACGGATCTGGACTTTGCAGAGGATGTGCAAAGAGTTATTAAAAAGTTTGGAATTCCGTGTGAATTAAGAGTTGCCTCGGCACATAAAACGCCGGATAAAGTTCTTAAAATATTGGAAGAGAATAAAGATAAGGAAGTTGTTTATATTACAATTGCCGGTAGAAGCAATGCTTTGAGTGGATTTGTGGATGCCAATACAACCAAACCCGTGATTGCAGCACCCCCTTACTCCGATAAATACGGGGGTATGGATATTTTTTCGAGTCTCAGGATGCCAAGTGGAGTCGCTCCTTTAGTTGTGCTTGGCTCCGAGCAAGCAGCGCTCGCCTCTGTTAAAATACTTGGGCTTAATGATAATGTTTTACAAGAAAAGATATTCAAATATCAAGAGTCTTATAAGCAAAAGATAGAGGAGGAGGATAAAAAAATAAATGGGTAGTGTAAAAGATCTTACGGTTATTGAAAAACCAACAGATGATGAATTAGGATCTGGATTTTTTGAATTTTCTGATAGGTACTCGGTTTTTGATTGGGGTGAAATGCCGGATCATATTACTAATAAAGGTTCTTCTCTGGCAATAATTACTTCCCATTTCTTTGAGATTTTAAAAAAACGAGGTATCCCCAGTCATTATGTTGGAGTTATTGTCGAAGGGGAAACACTTGATTTTAATAAAGTTGATAAACCTTTTAATACTATTAAAGTTAAACTTGTTCGTGTAATTAAACCTGAAATAAAAAATGGTAAATACGATTACTCTGTCTTTAAAGATGTTTCAAGGAATTTTCTTATTCCGATGGAATGCATTTATAGAAATTCTGTACCCGAGGGTTCTTCTTTCTGGGAAAGATATAATAAGGGAGAGATTAAATACAAATATGAAATAATACCCAATGTTCCTTTGCAAGAACCTATTTTAGATGTATCTACAAAATTAGAAGAGACTGATAGATATTTATCCTGGGACGAAGCAAGAGAAATATCTAATTTAGATTCCGATCAGATTGAAGAAATAAAAAGTATGCTTTCAAACGTAAGTAATATTATTACCGAGGAGACAGAAAAAGCAGGCATTATTAATCAGGATGGGAAACTTGAATTTGCAATGGATAATAGGGGTTTTATTATGGTGGTTGATGCGCTGGGAACGCTTGATGAATGTCGCTTTCTTTTTAATGAAATTGCTTTAAGCAAGGAAATATTACGTAAATACTACAGGAAATCCAAATGGTATAAGCAGGTTAAAAAAGCAAAAGATAAGAATGCGAAAGATTGGAAATCTCTTGTGAAGGTTGAACCCGAACTTTTACCTAAAAAATTAAAGACAACCGTTTCTCAAATGTACCAATCAGTAGCTAATTTGATTTCCGGAAAAGAATTTTTCGATGTTCCTTCGTTGGATAAAATAGTAAAAAAATTATCAGATCTGGTAGAATAGACATTAGCCACCAAGTCACCAAGGCACAAATAAAGAAACGATTCTTATAATCTTTAATTGCTTAAATTAAAACAAAAAATAAATTAGTTGTGGGTGGGGTTTTGTATCTTAGTGCCTTTGTGGCAATTAAACAGTGACTTTGCAATATTTTTATCTTTTATTCTTCCGGAGATTTCAATTTATTTATTAAATTTTCGAAAAGCTCGGCTTTTTCATATTTGTTGAGTCTCATTGCGCATTCTCTTCCTTTTTCTAAAGTTTCAATTTTGTTCTTATTATCGGAAGTGCCATTGGCACTTTCTAAATATAAATCGAGAGCTTCTTCGTCATTAATCTCGCAATAGATGTCGGCTTTAAAGGAAAGCAAAGTCCAAATCTCTTTATTTCCAAGATTTTTCAAGCCTTTATCCAGGACCTCAATTGCTCTTTTTAATGAGCCGTCTTGCATGTAAGTTTTAGCGAGAAGTAGATAAGCTTCGTCTATGTAATCCGATTTCGGGAAATTTTCTATAATATTTTCAAGAGGGATTCGAGTCTCTTTGAGAAGTCCTAATTCTTGATAAATTAAACTTATTTGATATAGGGTATATGGTTTAAGAGTATTTGAGTTGACTTCTTTGTAATATTCGATTGCTTTTTTAGGGTCTCCACTTTCGTAATAAATTTCCCCGAGTTTAAGATTTAACTCGTTGCTTAATTCCGGTCTTTCCCGCAGTCCATTTTTTAGAAGAGCAATAACAGTGGTTCTATCACCCATTTTCTGGTATATTTTTACGAGATTTAATAAAGACTCGGTCGCTTCTTCGGATTCAGGATAATTTATTAAAACTTTATTGTTAAATTGAATGGCTAAATCATATCTGTTTGCTGCTTGATAATATTCACCTATTTTTAGAAGTAGTAAAGGGGTTCTCGGACTTTTGGGGTATTTATTTGTGAACACTTTATACATGTATATATTTGTAGAATATTCGCCTTTTTTCAATTTAATTTCTTCGATTTTGTATCTTGCTTCATCAAGCAAATCCGCAGGTACTTCGTTGAGTGATAATATTTTTTTGTAGTAATCCAAAGCTGTTTTAAAATCTTCATTGCTTGTAAAAATTTCTCCAAGAAAGTTGTAAGCGCTTGGTACCCACAAAGAAGAAGGGCATTCATTTAGTAACAAATTTAACCATTTGATTGCCTCGTCGTGATTGTTAAGTAGAAAATTGATTTTGCCGAGAAGAAGATAAGCGTCGTCTTTAAGTGGCGAGTTCGGATATTCCGTTACCAATGTTTTAAAGTATTCGAGGCTTTCAATTTTCCCCTGTTTTAATAAGGCTCTTGCGAGCCTATACAGAGCGTATTGTTTTAATCCTCTCTCTTCGTAAATTTCGAGAAATTTTTCAAATAACTCAGCACTTTCAGAATATTTTGCCAGACGATATTTGCTCCATCCGGCTCCGAAAATAGCATGGGCTTTATATTGGGAACTTGTGTCGGAAAGGAAAATTTGCATGGCTTTTTCCGTTTCTCCTTTTTTGTAATAAGCTTCTCCTTTAAGATAATTTGTAAGGGGATTTGTTATATGGTTTCTCTCCTGAAAAGATATCAAACTATCGAGTTCCGAAAGCTGAAATAGGGTAGATATAATATAAATACCTGTATATGTGGTAGGTCTGATTTTATAAGATTCGTTAAAATAATTTAGTGCTCTTCTATACTTACCTCTTTTGTAGCAGATATAACCTCTTCCGAGAAAGTTTTGCCAGAGAGGTAAAGATGAGTTTTCAATTCTTTCTAAAATTTTTAAGGTATCTTTTTCATAAAAGATAAAATAAAAACTAAGAGAATCGGAAAAAGGAAAATAAGCTTTTGTTGTCATTGTTTTTTCCGGAGAAAAACTATAAAGATTCTCTAAAAAACAAGTATACTGCCATTTGTTGATTTTCTTAAATTTTAAGGTAGCTTTTTCCATATCGCCTTTAAGATAATGAATAACCCCTTCAAGGTAAGTAGCTTCGCTTTTTCTGTCGTAGTATGCAGCTTTTTTCGCTTCATTTAAAGCTCTTTGCAATTCGTTAAGTCTTATATCAATTACGGAAAGATTCAAATATGCTTCTCCTTTTTCTACAAAAGCAGGTTCGATTAAAAGGGGTAATTGATAAAAATTTCTTGTTTTATTTAATTGTTCATTTGTGGAAGTTTTAAATAATAATAGTAGAATTAAAAAATTCAGTAAGCACCTCTTCCTGATATAAGGACAGGGATTGTTTTTAAAAGAATGAAAAAGTCCAGACTTAATGACCAGTTATTTATGTATTCCAGATCGAATTTCATCCATTCCTCAAATTTCAAATCGGAACGACCTCGTATAAGCCAGAGGCAGGTTAGTCCTGTTTTCATCGATAGCCTTTTTCTTTGCCAATCTTCATATTTGGTAACTTCTTCAAGGAGAGGAGGTCTGGGTCCAACCAGTGACATATCTCCTTTTAAGACATTAAATAATTGAGGTAATTCATCGAGACTGAAGCGTCGGAGAAATTTTCCGGTTTTTGTGATTCTCGGGTCGTCTTTCATTTTAAACACTACTTTATCCATTTTGTTCAAGGAATAAAGACTTTCTTTTATCTCGTCGGCGTTTTTAAACATAGTTCTGAATTTGAGCATAGAAAACATTTTCCCGTTTAAACCCACTCTTGGGTGCTTGTAAATTATTGCTCCCCGCGAGGTTGATTTTATTAAAATGGCAATAATAATAAATATTGGTAATAGAAATAATATTGCCATGGCAGCCAGTATTCTGTCCGATGTATATTTGATAAAGAGCTGGGCGTAGTTAGGTGGAGTGGGATGAAAGGTAATTATCGGTGAATTTAAGGAGTTTTCGAGAGAAGCAAAACCAGGTATGTTATCAAATGCTTCTTTTAAATAATAGGAAATTGTTAAACCAAGGTTTGCAAATTTTTTTATATGTTTTTTGTGCTTTTTTTCGGTAATTATAACCCATTCGATTGGTTCTTTATGCAAAATTTCCGTAAAATTTGGTGGGACTTTGTTAAAGACCTTTATAATTTTAATTCCGAAAAAATCATGAAGCGAAAACAGATCTTCAATCTCTTTTGCGTCCTTTTCTTTTCCGAGTACAATTGTTTTTATTGAATTTTTCTTGCTTTTTGATATCACTTCTCTATTTAATATCATTAGAGTTAGCGAAAGTGTGCCAAAGATTAAGAGAGCGGTTCGGCTCTGGTTGAATAATTTAAAATAATAAAGTATTACTATATATATAGCCATGGCAATTATAAACGAAAGGGTGGTTCTGAAATAGAAATTGTATTTGTCTACGGGAAATTTCTGCAAAGTCGAATTGTTGAAGAATATTATGATAGAGAAAGTAAATAAAAATATCGGGAAAATTTTGATATAATAAGGGAGATACCATTCTGTCATTTCGCCTGCCGGTGAGGATAATTTTGCCCTTATAATTACCGCAAGCCAATAGGTGAGTATTAAAATAATGATGTCAAATAATGTTATCGTGAATTTTATAAAGTGTTTTTTTTCCTGGATCATTTTTCCTCATATCTTATAGAAAAGAACATCATAATAAAAGCAAGCCTTACAAGGAGAGCGGTGAAAAAAAAAGAAAGAAGTAGAAAATTATAATTCATATGTTTTTTTATATAATGAAACATAGATATATTAATGCTGATTTTTGTCCTTAATTTTTCTTTCTTGGTGCTTGACCCTAATTTGTGATAAAAGACCGCTTCCGGGAGATATGCTATTTCATAATCTTTTTTTCTGAGACGTAAACAGATATCCGTATCTTCGAAGTATAAAAAAAACTTCTCGTCAAAACCTCCTATTTTTTTGAAGACATCAGATCTGAAGAGCATTACGGCGCCTCTTACGCAGTCGGGAAATCGAATTTTACTGTAGTCTAATTCCGACATTAAATATTCCTTTGATATAATATTATTGGGGAAGAGATTTCGTATTAAAGATTCTCTTCCGAAAAGAACTCTTAGAATAGTTGGGAATTTTCTGCAGGAAAGCTGGAACGAGCCATCAGGGAAAAGCAATTTTCCCGTAGCTATACCTGCTTGTTCATTATTTTTCAGGAACTTTATGAGTTTATCTATTGAATTTTTACTAATTTCAACGTCAGGATTTAAAAATAGAATATAGGAAGAATTTTGCATTTTTGCGATTTGATTGCACGCTCTCCCAAAGCCCATGTTTTTGTTATTTGCTATGCATTTGATATTTTCTTTCTCAAGATGTTTTAACTGCTTTTTACTTCCGTCTTTTGAATCGTTATCGACAATAATAATTTGATAATTGCATTTTGGGGGATTCAGCTGTATTGATTTTATACAGTTTTTTAAATCTTCTTTAGTGTTGTAATTTACAATACCGATTGTAAGAGTCATATTCTTTTAGTCAATCTACGTAAACCCAGCTTCCATACGAGCCAGAATGCTTCCCAGATAATTTTTTTGGACATTTTAGAACTTCCCGTTTGGCGTTCGACGAAAACAATAGGAATTTCTTTGATTTTGAAGCCATTCCAGTAACTATAAAAATGGATTTCTATCTGGAATCCATACCCTTCCGCATCGATTTTTTCGAAATCAAGATTCTCGAGGACAGTTCTTTTTATTCCTTTAAATCCGCTTGTTAAGTCGGAGAGGGGAACACCTGTTATTTTCTTTGCGAAAATATTTGCCAGGTAACTTAGAATCAGTCTTGAAATCGGCCAGTTTACTACATTAACGCCCTGCTTGTACCTCGAGCCAATCACAAGGTCAACGTTCTCTTCAATGAGAGTTTTTCTTAATTTCGTTAGATTGGAAGGGTCATGAGAGAAGTCGGCATCCATTTCGAAAATAAAATCGTAATTTCTTTCCAATGCCCACTTGAAACCAGTTAGATAAGCACTTCCTAACCCCATTTTTTTCTCTCGTTCAACCAGATGAACTCTTTTGTTCTTTTTATTCGGTTCTTTTTTCTGGATTTGTTTAACGCTTTTACCGGTACCGTCAGGCGAACCGTCATCCACAATCAAGACCTCAAATTCATGCCCCTTATTTAGGACTTCTTTTATTATCGAGGCGATATTGTCGTTCTCATTATAGGTTGGTATTATAACGAGAGAGTCTCTTTTCACGTTTTACCTCTATCTTTTGATGAAAAATAGATTTAGAATCAACGTTAGAATTATAGAAATCAGGATACTAAAAGTTAAAGGGAGATGAAATGTAAAGTTTTTTCTTTCGATTACGATATTACCCGGTAAATTGAAAAGAAACGGAATTTTTGTAAATAATATAATTAAAATTCCTGTAATTATAAGAAACAACCCTAGTATGAAAAAAGGCGACTCGATTTTCATAGTAAAGTATATAATTCAAGACGAAGTTGTCAATGGTAATGTTTCACGCTTTAAAATATAAAAATCAAATATAAAAATGGAAAATGGCAAATAAAAATTCAAAAAATTATTTTGCTACAGAGCCTACGGAACTCACCTATTTCGTGTTTTGAGTTTTCCGTTGTCTATCCCTTTTAAAATTCCTAGACCAGAAATTCGTATCCGGTAATTCTAAACTACTGTTAATATTTTCTATATTCGTGTTATTTATATTGTTTGTCTTTTTGATTCTTCGAATCATTTAATCTATATCTCGTTTACCCATTTACTCATTCACCCATCCATCCATCCGTAAAGATTTTATATCTTAGTATCTTTGTGGCAATATTTAGAGATCGGGTCTCAGATGATAGGAAGAAAAATAGCATTGCGAGTTAATCTTTTGTTGGTTCGTTATGTTGTTGGCTGGTTAAAACAGAGGAGGGAAAAGTAGTTAAAATAAATTATTTTTCCCGATGGTTTTACTGGATTAGCTTTTACATCTTCTACTTGCTTCGATTCTACATATTTCTTCCGCATTTGCACGAATCGGATACTCGCCGGTAAAACAAGCAGTGCAGAAATTTTTAATTTTGTCGGTTGATACCGCTTCTATGAGTCCATTTACGGATTGATAAGTGAGAGAATCTACTCCTATTATTTCTCTGACTTTTTCTACGGATTTTTTGGAGGCTATAAATTCTCCTTTTGTTTGCATATCTATGCCGTAATAACAGGGAAATTTTAGAGGCGGACTTGAAGAAGCAAAATGAACTTCTTTCGCACCTGCGTCCCTGATTAATTGTACTATTTTTCCTGATGTTGTACCCCTTACAATGGAATCATCAACGAGGAGTATTTTTTTACCTTTTATAATCTCCTTTACAGGCGAAAGTTTCATCCTGATCAATTCTTCCCTTTTACTCTGATGCGGCATTATAAAGGTTCTCCCGATATAACGATTTTTCATTAATCCTTCTCTGCATTTTAAGTTTAGTTCTTCGGCAAGGGATGTTGCGACTGGTCTTGATGTATCAGGTACTGGGACAACTATATCGATATCGATTTCTTTTTTCTCTATTTCTTTCGCGAGATTTTTTCCGAGATTTAGTCTTGCCTTGTAAACAGATATGCCGTCGATGATTGAGTCGGGTCTCGCGAAATATACATATTCGAAAATACAGGGACAATGTTTCTCTTCGGAGATTTTTCTTGTATATAATTTACCTTCTGTGCTAAAAAAAATAGCTTCGCCTGGTAGTACATCACGCTCAATTTGGTAGCCAAGCGATTCGAGGACAACACTTTCGGAACCCACACTGAAATTATTTTCCTTGGTGCCAAATATAAGAGGTTTGATACCGTAAGGATCTCTGAAAGCAAGGATACCTTTATCTTTAATCAGAGCGACTACAGAATAGCTTCCTTTAACTTTTTCAAAGAGACCTTCGATTGCCTCAAAAAGAAAATCGGGAGAGAATATCGGTTTTTTATTCATTTCTTCACAGAGGAGGCTTAAAAGTAGTTCCGCGTCAGAGGTTGAAACAATTATCCTTCTGCTCTCTTTTTCTAATTTTTCTTTTAGTAAATTAAAATTAATTATATTGCCGTTAAAGGCAAAGGCTATTCCGTATGGAGTATTAGAAATGAAGGGTTGGGCGTTTTCTATACCCATTCCTCCAAGTGTAGGATATCTTACGTGTCCAATACCAATGTTGCCTCTAAGATAATTGAGTTCTTCTTTTTTGAACACATCTCTTACTAATCCTTCTGCTTTTTTAATGTTGAATTTATCCGAGTAAGTTACTATGCCAGCGGCATCCTGTCCTCTGTGCTGTATTATAAGCAGTGAATCAAAAATATCACCGATTACCTCTTTTTTGCCAATTATCCCTACTATACCGCACATTTACTTTGATCTTTTCCTTTCTTTATAGAACCGGTAGATTTGATTTACCTGTTAGGTACCTGTCAATATTATATGCTGCTTTTCTGCCTTCGGATATCGCCCATACAACGAGAGATTGCCCCCGGTGCATATCACCTGCACAGAAGATTCCTTCTTTTGAAGTCATAAAGTTATTATCTGTCTTGATATTGCCGATATCAGTCAGTTCAAGATTCAGGTCTTCTACCAGTCCTTTATGTTCTGTATGCAGGAAGCCCAGGGCCAGAATTACTAAATCCGCATTGATTTCGAATTCGCTTTCCGGTATTTCCTTCATTATTGGACAACTTTTATCATTTGTTTTTGAGAATTCTACCTTAGAGCATTGTAATTTTTTTACTTTCCCGTTTTCGCCGATAAATCTTTTTGTCAAAACCGACCAGTGACGCTTACAACCTTCTTCGTGACTGCTTGAATTTTTAAGTATTGAGGGATAGTAAGGCCAGGGCTGGTTTTCCGTTCTACAGTCGGAAGGTTTTGGGAGGATTTCTATCTGGATTATACTTTTTGCACCCTGTCTCTTTGCAACACCAACACAATCCGCTCCCGTATCGCCTCCGCCGATAACGATAACCTCTTTATCTTTTGCGTCTATAAGTTGTTTTGAATCGATTTTTTCGCCCCATACTCTCTTATTCGATTGAATTAGATAATCCATCGCAAAGTGTATTCCTTCTAGTTCTCTGCTTTTTATTTTTAAATCTCTCGGAACTCTCGAACCCGAGGCAAGACAAATTGCGTCAAAATCTTTTTGTAGTTTTTCTACAGTTATATCGATTCCGACGAATGTATTTACTTTAAATTTTATATTTTCTTTTTCCATTAATTTTAATCGGCGGTCGAGAATATTTTTTTCTAATTTGAAATCTGGAATACCGTATCGTAGGATTCCTCCGATTTTCTTATCTCTTTCGAAGACCGTTACCCGATGCCCGGCTTTATTTAGCTGGTCGGCAGTAGAAAGCCCTGCAGGACCGGAACCTACAATTGCGATTTTTTCACCTATTCTTTTCAGAGGTGAGTTTGCTTTAATAAATCCCGATTTGAACGCGTGTTCGATTATGGCAAGTTCGTTTTCTCTGATCGTAATTGCGTCGTCGTTTATAGATAAAACACATGAATGCTCACAAGGAGCAGGACATATTCTTCCGGTTATCTCAGGAAAGTTATTTGTTGCGGAAAGTAGTTCGTAAGCTTTTTCCCATTGATTGTTAAACATAAAATCATTCCATTCGGGAATATAATTTCCAATGGGGCAACCCCAGTGACAGAAGGGAGTTCCGCAATCCATGCAACGCGAAGCCTGCTCCTTCGATATATCATCTTTTCGCGGGATGGAGATATCTTTATAATCTTTTATTCTCTCCTCTACCGGTCTTAGTTCTGTATTTTCCTTATGTATCTCAAGAAATCCATTTATTTTACCCATTTTTAACCCTTTTTATTCGATTATCGATTCGACCCATTCCTTCAGGTTTTCCTTTTTTTCTGTTTCTAATATATGTTCATATTCAAGGGGAATTACCTTGATGAAATTTTTAATAGCATTATCGAAGTCATGTAGAATTTCTTTTACTTTTTTGCTTTCGGTGTATTTATAATGATTCGTTAACAGATTTTTCATTGTGCCGGAATCGTGTTCATTTATCTCTTTTATTTTTGCCATCTCGAGATTGCATCTGGATTTGAAATCTCCATTTATATCGTAGACGTAAGCTATGCCTCCGGACATTCCTGCGGCAAAGTTACGACCGGTTCTTCCTATTATTATAACTCTTCCGCCTGTCATATATTCGCATCCATGGTCACCAACTCCCTCCACGACTGCGTTCAGACCTGAATTTCTGATACAGAATCGTTCTCCTGCAATACCTCTGATGTATGCTTCGCCGCTGGTGGCTCCGTAAAAGGACGTGTTTCCGATGATAATATTTTCTTCCGATTTGTAAGTTGTTTTTTTATCCGGATAAATTATTATCTTTCCTCCGAAAAGTCCTTTGCCGACATAATCGTTTGCCATCCCTTCCAGCTCAAAAGTTATTCCTTTTGCAAGAAAAGCTCCGAAACTTTGACCTGCATATCCTTTGAATTTAAAATGAATTGTATCGTCCGGAAGGCCTCTTTCTCCGTATACATAGCATACTTCACCGCTTAGCCGTGCTCCGACCGTGCGATTAGTGTTATTTATGTTGACATTTTGTATTATTTTTTCTTCTTTTAAAATAGCATTTTTTGAAAGGTCTATCAGTTGAGTATCTAAAATATCATCCAAATCATGTTTTTCGGGCTTAGAATAAAAAATTCCCGTATTATCTTTAGCTTCCGGTTTGTATAAGATGTTGCTTAAATCGATATTTTTGGATTTCCAATTGAGTATTTTTTCGTTTACTTCTAAAAGTTCGGTTTTTCCTATCATTTCTTCAATCTTTTTTATTCCGAGATTGGCCATAATTTCACGCAGTTCTTCTGCCACAAAGTTGAAATAATTTACAAGATATTCTACCTTTCCGTTGAATCTTTTGCGGAGAATCTCATTTTGAGTTGCAACACCCACGGAGCAGTTTCCGAGGTTGCAGTGACGGAGCATTACGCATCCGAGAACTACTAAAGCGGCTGTTCCAAAACCGTATTCCTCCGCACCCAGTATTGCCGCAATTGCTATATCTCTTCCGGTGCGAATCTGTCCGTCGGTTTGCAGACGTACTCTGCTTCTTAAATTGTTCAGCACAAGGGTTTGGTGTGTTTCGGAAAGCCCAAGTTCCCAGGGTAATCCGGCGTGGTGTATCGAGCTTAAGGGTGATGCTCCTGTGCCGCCGTCTCCTCCTGAAATTAGAATCATATCTGCGTGACCTTTTGCAACACCTGCTGCCACAGTGCCGACTCCGACTTCGGATACGAGTTTTACACTGATTCTTGCCCTGGGATTTACATTTCTTAGGTCAAAAATCAGCTGGTTTAAATCTTCAATGGAGTAAATATCGTGGTGAGGTGGGGGAGATATGAGGGTTACTCCGGGTGTGGTATGACGGGTTTTTGCTATTATTTCGCTGACTTTATGTCCGGGCAGGTGTCCGCCTTCGCCGGGTTTTGCACCCTGAGCTATTTTTATCTGTATTTCATCGGCGTGAACAAGATAGTTTGTCGTTACACCAAAACGACCCGAGGCAACCTGTTTTACTTTACTTCGGAATGAAGCTCCGTTTGAAAGTCTTTTGAAGCGGGAGGGGTCTTCACCCCCTTCGCCGGTGTTGGACATACCTCCGAGTTTGTTCATAGCCATTGCTATTGTTTCATGGGTTTCTTTGCTTATGGACCCGAAACTCATTGCTCCTATTGCAAACCTCTTTACTATTTTCGAAATCGGCTCCACTTTTTCTATTGGGATGGAAGTTAGATTCGAATTGAATTTGAGTAGACTTCGCAGAGTTGTCGGGTTTTCAGTCTGGTTATTTATAATTTGAGCGAATTTTTTATATTCCTTGTAATTTCCTCTACGCGTTGAGTCCTGCAGGTAAGCAATGCTCTCGGGATTCCAGAGATGATATTCACCGTCTTTTTTCCACTGAAAAAAACCGCCGGAAGGTAGATATTTTTGCTCCGTAGAAGAATCGGGGAAAGCTTCTTTATGTCTCAGGATTGTTTCTTTGGCGATAGTCAATAGGTCGGCACCTTCGATACGTGACGTGGTACCAGTAAAACATTTATCGATTACCTCTTTGCCAAGTCCCAGTGCTTCGAATATTTGAGCGCCTCTGTAGCTTTGAAGAGTTGATATTCCCATCTTCGATAATATTTTAAGTATTCCTTTATTGACAGCTTTTTTGTAATTGTCAATTGCGTCGTTTGTATCGATTTCAATCTCGCCTTCCTTCGTTAAATATTTTATTGTTTCAAAAGCAAGATATGGATTGATACAGTCTGCTCCGTATCCTAAAAGGAGAGCAAAATGTTGAACTTCTTTTGCGTCTGCACATTCAACCAGTATATTCACCTGGGTTCGTAGTTCATTGTTAATGAGAAAGTGATGGACTGCTCCGGTTGCTATAAGTGAAGGTATAGTTGCGTTTTTTTCGTTTATTCCTTTATCGCTTAGAAGTATAAAAGAATATCCGCTTTCAGCAGATTCTTTTGCTTCTTTTGTTATTCTTTCTAAAGCCCTTATAAAATTTCTTTCGTCGTCGGGGTTAAAAAGTAAAGATATATTTTTAGTTGTAAATCCGTTTATGTTTATGTTTTTTAATTTTTTGAATTCTTCATTCGTAAGTATGGGTTGTTTTAGTTCTAGCTTGTGAGCGTGAGTCGGAGTTTCCTCCAGGATATTTCCCTTTGGACCGAGAAAACCTATGTTGCTCATAACTATTTTCTCTCTGATCGAATCTATTGGAGGATTGGTGACCTGAGCAAAGAGCTGTTTGAAATAGTTGAAAATCAGTTGTGGCTGTTTTGACAGTATAGCATGAGGGTGGTCATTGCCCATTCCGCCTATTGGTTCTTTTCCTTCCAGAACCATTGGTTTAAAGATGAATTTTAAGTTTTCTCTCGTATAACCGGATGCTTTCAAACAGGATAGTAAATCTTCTTTTTTACAATCAAAGTTTTTTTTCTTTTTTTTGCCGGATTTTATTGAATCGAATTGTAGTAAATGTTCATTCAGCCATGAGCCATAGGGTCTTTTATTTGATAATTCGTTTTTTATTTTTTCGTCCTGAATTATTTCACCTTTTTCCGTATCTATGAAAAATATTTTCCCCGGTTCGAGTCTTCCTGATTCCAGTATGTCCTTGCCTTTTATATCCAGGACTCCGACTTCGGAAGCCATTACTACCTTTTCGTCTTTAGTAATGAGGTAACGGGCAGGACGTAAACCATTTCGGTCAAGTATCGCACCGACACGGGTGCCGTCAGTAAAAGCTATTGCAGCAGGTCCATCCCAGGGTTCGGAAATGCAGGCATGGTACTTGTAAAAGTCCTTTAATTTTTTATCCATCAGATTATTATTTTCCCAGGCTGCCGGAATCAACATCATCATTGCATGGGGGAGGGAGCGTCCGGATAATACCAAAAGTTCGAATATGTTGTCGATTATTGCCGAATCGCTTTTTGATGCGTCTATAACTGGTTTTATCTTTTCTATGTCTTTTCCGAATAAAGGACTCCGGAGAAGACCTTCGCGTGCCTTCATCCAGTTTATGTTTCCCCTTAGTGTATTTATTTCGCCGTTATGGGCAAGAAACCTGAAAGGCTGCGACAAGTCCCAGGTTGGGAATGTATTCGTGCTATAGCGAGAATGAACCATAGCGATGGCGCTTTTTACGGATTCGTCCTTCAAATCAAGGTAGAAATCTTCCACTTGATTTGCCATCAAAAGACCTTTATAGGAAATTGTTCTGCTCGATATATTGGTGATATAAAAGAAAGATTTTTGTTTTATATCCGACGAGTTTATGATGTTTTCGGTTCTTTTTCTTATAATATACAGTGCTCGTTCGAAATCGAGTCCATCTTTACTGTCTTTTGAAGGAAGATTGGGATTTTTCCGGATAAAAATCTGTTCAATTGAAGGTTGATATCCTTTAGCGGAAGTCCCTATGTTTGAATTATCTACAGGTATTTTTCTCCACCCGAGGAATAATTGTTTTTCTTCTTCTATTGCTTTTGTAAGAACTTCTTTGCAGAACGAACGTTCACGCGCATCTTGAGGCAGAAAAACAATTCCGGTTCCGTACTTCCCGGGAGAAGGTAAATCCATTTTTTCTTTTTCCGTGACTTTGGAAAGAAATTCATGCGGTAGCTGTATTAGTATGCCTGCTCCGTCTCCGGTCTTTGGGTCGGCTCCGGCAGCTCCGCGATGAGAAAGACGGCGGAGGATTTTTAGACCTTTTTTAACAATATCGTTGGATTTTTCTCCTTTGATGTTGCAGACAAAACCAACGCCGCATGAATCATGCTCGTTCTTCGAGTCGTATAATCCCTGCTTTTCCGGAAACCCGTTATTCATTTTTAATTCTTATTCTCACACAGAGTCGCAGAGAGCATTTTGTTGTTTTTTCTTCTTTCTTTTTAATCATATGCTACTTTGTGCTCTTTGTGGTTAATATACATTTTTATAATATCGGCAGGTATTTCTCAATTTCGTACTGAGACACCTGGATTCTATAATCATCCCATTCTTTCTTCTTGAGGGTAATGAAGCGCGGGAAGATGTGTTCTCCGAGTATTTTTCTTACAAGCAAGCTGTTTTCGGTTATCGTTATAGCATGACCGAGACTATCAGGAAGGGTTTCGATACCTTTTTCTTTTCTCTCTATCGGCGTCAGGTGGTAAAGGTTTTGGTCCATTGGGGGTGGAACCTTATAGTTTTTTTCTATACCTTCAAGTCCTGCATGAAGCATAGCAGCGAAAGTCAAATAGGGATTGCAGGCAGGGTCGACCGCTCTGAATTCACAGCGGGTTGCTTTCTCCTTGCCTGGCTGGTACATGGGCACACGTATTAAAGCGCTTCTGTTTCTATGGCTCCAGGCTATATATACCGGGGCTTCGTATCCGGGTACGAGCCTCTTGTAAGAGTTTACTGTTTGTGCGAATATCGAGCAGATCTCTTTCGAGTGTCTTAAAAGACCTGCAATATAAGAGTGTCCAATATCGGATAGAAAATTTTGTGAGTTCTTATTGAAGAATGCGTTTTTATTTCCTTTGAACAAGGATTGATGGGTGTGCATTCCCGAACCGTTTTGTCCAAAAATGGGCTTCGGCATAAATGTGGCGTAAACACCGAATTTGGTGGCTATTTCCTTTACGACCACGCGGTAGGTTATGACGTTGTCTGCCATCTTAAGGGCGTCTTCATACCGCATATCCACTTCATGCTGGGAAGGAGCCACTTCATGATGCGAGTATTCGACATGTATACCCATTTCTTCGAGGGCGAAGACCGTTTCTCTTCGCAGGTCGCTGGCGACATCAAGGGTTGTCAGGTCAAAATATCCTCCCCTGTCCAGTATTTCCGTTCCTTTATCGTTTCTAAAGTAAAAGTATTCAAGCTCCGGACCGAGATAAAAATGGTCAAAGCCCATTTCTTCCGCTCGAGCCAAAGCTTTTTTAAGAATATATCGAGGGTCCCCTTCGTATGGTGTTTTATCGGGATTTAAAACATCGCAGATCATTCGAGCAACTTTTTTCTCGTTTGGTCGCCAGGGTAATATTACGAAAGTACTGGGGTCCGGCATTGCTATCATATCCGATTCTTCTATGTCCTGATAACCCGTAATGGAAGAGCCGTCAAATCCCATACCGTTTGTAAGGGCTCCTTCAAGTTCGTGTATCGTTATTGCGAAACTTTTAACCTGCCCAAGAATATCGGTAAACCATAACCGTACGAATTTTACGTCCTCTTCTTTTACTATTTTCAAGATATCATTTTTTGTTTTTTTAGCCATTTTTACTCCTTATTTTACATTTTTGGCCACAAAGGCATCAAGGAACGAAGTTTATATAAACAATATTGATTGGTTACCACTTTATTTACTTCTTCTTTTTTTGCAATAGTTTAAAATTCATATTTTACTTTGAGACTTCGTGTCTTAGTGGCTATGTCATCCTATCGCTTCATTGCCGCGTTCGCCCGTTCGTATGCGTATGCATTCGGGAAGATCAAGAACGAATATTTTTCCGTCTCCTATATTTCCTGTTTGGGCTCCTTTAATTATCGATTGGATTGTAGGTTCTACAAAATCCTCGTTAACAGCTATTTCTATTCGTAATTTTTTAAGTAAGTTTACTTCTTGTAAAACACCCCGGTAAGTTTCGGTATATCCTTTTTGTTGACCGCTGCCGAGTGCATTGGTGACCGTCATTTTGTAAACTTCGGCGTCGTAAAGAGCTTTCTTTACGTCAGGCAATTTATGAGGTTGAATTAAAGCAATTATAAGTTTCATTTTTACCTCCGATTATTTTAAGAGCAGTTTTTTTCTTAACTACCTTCATATTTTTTATTCGGTCATGAATATCTGGAATCCGCCGTATGCTTCCATTCCGTGTTCTCCTATGTCAAGACCTTTCAATTCCTCTTCTCGGGAGACCCGCAATCCAATAGTAACATCTATAAGTTTAAAGACAATGGTCATACTTATAATAATAAATGTGATTACAGATAAAGCACCAAGTAGTTGAATTCCAAGTTGTTTTAAACCACCGCCGTATAAAAGACCGTTGTATGCCAGCCCCAAGCTTTGTTTTCCGAAAATACCTATGGAGAGTGTACCCCAGAGTCCGTTCATTCCGTGAACGGGAAATGCGCCGACCGGGTCGTCGATATGTAGTTTATCTAATAGAATAACGCCTAAGACGACAATAATGCCTCCTATTGCTCCTATTGCTATTGCTGCCCACGGTTCTACAAAAGCGCAGGGTGCAGTGATTGCGACGAGACCTGCAAGAGCACCGTTCATAGCCATAGAAAGATCGGGTTTTCCGAACATCTTCCATACGGTAATCATCGCGAATATTCCGCCAGTTGCAGCCGCTAAGTTGGTGTTAATTGCTACAAGTGCGATTAAACTTCCATCTCCTACGTGGAGACTTGACCCCGGATTGAATCCAAACCAGCCGAACCATAGTATAAAGACTCCAAGCGACGCAAGTGGAATGGAATGTCCTGCAATGACATTTGGTTTTCCATCAGGACCATATTTCCCGAAGCGTGGTTTTAAGATTATTGTGCCTACGAGTGCAGCGAAACCTCCGACCGTATGAACGACTGTGGAGCCGGCAAAATCCGTGAAGTTTAGTTTAGCAAGCCAACCGCCACCCCATATCCAGTGTCCGACTATCGGGTATATTAAAGCGGAAATCGCAAACGAATAGATAAGATAAGCCTTAAATTTCATTCTTTCTGCCATGCCGCCTGCGACGATAGTCGCTGCTGCTCCGCAGAACGCAGCCTGGAATAGCCAGAAAGCATAAAGTGGGACGTTAGCTCCCGATTTGGCTCCCGCTAAAAACCACCCTTTAAGTCCAAAGAAAACATTCCCGTCTCCAAACATTATAGCGTATCCGAACATAAAAAACCCAATTGATGCCATACAGAAGTCCAGAAAGTTTTTAGTCAGAATATTGCAGGTATTTTTTGCGCGAATAAAACCTGCTTCGACCATGCCGAAGCCCGCCTGCATAAAGAAAACCAGGAATGCAGCTAAGAGAACCCATAGAGTATCCAATCCCACAGCGCTTATTTGTAAAACTTCTTGAGTCATTTTTCCTCCTTACATTATGAGCAATTTACTTTATAAGCTCAATTCTCCCGGAATTTTTGGGAATAAAGTGGCATCTTTTACATGCCCCAAGCCGCATATATATCGAGTAATTCGTTCTATTCCTATACCGAAACCTCCTGAAGGTGGAAGCCCCAGTTTCGCAAGTTCCAGATATAATTTGAAGTCGTCCGGATTCAGTTTCTGACGAATTATCCTTTCTTTTATTTTTTCGTATTCGTTTTCTCTCATGCCGCCGGATAGACCTTCACCGAAACCCTGGGGGTATATAATATCCATATCCAGCAATATTCCGGGTCTTTTCGGGTCTTCTTTGTCGTAGAACTCTCTTTTCCAATCGGGAATATCAATCAACCAGAATGGGTCTTCCATTTTTTTAGAAAGGACCATTTCGAAACCTTCTCCATATTTGTCCATTGCTTCTGTGAATGCAACTCTCTGGTAGGGCGTTTTGGGTATTTTTAAATCGCGTTCGAAAAACTCAAGCTGTTTTTTGCAGTTTTTCTTGACTTCCGAAAAAACGTGAGTGTAAATATCTTCTCCGAGCTCGAGAAGCTCATCCCTGGTGGCTCCCCTCATTTCAAGGTCGAGTTGCGTGAATTCGAAAAGATGCCGACCGGTATCGGCAGTTTCTTCTACCTCGAGACGCAAGTTAGGAGAAAAACAGAAGAATTTATCGATTCCAATCACCGCCATCAATTTGTGCAAAATCATGCTTTTTGTTATCTTATATTTTTCGCCGTAGTACTCAAATTCAGTTGTGAACACATCGTGACAGAGAGGGTCGGTCTCCGGAGATACCATAACGGCTGAAATTTCAAGGAAGCCATTATTGTATAGATAATTAGCCATCGCTTTCCTGACCTGCGTTTTAACAAATAGCATTTCTTTAATTGCGGGATTATTGAATCGCTCGTAATATTTCTCTGCTAATTCCGCCGCCCTGTCTTTTTTCACATTTGCTTTCGCCATAATGGCCTCCCTTTTTTTGAATTATTATTCGACATTATTGCATATTTATTCACAAATATGCAATAATGATTATAACTGCTTTTATCGTTTTGTCAATGGGTAATTTAATTTTTTTTAATTTTTATTAATTTTTATTTTTGAAAATTAATTCGGTTTTAAGGTTGAGTAAGAGGCTTTGCTTTTGGGGAAACTTAATAATAAGTTATTCTTTTTCTTAATAATTAAGTAAAGATATTGTTAGTAAAACGATTTGCTATAAACTTAATTTTATTTTAGATTTCTAGATATGTGCCATTGCTTCTTTGTGTTTTCTTGTTTTTTGTTTTGTTTTTTTGTTGATTTTTGTTTTGCGTCGAATTGTCTCGTATCCATTGAATTCGTCGCATTGCCGGACCGGAAACTTTCTTGGGAAAGTACAGTCTTTATCATTTGTACATGTACTGCATAATCCTTTTTTTATCATTTTTCCATTCTCCTTTTTTATACTTTTTTGTCTGACTTTTCATCCAATTGCGTTATCGCCGCTTTCGCCGGTTCGAATTCGTATGCACTGCAGAAGGTCAAGGACAAATATTTTTCCATCACCTATTCTGCCCGTTTGGGCTCCTTTGATTATCGCTTTAATAGTCACTTCTACGGATTCGTCGTTTGTTACTATTTCCACTCGTAATTTCTTACGGAGGTTTACTTCTTCTATTTTGCCGAGATATTCGTCGGAGTATCCTTTTTGTTGACCGCTGCCAAGGGCATTGACGACTGTCAGTTTGTAAATTTCGGCATCATAAAGAGCCTTTTTTATGTCAGGCAATTTATAAGGTTGAATCACAGCTACTATAAGTTTCATTTTTTTCTCCGTTTTTAATGGAGGTGGGTGGATTATGGGGAGTAGGCAATAAATTATGGAAGAGTCTACTCTGTCCGCCCACCGCCATTGATTTTTTCATAGTAAAAAGCAACTTTTTCTATCTTTAGTTTTCATACCGTTTTATGAGACTAAAATCATCTTTGCTTTTTCATCTAAAATATCTGTCATAAAAGGTATCCCTGTTTCTTTTTCGGTTTCTCTATTTGCAGAAAAAATATCATTACGAGAGATACCATTTATACTGAATTTCCTAACGCCTGCCAACAGTTGTTGTAACCCGGCTTCCAATTTATCTGCAAGAGTCCATACTGCTATAGCACCGTAAGGTATATTCTTCATTTCGTTTTTCCCGAGTTTCTTTTCGAGATCGTAGTATCCGGCAAGTATTTCTTCCGGCTTATCACCGAAAACGGAAACCGACTTAGGAAGTTCAGCCCAGTTTCCATTTATTTTCTCTTTTATATCAGGTTTCAATACTCCTTCGATGTTCGACCCAAGAAAACCTGGGATCATAAGTGCTCTTCCCATACATACGAGCTTGGTATATGGCTTTCCTAATGCAATGGCTTTGAAGATTTGGTCTTCCTTAGCGATTCCGCCTGCAAAAGCCATATCGACGACTTTTTTACCTTTGTCGGCAAGTATTGAGGCGTATTCGTAGGCTTTTGAGTGAAGGAAAATCGATGGCACGCCCCAGCTTTCCATCATATTCCACGGGCTCATTCCGGTGCCGCCTCCGGAGCCGTCAATGGTCAATAAATCAAGGTCCGCTTCTGATGCATATTTAATCGCCATCGATAGGGCTTCCATTCCATAAGAACCCGTCTTTAAAGAGATGCGCTTGTATCCGATTTTACGTAGATATTCGACTTCTTTCATAAAATCCTCTTTGACTTGAGAGGGAGAGGCTTTATCCGTATATCCAAGTCTGCTGTGTCTTGCGATGGATTTTATTGAACCATGGTCTAATGCTTCTCTGACTTCGGGTTTATCCGGATCCGGGTCTACAATATATCCTCGCTTTTTCAGGAAAAGAGCGTAGTCGAGACTATCTACCTGGATCTCGCCTCCTATAACTTTTGCTCCCTGTCCCCATTTGAGTTCGATTATTACTTTATCTCCGTATTTTTCAATTAAAAATTCGGCAACGCCATTGCGAGTATCTTCTACGTTCATCTGAACGATTATGGCGCCATATTTATCGAAGTATTTCAAATATGTATCTATTCGTCTTTCCAATTCCGGAGCTTTCTTTATTTTACCCTTATCGATGACAGCGTCCCTATCGACGCCTACGACATTTTCTCCGACGACTATGGGAATCCCAACCAATGCTGCTCCAACAGCAAGCGAATCCCAGTATTTTGCTGCGATGAATGTAGAACCGAGCGCACCGGTCATTATAGGTAGTTTTGATTTTGTTTTAACCTTTGCTCCAAATTCGGTTTCAAGGTTAACGTTAGGGAAAACACAATCATCAGCGGCTTTCGATACGCCTTTGGGCAAACTATCGGCACCATATAAATAACCCTGGATTCTAAGGGAGTTATAGGATACGCCTATCGGACATGTATTCCCGCTACCTGCAGTTATGTTGCTGAAATCACGGGGATAAAGTATGTTTCTACCCCTTAAACTCGAAAGCCAGGTTTCACATTTTCCGGTACAATCTGCTCGACATAGGGTACACAATCCCGATTCTGCGGGATTGCCCCGGTTAGCAGTTCCAAGAGCGTCATTTGTTTTTTGCCAATTAACCATTTTTCATCTCCTCCTTTTATTGTATTTATTGCCTTATGCAATTCCGATTGAATAAATATTCGTTTTTTTCGAATATCTATTCTTGCAACTCCGGATAGATTATATCGATTTTTTTATATTTGTCAAGGGTTTGGTTTTAATTTTTGTTTTTTTTGCATTGGTTAAAATTTCAATATTTGAATTAAATTTCATTTATAATATCTTTGTCTGTTGGATTAGTTAAATTGTTAAATCTTCGAATATAACAAAAATAAAGGAATTGAGGTTTTGGGTTTCGAATTTAGTGCGGTGTGTTTGTAGTTCCGATCCGGTGATTGCGTAAATTTTTTTTATTTTCCTAATTTTTTATCTGCTGTCTGCAGTAGTCGTTTTTTTGTATTCGTTAAATTCTTCGTGTTGCCAGACAGGGAATTTCCTTCGGAAATCACAATCTTTGTCATTTGAGCATGTGCTACATATTCCTTTTTTTTATCATTTTTTTATCCTTGACAGATAACATAAACCTTTTGTGTCGATTGGATAGCGAACTTGCAGTGCATATTTTCGAGTTTATTCGATAGAAGTTGAATAAAAATGCACAAAAAATGAATTTTTACCCTTGACATTATTTGTAACATTTGTATATTCCAACTTAATTGTAAGAATATAGTCGGGGAGTAGGCAAAAATTTAACTTTCGAAGGAGGTTATTTTAATGGAAGAATTGAATCCTTTTAAAATTGCTCAATCTCAGTTAGATGAAGCTGCAAAGCTTCTTAAACTTGATAAGGGGACGCATGAGATGTTAAGATGGCCAATGCGGGAATTACATTTAACTATACCGGTTAAAATGGATGACGGTAACACTAAAGTTTTTCAAGGGTTCAGGGTTCAGTACAATGATGCCCGTGGACCAACCAAGGGCGGAATCAGGTGGCATCCGGAGGAGACTATAGACACAGTCAGGGCTCTTGCAGCATGGATGACATGGAAAACTTCCGTAGTGGATATACCTTACGGAGGAGGTAAAGGTGGAATTATCTGCGATCCGAAAAATATGTCCGAAGGCGAGAAAGAGCGTCTTGCCAGAGGTTATATCAGAGCTCTTGGCAGATTTATAGGCCCTAAGAAAGATATTCCCGCGCCGGACGTTTACACCACGCCGCAGATTATGGCATGGATGATGGATGAATATTCCAATATAACGGGTTATAACACTCCCGGCGTAATAACCGGTAAACCGCTTAATATAGGTGGTTCACTCGGCAGGGGAGATGCTACGGCAAAAGGTGGAATGTATGTTTTGCGAGAAGCTGCAAAAATCAAGAAAATAGATCTCTCAAAAGCCAAAGTAGCTATTCAGGGTTATGGTAATGCCGGTCAATTTGCCCATTCTTTGGCAGAAGAGATGTTTGGTTCTAAGGTGATTGCTATATCTGATTCAAAGGGTGGCATATTAAACAAGAGTGGTTTAAAGGCAAAAAAATCTATAGATACTAAAATGGAAAAAGGAACAGTCGTTAAGCTGGATGGAGATAAAATTACTAATGAGGAATTGCTTGAACTTGATGTAGACGTACTTATACCGGCAGCTTTAGAAAATGTCATAACCGAGAAGAATGCGAGCAAAATAAAAGCGAAGATAAGTGTAGAGCTTGCTAATGGTCCTACTACACCCGAGGCAGATAAAATTCTTCATGATAATAATTGCTATGTAATTCCGGATTTTCTTGCAAACGCCGGCGGTGTAACCGTTTCTTATTTCGAGTGGGTTCAGAATGAAGCCGGTTATTACTGGCCTCTTGAAAGAGTTTACAATGAGCTTGATGCGCATATGACTAAAGCTTTTCATGCGGTTCACGATATGAGAGCAAAAGAGAAAGTTCACAACCGACTTGCCGCTTATATGGTTGCAGTTAAAAGAGTTGTAGATGCAATGAGGATAAGAGGCTGGGTATAAAAGACTTATCTCGATTTGAGAAAAAGGCTAACGTTCGTTAGCCTTTTTTTGTAGGTTAGATAATATTGGTTTACTCCTTTAGAGAGTTATTTGGTAGTAATGGAAAATTAAATATCAAAATGCAAATAGCAAAATGATATCTTACGCTATCAGCTATCCGCTTTCCGCTAAACCCAACTCCATACTCCATTTTTTAACATGTAGAAAATGTAGAACTTGTAGTTTTTATTTACATTATTTACATTATCTACATTGACTACATGTCCTACATGTGAAAATTTTTTTGCTTTTTCTGCGGTTAGCCGTAAGCGGTAAGCCGAGAGCGTTTATTTATATTTGATTTTTAAACTTTTTCGGGGCTTGACTATATTGTCAATCTATATAAATTAAATACGTAATATCGTAGTTAAGGTTTGTTTTAATTTAAAAAAGACAAAACAGGAGGAGTTAAGTGTCAACAGACAAAAGGAAAAGAAGTTGCTGCTTTTGCAGGGAAGAAGCAGGAGATATTGATTATAAAAACGTAGAGTTATTGAGCAGATTTGTCACTCCAAGCGGTAAGATTCTTCCTTCCAGGATAACAAGGGTTTGTCCGAAGCATCAAAGGAAGTTAAAAAACGCAATAATGCAGTCAAGAGAGATTGCATTGATGCCTTACGTAAAATCATTAGATTGGTAGGTGGGGAGATATGGAAGTTATACTTAAGGAAAATCATCCGCATTTGGGAGAAAAAGGCGAGATTGTGCAGGTAGCAGATGGCTATGCCAGGAATTATTTGATACCAAAGAATATGGCCGTTGTCAACACTCCTGGTAATAGAGCTGCTATTAAAGCTGAAGGACAATTCGAAAAAATCAAATTGGAAAAAGAGAAAGCTTCGGCTGAGCAAGTTAAAGATAAAATTCAGGGTAAAGAGTTCAAAATTATGGCTAAAGCCGGCAAAGATGGTAAGCTATATGGTTCAATAACCAAGCAGGATATTGCTGTCCTTTTAGAAAAAGAAGGATACCTTATAGATAAAAAGGTTATGGATGTGGAAGAACATATAAGAGAAACCGGATTATATGAAATACAGTTAAATTTACATAAAGATGTAAAAGCTTATATTAATCTTATAGTGGAAAAAGAGGCTTCTGAAGAAGAGGAAACTTCTGATGTTGTAGAGGAATCTTCCGAGGAGAAAGAGGAATCCACCGGGGAGGAAAATAGTGAGGGAAGTTAAAATTGCAGGTATTGCAATCGATAGAGCCTCAAATACTCCTGTAGTTCTTTTAAGAGACGTTGATGAGAAGAAGAAAGTTCTTCCTATATGGATAGGTCCTTTTGAAGCTGAAGCAATATCTCAAGGGCTGAAAAACGAAAAGTTCAAGCGTCCTCTTACTCATGATTTGTTTTTAAATGTGCTTAAAGGTTTAAAGGTAGATATATCCAAAGTCGTTGTTTCCGAATTGAAAAATGATACCTATTTTGCAGAGATTTATTTAAAGAAAGACAACGCGATTTTCAAGATAGATTCAAGACCAAGTGATTCGCTGGCGCTGGCTTCCAAGAATCACACTCCCATCTATGTACAGGATGAAGTTATGGAAAAAGGTGGGGTAAAACTGGATCTTGATGATAGTAAAAAGGTTCAGGATATTAGAAAGTATATGGAGGATATTAAGCCGGAAGATTTCGGAAAATTCAGGATGTAATCTTGAGAGTTCTAATACAGAGAGTGCTTTCTGCTTCGGTTTGTCTGGTTAAAGAGGGAAAAATTAAAGAGGAATCTTCGATAGGTAAAGGTCTATTGCTATTTGTTGGGATAGGGAAAAATGACAGTCAGGATACCGCGACTTTTTTGGCGGAAAAGATATTTAATCTCAGGATTTTTGAAAATAAAGGCAAATTCGATTTATCTCTGGCCGATATAGAAGGAGAAATTCTCGTAGTACCTCAATTTACTTTATATGGAGATACGGAAAAGGGCAGAAGACCCGAATTTACCGAGGCAGAGAAACCGGATAAGGCAAAAATATTGTTTGATTTTTTTTGCGATAGAATTGGCGATTATGTTTCCTGTAAAAAAGGGTTTTTTGGAGAAAAAATGGAGGTAAAACTGATTAATGATGGTCCTGTTACCTTGATGGTGGAAAAATGAAATCGATGACAGCATTCGTTTCCGATATCAAGGAGATTTCAGGGTTGACTGTCAGATTTGAGCTGGCTTCCTATAACAGCAGGTTTATTGATATAAATCTTACTTTGCCCGAATTTCTATTGCCTTACAGGGTAAACATATATAACAGGATTAAGGATAAACTCATGCGCGGCAGGATAGAAATGCAGGCTTATCTTGAAGATGGTAATTTCGTTGATTCTCCCGTATATCAGAGAAATGTCGGACGTGATATAGAAAGATTACGGAAAATAAAAGAGAAGTTCCATCTAAATGGAGACATCGATATGTCTCTTCTTATGAACCTCTCGAATATATGGGGAAATTTTGCGAAGTTCGACCTCCAGTGGAAAGAAATTGGACCTTTTTTGGACGATTTACTATCCGAACTCAACGAGGTTAAGAGGAGAGAAGGTGATTTTATAAAAAAAGACCTTGTTAATAAGATAAGAAATTTTGAAGACATTCTTGATTTTATACTGGGAAAAATCGGTACGGACTCAGAAGAAAAAAAGGAAAAAATCCTGAAGGAAATAAAAAGGTTAAATGACCTAGATATACAGATTTCACGGGACGATATCAACCTTTTTGCTTTTAAAGGCGATATCAACGAAGAATTAGTGCGACTGAAGAGTCACATTGATTATTTTAGAGAGTTAATCGAAGGCGATGGGGCTGTCGGAAAGAGACTGAAGTTTTTGTTGCAGGAAATGGCCAGAGAGGCAAATACAATAGGTTCAAAGGCTTATACTGCTGATGTTGTACATAAAGTTATTGACCTGAAAGAACTGCTTGATGAAATGCGCGAGCAGATTGAAAATATAGAATGATTTTTATTATCGCGGGGCCTTCCGGAGCCGGTAAGACCACAATTTGCAAGATGTTGATTAAAAATGACGATAGGCTTTTGTACTCGGTTTCCGCCACTACCAGAGAGAGGAGAAAAGGCGAAAGGGATGGGGTAGATTATTATTTTATAACTGAGGAAGAGTTTAAAGACTGGGAACGAGAAGGTAAGTTTTTGGAAACGGCAAAGGTGCATAGTTATTATTACGGAACTTTAAAAGATTTTGTCGCAAGAGGAAACAAGCAAGGAAAAGAAGTTTTAATGGATGTGGATGTAAAAGGTAAAATAAATCTATGCAAAAAACTTGATGATACTGTTTCTATATTCTTGATGCCGCCGACAATGGATGAAGCAGTAAAACGAATTAAGAAACGTAGTGATGAAAAAGAAACAGAAATAAAAAACAGGATGCAGACAGCTTCTTATGAGGTAAGAGAGATTAAAAACTTTGATTATCTGGTTATCAATAAAGAATTGAAAAAAACAGTTGAAGTTGTCAAAGCTATAATTATAGCTGAGAGGCATAAGGTAGGGAATATAAATTCGGAGGTAAAGAATGATTTATTCATTGGAAAAGGTTAAAAAGAGGGAGAATAATATTTATAAAGCGGTGGTTGTCATGGGAAAAAGCGCACAGTGGTTTAGTACTTTTAAAAGAACGACGGTCAAAAAGCCAATCTATAAGGCTGTTCAAGAATTCGTTGACGGAAGTATCGAATACGAGGTAATTGAAGAAGAGGAGGATTAATTCTTGAATCCCCTTTCGGGAAAAATTATTCTTGTTGGAGTTACGGGTGGCATCTCTGCTTATAAGGTTCCTTTATTCCTCCGGGAGCTTAAAGAAAAAGGAGCTGTTGTTAAGGTTATTTTGACGGAAAATGCGAAAAAATTAGTTTCTTCTTCGGTTTTGTCCGTTTTAAGCGACGGGGTTTTCGATTCTCTATGGGAGAAAGACATTCCGCACATATCTTTAACCGGAGAAGCCGATCTTTTCGTTATTCTGCCTGCCGATTATAACATTATAGGAAAAGCTTCCTCCGGTATTGCCGATGACCTTCTTTCTTCGGCTATCGCTGCTTATAATAAAAAAATATTGTTTTTCCCTTCAATGAACATCAGGATGTTTGAAAACCCTGTGCTTCAGAGAAATATCGAGTATCTTAAGAGTTATGGTCATCTGATTGTTGAGCCTTCTTCAGGGTTTCTGGCGTGCGGAAAAGAAGGAAAAGGTCGACTCCCTTCGATTTCCCGTGTTGTTCTGGAGACGGAAAAAGCTCTTTCTCCCAATCTTTTTAATAATTCTTTTTGTCTCATAACAGGCGGAGGGACGGTAGAAAAGATCGACCCTGTGAGATACCTGGCAAACGGGTCTTCAGGTAAAATGGCTAATTCACTGGCGAAATATTGTTATCTTGCCGGCGGTAAAGTGGAAATGATTTTAGGTAAAAATACACTAAACTTTGATTCCGATATTCCCTATAAAATTACTCAGGTGGAAACAGCAAAAGAAATGTTCGATGAAATCATTAGCAGATGGAAAGAGGTGGATTATCTTTTTATGAGTGCGGCTGTATCCGATTTTACCGTTAACTCGAAAGAAAAAAAGATAAAAAAATCGAGTGAACTGGTGTTGAAATTGAAAAGTAATATTGACATTCTCGGAGAGTTGAAAAAGAAAAAAAGAAATCAGTTTGTAGTTGGTTTTTCTCTGGAATCGGATGACCTGAAAGCTTCGACATTAAAGAAGATGAGAGAAAAAGGCTGTGATATGATGGTGGGTAACTATCCTGATTCAATTGGCAGCGAAAGCACTGCCGGCATGATTATCTCTGCTTCCGGGGAAGAAAAATTTGAATGTTCCAAAGATGAATTGGCATGGAAAATTATTCAAAAGATAAAATCATAGACATTCTAAATTTGCTGAAGTATATGGGGTTTGATAAGGTGGATGCTTCTCTTATAAAAAAAAGTTCTCCTGTTGAAGAACTTGAAAACGAAATTCGAAAATGTACAAAATGCGACCTTTATAAAGAAAGAACTAACACTGTGTTCGGAAAGGGTCCCATTGACGCAGATATTCTTATTATCGGGGAAGCACCGGGCAGAGAGGAAGATATTCAGGGGACACCCTTTGTAGGAGCAGCCGGTAAAAAATTGGATGAGATGCTATCCAAAGCAGGTATCGAAATATCAAAAGTATTCATTACGAATGTCGTTAAATGTCGTCCTCCGGGCAACAGAAATCCGTCGTCTTATGAAATAATGAAATGTAATCCTTATTTAATAAAACAAATTCAAATGATCAGGCCTAAAATTATTGTCTTGCTCGGTAACGTAGCCCTTTCTCTTATCAGCGGAGAGATAAGCGGAATTACTAAAACCAGAGGAAAGAAATTAATGTATATGTCGTATACAGCAATTCCTACATTTCATCCGGCTTATATCGTGCGCAATCCGGGCAGCGAAAAGATTGTTATTGGGGATTTAAAACAGGTAAAGGAGTATTTGTTTGCCAAATGAAAACCGATACTAATTTTATTTTCTTATTTGCTGATATTTGTGTTATTTGTGTGATTTGTTATTTATATCGGGTGTTGTGGGTTGGGTTAAATAAACACAAAAAAGGTAGGGTGTGTGGTATGGCTTTGTGTCCTTTGTGGTCTTTGTGGTTAATAATTGGGGTAGGACTTAGGAGTATAGCTTGACCGAAAAAGTCGGGATGCCTTATTCGGAAGAAGCTGAATCTGCCGTAATATCAAGTATGTTGATGGATATGGGGGCTACGGCAGAGGTAAGCACAACCTTGACTCCGGATGATTTTTACTATCCCGCTCATAGTATTATATGTAACGCTATTCTTGAGGTTTACAATAAAGGACAAAAAGTAGATATAGTTACGGTGGTCGAGAGGTTAAGGAAAGATGATTCACTTGAGAAAGTCGGTGGTTCGAGTTATGTGGCTTCTTTTGTCAAAGGTACTATTTCAGCGGAAAATGTTATATATTATGCCGAGATTGTGCGGGAAAAGTCAATACTTAGAGACCTTATAAAAAAAGGCAAATTGATAATAGATATGGCGAATTCCGCAAAAGAAGATGTAGAGGTTATACTTGATGAAGCCGAAAATTTAATTTTTGATGTCAGAAAAAAAAGGAGCTATGAAAGGGTTAAACCCATAACTCCTTTACTCAAAGAAGTTATGAAGATTATCGAAGAGAGAGCTGAGAAGAAAAGTATGATTACAGGTATTTCTACGGGGCTTATTGACCTTGATAGGTTGAGCTCTGGTTTGCAGAATGCCGAATTGATAATATTAGCTGCCAGACCATCTGTCGGAAAAACTGCTCTGGCTCTGAATCTTGCCACTCATATATCTCTTAAAGAAAATACGCCGGTGCTTTTCTTTTCTCTGGAAATGCACTGGGAAAGCCTTATTTTCCGATTGCTTTCTGCCGAGTCACGCATTGAGGGAAACAGAATTAGAGGAGGTTATATAAAGGAAGATGAATGGGTTGCCCTGACTTCTGCGGTTTCCAGACTCACCGAGGCACCCTTTTACATAGATGCTTCACCTACAATGACGATTTTTGAGCTCAGGGCAAAAGCGAGGCGGATGAGAAAAAAGTACAATATAGGGATAATATTTGCGGATTATCTCCAGTTGATTAAAGGACCGCAATTTCAGACGAGAGAACAGGAGGTCGCCGCCATAAGCAGGGCTCTCAAATCGATCGCCATGGAGTTAAATGTACCGGTCGTTGCTCTTTCTCAGCTTTCAAGGCAGCCTGAGAGGAGAGGCAAGGATTCCAAACCTATTCTTTCCGATTTGAGAGAGTCCGGAGCCATCGAACAGGATGCCGACTTCGTTATGTTTATACACCGTCCCGACCAGTTCGAAAAAAGTAGCGATGTTCCCGAGGAAAGGGCTGAACTGATCATAGCAAAACAGCGCAACGGTCCTATAGGGGATTTTGACGTAGCTTTTAGCAGAAAATACGCTCGTTTTGATAATTTTAAAAGATTGGAGACGGAGTGATAGAGGTACGAAATATCTGGAAAGGTTTTGACGGTAACGTTGTTCTCCGTAACCTGAGTATTATCATTGATAAAGGCGAAACTATAGCGATTGTAGGTTCAAGCGGTTGCGGAAAAACGGTCCTTTTGAAACATATACTTGGTTTGTTGCAGCCCGATAAAGGTGAAGTTCTGGTTGACAATGTCAACATAAACGAAGATCGGGCTCATCTTTTTGAAGTTAGAAAAAAATTTGGTATGGTATTTCAAAGTTCCGCGCTTTTTGATTCTCTAAATGTCATTGAGAACGTCATTATTGGTTTAAAAGAACATTTTCCCAAAATGGAAAGAAGTAAAATGGAAATTATAGGGAAGGAGAAATTGAGTCTGGTCGGGCTTGACGAGTCTTCCTTTAACAAAAAACCTCAGGAAATTTCCGGAGGTATGAAAAAAAGAGTCGCAATCGCAAGGGCAATCAGCCTTGACCCCGAGTATATTATTTACGACGAGCCAACCACAGGACTTGACCCGATAATGCGCGATAAAATGAACAATCTTATGCTTCATCTCAAAGAAAAACTCGGAAAAACGACAATTATGGTAACCCACGACCTTACTTCGGCTTTTAAAGTTGCAGATAGAATTGCGATGCTTTCGGAAGGAGAAATCGTTTTCGACGCGACCCCTAAGGAGGCGTCGAAAACAAATAACGCTTCAATGAAAATGTTTATGAAAAGCAGTTCGTTGCCTACCCGAAATTAATGTTTATATGTAATAACTGCGGGTACAAAACTCTCAAATGGATGGGCAGATGCCCCGAGTGCAAAACGTGGGATTCTCTCGAAGAGACGGTAGAGGTAAAGAAATCTAAGTCCCGTAACGCCAAGGCATTAAGCCCAAAATCATTAAGTGATATTTCCATAAAAGATGAGGAACGGCAGAAAACAGGTATCGTGGAATTCGACAGGGTTGTGGGTGGGGGAATAGTTTCGGGTTCTTTGATTCTGATTTCAGGAGACCCGGGGATTGGAAAATCAACTTTGCTTCTCATGGTTTCCGGAATTCTCTCAAGGTCATTTAAAGTGCTCTATATTTCGGGAGAAGAATCTTTGAGTCAAATCAAAATGAGGGCAAAAAGGCTGGGTTTGGGAGATGAAAAAATTTTAATTGTTTCGGAGACCGATATTGAAAGCATTCTTTCTTTGATAAAATCGGAGCATCCTGAAATCGTTATCATCGATTCGATACAGGCGATGTCTTTATCGGATGGAAACGGTATTCCCGGTTCGGTTTCGCTGGTACGGGAAATTACTTCGGAGTTGATGGAAATCGGCAAAAAAAATAATATAACGATTTTTATCGTCGGTCACATTACCAAATCGGGAAATATTGCCGGACCTATGACCCTGGAGCATATGGTAGATACCGTACTTTTTATGGAGGGTGACAATACTCACTCATTCCGTTTGCTGCGGTCGAAGAAAAACCGCTTTGGTCCGACGAACGAAGTAGGAATATTCGATATGGATGAAAAGGGACTAAAGGAAGTTCCTAACCCGTCTCTTTATCTTATTTCAGGTAAGGAAAATAAATCTTCAGGTTCCGTGATTACTCCTACTATAGAAGGTACCAGACCTCTCATGGTCGAAATTCAAGCTCTTGTCATACCGACGAGGTTTTCTTATCCTCAAAGAATCGCAGGAGGATTCAACGAAAGAAAACTCGACCTTTTGATGGCTGTTCTTCAGAAGCGGCTGATGATGGATATGAGCGGGTATGACGTTTTTTGCAACATAGCCGGAGGAATGAATATTTTTGAACCCTCGATAGACCTCGGGGTGATTCTATCCATTGTATCCAGTTTACTTGATAAGCCAATCAGTGACGACCTCTGCATGGTGGGCGAGGTCGGTCTTTCTGGAGAAATCAGGGGAGTTCCCTTTCTCGCAAGCAGGGTTCAGGAAGCCGGCAGGATTGGTTTTAAGAGAATTATCATTCCCGGTAAGGCAGGAGATTTCAAGTCGGACATCGAGCTCCTGAAGGTTAAAAATGTGACCGAAGCAAAGGAGATGTGCGGTTTATGATTACATCCGTTATTATTCTTGGATTGGTGGGTTGGATTCTTGCACTTTTAATGCTCTATCGGAGTATTAAATCAGAACGTGAGAAAAAGTATAAAGCCATACATTTTTCCGCTATTAAAGATGGAAGAGTGGGAAAATTATTTAAATTTGGAATAATCGAGGGAATACCCGTTGTTTCGGGAGAAGATATGAAAAAAATAGCACAGTATCTGGAATCGAATGGCATTCCCGAGGGTTTTAAAGATAATTTACGTCTCTTAAAGGAATTGGATTTGAAGATTATTAACGCAGAGCTCCCGGATATTTGTAAAGCGTTAAAATGTCCTGCAGTAACAGCAGGAAACGTAAAAGATAAGCTTGAGATTCAGGGTATAGATTGCATTAATATAAAAGACCTCGATAAGATAGGAAAGTCTAATTTAATCAGGGGTGAAAGAATTAACGTTACCAATGTGGATTACGGATATGATAGAGCAGAGGGGTTTCTGGAAGACGGAACTATTGTGGATATAAAGGGTGAGCTTCCGGAAAATCGACCGGTTTCCCTCGAATGTATTGTGGAAGCGATTGTAGAGAGTAGAGTCAAAAGAAAAGTCTGGGCGAGAGTTGCAGATAATGATTGAAGCTGTAATTGTTGCGGGAGGGAAAGGGAAGAGGATGGGAGGTAATTACAAACAATTTTCATCGATAGCGGGTAAGCAGATTTTCCTTTATTCTTTAGAAAAATTTCTCGATTACGGAGTTGAAAGAGTTATTCTTGTCGTTCCCGAAGAAAAACTTTCGCCTGTCGGGAAAGAAGTGGCTGAATTCGGAAAAAAGGTCAAAGTAGTAGCGGGCGGAGGAAAAAGACAGGATTCAGTTTATAATGGATTTAAAGAAACTTCCGAAGAAATAATATTGATTCACGATGCAGTCCGACCTTTTATCAGCGTTGAATTAATCGATAGGGTAGTAAAAGGAGTGAAAAAATTCGGGATTTGCGCTCCGGGCGTCCCGGTAAAAGACACCTTGAAACTCTATAAAGAAGATGAAATCTTATGGACAAGAGATAGAAGTAATCTTCTTCAAGTGCAGACTCCCCAGGGATTTAAAAGGGAGATATTGGAGCGTATTGTAAGCTTATTTTCTAAGCACAATTTTACCGATGAATTAGCTTTCGCGGAAAAGTTGAACTATGAGGTTCACTGGGTTGAGGGTGATTCTATGAACATCAAGATTACTTATCTCAAGGATATGGAATTAGCCGAGGCGATAGCTGGGTATGAGCGGAAGCGGAAACCGTCTCCTTGCAAATGAAAATAACGGAAATCTCTATTTCTATCATCTTGACCGTCTCGGTTCACCTATTATGATAACAAATAAAACTGGAAATGTGGTAAAAGAGAAAAAATACGAAGCATTCGGGAATATGGAGGAAGGTCATATGCCAGAAGAATGGAAACACGGATACTCAAAAGGCGTGGCGATAAACAAAGAAAAGAAAGAAGCGATTTATTGGATTGAAATTTGGTAGTTATTAACAGCAGGAAGTAACGGGGTTACCTATGAAAAAATTGCATCGGTATGGATCAGTATATCAGAATTACTATGTCAACCCTCCTAATTAATTCACGCTGATTGTCGTACGAGTTCATTGCTAATTCTATGTTTCTGGATAGCCGCCATATGTTTGTTTTCATCATATTTTTCCCGTTTTTTCCACAAAGCAAAGGCAACCTTTACCCATAATCTTCCAAGACATCTCAGAGCTTGATGATGGCTCTTACCTTCGGCTCTTTTATTGTTATAATAAACTCTTGCCCACTTAGACTCATTTAAACTGGTATAGGATAGTCCGGTAAGTAAATCACGGTAAAAATGGTTGCATCCAAACCTGAAAAGGTTGCTTTTCCATTCTCCACTACTTTTGGTAATTGGTACCATACCACAAAGGGTATTTATCTCCTCTGCATTTTCATATCTATCTCTCTTCTCTCCGAAAATCATCATTAATCCGGGTGTAAGAACATCCGCAACTCCTGGTAGACTCCTGAATATTTCGGCATCTTCGTCATCTTTTAATGTCTCCTTTAGTTCGTTCTCATATTCCTCTATTTCTTCATTGATCATCTCTATTCTTTTTGCAAGGATTATAGCTGATCTGCTCCTTTCTTCTATTGCAATCGGATCTACTTTAAGTTGTCCTTCATTTATGGCTTCCCATATTCTTGAAACACCACTCTCTCTATAATAATTATGTTCTCTTAAAAAGGTCCTTATATTCTCTTTACTTAATTCTTTTACAACTTCATGGGTCTGGTATGCCTTTAAAAAGGAAAGCGCAGTACTCCGGGTTATATCACTGAAGAAATCAAGAAATGCAGGAAAATATTCTTTGATATATGAATTTAATCTGTTAGTAAGTCTGTTTTTATCATCTATCGCTTTCTTTCTATGTCTCATTAAAAACTCTATCTTTCTTATTTTATCACTTCTTGGTTCTATAAGATTTAGTCTCTTTCTATCAGTACGAACAGCATCCGCAATTACATACGAGTCAAGCGCATCTGTATACTGACCGCTCCTGCTGTGTCTGTCTCTTAGGCTCTTCATCATATTGGGACAGAGTAAAAAGACCTTATAACCAAGAGCAAGAAGATAATCAACTATAACGTCTCTTTCTCTCTCAATACCAATTAAAACTTCTTCATCTTTACAGTATTTCCTCATCTTTTCTATAAGTTTGCTGAAATCCTCTTTTTTCTTTTCTATCTCAAAAGCTTCGGAAAGATCGTTGCCTTCTTCATCGATTATCCTTACAGTATAACCCTTGTTTTTCCAGTCAATTCCCATAAATTTCATATTACCTCCAATAGTCAATTTATTTGAGGTGTTGATACCAGAATATCCTCGTATGGGCCCTCGAAGGGCAGATTACTATGGATTACTTGGTATCTTCTGGGGTAAAAAGAGGCATTCTGATTTAAGCATTAAACATGCAAGTGAATTAGGGCCTTCTCTTTACCCCTTTATTTAATTCTTCCAACATGTCCATTAAAATATAATGTCTATTCACAATAATCCTACCCTTTACAATGGATACTTGTTTGTAGTATAACATACGAGTATATCAGTGAATTATTAAACTAGTAACAAAAAATCCTTTTAAATCTGCGTGCTTTTATCTTTGCGTCTCTGTGACTTTGTGTGAGTTTTGGGTTACAGGTTTTGTGTTTCGAATCAAAACATTAAAATATAGAAATAGTTAAATGGCGAAATAGGAAAATTGTAAAATAGTTAAATAGTAAAAAAATAAAATCTTGTAAATCCTGTTAATCCTGTCTAAATAAAGGTTTCTTGTTTCGAGTTAAAAAACAAAAGTTGGTATTCTGGTTATTGACTTTTCTGTATATGCAATTAAGTTTGAATTATACATAGGTTACCTTATAATGAAATGGTTTAAAGATAATAAAGAGCGAGACATTAGGTTGTCGGATGAACGATTAAAACATATAGAGGATGATCATCCGGAGATGGTCGGACAGATTGATAAGATATCGGATACTTTGTTAAGCCCAGATGTAATCGTTGGCTCAAAAACCGATAAAAATGCTGAAATGTTTTATAAGCGTTATAAGAGTACACCTGTTACCCAGAAGTTTCTATGTGTTATAGTAAAAAACTTGATTGAAGATTTATTTATAATAACTGTATATTTTACAGATACGGTAAAAAGAGGAGAAGTTTTATGGAAAAAGAAATAAAAGTCTGGTACGATAAAGAAGGGGATTACCTTGAGGTGCTTTTAGAAAAAAAAGAGGGGTATTTCAAGGAAACGGAGAATGATGCCGTAATGGAGAAGGTGGATAAAGAGGGTAATGTAATAGGTTTTTCCATTCTTAAAGTTAGTTCTTTAAAAGAGGAACCCCTTTCGGTTAGTTTGAAAAGCGCTGTCGTATAAGTCAAAAATCAAAAGCAAATAAATTGAATCCAGGAAGTTAATGGAAATCTCTATTTCTATCATCTTGACAGAATCGGTTCACCCATTATAGAGAATAACAGGGTCACCTATGAAAAAATTGCATCGGTGAATTAATCACAGTTACGAGTTCCGGGTTTCGAGTAAATAAATTTAGATACCGGATACCAGGTACCAGATACCAGAAAGAAAATCCAGTTAATCTTGTCTGAAATTGAGAACCATGAACCAGGAACAACGAACTACGAACAAACTCCGGTCTGCCGTCAGCGGTCGTTCTTATATTTGTATTCTCTGTACCTTGACTTACTGTAACAATCATCTTATTATTCTATCAGAGGCGAAATTTGACTGGTCTTTCAGAAAAATTAATAAATAAAATAAAATCTATCCTTTTAGATTATGGAGCTATAAGAGTTGCAATCTTCGGTTCTTATGTTAGAGGAGAGGGAAAACCAGATAGCGATTTGGATATTTTGGTAAATTTCTCTGAAACCAAGAGTCTACTTGAACTTGTAAAAATTGAGAGAGAATTACAAGAAGAAATAGGCATAAAAGTCGATTTAATTACCGAAAACTCGGTAAGCCCTTATATAATCGACACAATTAAAGAAGAAGAGAAGGTTATAGTTAAAGAATGAAAACCTTAAAAGAGTTAAGTTTGAAAGAAAATGAGATAATGGCTTTACAGGAGATGAGAGACAAGTTGCTCGAGAAATATCCGGAGGCAGAGATTATCCTTTATGGCTCTCAGGCGAGAGGAAATTCTGAAGGAGAATCCGACATTGATATTCTGGTTCTAATGAATAGTGATATCAATAATTCTCTCGAAGAAGAAATTTTCAGTTTAGCTTTTAAGGTAGAACTCAAATATGATGTAGTTTTCGGAATCGTTGTATATTCAAAGCAATTATGGAATTCGGATCGGGGTAAGGCAATGCCTTTACACCGGAATGTAGATAGAGATGGAATTCTTGTATGGAAATAATGAAGTGAATATTGAACTCTTAAATTATAGAAGGGGAAAAGCTAAAGAAACATTAAATGATGCTAAGGTCATGTTTGGGAAAGCAAGTCTCTTTTCTACCGTTAACAGGATTTATTATTCAATCTTTTACGAAGTTTTGGCTCTTTTGCTAACCAAAGATCTTGTATCTTCAAAACATAGTGGAATAAGAGCTATATTTAACCGTGAATTTGTGAAATCGGGTATTGTTAAAGAAGAATACGCTGATTTTTATAATATAATGTTTGATTTTAGGCAGAAAGCCGATTATGGAGATTTTGTAGAATTTGAAAAAGAAAAAGTTAGAGAATGGCTTATTAAAGCAGAAGATTTTGTTAATTTTATAGAAGAGATTATAATAAGGATTATTGAAGCTCAGAAATGAAGAATAAGATAATAATCACATCTCAGCTTTGACGCATATTAACAGGGTTAGACTCTGAAGTGTAAAAAGGAGAAACAAAGTCTTCAGTCATCAGTAACGAGTCGAGAGTCAAAATTTAGATACCAGGTACCAGATACCAGTGGAAACAAAAAAAAGAATCCTGTAAATCCTGTCTAAGTTAGTTGGTTCGTTGGATCGTCAGACTGTGTGAAAACCCTTGCATTCAATTATATTTTCAGTAAATTAGAATCGAATAACACAAGGGGGTTAAATGTCTTATATAGAGGGAATTTCGCGTAATCAGAGGATGTTATTTCCGGATGCGGTCGATGAATATATTGATGAAGATAATCCGGTAAGATTTATAGACGCTTTTGTTGACAGGCTTGATTTAAAAGAACTTGGTTTTACACATGCGGAAGTTGAACCTACAGGTC
>Ga0315551_10000161_pt1 | contig 51173 bp, 40 predicted proteins | sample SalMarSW160290MG_FD_203678 | JGI IMG/M metagenome (GOLD analysis project Ga0315551, IMG submission 203678) | Salt marsh sediment microbial communities from the Plum Island Ecosystem LTER, Massachusetts, United States - Salt Marsh Sediment SW1602-90 ...
TTCGAATCTTCCCGGGCCCATTCCTCTGTTTTGGGTTTTTGGTTTTAAGTTTTTAGTTTCCCTGGCCCGGGGACGTAGCTCAACTGGGAGAGCGCCGGCTTTGCAAGCCGGAGGTTGCCGGTTCGAGCCCGGTCGTCTCCATTAAAATCCGTCTCAGGCGGATTTTAATGTCCTGAGCAAGTCCCGACTTGTCGGGATGCGTCGAAGGGCATTGTGTTCTTTTAAAAGTTAATATGCGGGTGCAGTAATTTATTCCTAACAAAAGAGTGCAAAGTTGGGATATAAATCGATACTCATTATTGACCAGTCATAAAATGATATGGTCAAGTTACTAAGGGTGTATGGGGGATGTCTTGGTGCCGAGAGGCGATGAAGGACGTGGCTGACTGCGATAAGCCCGGGGCAGGTGTCGAGCAACCTTTAATCCCGGGATCTCCGAATGGGGCAACCCGGCGGAACTGGGCAACCAGTTTCCGTCATCTCCGGCTGAATGCATAGGCCGGCTGAAGCTAACGCAGGGAACTGAAACATCTAACTACCTGCAGGAAAGGAAATCAACCGAGACTCCGCTAGTAGCGGCGAGCGAAAACGGAATAGCCCAAACCCCGCACCTACTTTGGACCGCAAGTTTCGTCTATATATTGGGTCTTTTGTTCAATCTCAGACCTTATATAAACAGCGAAATGCTTTCGATACAAAGTAGGTGCGGGGTGTTGCGGGCGCCGACATAAGCAAAGGGATGGTTAGCAAAAAGGTCTGGAAAGTCCTACCATAGAAGGTGATAGTCCTGTATGCGAAAACCGGAACTTTGTGTCAGCGTTCCAGAGTAGCACGGAGCTCGTGGAACTCCGTGTGAAGCTGGGGGGACCACCCTCCAAGGCTAAGTACTACTCGGCAACCGATAGTGAAAAGTAGGGCGATTGAACGATGAAAAGAACCCCTATTAGGGTAGTCAAAAGAACCTGAAACCATACACCTACAAGCTGTGGAAGTCCTATGGCCTCGATTCGTCGGGGTAACGGATGACCACGTGCCTTTTGCATAATGAGCCGGCGAGTTACCGTTTGTGGCAAGGTTAACCCCTTAAAGGGGGCAGCCGTAGCGAAAGCGAGTCTGAACAGGGCGATTGAGTCGCAGGCGGTAGACGCGAAACCACGTGATCTACTCATGGCCAGGATGAATCCGCCGTAAAAGGCGGAGAAGGTCCGAACCCGTTAACGTTGAAAAGTTATGGGATGAGCTGTGAGGAGGAGTAAAAGTCTAATCAAACGTGGAGATATCTCGTACTCTCCGAAATAGCTTTAGGGCTAGCCTTGAGCAAATATCTTGCGGGGGTAGAGCTACCGAATGGGGACAGGGGCCCACCAGGTCATCTGCTCCAACCGAACTCCGAATACCGCAAGATTTATCTCGGGAGTCAGTCTGCGAGGGATAACCTTCGTGGTCAAAAGGGAAACAACCCAGACCGCCAGCTAAGGTCCCAAAATCCAGCTAAGTTATTAAGGAAGTTGGATTGCTGTGACAGCCAGGATGTTGGCTTAGAAGCAGCCACCATTTAAAAAGTGCGTAACAGCTTACTGGTCGAGCAGTCCGGCGCCGATAATGATCGGGAATAAGCTGGATACCGAAGCTGCGGATTGTTGGGCGGGTTCGCCTGCCCGACAGTGGTAGGAGAGCGTTGCTGTCAGCGCTGAAGCCGTACGGTAACGAGCGGTGGAGCGGCAGCAAGTGATTATGCCGGCATGAGTAACGATTAAACAGGTGAGAATCCTGTTCGCCGAAAGCCTAAGGTTTCCTGGGGAAGGTAAATCCGCCCAGGGTTAGTCGGGCCCTTAGTCGAGGCTGAAAGGCGTAGACGATGGACAGCAGGTTAATATTCCTGCACTATGTACCCAAGGTTTGAACTGTGGGGGTGACGCAGTTGCAATGGCTGGAAGCCGACTAGTCGTGGCTATCGTGCCTGGCTCGTCGCCGGTAGGCAAATCCGCCGGCATAAAGACGCGCCGGGACCGCAAGGGCCGATTTGAGATGCCCGAGCAGCTCCAGCGGCTGCCAAGAAAAACCTCAAACAGGACGACGGTGCATATCCGTACTAAAACTGACACAGGTAGGCAGGGAGAATATCCCAAGGCGCTCGAGAGAACCGTCCTTAAGGAACTAGGCAATTTGACCCCGTACGTTCGCAATAAGGGGTCCCTCCAGAGGCATTTAAGAAATTAGGTGCCTGCTGAGGGCGCAGTGAAGTGGCTCTGGCGACTGTTTATCAAAAACACAGTTCTCTGCTAACTCGTAAAGAGGATGTATAGAGAATGACGCCTGCTCGGTGCCGGAAGGTCAAGGAAGTCGGTCAGCCCCTTCGGGGGTGAAGCTGGCGACTCAAGCCCCGGTAAACGGCGGCCGTAACTATGACGGTCCTAAGGTAGCGAAGTTCCTTGTCGGGTAAGTTCCGACGTGCATGAACGGCGTAACGACTGGAGCAGTGTCTCAAGGACGGACTCGGTGAAATTGTAGATGCGGTGAAGATACCGCATACCCGCGGCAAGACGGAAAGACCCCGTGAACCTTTACTGTAGCCTGGTATTGATGCCTGGCATAACTTGCGTAGGATAGGTGGGAGGCGATGAAGCCCCGATTTCGGTCGGGGTGGAGCCAACCTTGAAATACCACCCTTGTTCTGTTAGTCACCTAACTGTGACCCGTGAATCCGGGCACAGGACCGTGCCAGGTGGGCAGTTTGACTGGGGCGGTCTCCTCCAAAAGAGTAACGGAGGAGTTCAAAGGCACACTCAGCGCGGTTGGCAATCGCGCTTAGAGCGCAAAGGTATAAGTGTGCTTGACTGCGAGACTAATCGGTCGAGCAGATGTGAAAGCAGGACTTAGTGATCCGGCGATTCTGTGTGGAAGGGTCGTCGCTCAACAGATAAAAGGTACTCCGGGGATAACAGGCTGATCTCCCCCGAGCGTTCATAGCGGCGGGGAGGTTTGGCACCTCGATGTCGGCCCATCGCATCCTGGGGCTGAAGGCGGTCCCAAGGGTTGGGCTGTTCGCCCATTAAAGCGGTACGCGAGCTGGGTTCAGACCGGCGTGAGCCAGGTCGGTCCCTATCTGCCGTGGGCGTAGGAATCTTGACGGAGATATTTCCTTAGTACGAGAGGATTAGGAAATACTGACCGCTGGTGTACCGGTTGTCGTGCTAACGGCAGCGCCGGGTAGCTATGTCGGGAAAGGATAACCGCTGAAAGCATCTAAGTGGGAAGCCCCCTCCAAGATGAGGATTCCATGTGGTCTTCGGACCACGAGAGAGCCCTGGTAGACCACCAGGTTGATAGGCCGGATGTGTAAGCGTAGAAATATGCTCAGCTAACCGGTACTAACGCTCGATTACTTGACCATATCATTTTTTGGCTGTTCGATAATGAGGTTGTCATTCCTGTGGAAGCAGGAATCCAGATTTTGTTCTTACTTTGCACCGATTGCTGACCCGCATATTTTCTTTATTAGCGTACAGCGTTTAGCGTATAGTATTGATTTGCTCTTTGACTTTTGAATTAATCCTGCATTGGCTGGTAAAATTAGCCGACGCGAAGCGACCACCGTAGTTTTACGTTTACCGTGTCTTGCGGGGTATCAAGCTTCCTGGTGAACATACTGACGGGGAAACGCCTGTTCCCATTCCGAATACAGAAGCTAAGCTCGTCAGGCCGATGGTAGTCCTTCGGGGCGAGAGTAGGTATCGCCAGGATTATAAAGGCCGGTTTCGAAAGAAACTGGCCTTTTCCTTTGCGCGGGATATGTTATGATAGGAAATCGGTGGGATTAGCCCTATGCTATGTCTGTTGTATGGATTTTGGTATGAAGGACTTTCAACGTCATGAACAACACGAGTAGCCATACCGTCCACAGCTTGAAATTGGGTTGGACTCGGTGCTATCTGTTGAAGTGTACTGGTGGCTACTTGCTGATTGACACATCTTACCCTGGATACTACTCGCAATTTGAGAAGAAGCTTGCCAACCTAGGGATAGCGACTTCAGATATCAAGTATCTCCTGCTTACCCATCATCATGATGACCACGCCGGTTTTGCAGCAGAGTTAGTTCGGTCTACGGGATGTCCGGTCATTGCTCACCGCAATGCGGTGTCTCCCTTAAAGCAGGGCAAGTCAGAAGATACTGGCAAAGCACTCAATCGTCGCGTTCAGGTCACATTTATGTTTTACACACTGTTTCATAAAGAGTACACATATCCATCGCTGACACTCAGCGACAGGGACATTCTGCTTGGAGGTGATAACGACTCCTTTTTAAAAGAAATTGGTATCGACGGGGTTATTTTGCATACGCCTGGTCATACTCATACAAGAGACTCCATTTCAGTTTTACTTTCCGATGGAAGTGCCTTTGTTGGTGATGCTGCGATGAATTTCTTGTGGTGGACTGGAATTAGCCACAGGCCCATTTGCATTGGTGATATCAACACCGTGTATGAAAGCTGGCGGAAGCTGCGAGAACGCGGAGCAAGAGTCATCTATCCCTCTCACGGCAGGCCCTTTTCTGCCACAAGATTAGAGAAATCAGTGGGTCAAGTCCTACCCTGTATTTGAAGCTTTGCGGCCGATGGTAGTCCTTCGGGGCGAGTCCGCCTGCGGCGGATAAAATCCGGTATAGTCCCTTCTTTGCCCTGGGGGCTTCCGACTTCGCTAACGCTACGTCGGACAAGTTGCAGGACAGACAAGGCCGTAATTGTTATAATGGCTATGATAAGCCGTTAATCAGTATTGGGGACAGGAGTGCGTTATGGATAAGACAGGGCCAGAAGAAATGAAATATGTAACTTATTGTGGATTGTATTGTGGACTTTGCAGTAGTCGCGGCCGTATTCCGCAACAGTCACGAGTGCTTAGGGATAGTATGGTTAAAGACGGATACGACCAATGGGGTGAGCAATATCTGCCGAACTTCAAGGAATTCTGGACATTTCTGAATGCCCGTTGCGAGCCGGATAAGTGTTGTCCCGGGTGCCGGCAGGGCGGAGGGAATCCCGAATGCGACATCCGAAAATGTGCGCAAAAGCGAAATGTTGAAATCTGTGTCAATTGCGATGATTATCCGTGCGAACGCATATCAGGCATATCAGGGCTTGGCAAAATATATCCCACACTTATAGCAGACGGTCAACGTCTGAAGGAAATCGGAATTGACCGCTGGGTTCAAGAGCAAAAGAAGCGAGCAGAAACCGGATTTGTCTATTCAGACATTCGCAATAATCAATAAAAATACTATAAACAAGGCCCTGACCAACGGTCCTAGGCAGATGACAGGCAGGAATTATGAGGGCCGAGTTACTGAAGTGCTCGGCCTTTTACTTTAGCGGCGGACAAGCTCCGGGACATAATGAAGCTTACCGCTGAACCTTCGAGTTTTGCTCAACTCGAAGGTTCGGCGATGTCCTCGAACTTGAAAAACAAAACGGATTTTTTAAAAGGACAAGCCGGCTTTTTTCGCTCTTTTCGCAGCGCGTTTTTCTTTTAACGTTCTTTGTGCTTTCTTTTTTACATTTTTTTTAACGTCGTGACCTTTGGTCATATATTATCCTTTCCCGACTAAGCCGGATTCTCCGTACCGGCCAATGACCTTATTGTAATATAAATTGATTGCGTGACAAATTATATTTTTATTCGCAGTGATTTCTGAAGAATAGTCGACAGGGCAGGCCCTTTTTTCCCTTCGGGCTATTGGGCAGGGGGGCGCGGGGACTGACAGGAGCAATCCTTACGTGCGAGACAACGCCCCGGCGGTAAGGGATACTAAACATAAAAATTTGTGCAGGCGAATTTTCCCTTGTAGAATCTTGCAGCGGAATCGTAGGCCTTTGCGGCTTCGAGCTCGGATTTGAATGAGCCGATATAGAGGTTGCGGCCATTGTATCGGATTCTAACGTCCCAGACTTTGTCCCGCTTGTTCCAGCAGACTCCTTTGAATTTTGAGGAGCCGTTTTTGCGCGGCTGTTGATTAGCAGCGTTCTGCAGCCGGTTGCAAGGGCGCAGGTTTTGTTTAGTATTGTTCAGGCCGTTGTGGTCGGCGTGGTCAACCAAGAGTTGAGGAGGGGCGTTTGTAATCAGGCGGTGCATTTTAATCTGGTGTTTGCCCTGTGAACGGACGGCATAGAAGGTATTACCCCGTTTCGAAGCGGACCACTTGTGCCTGATGAGTGCAGGGTAGTCTTCCGGGTCGACGAAGGCGAACTTGCCCTGAGTTAGAGGTATTCGGCAAAAAGGAAAGCCGAATCGCAGTCGACGATAGAGCAAGACGGGCCGTGAGCAGATGCGGTCGAGCCAGTCGGGAATGGCGATTGCAAAACGAAGTTTCATTTTGTATTCCCTCCTTTTTTAGTTCATAGTTCAGTGTTCATAGTTTGCTGTCACCAACCTAAAACCATTCTTCCCGCCTGCGGCGGGGAGCAACCCCCCAATAAATTGGGGGGCTAAATTTACCAAAGAGGAACCACAAAGCCCCTCTAACCTATGGCGCGAACTTGCGCGAATTTGTCGAAAACTAAGGGATTTCCTGATATAAATCGAAGGGCAGAAATGCACTTAAGTGCTTATGGGAGAGGGAGTAGAAAATTTTTTAAAAAAGTCGGCTTCTAAGGGTTTTCGACTTGCGCGCTTTTGCTGAACAAATGTTTAATACAAATGTTTAAAACAAACGTTTAAAACAAATGTTTAAGAAGCCGTCTATGGCGTGAGAAAAAATCCAAGGATATCGAAGGTATGAGATAAATGCGGGGGGCTTTTGCCGGTCTTTTTCGTTTGTGCTTCTGCTCTGCATCTTATCCTTACCAGTGGGATACGATATTCCCTGGCTAGACCATTTGCTTTCACGAATCCCCTTGACATATCCCACCCGTATGGTTAATCTACAGTATAAGTACAAAACCCTTATAACTTTAAAAACCTTTTTGCGAGGATGGTAAAATGACTATCAGGTATTTTTGTTACTGCCTGCTTTTGACGGCAGTTGTATCACTGGCACCTGCCTACGGTGACACAAATCTGCTCGAAAACCCGGGCTTCGAAAATGGAACCGCCGGCTGGGCCGGGCGGAGCTGCGCAATCGAGTCGGCGGGGGACCCCGTTCACGGTGGTACCGGCAGCGCAAGAGTATACGACAGAAAAGAGGCCTGGCAGGGAATAAAACAGTCGGTGCTGGGCAAAATGCAGGATGGAACTACATATCAGATTTCCGCATGGGTCCGGCTTGAAAACGCCGACAGCAATACGGTTACTGTATCTGTCGAACAGGCCGACGACGATGGGACCAGCTATCTCAACGTAGCGAGCACTATGGCCACCAAGGGTGAATGGGTGCATCTCTCAGGTGAGTTCACGCTGTATGTGAGCGGGACGCTGAAAGTGCTGGATGTTTACTTTGAAGGCCCTGGTGCGGGGGTCAATTTCTTCGTCGACGATGTCGAGGTAATGGGACCGCCGGCAGCCGAACAAACTGAACCTGCTGACCCCAATGCATCCAAAGAGGAAATGTAATAAAACTCACGACTATTTTTGCTGATTGCAAAACCAAGGTCGGGTCCTCTTGGGCTCGGCCTTTTGTTTTTGACCGCTTTGTTTTATACTATTTTCTTTCGTTTAGGATGTCTTCATCTGTTTTCCGTCTATGAATGGATTTCCGAATCGGTTTCGGGAGCAGGGAACCTGTGAAAATTAGGGTTGTGCTGTTAGTACTTTTACTCGGTCTTTGCTGCGTGGCTCTTGTCGGCTGTTTTTATATGCGCCTTGCCTCTGTTAAAACACAATTGGCTGACTTCGATGAAAATTTTGAAATTCGGGAAGGCGAGAAATTCGGGATTATCGCAAAGCATCCTGTCCTGCTATCCGCCGACGTTGTCCGAATAATGAAATGCAGCCCGAGCACCATAAGCACGCAGCAGGAAAAGCTTCTCTACGAGTACATACTCGAAAAACAGTACCCGGACCAAAAGAATGAGACTGCCGATTATGATGTTACTGCCGGTTTTGTTTTTGTCGACGACAAGCTCAGTGAGGTTCAGGTCGACAAAAGGTTCTTTGCGGTCATTCCTAAGGATATTTTTGTTTCAATCGTCAAGGCCTTCGGGAACGCACGGGTTGATATGCAAGCCCGCAGAGCTTCGGCAAGCGCTCAGATTGAGCGATTGCATCTGCCTGATGCCAACGAAGTTCTTATGCTGTTAGGCGAGCCGTATTCGAAAGACGGCCGGGTCTGGAGGTACAAATACAAGCGCAAAAAAGACGACGCCGATGATAAGGAAAAGGTTGATTATCCCGCTGAAATTACCTTTACCGATGACGGGCGAATGCTGAAATGCCGCAGCGAATTCCTCGGAAGCCCCGCCGAGTTTGACTTCACGACGTATTGGCAGGCGATTGATAAGCTCAGGGTCTCCGATGCCAATTCGGCTGCAAAATAATCGGGCCGTGTTAGTCCCCTGTTTTCAAATGCGAACGGCTTTGTTTGTATCAGGAGCTTGGGGGTGTTCCGTTAAGCTTTTCGTTTCCTGACTGGATGACGCAGAATAGTCTTCAGACGCTCCGGCGGAATTCGGCGGGGGTCGGACAGGTATATCTCGTGATGCAGACCGTGGAATTGCAGACCCTGCTGTTCGGCGAATCCTTTCATTTCGGCGATAGTGCCTCCCTCCTCGTCGTATGAGCCGATGTGTAACATCTGGACGCACAGACCCTCTGATATGGATTCGAGTTTTACATTTCGCACTTGGGGTGACTTGTTTTTCTTGAGTAGAGCAGATACCGCTTTTTGGAGTTCATCTTTGCCGACGATTTCTGGTGTCCGTATAAGGAGTTTCCAGTTCCATCGTTCGGGCGGGACGGCGGAAAAGTCCTGCTCGGCTCCATTGAGCCACCATTGTCCTTCGAGCTTGCATACGATGTAGTCCTGCTGGCCTGCGAATTTGCGGGTCATCTTAATCGTATATGCCACCGCATAAAGGGCCCCGATTTTTTCTGTGAACTCCTCACCGTCTGGGGCTCCGCGTCCCTGAATTCCGAGATACGTTGCCTTGCCCACTTTGACTAAAGCCGGTTTTTGAGGTGCGGCGTACTCGTCCTTGTGCCGTTTATAAAGGTCGATTTTTTCCTTGGGTGCCATAACAGGCTCCTTTCATAAAACCGGTTCTAAAGGTGCGTATATATCGGTCAGCAGTTCCTTCGGCTTGGTGCTCTCCGGGTCGTTGAGATAGAAATCCAAACGTGTCCCTGCACCTTGGTAATCGTACGGGAGGCGATTATACAAAATCCTCTTGCCAGTGCCTGGCTGTCTTTGCTAATTTTAGCCAATCCCGTTGTGTCTTTTACTTATTGATGGGGATATGAATGCTGACCGGAAGATTTTCCTGTCCCTCAGACGGATATTCTTCAAAAGAGGCGGCATCCGGCTTTATCGAGTAAGATGAGCCCGGCAGCCACTGGTCGAAAATGTAATGATACGTCTTGCCAATGCTCTCAATCGGACATTTGAATACCGCGTAACGGGCCGCAGGAATCTTTCGAACTATTAGTTTTTCGTCGGCTGGTTTTGTCCCTTCGGGCACTGCCATTGCCGTAAGGTATTCCATTATATTTTTTTCATCCGTATTAAAGCTGACGCCGTAGTATTTCTGATTGGTGCTGAGAGTTTTGAGCAGGTCATTGTATTGCTCAAAGTCCGCCCAGATTTTTTCGTAAAACTCGCCGCTTTCCTCGGACGCCGGAATTCGAGTCAATGTCCCCATTACAACGAATGCCTCTCGCTGGATTATAGTCGGTTCCATCCTTTGTTCTCCTTCATCCTGTTTTGGCGGTTGACCTTCCTGTTGGAGCTTATTCTCACAACCGTGCGTTAAAATCCACAGTATTACAAGCGTCGCAGAAATCAGATTGTGTTTGAGTCGCATCTTCCTCTTTCTTAAGCCGAAGTTAAAAGCATGGTTTATCGTCACTTAATTTGATTATAATTGTCGGGAGCTTGTTGTCAAATAGCCTCCGGTTAAGGGTAAAGGGTTTTTTTGCTGCCGGCAAACTGCCTGTGTTCGGCCTCACTATTGCACTTAACGCTGTGAAACTATCTGCTTGACAGCCACATCCGTATTGCAGTAACATGCTGCTTTTTCGTTACTTGTCGCAATTCGGGTTCACTGTATTTTTATAGGAGTCATGAGATGTTCAATGGTATCTTTCGTGTCCCCCAGCCGAAAAATGAACCGGTCAGGAATTACGCCCCGAACACTCCCGAGCGAGCTGCGATGAAAGCCCGTCTGAAAGAAATGCTCGACAACGAGATTGAAGTGCCGATGATAATCGGCGGTCGGGAAGTCCACAGTGGCCATCTTGCAGATATTCGCTGTCCCCACGACCACGGGCGACTGCTGGGTAAATACCACCAGGCCGATGCGAGCTTTGCCATCAAGGCCGTCGATGCAGCCCAAAAGGCGAAGAAGGAGTGGGGCGAAATGCCGTGGGAGTCTCGCGCGGTCATTTTGCTTAAGGCCGCCGACCTGCTTGCCGGCAAGTACCGTATGACGCTAAACGCCGCGACGATGCTGAATATGAGTAAAACGGCCCACCAGGCCGAAATCGATTCCGCCTGCGAGCTTATCGACTTCTGGCGGTTCAATCCGCACTTTATGGAGGAGGTTTACGGCGACCAGCCGATGTCCTCGCCGGGAGTTCTCAATTATATGGAGCACAGGCCGCTCGACGGTTTTGTCTTTGCAATCACGCCTTTTAACTTCACATCCATTGCCGGCAACCTTCCGACATCTCCGGCGCTGATGGGCAACACCGTAGTGTGGAAGCCCTCATCGTCGGCCGTGCTGCCTGCATACTTTATTATAAAGATTCTCGAAGAGGCCGGAATGCCTCCCGGAGTAATAAATATGGTTCCCGGCCCCGGCCCGGTGGTCGGCCCGCCTGTCCTCAATGACGTTCGTCTCGGCGGGATTCACTTTACCGGAAGCACATACGTCTTTTCGACAATATGGCTTGCAATCGGCTCCGACATCCGCAAATACGTTTCGTATCCGCGCATCGTCGGCGAGACAGGCGGCAAAAACTTCATTTTCACGCACACAAGCTGCGATATAGAGGCGCTTGTTGCCGCCACGATTCGAGGCGCCTTTGAGTACCAGGGCCAGAAATGCTCCGCCGCATCACGAATGTATGTTCCAGACTCCATCTGGGACAGGGTCCGCGAGCGTATGCTTTATCAGTTGAAAGACGTAAAGACCGGCGACGTCTGCGACTTCAGAAACTTCTTAGGCGGCGTCATAGACAAAAAGGCCTTTGACACAATCGTCGAGTATATCGAATTTGCCAAGAACTCCAGCGATATGGATATTATCACCGGCGGCGGCTACGACGATTCGAAGGGCTACTTCATCGAGCCGACCATCGTCGTCAGCAAAAATCCCAGGTCGCGTCTGATGGTCGAGGAAATCTTCGGCCCGGTGCTGACGGTCTATGTGTATCCGGAGACCGAATATGACCAGACGCTCGAGCTTTGCGACAAAAGCTCACCGTATGCTCTTACTGGTTCGATATTTGCTCTCGACCGGTCGGCGATAGTGAAGGCGATGAATATTCTCCGTCACGCAGCGGGCAATTTTTACGTCAACGACAAACCCACCGGTGCGGTGGTATCGCAACAGCCGTTCGGCGGCACTCGCGCATCCGGCACCAACGATAAGGCCGGAAGCTGGCTGAACCTCGAACGCTGGGTCTCGCCGCGTGCCATAAAGGAGACCTTCCTGCCGCCGCGTGATTTTCGCTATCCTTATATGGCCGAGAAATGACTACTTCTTGTATAATCGCAATATGAGTTTAAGCTGATTCATCAGGACTGCGCCATCACTTAATGGGGCAGGGTTTCAATTTTCCCTTGACACTTTCAGTTCGGTGGGCTATTAAGTACAGTTTTTAATGGTTAAACCGCACTACGCACAAATAATCTTTGGAGTATCAGTAAATGTTACCAACAAAGAAGACAAGTAAAGCCCGAACCCGCACACGTCGGGCCCACCATCGGCTCAAATCAGTCAACTACTCCGCCTGCCCGAAGTGCGGCCAGGCCAAGCTGCCTCACGCCGCCTGCGCCAATTGCGGCTACCTCAATCCCAAAATCACGCTCAAAATCGCGGAAAAGTCTGAAAAGGGGTAGTTTTTGATGCGTATCGCCATTGATGCCATGGGTGGTGACAACGCCCCGGATGCTATCGTTTCCGGTGCTATTGAGGCCTCGCAGGCCCTCCAGCAGGGTGATGAGATAATTCTCGTCGGCGACAAGAACGTCATTGAGCCGAAGCTGCCCGACCGGATGCCAGGCCCCGCTTCGGTCTCGACAATTCACGCGCCTGATGTGATTGGAATGAGTGAGCCGCCCATTGATTCTTTGCGCAAGAAGCCCCGCAGCTCAATATCCATCCTCGCCAAGCTCGGCAAGCTTAAACAGGCCGACGCTGTAATATCCGCCGGCAACACCGGCGCGTGCGTCGCCGCATTCCAGATGCGTATGCGCAACCTCCCCGGCGTCAACCGTCCCGGCATCGCCGTCGTCTTTCCCACCTTCGCAGGTCCAGTTACAATCTGCGACGTCGGTGCCAATATCGTGTGCAAGCCCGTGAACCTGTATCAGTATGCGGTGATGTCGACGATATATTCACGCCGGCTGTTCGGCGTAGAAAGTCCGCGGGTTGGATTGATGAGTATCGGAGAAGAGGATGCCAAGGGTAATGAGAACGTAAAGAAGGCCCGCGAGTTTATGAAGAAGGACCCGAAGCTCAACTACATCGGGAATATCGAAGGCCGGGATATCTTCAGAGGCATCTGCGACGTTGCCATCTGCGACGGTTTCGTCGGCAACGTCGTTTTGAAGCTCACCGAAGGGCTTGTGGAAGGGCTGTTTAAGGCCATAAAGCAGGAAATAATGGCACAGAAGTTTAATTTTCTGCTTGGTCTGAAGTTCAAGAGTGTTATGAAGCAGATATACCAGAAGCATGACTATAAAGAGTATGGGGGTGCGCTGCTTTTGGGAATAAACGGGACGGCTCTTATCTGCCACGGGTCGAGCGAGAGCAGGACGATAAAGAACGCAATCCTCATATCGAAGAAGTACCACGCCGAAAAAATCAACGACAGAATAGCCGAATACTTGGCGGCCAGCAGCGTCGGCGCCGAAGCGCAGGCCGGCGAGCCGGAAGAAACTGCATTAAGGGTCACGGATGGACAAGCCAGTTGAACTCCAACAGTCGCGCTTCCGCGCGGTAATTACGGGGCACGGCTCATACGCGCCGGCCAAAATACTGACCAACGAAGACCTCGCCAAAATGGTCGATACCTCGGACGAGTGGATAAGGACGCGGACGGGTATTAAAAGACGGCATATCTGCGGCGAAAATGAAAGCACCGCAGACCTTGCCACGGAAGCCGCTAAAAAGGCCATCGCGATGACAGGCCTCAAGCCGGAAAATTTAGACCTGATTATCGTGGCGACCATTACGCCGGAGATGCCGTTTCCCTCAACAGCGTGCTTTGTGCAGTTGAAGTTGGGGGCGAGCTCGGCGTTTGTGTTCGATTTGGCCGCGGCGTGCAGCGGCTTTATTTACGGGATGTCCATCGCGCAGCAGTATCTGCAGAGCGGCAGGCTTAGGAATGCGCTGCTGATAGGGGCCGAAACGCTGACAAAAATCACCAATTACGAGGACCGCACAAGCTGTATCCTTTTCGGTGACGGCGCCGGCGCAGTGGTGCTCGAAGGAAAACCGAGAGAAAATAAAGATACAGACAGCGAGGTTATCTACAGCACAATGTACTCAGACTCCACGAGCTGGCGGTCGCTTAACTGCCAGGCCTACGGCTCGCAACACCCCTCGACAAAGCCCCTCAAAGACCCGAAGATGGTCTTTATGGAAATCCACGGCCGGGAGGTATATCAGCAGGCCGTACGGAGAATCGTCGAGGCCGTCACCGAGTGTCTTGAAAAATGCAACCTGACGCTCGATGACGTTAAAATGGTCGTTTCGCATCAGATGAACGCCCGTATCATCGAGTCGGCGGCGAAACGACTCGAGCTGCCGCCGGAAAAATGCTTCGTTAATATCGACGAATACGGCAACACCTCTGCGGCCTCGGTACCGCTTGCCTTCGACCAGGCCGTGCGAGAGGGCAGAATCGAGCGAGGCGATATCGTCATCTTGGTCGCTTTCGGGGCTGGACTTACCTGGGGGGCAAGCGTAGTACGATTTTAGCGTCTGTTCCATATCCCGCCTTGAGCATCACGGGTTGAGTACCGGATGCTGCGTCTTGATTACCTTCGGCAAGCCCTTGTTCGGGAGAATAAAATTGTTGGCAGATGGCCTTGATTTAGACGGTGACATCCTGCATAATTGCGATAAGTGTCCCCGCAAGGGGACATCGAGGGGTCCCGTTTAGGGTGTGGGCGGGCCCCTCTTTCTTTGGTGACGTGAAGGGCTTCCGCCGATTTATCGTTGGCCTTAGTCCCACCCGGAGGCTCACCGGCCTGCTCACGTCAGGCGATTGCCTGTGTGGCAGGGCCTTTGTCTGAATTCCCGACGTGCTTGTTATTGCCGCGTCGTGTCTTCGATAAGGATGCCGGGGACATAGTTGAATTTCTGGCCGCCTAAAGAAGCGTCAACCATCAGCCCTTTATCCGTTGTGATAAATACGGCCATACCCGAGCGGTAATCGACCTTGGCGGCTGCACCCGCTGTTGCGGCGACGCCGGTGACCTGTGCGGAGAAGGTAAATTCCTCGGCTTTGAAACGGTCGAGGTCGATTTTGTCACGGAAAAAAATAATCTCGCGGAAATACTCGCCGCCGAATGAAAAGCCAAGTGTCGCCTGCGACATACTGCAGAATCCGACCTGTTGGCCCTTTTCATAGACTTCGCCTTTGCCGTATGCGCCTCCGACGATTATGGCGCCTTTGACGACCTTTGGCAGGACGGCATATCCGTAAGATGAGTTGAAGAACCGCTGGATGTCAGGGTCCTTGGTTTTGAATATGGCAATTGTTTCATCGACTTCCGAGGCCAGCACCGTCCTTGCCTCGATGGTTTTCGGTGCGGTCGAGCAGCCGGATATCATCGGCAGCATTAACAGAATTATTACGCACACTCCGGTCGTCTTCATTTTTTTCTCCCTTTTTCCATTTTTAATTTGTTCTTAACACCAGCTCGCTCAGCCCCGAGGCCGAGGAGACGTTGATGATATTGGCCTTTCGATTTATTCGTCGCATCAGGCCGGTAAGCACTTTTCCGGGTCCTATTTCGTAAAAGGTCTCGATGCCGTCTGCGAGCAGCCGCTCTACGCACTTTTGCCAGTATATCGGATGGGTAAGTTGTTTTGCTAATGAATCGCGAATCTCTTCGGCGGTGGAGTAATATTCGGCATTGATATTGGCGATGACTTTGATATTTGCAGGGTTTCTGATAGTCGTGTCGCCCAGTGCGATACCCAGTCCTTCGGCGGCGACCATCATCATCGGGGTATGGAATGCTCCCGCCACGTCTAATCGCACAGCTTTCATTGCTCCGTATTTTTCGGCTAATTGTTCCGCACGTTCACAGGCGGATATTTCGCCGCTTATGGCAATCTGGCCCGGACAATTGAAATTTACCGGCACTAAGAGCTGGCCCTGGCCGGCCTCGGCACAGAGCGCCTTTGTCCTTTGTTCGTCAAGCCCGATTATGGCGACCATCCCGCCTGCGGTTGCATCTGCGGCCGCCTGCATCGCCTGGCCCCTCAATTTGACTAACGTAAGCGCATCCTCGAAACTAATAAGCCCCGCCGCATACAACGCGGTGTATTCACCTAAGCTTAGTCCCGCGGTGACATCGGGTTTTAATGCAGCGGTATGCAGATTTGTCCGCAACACTTCGAGTATTGCTGCGGAGATGGTGAATATCGCCGGCTGAGACATCGAGGTGGTGTTCAGCTCATCGGCCGGGCCTTCGAAACAGATTTTTAACAGGTCAAAACCGACTACCTCATTGGCCTTGTCGAAAATTCGTTTAGTAACCGGGAATTGCTCAGCGAAATCTTTGCCCATGCCGACTGTTTGTGCCCCTTGGCCGGGAAAAAGAAATGCTGTCCTCATTGTTCGTCCTTAAACTGCAACCCTGTGGTTTTATATCCTCAAGCGTGCGATTGCCTTTATCTCACAAAACCACCCGCCTGTCAACTTGTTACTCATTTATTCATCCCGCTTGCGAACGCCTCGAAATCGAGTATACTTTGCACAAATGATGAATCTTTCTTAGTCGGGAGAATTTTAAGATGTCAGAAAAGCGACTTGCAGTAGTAACGGGTGCGGCCCAAGGAATTGGCAGGGCCATCGTCATTGAGCTGTTGAAACAGGATAGGATGGTGGCTGGCATTGACCTCAACGCCGAGCAGCTTAACGAGCTTGAAGAGGTCTGCAACCAACGGGCTTTCGAAGTAATAACCAAGTGTGTCGATATCACCGACACGCCAAAGCTGACCGAGGTTCTCGAAGAGCTTGCCAACCAGTTGGGCGGTATCGCAATTCTCGTCAACAACGCCGGCATCACCCGCGACAAGCTGATGATTCAGATGGACGACGAGGACTTTGACAGGGTGATTGCGGTGAATCTGCGAGCCGCGTTCGTTGCAACGCGGGTGGCGGCACGCTCGATGATTCGCAACAAGTTCGGCAGGATAATCAGTATCAGCAGTGTTGCCGGCGTGATGGGCCAGGCGGGTTCGGCCAACTATGCATCCAGCAAGGCCGGGCTTATCGGAATGACCAAATCAATCGCACGAGAGCTCGGCAAGAAAAATGTCACCGCAAACTGCATCGCACCCGGCTTTATAATGACGGATATGACCGCGGTGCTGCCGGATATGGTCAAGGATGCGGCGCTGCAGGTAATACCGGTTAAACGTTTCGGCACGGTCGAGGACGTGGCAAGGGCGGTGGCCTTTCTGGCCAGCGACGACGCCGGCTACATCACAGGCCAGGTCCTTTGCGTCGATGGCGGTATGGCGATGTAGCTTTGGACTCTGTACTGGGCGCCACGCCGCGAACAGGTGAGCTACTGTTACAGGCCCGGGAGACTAAAAAAAAATCAGAAAAATTTGTTTGTTCAAAGGCGGGGCTGTGGTTAATATACCTGCCAAATGTTCAGGGATGGCACAGCAGGTGTTTACAGCCACTGGTGGATAATTATGCAAACAAGTTGTTTTTGGAGGAATAACAAGTGAGTGCTGATATGGATGTCCAGGCAATAGAACAAAAAGTCATAGACATAATTAGCGAACAAATGGGCGTTGATAAGGCAGAGATCAGCAGGGAGACTTCCTTCATAAATGACCTCAATGCCGATTCGCTCGATACGGTAGAGCTGGTGATGGAGTTCGAGGACGAGTTCGGCATGAGCATACCGGACGAGGAGGCGGAAAAAATTCAGACCGTCGGAGCGGCGGTCGATTACATCGTCAACGTGGCGAAAGCGGACAAGAGCAAATAGCAGTCGGGTCAAAATGAACAGACGGCGAGTAGTCATTACGGGCCTGGGCTGCGTGACTGCCCTGGCGGAGATAGTTGACGAACTTTTCGATGCGCTGTGTGATGGTAAAAGCGGCGTCATGACGATAGAGTCCTTCGACACAGGCGCATATACGGTTCATTTCGGGGGCCAGGTAAAAAACTTCGACGTTAACAAGTATATCGACGTCCGTGAGAGTAAGCGCATGGATCGGTTCAGCCAGTTCGCAATTGCCGCGGCAAGCCAGGCGGTGACAGACAGCGGGCTGGACTTTGCGAAAGAAGAACCGTTCAGAATGGGTGCGATAGTAGGGACGGGAATCGGGGGGATAAAAGAAATTGAAGAACAGCATCTTGTACTCCTGAATAAAGGACCAACGAGACTTTCACCCTTTGCGGTTCCTCGGCTGATGTCAAATGCGGCGGCAGGTAATATCGCAATCCGGTACGGCCTGCGGGGACCCAATTTCTGTGTAACAAGCGCGTGCGCGAGCAGTAACCATGCAATCGGCGAGGCATTCTGCAATATCGTGGCAAATCGAAGCGACGTTGTAATAACAGGCGGGACCGAGGCGGCGCTAACGCCTATCGGTCTGGCAAGCTTTTGTGCGGCGAGGTCGCTTAGCACACGAAACGATAATCCTACCGCCGCTTCGAGGCCCTTCGACAGGGACAGAGACGGATTTGTGCTCTCGGAAGGTGCAGGAATTCTCGTCCTCGAAGAATACGAGCACGCGAAAAAACGCGGGGCAGTGATTTACGCAGAGGTGTTAGGTTACGCGGCGACGGATGACGGAACTCATATTACGGCGCCGCTGCCGGATGGTGCGGGGGCTGCCAAGGCGATGGAGATGGCGCTGAAAGATGCTCAACTGCCGCCGGAGAAGGTGGACTATATCAATGCACACGGGACGGGAACTGAGCTCAATGACATCGCGGAAAGCTCGGCAATCAGGTCCGTTCTGGGACCTCATGCATATAAGGTGCTCGTCAGCTCGACCAAAAGCTCGCTTGGACATCTGCTGGGGGCCAGCGGGGCGGTTGAGCTGATAGTGTGTGCTGAGGCAATCAAAAAATCGATTGTGCCGCCGACTATCAATTTGGAAAACGTCGACCCTCGCTGCGACACGAAAATGGACTTTGTGCCCTTAAAGGCCCGCGAAGCGAAAATAGGCGTCGCTATGAGCAACTCATTTGGCTTCGGCGGGCACAACGCCTGTGTGATAATAGGCAGACTATAATACGCTGTCGCGGGCAGGGGGGGAAAAGATTGTTGCAGGAGCAAATCTGGCCGGTATAATGCGCGCAGGTGTCGAAAAAGCCCGGCGCTTTGGGTTGTGAACTGAAGATGGGTCCGTTTTGTAAGGAGACAAAAAAGATGACGACGAAAAAAACTTTGCTGTTGTGCCTTGGGCTGGTGGCAGTGGTCGCTGTTATAAGCTGTGCCCCGACGATTGTGAGCAATGATGCAGCCGTTTACTCGGCAGGCAAAATGTATGCTCGCGCCAGCAAGGGCCTTGATGCAGTTTATGCTGCGTCACTAAGCGCAATGGATAAATTGCAGCTTCAGGTTACCGATAAGGCCAAGGATGTATTCGCCGCGAAAGTCACAGCAAAAAGTGCAGACGGCAAAACTGTAGTTGTGAAAATTAAGCCCGCCGGAGAAGGCGTTACAGCGTTTACCGTCCAGGTCACCGGACTCGGTGATGAAGCAAGGGTGCGGAAAGTCTATGATGAGATACAGGCGGCCCTGGCGATAGTAAAGACCAAATAAGCTAAAACAGCAGTTGCTGATTATACGCTGCACGAGCTGTTCTTGGTTCGGCGTATTGCGTTTACTGCCTCAGACAGACCCCGTCTTGCGACGGGGCCTGTTCATTTCAGCGGGCTCCCTCAGACGAATCCCGGCCGTACACGGTTTGTTATTATTGACGACGACGGATTCATTCGGTTAAATGTCATAGCTTTTTAATAACGAGGACGGCCTATAGATTATTGCAGGAGTGAGTATGAAAGTCAGTAAAAGGGCACAGGCGGTGCCGGCATCTGCCACACTGGCGGTGACGGCCAGGGCAAAACAGCTTAAGGCACAGGGACTAAACGTAATCGGCTTCGGCGCAGGTGAGCCGGATTTCGATACCCCCGAATACATTAAGCAGGCCGCGATTGAGGCACTCAACGCCGGCAGGACAAAATATACCCCGGCTTCGGGAACCAGCGAGCTTAAAAAGGCGGTTGCCGAAAAGCTCAAAAGAGATAACGGCCTGGATTATTCACCGGAGCAGGTAATCATAAATATAGGCGCCAAGCACTCGATATATTGCGCGATGCAGGCGGTGCTCGACCCGGGCGATGTCGTCATACTGCCGACGCCTTACTGGGTCACGTATCCCGAAACTATCAAGCTGGCCGGTGCAAAAGCAAAAATTATAAAAACCAGCAGGAGGACTGGCTACAAGATTACCCCTGCCCAGTTGCAAAGGGCGGTTGGCAAAAAGACCAAAATGCTCGTCCTTAACTCACCGAATAATCCCGGCGGTTTTACCTATACCCCGCAGGAGCTGGCCGACCTTGCAAAAGCTCTCGTTGGAACTGACGTGATTGTGCTGTCGGATGAAATTTACGAACGGCTGATTTACGGCGATAACAAATTCGTCAGTTTCGCCTCGCTGAGCCGCGATGCTTATGAGCGGACCCTGACGGTCAACGGCCTCAGCAAAACCTATTCGATGACGGGCTGGCGACTCGGCTATACCGCCGGACCGGTTGATGTAATCAAGGCGATGGGCCGACTCCAAAGTCATTCAACCTCCAATCCCGTGACGTTTACGCAGGATGCCGCGATAGTAGCCCTGAAAGACCCTGACGGCACGGTGGAGAAAATGCGACAGGCCTTCGAGCAGCGCGCAAAGTATATGGCCGAGCGGCTAAACGCAATAAAAGGCATTAAATGCCAGCCGCCGACCGGTGCCTTCTACTGCTTCCCCGACGTCTCGTCGCATTTCGGCAGAACTATTGGCGGCGTTGAAATCACCGGCTCAATGGCCTTCGCAAAGGCACTTCTCGAACAGGCCAACGTCGCCGTCGTCCCCGGCCTGCCATTCGGCTGTGACAAAAATGTCCGCCTCAGCTTCGCCTGCTCCGTCGAGAACATCAAGGAAGGCATTGACCGTCTCCAGAACTGGCTCGCCGAGTAATCGTAAAATTCATAACCCTCACAATACCAATGACTTATGTCGCTCGGTATATTTCTTTGAAAAGTGTTTGATTTTTATTGAACTTTTCAAATAGTATGATATAATACTGTCGCACTGGCCCGGCGGTGGGCTGGCCAGGCAGCTCGCGCAGTAGCGCAAGACAAGACCCAGCAGGGCACGAAAACACAAAAAAAGGGGTCGTATTATGAATCGCGTCCTGAACTGGTTGGACCTTATTTTCACCTCGCCTGTTCTGCTGTATCGTTATTTGAAATTCGGCTACACCTATCGCCGTATTTATCTCGGCCAGGGTCATTGGACAATTGTCGACCCGATGGATTATTACTCGCTGAAGGATTTCAATTGGTGGGTCCGGGGTAACGGCACAAATCTTTACGCCGCTCGCAATTCCCTCACCCCCGCTTTGCGCAATAGAACTGTATATTTACACAGGCAGCTCATGGACCCGCCCCGAGGCCTTGTCGTTGACCACAAAAACTGCGGCTCTCTCGACAATCGCCGCGCTAATCTCCGCCACGCCACCCGCTCGCAGAATATGCAAAACCGCCGAAAGAGAAAAAATACTTCCTCACGTTATATCGGCGTTCATTTCGACAAAAATAGATCCCGCTGGGCCGTCCACATCAGGCACAATGGCCGAAAGCTTTGGCTCGGCCGCTTCATCTCCGAATCCGACGCCGCCCGCGCCTACGATACCGCTGCTCTCAAGTATCATAAGGAGTTTGCACGATTGAATTTTTCGGAGTGAAACGAAGATCCCGGAATGTCTTTATCCGGGACCCAGGCAGCAGGGGACCCATTCCTCATCCAATCCCTTGCCTGCCCCAGCAAGCCTGCCCTCGAATGTCTTTGTCGGGGGTCGTAGGCAGGGGTGGCAGGGTTACCCTCCGAACGCCGTCGTCTGGCGTCCGTCATCGTTATTTTCTTGTTTTCTATTACCATTTAACGATATACTCCTACTTATGGCCGAAAGATTCGGCTGTAATAGCTCGCAAAAATTGCCGAGGCCGATTATGACAGAACAAAGTCAACAAGGCGATGCTCCAACGCCGGACGTCCTTAAAAGCGCGATGAAGGCATTCAAAAAACGCCTCAAGCTCACAGCGCTCGATGCCGATTCGCGTCTCGGACGCGGACCGTTTTCAGGCGGCTCTACCGGCGTTTATGCCATCCAGCCGCCCAATCAGTTTCCTCGCGAGGTTTGGCAGGAGTTATGCCGACTGGGCAAACTCCGCGACTCAGGCCACGGCCTATACGAATTGCCGTAGCGAAGCGAAGCAGTCTCATTGTAAAATTTAGCCCCTCAATTTATTGAGGGGTTACTTTACCCGCTTATGGCAGGGTCACTCCTTGAACGACCTTAGTCCGGGCGTTTGTATATAGCCCCTCGTAGCGAAGCGGAGACCCCAGAAATCCTTTATCTGGGGTCCAGGAATTTTATACCGCAATTTACCTCGCCGTCTGTCTGTCGGGTGTACAATCTTGTCAACTAAACACTCAACAATTAAAACTCTAAACTTATTATTCCATTACCGAGTCACGAGTCACAAGCGACGGGTTTTCCGGTGAAGGTTTTCCGTCGAATACGGTAGCGGTAGTGCTTTAATCAGGGATTTCCGCCAGATTTACAGATTTCAGCTAAAAACCTTATCAGCTATTTCATTAGCTATTATTTTTACTTGCGAGTTGCTGATTCCGAGCATTGTATTATTTATTCCCCATCTGTCTAGTTTATTCAGAAGATATGATTTCATTTCTGGTCTAATGATTAAACGTCCACATTTTCGAACACCCAGCCGATGAATTGCTTCATCATGATGAATGTCAAATCGACCAGACAAGGTTATCCAAGCTTTCTGCTTCGTTGGGCGATCCATCCAATCAGGGTAATGAAATCTGACTAATATATTTTTATCATTACCGTCAACGAAATCCTTTTCAAAATCATCCTCAATATTTTTCTTCTTTCCATAGAAAGGCATCCATTGCGACGCAATGGCATCAGAAAAATTCTTGTAGTCCATCCACCATACAACGCCTGATTTGTCGTGATCACGCTGGCAAGCAAAAAATAGTGCAATAAAAGGATCTCCGGTCCAATCGACGCAACGGGTTGGCAGACCGTAGTGACGACCAACAAAGACCGTTCCGGTATTACGAAATGTTTTCCATTTCAAATTAGCAACTTCAATGAGTCGGCGTTCCCCTGAAGGAAAATATGTATCTGCCTTTTTAGCGAAGGTTTCAAGCAACATTGTTTCTTTTGTCTTTCGTAGTTCTATGGGAATGTTCTTTTTTCTAGAGTGGATGTCCAAGCTGGAAAGTATGCATCCCCAGTCCTGACTTGCTCCATGGCACTCAATCGCATGTCCAGAATATGTCAGTTTAATGAATCTCTTCAAAAAGTCTTTCGGGTTAGATGGTTTTACTTTCCGCCAAGTATCATCGACATTATATCGATCATGTCGCTTAATAATGGTATCCTTCATATAAACATCAACTTCAAAAATTATGGCCAAACCAAAAATACAAAAAAGGACTTATCATTATATCAACTTATTATCTGAAAGCCTGAATAAATCCGGAGGGCCAATCCGGGGATACCTTTTTTACGAAATCAGCAATCCGAAATCACAAAGCAAAAATGGATATCCCCTCCGTTATTGAGTCTTACGTCTGGCGTATTGAGTCTCTCAACTATTCGCTATACGCTGCACGCTGTCCTCAGTACTCAGTACACAGTACTCGGCACGCAATATGCAACCCGCAACCAGCAACCAGTAACCGTCAACCAGAATCGACCCTATCCCCCTCTTGCGTGACTTGCCTGCCCTCGACTCAAGCTCCTTTTGGAACCGAAATCGGGGGCCTGCCCTCGACTCAAGCTACGTTAGCATCTACAGTCGGGGGTCCGCCGAAGTTTACTCGCCTGTGGCGAGGCGTTATAGCGCTAGGTGGCATTGACACCTACTAAACCTTTATTTCCCATTTCATCTTTGAAGTCTTTTAACTCATGCAAATTCAGGTGGGCTGGATAAACAGAGATTAAAGCATTTGGTTTTGCAGCTCTATAAACCTCTCTTAATAAACTTGCTAATTTATTCTCGGCTGGTCTGAAATACCAAAAAATATCATAGAGAAGAACAATGTCGATAAAGCTGTCTTGTAAAGGAACTCTTAATTCTACATCTTCTTCTATTACATTTATATTCTGCAATTTTCTTGAGTTAATTTTCTGCCTCAAATCGTTCAGCCTTTCACTATTCGTATCTATCGCGTACACTGAACCTTTTTCTCCAACAAGCTGCGCAGCAGCTATTGTATAAGTACCTGAGCCGCAACAACAATCCAAAACTCTTTGGCTTTCTTGAATCCCTATTTCTTTCAAGATTTCTTCAGCATGCTTCTGCAAATGCCCTTTTGCGTACATTTGTTTCACCTCTGAATCTCATTTTAATGACTTCTAAAGTAATTTGCTAATTCTTCTATCCAATCAACCAGTTTCACAAACATCAGTCCGCAAAACATCATTGCGTTCTGCCTGCAATAAATCACTTCTACCGCAAAAAAACAGCCTTTACAACCCATTGCAGCAAATTGGCTGAGACGAGAAATTCTGCCGGAAGTACTTGCATTGATGGGCGAATTCAGGTATCTTGACACAAGATGGGATTAGCGACACAGTTGGCCAGACATTATCAGGATAGCTCCTGTTGGAGGGCAGACTGTAGAAAAGGATTAAGTTATGATTAGCAGGATTTTTTTGGGTGTGCTGATTGGGGGAGCAATCGGCAGCGTATTGGGTTATTTCGGCAAGTGTTCCTCCGGCGCTTGCCCACTGACGGCAAATCCATACCGCGGTGCGATCTACGGGGCGGTTATGGGAGCTTTACTCGCCTCAGCATTTTCGCCGAAAGCAAAAGAGAAAGCAGAAAGTTCGAACATTACCCACATTACCAGCGTATCGGATTCGAATACAAGGGTACTTAAAAAAAAACAGGAGTAGTCTCGTGGAATCCTTAACGAAAGAAAGCTTTTTACAGGAAGTCTTTAACTATGAGCAAAATAAAGAATGGAAGTTTGAAGGCAAACTGCCCTGCATTATTGATTTTTATGCGGATTGGTGTGGGCCGTGCAAAATGGTAGAACCTGTTTTGCGGGAACTTGCTCAAGAATACCAAGGTAAGCTGAATATTTATAGAGTAGACACACAAGCTCAACAGGAATTAGCAGCCGCTTTTGGCATTCAGAGCATCCCCAGCATGCTTTTTGCACCGCTAAATGACAAACCACAAATGGCAGTAGGAGCACTGCCCAAAAATGCCCTGAAAAAAGCAATAAAGGAAGTGTTGAAAGTTGAATGATGTGGACTTATTCTCTAACTGCTGTCCTCCCTGCAGAGCTCTGGCTCCAACCATATCGGCAATTTCTGCGAATGCACAGGTTTTAATTTTAATCTGTGGCTTTGCCTTTTTCGTTTTACCAAACCCGCAACCAGCAACCAGCAACTCGCAACCAGTAACCTTCAACCAGTATCGACCTTATCCGCCAAAGTTTACTCGCCTGTGGCGAGGCGTTATAGCGCTAGGTGGCATTGACACCTACTAAACCTTAATCTCCAAGACTCCTGTGAACTATTTCTTTACTATCGCTAGGTGGCATTACCACCTACTAAGGATTAATCTCCAAGACTCCTGTGAACTATTTCTTTACTATCGCTAGGTGGTATTACCACCTACTAATGATTAATCTCCATGGCTTCTAAGAACTATTTCCTTGCCGCGCTAGGTGGTATTGACAGGCACTGAAATAGGGCTATCATAAAAGAGTATGAATGCCGCATTCTTCAAAAACTGGACTGGCCAAACTCGCAAGGGCGTCCTCGTCCTTAATATACTTAACGATATACGCAACCGGAGAATGTATGGATACGAAATCGAACGAAAGTTTCGTAAATCTAAAGGCCTTCTCATTAGCGAAGGTACCATCTACGCCATCCTGCGCCGGCTCAGGCAGCAGGGAATTGTAAAAACCACCCAGGGCAAGTCTCCGGATGGACCGAAAAGGAAATACTATTGCCTCACTCGTTCGGGCATCGAAACTCTCGCACAAATGAACGGCTACTGGCGGGCGCTCAGTCGAACGGCCGACGCTATTGAACGGGGTAAATAATCAGCCGCGTTTTTCAGCTCGTGTTTTCTTCTCTTCTGAACAATTATACGCTAAGTGGCATTGCCACCTACTAAACATTAATCTCCACGGTTACTACATACTATTTCCTTAGCAGCGCTAGGTGGCATTACCACCTACTGCTTACTCTCGAGGTTTGTCCTGAATCGGTTTTGCTCGGCATCATTCAGCACATTATGCCAATCAGCAACCGTCATATAGTAACGAGTATCGAGCCTTGTCCGCCGAAGTTGACTCGCCTGTGGCGAGGCGGAATCCAGCATCGAGAATCGACTATTTTCCCTTTTTACTTAAAAAAACCTTTGTGCCTTAGTGTCTTAGTGGCGACATCCGTTACGAACCAGCAACGTTATTGACGATATATAACTTATGACCTATTATGCCCTTAAGAATAAACTGATTTAAACCACGTAATCAGTGCAATCTGTGAAATCTGTGGTTAGGAAAGGATGCGATGACACTGCTAAACGAACCGAAAAAACGTGCATTCGCTGGCTGGCCGATGCTCATCGCCTGGGCCGCAATGCTCATTTTTGCGCTTCACGCAAGCACCCGTATGGTCGGCGCCGGCGACACCTGGGTTGCTATGGCCTGTGGCCGACACTTCATCAATCACGGCGTCGATACCGTCGAGCCATTCAGCGCCAATTCCCACCACGCCGGACCGACCGAGGAAGAGGTCAAAACCTGGCCCAAATGGGCACAGTGGCTCACTAACAAGGTCGGACTCGATACCGTCAAATACTGGCATCCCACCGGCTGGGTCAATCAAAACTGGCTCACCCACGTGACGTTCTACTGGCTAACGCATCTGTCACCCTTTGCCGACGCCGAGCAAAGGAGTTTCGACACGCTTGTTTACTGGAAATTCACGTTGTACATACTGACGGTTATTTGTGTTTACTACACAGGCCGTGTTCTTGGGGTCAATCCTACGCTCGCTGCTGCCTTTGCCTGTGCGGCAATGTTTATCGGCCGGTCGTTTCTCGACATCAGGCCCGCTGGATTTTCAAATCTCCTCGTCGCTGTTTTTATGCTTGTTCTTGTCCTCGCCACGTATCGAAGCCATCTGTATATATGGCTCATTGTGCCCATGACGGCCTTCTGGGCGAATGTGCATGGCGGGTATATCTATGTATTCATAATGCTGGTTCCTGTCGTTGTGCTGCGACTGCTCTCGACCCTCGGTAGAAGGGCGACCGTATCGGTCTATAGTATTTTGACGTGGTTTGCTCTCTACGTTATGTCTTACAAGTACACCAGTCACGAGCCGTTCACTGCTCTCCCGCCATTAGACGACAAATTCCTGTTTCTAATCGTTGCCCTGATGGTGGCCGGCTTCGTTATGGAGCGGATAAGGTCGGTCAACCCGGCCGCTTTCTACGGTTACCATATTATAGTTTCGCTTATAGTATTTTCGGTCCTCTTCGCGCGGCTTTTCCAGAAAGATATGGTCATTTATTCGGAGCAGATGTATGATTTCGTCCATGACAGCAGGCAGTCATTTGTGATGGCGTTCATCGCCGCCGCGGGTCTGGGGGCGGTGGTCACCCTCTTGAAGGACCGGCTGGTGTTGTGTTCACGGGCGGCTATCCGGCACACCGTCGCCGCTGGCTTTGTCTCGCTTGTCGCCGCCATTCTTTTCAATCCATTACATCTCACAAACCTCACCCACACATTTGTCATCAGCATCAGCCAGCACGCCGAGGGCTGGAGAAACGTCCATGAGTGGTGGCCGGCGTTCAAGTGGGATAATCCGGTGGGGACGGCGTTCCCGTTTATGGTGATGATGATAGTGGCCGCGGGGCTGCTGGTTTTGTGGCTGTTTTCCCGGCTGCTGATGCCGAGGCAACTCAAGGCGGGGAGAGGGGGAATGGACAGGCAGGAGAGACGGTTCGATATTCTGTCGAGGATTCTCGGGTTTGCGGCGTCGGTATTAGTGTTCTGGGCGGTGCTGATTTCGCTATCCATGACCGATGTCAGCGTATGGTCGCTTTTAATGGCCGGTCTTTTTGTCGGGGTGTTGTGGGCGGCGGTGTTCGTGCACGTTCACTTCATTCATTTAGTTATTCCTCTTGCTTTGTTTGCGCTGTACACGGCGGAGAACCTGCCTGGGTATTCCGGCAGATACATTTTCCCGTTTATCACGGTTCCGAGCTACGTTGCGATGTTTGCGATAGGGCGAGCGGTTTCGAAGAAGCCGGTGTTCTGGATAGGCAACATATTTTACGTGCTGCTGGCGAGCGTCGTAGCACTGCTTCTATCGGCGTGGATTATAGACCCGTTTGATTTCAAGGAGCCGGTATGGCACGTGGAGCAGTTCGTAGGACTGCATCGGCTGTGGCGTCCGTCATACGAAGCGAACTTAAACCTCAACTATAAGAATCTGTTCGGGGTACTTTACGGGCTAAGCGGCGTGTGCGTTCTGGGTTGGGCTGTGGCAGTGATTTTGAGTCCGATGTTTGTCGAGAAGGCCAATGGACGTGCGCCGCGGGCGGCCAGCGGCAGGACTTACGAGCTGCCAAAGATAGACCTGGCTTTGATTACCGTTTCTGCGCTGACGATTTATATGGCGTACCGGTCGCGCCGGTTCATACCTATTGCAGCGCTGGTGACGTGCCCGATAGCGGCGTTATTCACTGAAGGGATTATAAAGACGGTTGCAGCAGTTCGCAATTACTACGGACACGGGTATCTCGATGTTCCGGAGATGTCGCGTGGGCTGCGGCGGTTTTTGACTGTGACGGCACTGTTGGTCGTTTCGGGGCTCGGGATTCGGTGGGGTTGTAAATTCAAGTATATCTATCTCGACCCATGGCCGGGCGATTATAAGCTGACGTCTATGTTTATGAGAATGACGGCATCGAGCGCAAAGCCGTTTTATGCCTGTGAATTCATCCGGTTGAACAAGCTAAAGGGAAAAATGTTCAACTACTGGACGGAAGGGGGCTTTATTGCGTATGGTCAGGACCCGGACCCGAATACGGGCAAGACTCCGCTGCAACTGTTTATGGACGGCAGGGCACAGGCGGCCTACGACTATAAGGCGTTTCTGCGGTGGTCGGAGATTAGCGCCGGTGGACAAATTGCGATGCTGGCGCAAATCAGGAAGCAGAAACTCACCTCGCAGCAATATGTGCAAATCGGGGAATACGTGAACAAGAAGTTGAAAGATTCCAACGTCTGGGTTGTTCTTATGCCGTTTAATCAGTTTAGTTCGGCATTTGTCAGGGGGCTTGAGCAAAGCACGGACTGGCAACTGGTGTTTCTCGGTGACAAGCAGAGATTGTTTGTTGACGTTACGACTCCTGAGGGGCTGAAGCTGCTGGAGGGCATCGAAAACGGCAGCACCATTTATCCCGACGAGCAGTACCGCAATATCATGGTTTCGAACAACGCCCTTATGTTCGGCAGAGACACAGAGACGCTTGGCAGGGGGCTGAAGTGTGCGATAGAGGCGACGGAAGAGCAGCCGGAGCGCACGCCGCTGGAGATGCTCGAAATGTATTACCATCGCTTTCCGGAATTCCGGGAGGAGCTCAATGCGTTCTGGGTCAGGTACCTGGACAAATTCACGGCGAACAAGGAGAGTTATCTTAAGCAGGACGGTGTTTACAACAGGGTAATGTGCGCAATTGTGGCGATTAAGTATCTTCAGCCGGTAGCCCAGATGGAGAGAAACGGAACTTTGCTGGAGCAGTATGCGCAGCAGCAGAAGGAGCTGGAGGGTATTATTAAAGGGCTTAAGGACAAGAGGTGGTGACCGGTTAGTGGTTGCTAGTTGCTGGTTGTTGGTTGCGAGTCGAGTTGATGATTGATAGTTAGGAATAAGCGGTAACATGGGTGGTGTGCCGAAGGAAGTTGAAGGACTTGTAGAGCGTTTTTCGCAGAACCTCGAATCTTACAAACGGCAGGGATACAACGAGGCACAAGTGAGGAGGGAATTTATAGAGCCATTTTTTGAGCAATTGGGGTGGGATGTTTATAACAAGCAGGGACACGCCGAACCATACAAGGACGTTATACACGAGGATGCAATAAAGGTCGGAGTAGAGACGAAAGCGCCCGATTATTGTTTCCGGATAGGCGGGACGCGAAAGTTTTTCTTAGAGGCGAAGAAGCCGGCGGTGGATATCGGAGGAGATAAAGAGCCCGCATATCAGTTGAGAAGATACGCGTGGAGCGCAAAGTTGCCGTTATCGGTTTTGACGGATTTTGAAGAGTTTGCGGTTTACGACTGCCAAATCAAGCCGAAACATACCGACCGGCCGAGCACGGCGAGAGTGATGCATATCACATACAAGGATTACGTCGGGCGGTGGGGTGAAATCGCACAGATTTTCTCAAAAGAGGCGGTTTTGAAGGGGTCGTTCGACAAGTTCGCAATAAAGGGCAAGGGTAAGAGAGGAACAAGCACGGTAGATAAGGAATTTCTGGAAGAGATAGAGAGCTGGCGCAAAGAGCTTGCGAAATATATAGCTTTACGAAACAGGGAGCTGGGAGCGCCGGAAGCGAACTTTGCGGTTCAGCGAACGATTGACCGAATATTGTTTTTGCGGATGTGCGAGGACCGGGGGATTGAAACCTACGGACAGTTATTGTCATTGAGTAGCGGCAGAGAGATATATCGCCGGCTTGGGGAACTGTTTGAAAAGGCGGACGCGAAGTATAACTCCGGGCTGTTTTATTTTAGGGAGGAGAAGGGTCGAAATGAGCCGCCGGATGAAATGACATTGGGGCTTAATGTTCCCGATGAGCCGGTAGGGTGGATTCTGCATAATTTATATTATCCGCAGAGTCCTTACGAATTTTCGGTTTTGCCTCCGGAGATTTTAGGCAACGTCTATGAGCAGTTTTTAGGTCAGGTTATACGCATCACGCCGGGGCGGATGGTTAAAATCGAAGACAAGCCCGAGGTGAAAAAGGCGGGCGGGGTCTATTATACGCCGGAGTATATCGTTGATTACATCGTAAAGAATACGGTGGGGAAACTCTGCGAGGGAAAGACACTCAAACAAATAAGCAAGCTGCGGATACTTGACCCGGCGTGTGGTTCCGGTTCGTTTCTTTTGGGGGCATATACGTATTTTTTGAATTATCATCGGGACTGGTACTTCAACAACGAGCCGGAAAAATACAAGAAGCAGATTTATCAGGGGAAGGGCGGCAAATGGTATCTGACGATTCCGGAGAAGAAGCGAATATTGCTCAATAATATTTTCGGGGTGGACATCGATTACCAGGCGGTCGAGGTAACAAAACTAAGTTTGCTCCTGAAAGTACTGGAAGGTGAGAATCAGGAGACGGTTCAGCAGGTTTTCAGGAGTTTTCACGAGCGGGCTTTGCCTGATTTAGGAAACAATATCAAGTGCGGCAATTCACTGATAGGGACGGATTTTTACGAAATACCAGAGGTGGAGAAACTAACAGAGGAGGAGCTAAAACGAATAAATGCCTTTGATTGGGAGAAGGAATTCGAGGGGATTTTATCAGGGAAGAATCCGGGATTCGATACAGTTATTGGAAATCCACCATGGGGCGCATTGTTCACTGAACCTGAATTAGAGTACCTAAGACAAAATAATAGCGAAGTTATTGTACGTATGATCGATTCTTTCATGTATTTTGTTTATCGATGCAGTAAAAAGTTAAAGTCTCAAGGTCTTTTCGGAATGATTTTGCCAGATGTTATTCTCTACCAGACGGATAATCAAAAATTACGAGAGTTCATTTTGGATTACTCCAAGATTCACCATATTCTAAATATGGGTGATGTATTTCATAAGGTTACGCGCCCAGCTTGTATTATAATTTTTGAAAAGGGACAATCAACCCATCAACTGATTGAAACAGCAGATCTTTCAAAGACTCCAAAGACCGACAAAGCTATAGAAATATGGAAGCGAGAGAATTTTGAGAATTTGCCACAATCAAGTATTACTGATATTCCTGGCTTGTTATTTGTGACTTCTAATTTGGGGCACTATTCAATTTGGGCTAAGATAAAAAGTGCTTCTCATCAAAAGCTAAAAGATTTGGTAGACGAAGACGGAATTCAACGGGGTGTAAGTCCTGATCTAAAAGAAGCATTCCTCCTCGATAGTGATACTGCAAAAAAATGGAATTTAGAATCTAGTAAACTCCGTAAAGTCCTGACCGGTGGAAGGCAAGTAAAAAGGTACTTTATTCAATACCCAGATCTTTTGCTTATTTATACCAGTCGCGATGACGATTTCAGCAAGTTACAAAATATTTGTGCTTATATTAACCAGTTTAAAGAACGAATTACATGTAAAGAAGTTAAAGAGAACAAACATTCGCTATACTCTCTTCATCGAGCCCGGAATGAAAGTATCTTTCTGAAAAATCAGAAACTTATCGGAGTAATTACTGAAGATGAAATTGTCCTCGCTTTAGATGAAGAGCTAACATTCACAACCGATGGTCTGTACCTATTTGGTCTTCGCGATATTATTGATGTTAAGTATTTGATGGGCATCCTAAATGCAAAACTCTTTGTATTTATTTACCGTCTTTTAGCTTTGGAATTAGGTCGGACTCTGGCTCAGGTAAAACCAACTGTTTTGGCCCAACTTCCGATTCGCACAATCGATTTTAGCAATTCCGATGATAAACGGCAGCATGATAAGATTGTTTCATTAGTAGAGCGGATGCTGGGATTGAACAAGAAATTAAGAGAGGCGAAGGTTCCGGGGGAAAAGGAAAGATTGCAGAGAGAGATAAATGCAACAGACAAACAAATAGATAACCTCGTTTATAAATTGTATGGTCTGACTGATGAGGAAATCGCGATAGTGGAAGGGATTAAGGATTAGTTTTTGGTGTTGATTTTTTAGTTTTGAGTTAAATTGAGATTGACCGACAAAGGCGGGTAAAATCATGGCTAAACATGACAACAGGGTACCGGATTAAAATGGATTCCCGCTTTTGCGGGAATGACATAATATGGAATGGGAAGATTTGAGTGAGAAAATCCTGGGCCCCAGATAACGTGGGTCCCCGCTAACATCATGCGGGGATCTGCGCTGCGCTACGAGATGCAAAAATATTATGTGTATATATTGGCGAGTAAGAGGAATGGGACGCTGTATGCAGGGATGACGAAAGATATTGCGAAAAGAGTGGTGAGGCATAAAGATGGGAGAGGCAGCAGGTTTGTGCCAAAGTATAATACTCACGGACTGGTTTACTATGAAAAGGTAAATGGTTATCGTGAGGCACGTAAAAGAGAGCGACAATTAAAATGGTGGAAACGGAAATGGAAACTGGCGCTTATAGAACAGTTGAATCCGGAATGGGAAGATTTGAGTGAGGAAATCCTGGGCCCCAGATAACGACATTCTGGGGTCTCCGCTGTGCTACGAGGGGCAGGGGGGCGGATAAGGAATAAACATTATAATGAAGACGAGCGAAGCGACACATAAAAGTCCTGTTTCGGTTAGTGTATTCTTTCCGTGCTATAATGAGCAGGATAACGTCCGGCGGGTGGTGCAGCGGGCAGTAGAAGTTATGGAGGGGATGGGAGCGGATTTCGAGATTATTGTTGTTAACGACGGCAGCAGCGATAAGACGGGCGAGATAGCGGATGAGCTTGCGGCGGCGGACGGCAGAATAAAAGCTGTTCATCATAATCCCAATCTTGGATATGGGGCGGCAGTGCAGTCGGGGTTCAGGGCGGCGACAAAAGAGTTGGTATTCTTCACCGACGGGGACGGGCAATTCGATATCGGGGAGATAAAGCTGCTGCTGGATTTGATTGACAGTAATGATATTGTATGCGGGTATCGGCTGGAGCGCAGAGACCCGGCTCTCAGGAGACTGAACGGGTGGCTCTGGACGAAATTAGTCTGCCTTTTGTTTGGTATGAAAATACGCGATATAGACTGCGGATTCAAGCTGTTTAGAGCGGAGGTTTTCGAGCGAATTAGAATGTCCAGCAGGGGTGCGCTGATAAGCGCTGAGATATTAGCAAGGGCGACGCGGGCCGGCTACAGAATTGCAGAGGTAGGTGTGCACCATTATCCGCGGACGGCAGGCAAACAAACAGGGGCAAATATAAAGGTTATTCTGCGAGCGTTCAAAGAGCTTTTTTCGTTATATAACAGGATACGCAAAGGGCAGTAGATTTTTACCACGAAGGACACCCGCCTTCAGCGAGGTCTCGCCAAGGGCGGACGAAGAAACACGAAGGTAATTATAAATAAAGAAGAAACTGATTCATGAAGTTTTGTGGCTTTCGAGGCGGGTTGTATTATGGGCGGCGACAACGGTAAGGTGAATTTGTTCATTTATGGTTCATTGAAAGACCAGCATATATTCGAGTCGGTGAGCGGATTCGGCTTTACACGGAGAAGCTCGAAGGCGGATGCTCAGACACTGTCTGCGGAGCCGGCGGTTCTGCACGGATATCGCAAGGTCAGCCCGGACAATGTTTATTTCTACGCGGTGAAGTCGTCGAATTCGAGGATAGAGGGAATAGTGGTTCATAACGTTCCGGCAGAGACGATGGCGGAGATAGACAGATACGAGGGCAAGCGATACGAGCGTGAGACGGTTCAGGTGCATACGGCCGGGGGGCTTGTCGAGGCACAGGCGTATTTAGTGAGCCACGAGGTGATGCAGAAGCATTTCGGTGACCGGTTCCGCGTGAATCTGATACACGAGCTTTGGCTTCGCAAGAGAATCGATAAATTCCTGAAGAAGCGGACCCGGCCCGGTGACAAGAGCGTCGATGCGGAACTCGAGCGACTTGCGGAGCGAGAGCTATTGGCGACGACGGAGCGAGATTTGGTTATAACGCATTACGGAGTCGACGCAGTAAGCGACTATTTTCTTGCGCACGAGCTTGAGCGGCCGATGCCGAGCATAAGATATCTTTACAACGACGAGCAGGCGAAGAAATACATCAACAACTACCTTGCGCTTGTCATCAGGCAGGTTCTGCTCAATCAGTTAGATGAAAGGATTCAGGTGAATTTTCGTTTCGAGCTTGAGCACATATTAGCGTCCGACCGTTATTTTAAGCGGTCGATGAGCTTACTTGTCGGGTTGCAGATAATCAACAACAACAGCTCCGCAGTCGAGATGATTGTGAAGCAATGCCTTCGGATTATGCCTTATGAGGAGCACGATTTGATAGACTACGTTAAATATGCGGTTCGTGCGGCACGGAGTCTTTACGACAGCAGGGTGGTGGAGGCGCATTTGAACGCGATACGTGCGAATTTTCATCCGGGTCTCGTGCCGATGGGCTGCGAGATAGAGCTGAGCAACGTCGGAGCGGCGGTTGTGGGGGCGGAGGCGCCGGCGGCGGAGAAAGCCGAGCCGGTGTATGACAGCTTCCGATATTTCTATGATTTTCAGTTGGACGTTTTGTCGTGGAAATTAGGCGGCTACATCGACGACCACAGCGGGTCAGCGGGGAGAGAAAGGCGTCAGGGATTCCTTGAGCTTGCACCGGGGCGGCTGAATCTTGCGATGGAGCTGTCACGGCCGGCGACGGCGTGCCCGTGGCTTATGAGCCAACTGATAAATGAAATCACGACGTTCTACAATGTTCGCCCACACAGCTTGCATTTGTCATTTCAATTGCGCAGGAACCAGATTGACAGTCAGAACGTTCTGCCGCTGGGATTTGTGAAATGCCTGCTGGTTCTGGGTGGCGGCACGGAAGTAAACAAGGTGGGCCGGCTGTGGGTATCACGCATCGGGGAGGACGAAATTACACGACAGGAACATGGAGAGGAACTTGTTTTTGCGAGGCGAAGTGAGCGGCGATGGTACGTTGGGGCGGACGGAGTTGGTGACAGGACGCCCGCGCAGGCCAAGGCGCATATCCAACAGTATAAATTCATTCGGCTGGAACAGCGTGCGAATTATGAGCTGTTGATAATGTGCCTGAAGGGGCTGCAACTGGCGTATAATCCGGGTGATTACCTGACGGCTGAGCAGTTGCGAAGAAGTGTGAAGCTTCACCGGGAATACGAGGAGCTGAAGAGCTGGTCGGAGAATCCTACGGAGATAAGTCCTCGGACGATGGGAAGTTTTGTGGAGGCGGTTCGTGAGGGCCTGATGCAGGAGGCGCATCGCCGGCCGGCACATAAGCCGCACTATATTGAATGGGCGCTTGGCGCTATCGATATGCGGCTGCGGACGTTCAACGAACAATTGGGCGGGGCGTCGGCAAGCTAAGTGGCAAGTTTGGCCTTTAGCCGGTCGACTGCGAATTTTGCGACGGCGTCGTGGTCGAAGGCCATATTGTCGGGCAGGGCGATTATATCAAACCATTGTGCTTCGAGTGCGTCGTCGCCGGCTTTTAAGCGGTCAAGGTCGTGGGTGATAATTCCCATATAGACGATGGTGATTTGTCTGCCTCTGGGGTCGCGGCCCAGGGTGCCGAAGGTATGCATCTGCTCGAGCTTGACGCCTGTGAGGCCGGTTTCTTCGGCAAGCTCCCTGGCGACGGCATCATCAAGCTCCTCGTCAATACCGATGAAACCGCCGGGTATAGCCCATTTGCCCTTGAAGGGCTCGTTTTTTCGTTTGACCAGCAGCAGCTTTGCAGCATCGCCTGCGAGGGCGAAGACAACGGCGTCAACCGTGACCATCGGCCTGGGCCAGTCGTAAACATATTTGCCTTTGTCATTCATATAGTGTTCCATTAGAATATCTCAGCGATGACTGAGATTCAAGTCAGGAAAATACAAAGGGACAGCCGCCGGGGCTTTGGGTTGGTGAACTAATCGATTGCCTAAGGAACTTTGATAGCATAGAATAGCTGAATATGGAAAGGGATTCGATAGAGACGGCGAAAGTGACATTGCGCGACGGGTGGCGTGGCAAGGTGGTGATTCGTGATGCGCAGGGCGAGCGGTTTTCAATCGACCAGTGGCAGACGATATTAGCTGAGCCGGCAAAGCTTGTCGATGCGGCAGAACGAACGATAAAAAGCATCGGCCCCAACAGAGTTGTCGTGAAAGAGATGGGGACCAAGGACAAGCGTGTGAGGGCGGTTATCAAGCGTCACCATCGCGGCGGGGGAGTGCGGGAGTTTTTCCGGTCGATGGGCCGACCGCGTGCGGTGCGGAATTTTGATATGGCCGTGAAGACAGCGGGGCTTGGTATTTGTGGTGCGGCGGCACTGGCGGCGGTTTATCACAGGGGCGTGATGCTGTGCAGAGAAAGCATTTATATAAGCGAGTATGTTGACGGTCTAAGCTTGTACGGGTTTTTGAAAAATCTGCCTGCGGAGGGAAAGGAGCGTATTGAAATCGCCAGGCGGCTCGCGGAGCGCATAGCGGGCGTATTCGCCGACTTGCACAAGAACGGCCTGTGGCACAGGGACGCCAAGGCGACGAATTTCATCGTTTCACGGCGCAATCCCGGCGACTACGAGGTTGTTCCCGCGGACATGGACGGCATAAAGCCGTATTTTATCAGGTCACAAAAAAAACAAATGCGGGCGCTGTGGCAGCTTGGGGCGTCGGTTATGAATTTGCCGAACATCCGACGGACGGATTATCTACGGCTGTTCAAGGCCTACTGCGAAAAGGCGGGCATACCAAAAGAAAAGCACAGGCAACTTCGTAACCTGCTTGCGAAGAAGACCGTTGAAAAGTACCGTCAAAATGTTCGCAAATGGGAAGTCTGACTTTGGCTGATTGGCCGAAGAAAATTTTGATAATCAAGCCGAGCGCTCTTGGGGATATTGTGCCGGCGGTTCCCGCGATGGTTGCGATGAAGCGATGCTGGCCGGAGGCGAGGATATCGTGGCTTGTCCGGCCGGAGTATGCGGAGCTGCTGCGGGGCCATCCGGCTCTGGATGAGATTATCGAGTTCGACCGGCGTCTATTAGGGAGGAGCTGGTGCAGCCCGAAGGCATTCGGGGAATTGCTGAGGTTGTTTCGTCGTCTGCGTGAGGGGCGATTCGATATCGTTTTTGACTTCCAGGGGCTTTTCAGAACGGGTTTTTTTTCATGGGTGAGTGGGTGCAGGAAGCGATTCGGGATGAGAGGGGCGAGGGAATTTGCAGGCGTGTTTTATACAGAAAGAGTTGCGCAGGATAAATCGTGCATTCACTTGGTTGATTATTATCTGCGGATGGTCGAGGCGGCAGGGGGGAGAGAAAGAAAAGTGGAATTCAATCTGCCGGAGGATAAAGCGGCAGGTGAGAGAGTGAAAACACTTTTGAAAAGTGAGGGGGTTGATAGTGATAATTATATTGTTCTTGTTCCCGGTGCGGCGCGGGCAGAGAAGCGCTGGTCGATTGAGCGGTTTGCAGAATTGGCGGAAAGAATTGCGGCGAAGTATGCCTGGTCGATTGTAGCGACCGGCACACATAGCGAGCAGGAATATGTTGAGCAACTTCGAGTTGGAGGCAAGGCGTCTGTTGTGAATCTTGCCGGCCGGACCTCGGTGAAAGAAGTTGTGGAATTGCTCAGGCGGGCGTCAGTGGTAATTAGCAACGACACCGGGCCGGGGCATATTGCGGCGGCGATGGGCGTGCCGATTGTGATGATATTCGGGCCGACGAACCCGTCGAGGGTGTGTCCTTACGGCAGGCCGGAATGCGTTGCGGCGGTCGAGCCGGACGACAGGGGGATGAAAGCGGACAGTTACGATAAGAAACACGATATAGCAGATATCACAGTCGGACAGGTGTTCGAGAAGGTCCTTCAGCAGGTCAGCAAAAAAGACTCCTGACCCCTTTTTCAAGAAAACGGGCTTTTCAGCACAAAACAAGGGAATCAGAGAAAAAGACTCCTGACCCCTTTTATATTTGGTCTGCCGCGTGGCTTGAGGGTAGAGAATAATTGAAGGTTTTGTGCGGTTTTTTGGACCCAGTCGTCCCGGCCAAGCGGTGTTCCCCGGCAAATACAATGTTCGATTTTCTTCAGGTCTCGTTCTCCGGGCAGGATATCGACCAAGCCAAACCAGTCATCCGGCAATTCAACAGGGCCGGCGGAAATCGTTATGCCGCCTTTGGCAATTCCTTTTCTGATTGCAAGACTGCTCCAAGTCCAATCCAGGGAACTTTTGACGAGCCCGGCCCGCAATGGATTGCTCTCGATGTAGCGTAAGGTGGTGAGATAGTAGGATTCATTTTGGACCGGGAAGCTTTTGAACCTGCCCTGGTAAAGATGTCCCGTGCCGGACGTGTTGTGAATTGAGTGCCATCGCTGGCTGTGCGTCATAGTAATCCAGTGTATAAATGTTGAGAGGTCGCCGTCGTTATAAGGCCAAAGCAGCAGATGCCAGTGATTGGACATAATGCAATACGCCGTCAAGCGCATAGGAATCTTTTTAAGGCCTTCGGCAAGGATTTTTTCGAAGACATTAAAATCGGAATATCCCTGGAAAATGGCTTGTTTGCCATTGGCGCGATTCAAGACATGATAAACAATACCTCCCGGTGATTGTCTTCTGGTCCTTGGCATAGTGAAATACTACTTAGTTGCCTTATTCATGTCAAATTTCAAAAAAAGACTCCTGACCCCTTTTTTAAGAAAACGGCCCTTTTGACATAAAACAAGGGTATTGGACAAAAAGACTCCTGACCCCTTTTTTATTATAGTGTTGCGGCGCAGCGGTGGCAGAGGTCGGGGTGTTTATTGTCGCTGCCGACACTGGGCCAGTAGTTCCAGCAGCGCTGGCATTTCTGATGAGCGCTTTTGGCGGCAGAGACGATTGTTTCGGCAGCACCTTTTTCGAGCTTCAACTCGCTGACGATGCATAGTGCGGCGAAGTTGGCCAGGCCGAACTGTTCAACAAGGGCGGCCAATTCATCGTCGGCGCAATTCACTGTTACCGCGGCCTCCTGATTGCTGCCGATGATTTTGTCGCGACGGAGGCCTTCGAGGACGCGCAGGACATCGTCGCGCAAGGTCATCAGCTTTTGCCATTTCGGCTCATCGGCCTTCCAGTCGATTGATTCGTCAACTTTGGGCAGAGTGGCGAGGTGAACGCTATCGACATTTTGCGACTTGAACTGCAGGGCCGACCAGGCGTCTTCGGCGGTGTGCACAAGGATGGGTGCGAGCATTCGGACGAGGGAGTCGAGGATTTTATGCAATGCGGTCTGGCAGCTTCGGCGGGACGGGCTGTCGGCAGGGTCGCAATAAAGGCGGTCCTTGAGCAGGTCTATATAGATACTGCTCATATCGACGCTGCAGAAATTGTAGAGCAGCGTGAAGACGCGATGAAACGTAAAGTTTTCGTATGCGGCGGTAACTTCGGCGATTAGTTTCTGCAACTGCTGCATCGCCCATTTGTCGATTTCGAGCATATCGCTGTAAGCGACTGTGTGTTTGCCGGGGTCGAAGTCGTAGATATTGCCGAGAAGGTATCGCAGCGTATTTCTGATTTTTCTGTAGGCGTCCTGGGTTTTGCCGATAAGCTCGTCGTTGCAGCGGATGTCGTCCTGATAGTTGACGCTGGCGACCCAGAGGCGGAGGATGTCGGCGCCGTATTTTTGGACTTCGTCCTGGGCGTTGACGTAGTTGCCTAAGGACTTGGACTGCTTCATACCCTTTTCATCGACGGTGAATCCGTGGGTAAGGACTGCTTTGAATGGGGGTCTTCCGGTTGCGCCGAGGGCGGGCAGCAGCGAGAGCTGGAACCAGCCGCGATGCTGGTCGGAGCCCTCGAGGTAGAGGTCGACGGGGACGGGCCAGCCGGCCTTTACGGCGACGCTGAACCAGCTACAGCCGGACTCGAACCAGACGTCGAAGATATTTTCCTCTTTGGTAAGCTCGTCGAAATTGAAGCCGGCGGGGAGTTTGAAATCATCGCCTAAGATTTGCTTTGGCGAATCGGTGAACCAACTGTCGGAACCCTTAGCGGCGATGTATTTCGCAACGGCTAAGACGGACTCTTTGGTCAGCAGGGGTTGGCCGGCGGCGTTGAGGAAGACGGGGATTGGCAGTCCCCAGCTTCGCTGTCGGCTGATGCACCAGTCGGGTCGTGATTCGAGCATACCCTCGATTCGTTTCTGGCCCCAGGCGGGAATCCAGCGGACGTTGGTGACGGCGTCGAGGGCCAGGTCGCGCATAGTCTTTCCAAGCCCCGGCAGCTCCTTATCGACGCTGATGAACCACTGCTCGGTCGCGCGGAAGATTACGGGTGTTTTGCTCCGCCAGCAATGTGGGTAGCTGTGAGTGATTTTCTGCTCAGCCACGAGGTCATCGTTTTGTCTGAGATGGTCTATTATTTCCGGGTCGACTTCGAGGACGCTTTTGCCGCGGAGCCAGTCGGGGACGGTGTCGTCGTAGCAGCCATCATCTTTGACTGGTGAGTAGATTGCGAGGTCGTACTGCCGGCTGGAGACGTAGTCTTCGACACCGTGGCCGGGGGCGATATGGACAAGGCCGGTCCCATCCTCGGTGGTGACGTATTCGGCCAGAATTACCTTATAGGCGTCTTTGTCGGTCGGGTTTGTGTCGACAAAGGGATGCTTGTAGCGGAGTCCTTCGAGGTTGTTTCCGAGGACTTTCGTTTCGCTTAGCTTATATTGTCCATTTTCAAGGCCTGCGGCGGCTACAACGGCTTCGAGACGCTCGGCGGCTATAACGGAAACGAAACGCCTGCCATTTGTTTCGTAGCTGATTGTGACGTATTCGAGGCGTGGGTGAACGGCGACAGCAAGATTGGCAGCGAGGGTCCAGGGCGTAGTTGTCCAAATCATAAAACAGAGCTGAGCATCTTTTGCCAGTTCGGCAGTGACAAGGCCAAACTCGATTAGCTTCGCGGTAGAGTCTTTGGCAACGGGGAAGTTGACGAATATGCTGGGTGAGTCGATGTCCTTGTATTCAAGCTCGGCTTCGGCGAGGGCGGTTTCGCAGCCGACGGACCAGTGAATTGGCTTTAGCTGCTTTCGGACCAGGCCCTTGTCGACAAGCTCGGCGAAGACTTCGAGAATGCCGGCCTCGTATTGCGGCTTGAATGTCAGGTAGGGATTGTCGTAGTCGCCGATGGTGCCAAGCTGCTGGAATTGTTTGCCCTGGATTTTGATGTATTTGCTTGCATTTTTTTGGCAGAGCCGGCGGATTTCGAGCTTTGTCAATTCGCGTGCCTTTTGGCCCAGCTCGGTGACGACCTTGTTTTCGATGGGCAGGCCATGGCAGTCCCAGCCGGGGATGAACGGCGCATCGAAGCCGGCCATTGTTCTGTAGCGGACGACGAAGTCCTTGAGGACCTTGTTGAGGACGTGGCCCATGTGGATATCGCCGTTTGCGTAGGGCGGGCCATCGTGGAGGATATAGAGTGGTGCGCCTTTTCTGGCGGCCCTTATTTTTGAGTAGAGGTTGGCTTTAAGCCAGTCCTTCTGCATCTGCGGCTCGCGCTGGACAAGGTTGGCCTTCATTGAGAAGTTTGTCTTTGGCAGGTTCAGTGTTTTGCTGTAGCCGGCTTTTTCATCCTGTGCCATTTCGAGACCTCAAAAATAAATTTACTATGCTAAGTTTGTAACCGATAGTTGTCAACTATGGATACGATATCGATAGCTTCAAGTTAACAGGTGGGCTAAAGCCCACCCTACAATTTTTTCACGGTCAAGGTCAACAGCCATTAATCACGTTTCCAAAAAAGTTGTTTTCAGATACGGGTTAAAACCCGCCCCGGCCCAGAATCCTGCGGCTACCTCATTGGCTGTTGAGTATCTTGCCTCAATACGATTGATACTCTTTTTGGCATACCATTTGCGCACTGCTTTGATAAGCTCTTTGCCGATTCCGCGACGTCGATATTTCTTCGTAACGGCCATGTCGGAAAGCTCTCCATATTGCTGTTTTTCGAACACCGGCGGATACTTCGAAATTGTGGCCATACAGTAACCGACCGGACGCGTTCTGTGCAGTGCGATGAGCACACGAGAATCGGCGTTGTTTATGTGGTTCGTAAGGAATTCGGCAAACCGTTTGTGTCCCGCAGGCGACCTTGTGAAAAGCGGGTCCAGCTTCTTATGATAGTCCATAAGCTCTTTCCACAGTTCAACAATGGCCGGTACGTCTTTGGTGGTTGCTTTTCGTATGGTAATTTCCTTTTTCATAACGTCTCCCTTTGTTTAACAAAAAAGGCCTTTCAGAACCTGCCGCTCTGAAAGGCCTTATAATGCGGTATTTGCCGGCTCAGAGCAGCTTCATCCGGTCCTCTATAATGATGATATTAATCGCGATACACAGAGCGGGCAACGGATGCGTGTGCATCGGCATTGCAATTGTCGGTATTGTCACTTTTGTAATCGTCATAAGCTCAGATCCTTCATTCGCCAACTTAGTATACTATTCGGCGATTGTCAATGCCGGCTTTAGCAGATGTGCGACCGGGCCGGTTTAGACTATCGCGGCGGCGTGGCGATGGGTATAATGCTGGTATGTTTGCGGGTAAAAAAGTCATTGTAGTGATGCCGGCATATAATGCGGCAAAGACGCTGGAAAAGACACATCACGAAGTGATGGCACAGGGCATCGTGGACCTTGTAATAGTAGTCGACGATGACAGCACGGATGACACAATTGCGGTCGCGTCGAAATTGGCGAATACGAGTGTCCATGCGCACGCCGAAAACCGCGGCTATGGAGCCAACCAGAAGACCTGCTATAAGCTGGCCCTCGAGCAGGGGGCTGACATTGTAATAATGGTGCATCCTGACTACCAGTACACGCCGCAACTAATACCTGCGATGGCGAGTATGATTGGCAACGGGCTTTATCATTGTGTGCTCGGCTCGCGAATCCTTGGCGGCAATGCTCTGAGGGGGAATATGCCCGTCTGGAAATATATTGCCAACCGATTTCTTACATTAGCAGAGAATGTACTTACGGGGGCAAAGCTGTCCGAATACCATACGGGTTACCGAGCGTTTTCGCGTGAGCTTATCGAACGGCTGCCGCTGGATGCCAACTCGGATGATTTTGTTTTCGACAATGAGATGTTGGTGCAGATTCTGTGGTTCGGGTACACGATAGCCGAGGTGAGCTGTCCGACGAAATACTTTGCCGAGGCGTCTTCAATTAACTTCGCACGGAGTATGAAATACGGTTTTGGCTGTCTGTGGACGGGCTTGAAATTCCGCCTGGCAAGGGCGGGAATTATTAAGTCATCGCTTTTCCCGGATAAGCCAGGTCATCGGCAGTAATCGGCAGGTGAGTTTAAAGCTATTAATTGCTATGCCTAAGAAACAAACTCTTTACATAATCGACGGGCACGCTCATATCTACGCGGCGTTTTATGTCAAGACGCCAAAGCGAAAGTGGACAAGCCCGTCGGGCGAGCCAACCAAGGCGACCTATATTTTCACCACGGCTGTGCTGGGCCTGCTAAAGAATCATAAGCCCGATATGTTAGTTGTAGCGATGGACAGCAAGGCACCGACTTTCAGGGCCGAGGTTTACCCGGAATACAAGGCGCATCGGCCACCTATGCCCGATGATATGCCGGTTCAAATCGAGCGAATCGAGCAGATTCTGTCGGCAATGAATATCCCGATGATGCGGGTCGACGGCTTCGAGGCGGACGATTTGATAGGGACACTGGCAAAGAAAGCTGCAAAAAAAGGGATAGACGTTTACATTTGCTCGAAGGACAAGGACATCCTTCAACTGCTGGACGAGCACGTTTTTGCCTTCGATTTGAAAACCGGCACCAAGACCGACCCTGACTCGATGAAGGAGAATATGCAGATTACGCCGGGGCAATTTGTCGATGTGCTGGCGCTTCAGGGTGACAGCACGGACAACGTTCCAGGTGTGGCGGACGTGGGGCCGAAGACAGCGATTGAGTGGATACAAAAATACGGCTCGCTCGACAATCTTTTTGCGCACGCCGACGAGATTACGGGCAAAAGGGGCGACAACCTGCGCAAGTCGAAAGACATTGCATACCTGAGCAGGCAGCTTGTTACTATTGACTGTGATGCTCCAGTTGATATTGACTATGACTGTTTGGCCGTAAAGCCGTTTGATGAGGCGCGGCTTAGTAAGTTATTCGAGGAGCTTGGCTTTGCCCGGCTGATGGGGCAGTTGGGCTTGGCTGCGGGCAGGCAGCCGAATGATGAAAAACCAGAGACGGATATACAGGAGAACATCGCGGACAAAGGCCGGTCGGCGGCGACGGTCAGGCACGATTATCAGCTAATCGACACGCCTGAGAAGTTCAATGTTTTCATTGCTGGGCTTGAGAAACAGAAAGTTTTTGCCGTCGATACCGAGACTACCGGTTTTTCGCCGATGCGGGCCGGGTTAGTGGGGATAAGCTTTTGCTGGCAGACGAGAAAGGCATTCTATCTGGCCATAAAAGCGCCGATGGGGGCGAAACATCTTTCTATTGCCAAAGTTAAAGACCGGCTTGCTGACGTGCTGGCAGACGAGAAGATAAAAAAAATCGGGCAGAACATAAAGTACGATATGCTGGTGCTGAAAAACGCTGGTCTGCCACTTAACGGCGTATATTTCGATACGATGGTTGCCTCGTATTGTCTTGACCCGCAGCGGAGTCATTCGCTGGATAATATGGCGTTCGATTTTCTGAATTACGAGACCATTCCCATATCAGCGCTGATTGGCAAAGGCAGAAACCAGCTCAGCTTCGATATGGTTGATACGTCTGCGGCGTGCGAGTATTCGGCCGAAGACGCGGATATTACCTGGCAGTTGTATCAGTATTTAGACAAGGAATTGGCCGGTCAGCCGGAGATAAAGCAGCTTTTCTACGAAGTGGAGATGCCGCTGGTAAGCGTTTTGGCGCAGATGGAATATAACGGTGTCTCGCTGGATACCGAAATTCTGGCAGATATGTCGCAGGACATAACGGATTTGCTGGCCCGCCTTGTCGACGATATTTACCAGACGGCCGGGACTTCGTTTAATATCGATTCGCCGAAGCAGATTGCGGAGGTGTTGTTTGACCGGCTGGGATTAAAGCCAATCAGGTCGGGCAAATCGGGTCCGAGCACCGATGCAAGCGTTCTGGAAATGCTGGCCGAGCAGCACCCGCTTGTGAAACTCATCCTGGAATATCGCACGCTGAGCAAGCTGAAGAACACTTACGTTGACAAGCTCGGCACTTTAATCAATCGGCGCAGCGGGCGAGTTCACGCGTCGTTCAACCAGACGATAACGGCTACGGGCCGGTTAAGCTCGAGCAATCCCAACCTTCAGAATATCCCCATCCGGACGCCGTTGGGAAGCAGGATTCGCTCGGCGTTTGTGCCGAAAGAGAAAACCGACTGTATCCTGAGCGCCGATTATTCGCAGATAGAGCTTCGTCTGCTGGCGCATTTCTCCAGAGACGAGGCGCTTCGCAGGGCGTTTGCGGCGGACAAGGACATTCATCGTTTCGTCGCATCACAGATATTTGACGTGCCCATCGAAGAGGTTACGCCCGAGATGCGTTCGCGATGCAAGGCGGTGAACTTCGGGATTATCTATGGCCAGGGCGCTCGGGCGCTGTCAGCGGGAACGGGACTGACACAGCAGGAGGCGAAAAAGTTCATCGATGATTATTTTGCCAGATACAGCTCGATTCGCGATTTTATGGAGGATGTGGTAAGCCGGGCGCAAAAGACGGGTTACGCCGAGACAATTCTGCATCGGCGGCGCACGATTGAAAACCTCAGCAGTAAAAATGCAGGCAAACGAGCGCAGGCCCGCCGATTAGCGGTAAATACCGTTATTCAGGGTTCAGCCGCGGATTTGATTAAGGTCGCTATGGTCAATATCCACCGCAAAATCGAATCGGAGAACCTGCCGGTCAAAATGATTCTCCAGGTCCACGATGAGCTTGTTTTCGAATTGCCGCTAAGCGAGGCCGAAAATCACGCAAAATGGATTGCTTTCGAAATGGCAAACGCGATACGACTCGATATCCCGCTGAAAGTCGACGTTTCTTACGGCCCAAGCTGGCTGGCGGGCAAGTGAGATGACCTTCGACGGTAAAGTCGGGCGATTATATCTTATTGATTCTATCTTGCCTTTAGTTATAATTACTGCAACAATGTATTCATCAGCGGGAAATATCAGGCGGCAAAACTGTAGTTACGATTGTTATTTCAGAACTGTATGATATTGGTTGCTTTTTGGTGGAAAGCTGATGACCGTAACCTACAGAGTTAGTAATGACGGAAAATTCGTGTATGCAAAGGCAATGGGAGTGCTGTTGCTGCAGGAGATTTTCGATTATCTTCGCAACTTGGCTGAGGATGAGCGCATTATGTCCGGATACCGTGTGCTTTTTGATATGACCGGTCTGTCAAAAACGCTTGTAACACCCGACTCATTTGACCGGATACTGGAACTGATAGTCGCCAATCCCAAGCGGAGCAGCAGCACCAAAATGGCCATAGTGGCGGGGCCGGAGCCGGTATCATTTGAAAATGCAAAACGAATCGAGCAAATGATTAATCCCGACAAGGGTAATATAGTTATCTTTAACGACATAGAAACGGCCAGGACGTGGCTTGGGGTAAGCGACGACGAAACCTGACGAATTCGGCCGGCAGGAAGACACGAGTCGTCACGATGGAACCAGAGATTAATGGGCATAAACAATCCGAAGGACAGGAGAAGGAGACACCTGTTTGTCTTCGGTGCCTGCATCCAGTTGACCCGCTTAATCATTACTGCCCGCACTGCGGCGAAGCGACGGGGCAGTTGACGCCATACATCCCTTTTGTAAACATAAGATGGCAGGTGAGTTTTTGGGGGCAGGCGTGGAGACAGATATGGTCCAGTAACGTCTCATTTGCAGGACGTGTTTTTCGATTGTTTATGATTATACTGCACGTGCCGATTTTGCTGCTCGGGGTGATATTCAAACCCTGGGAGACAAAAAAGTCCGTTGACGGCGGGAACGACACTGAATCCGAACGCGATAAAGGAGAGCAGGGGGATTTATTTTAGTCTGCGTGCCGAGGGGGCAGCCATTGATAACCATAGCGCACGAAAAAACCCTGCAGTTTCCTACAGGGCTTAATCAATAATAATCAAACTGCCTGGAAAAGTAAATCCGTTGAAACTACAGTCGGCCTTTTCCTTTTAGCTTGATGTTTTTGTTTAGAGCTGGTGTCCGGCCGGCTGATTCCCGAGAGCAGCCAGGGCGGCGAACTGGTCGTCAACCATATCGAATATGCCGTCAAGGGCCGTAACCGAGAAGATTGCTCTTGTTGCAGTAGCGACACTGCAAAGGACAAGCCGGTGCTCGCAGTCAGCCAGGAGCTTTCTAAGCTTGAGCAGCTTCGACAAGCTTGATGAGGTCACAATGTCCACGTGCGAGAAGTCAATCACAACGTCGCAATCGCCCCTCTCGCGGACCACATCAGTGACGTTTTTGAGCTCGTCGTTTAATCCCGGCTCCGGGCAAGCATCGACAAGAATTACGTTTTCCGCCAAATCCTGAATCCCCATTTTATTGCTCCTTTTTCAAAAGAGGTAACGAAAACCTTTCCCTCTTGTCGTCATTTTCGTGGTCAGGATTTAGTTAAACCGTCCGGTCGGATGGTTAAAATATCTACCGGCCGGTTTTGCAGGAGATTGGTAAGGGAATGCCAGTCACTAAACTTTAGCCATTTGGCCGGGGCTGGCGATGTAAAACCCATTCATAAGTTATAGGACCAGGCCTGCGACATACCCAATGTCTTACTCATCTGTTTCCAGCGACTGTCGGTAAACATAGGTGCATTCGGGGTGCTGGTCCTGAAAATGAGGAGGCGGACGGTCTTGTTCTTTTTACTTCCAAGGGGATACAAGTTTTATTTGGAGTCGCATTTACAAGCTGAGTCCTGTTTTCTTATCGTCTGTGCCTGCCATGGTAGCGCGAATTATAATGGCCTTGGTTAAGATACTCCCAAAACGACCTTTAGAGACCGGAAAACGAAGCTGCGATAATCAGCCGGCTTCAAGAATCTTCTTGACTTTAATGGGTCTGATGTGCTAACATATTCCAATAACCGTAGGGTATTCGACCACATTTGCTTATAATTAGGAGGCTTGGTGAGGCAGGTCTGGTCTTGCAGCCGAAGTCTTTTCGTGCACGGGGGAGGCAGGTCGTTTAAGTCTGGCTCCTCAGTTGTGTGTTTGTCTGTATATCCCATCTTCACCTTGAACCCTTTTTTAATCCAAATGAAGCAGACAAGAAACCGAAGTCGTTAATGGCTTTGGTTTTTTATTTAAATTCACGGACGGAGCAGACGGGTAGGCGGATGATTATAAACAGGTAGCATCTTAAGCACTCCCAAATCTACCTGCATCCATACACCCCCAGCATGGAAGTAGTTACTGGAGCTGCGCTTGGTGTGCGGCCGGAGAAGGGAAGTTGTTTTTTTGAATATTGACGGAGGACAAGGTGATGAAGTCGCTGTTAACCCGCAAAGAAGCTAAAGTAAGAATCATTATTGGTGTGCTGTTCTTCTGTGTTCTGGCAGTCTTTGCATCGGCCCCTGAGGTGCAGGCAGCGTCGATGCCGCCAGAGTTGCTCGAAGAAATTGCGCAAAATTACCCCAACGGTCTCCCGGCGTATATGACACCTGAGGAGCAACAGTGGCTGGATGAACAGGGAGGAATCGAAACTTTGGCAGGACCGCTTCTGCCACCAGCCCCGCCAGCAGGTCCGATTTGGACACCAGGTGAGTACGAGGAGCTTGACGGCGTGCTCGTGTCATGGCAGACCTACACCAGCGTACTGGCAGAGTTTATTACCGGGTTCACCAGTGACCCTGATAATGATGCGATTGCCTATGTGATAGTCGATAATACCTCTCAGCAAAATAGCGCCACTTCTACGTTGACAAGCGCCGGCGCTGATATGGACAAGGTTGAGTTCATTATCTACAGTGCTGGATTAAACACCGTTTGGATTCGAGACTATGGCCCGCGCTACTTCTATGTGGACTCCGACCGTGCTGTTGGGGACTTTACGTACAACCGCCCCCGTCCGGCTGATGATGCCTTGCCTTCTTGGCTTGGTAGCTACTGGGGCGACCCGGTCTACGACATTGGCCTCACGCACGGCGGCGGTAACTTCCATGTCGTTTCCGACGGCAACGCCTTTATGACTACTTTGATTACGGATGAAAATCCTTCCTATAGCGAGAACGATATTAAACAAATCTTCAAGGACTATCACGACGTTAACGTGACAATCTATCAGAGGTTGCCTACTACTATTGATTCCACAGGTCATATTGATATGTGGTTTTTGCCTATTTCGGATGATGAGGTAGTCATATCGGAGTTTAGCAGTGGCGATGGCAAAACCATAACAGATGCTGGTGCCGCCGACATGCAATCAAGGGGCTATACTGTCTACCGGGTTCCCGCTTGGGTAACCAGCGGCACGCATTACACTTATACAAACGCAGCAATCGTAAATAATAAAGTCTTCATCCCATCGTACACCGGCTATAGCACTCAAAATGCACAAGCCCTGAGTGTCTTTCAAAATGCTATGCCCGACCACGATATTGTCCAGCTTAACTGCAGTTCTGTGATCGGCTCGGGCGGTGCAATTCACTGCATAATGAAGCACGTCTACGCGCCTACTATCGCAGTTGACCTGAGAATTTCCGGCTACATTTTGGAGTCTGACCTAACGCCTGTTGAAGGTGTATCTGTATCAGCAGATAACGGCGGGGGCTCGGATACAACCGACGCCACCGGCTACTACGAAGTCTTCGTGCCCGACGGTTGGTCCGGCACGGTTACGCCGACAAAAACAGATTACACTTTCAGCCCAACCAGCAGAGCATACAGTAACGTTACCACCGACCAGACAAATCAGGATTACACCGCGACGTACGCCCCGGACCTTACTGCTCCCACACCGGATCCGATGACATGGGCTTCGGTACCAGCGGCAACGGATTCTAGCACGATAACGATGACGGCAACGACCGCTACAGATGATAGCCCACCTGTTTACTATTACTTCGAATGCACCACTGACGGCGACGCCAACAGTACTTGGCAAACAGACGAAACCTATGTAGCTCAAGGACTTAATCCTTCAACCTTATATACATTTAGAGTTAAGGCACGCGATTACTCTGCCGCCCAGAACGAGACCGGATGGTCCACCGCTGAATCCGCGACCACACCTGTCCAACCACCCATGACGGTCTATGACTTTAGCAGTGGAGCAGGCACTATACACTTCGCCTGGGGAACCTATACAGACG